>MTKW01000394.1_pt1 | contig 90272 bp, 93 predicted proteins | sample 1042761 | NCBI WGS metagenome assembly MTKW01 (sample SAMN06205366, study PRJNA360243) | anaerobic digester metagenome | biome: Wastewater treatment plant; feature: Anaerobic digester sludge; material: sludge; isolation source: anaerobic digester fed with sludge from wastewater treatment plant ... | reverse complement strand
AAAAAGACTTCCTATATTTTTTGAATTATCTTTGGAAGTGCTCCGTTAATGCGAAATGCAGGAGGAGAATTGCGATCGGAAATTCAGCTCTTACCAATTGTCTATCACCACCTAGACCCCTCTGTGCAGATGATGCCGGCTTCAGATGATATACCAATCGCTTCAAGGATATCAAGGGGACAGATACGCCAGCAGAAAAAATAGATGGGCAGAGAGGACCCGGGGCTATTTGAAGCCCGGATTGGCCGGGCCGGAGCTCCCTATGCCCCCAGGGCAACGGGCGCAGCCGGCGAAGCCGCCAGCAGCTTTCCGAAGGCGACGCCCGGCTGGGTCACTCCCGGAGCGGTGTAGATGAAGTCGCCGTTCAGCGATCCCGGGGTTATGGTCAGGCTCAGACGGTAAAGGCTCTGGCTGGCCACTGGGGTCACAAACAGCGCCACCCTATCCCCCAGTATGGTGCCGGCAGCAGTGACCTGAGCCATGGCCCCATTCTGGGTTATTACGCCATAGCCCGATACTGCATCCTGATTCTGGTACAGATTAAGGGTGAGGTGGCTGGTAGCCGCCCCGGTGAGGGAAAAGGACCAGTTCCCGGCTATTGCTGCATATCTGACCGGCACCTTTGTGACGGCATTGGGGCTCATCCCCGTCTGCCTGTCGGTATAAAACAGGCTCTCATTCCTGAAGGACAGAGAGGGGTCACCTCCAAGGCTGGAGAAACCCTCCTGAACCTCCTGCTTGATCACACTTCCGGACATCTCCTCGGCGGGAAATTGCGCAACAGCATTCAAGGGGCCCGCGCCCAGGGCGGCCGCCGACAGGCAGGCCACCAGGAGCAGCCCCATTACCACAGACTTAAATCCCATTCTCCTGATACCTCCATCATCTGTAGCATCCCCGGAAGGTCTTAAATTTTTCCATTTGCTTTTGCTCAATCCTTCCCCCTCGCCCTGGTGATCCTCTTATGTTGCTGGTACATGACCCCCAGGGCATCTGCCACCTGCTCAGGCGTGGAGAAGACCGGGATTCCTGCCTTCTCCATCTTTATCACCCCGGGCATCTCAAACTCCTTTCCGGCCACACAGGCGATGATGGGCTTTCCCTGGTAGTTGATGCTCTTTAAGGCCTCTACATAGCTGTCCAGGATCTCCGCCTGGAGGATGACAATGAAGCTGCCCACATCACTGCTCTCCACACCGATCTCTATGGTGCTCTTCACAATCCTGGCATCCTGGCTGAAGGTGTAGTCCACCGGGTTCATGCCGCAGACATAGTCGGGCAGAAGCTCCTTCAGCCTCTGCTTGAGGGGCTCATCCAGCTCGGAGAGGCGCATGCCATTGTCGGTGATGGCATCGGCGGCAATGACCCCCAGGGAGCCGGCATAGGTTATGATGAACACCCCCTCCCGATCGGGCAGGGGCTGCTTGGATATGGCCCGGGCCAGGTTGAACATATGCTCATAATCCCGCGCCCGGATGATCCCCGACTGGCGGAAGACAGCGCTATAGATCTGGTCGTTGCCGGCCAGGGAGGCAGTATGGGAGGCCACGGCCTTCTTTCCCGCCTCAGTCCGGCCGGACTTGAGCACCACCATGGGCTTCTCCCTGGTGATCCGCCGCGCCTGGTCTATGAACCGCCTCCCCCCTTTCACCGACTCCAGATACATGCAGATGACATTGATGTTCTCATCCCTGCTCACTGCCTCCATGATATCGGTCTCATTGATATCCAGCTTATTGCCGATGGTGGCGATGATGCCGAAATCCATGATATGGCGCAGACCCCAGAGCATCCCGGCAGCGCAGACCCCCGCCTGGGAGACCAGGCCGATATTGCCCTGGCTCAGGGCATCAACAATCCCTATGGACTGCACCATGCTGCAGTGGGTGTTGATGATCCCCGAGCAGTTCGGCCCCAGCAGCCTCACCCCATACCTATCGGCGATCTCTTTCATCTGCAGCTCGATCTTCTTGCCCTCCGGACCGAGCTCGGCAAAGCCCGCCGACTCGACTACGATATAGCGCACGCCGCACTGGCAGCACTCCTCCACCACATCCGCTGTCATGTCCGCTGAGACCAGGATGATGGCCACATCCACCGGCTCGGGCACAGCACTGATCCGGGGATAGGCCTTGATGCCATGGATCGCCTCTGCCCGCGGGTTGATGGGATAGAGCATGCCCTTGAACTTGTGGCTGACCAGATTGGTGAAGACATTCCAGCCCAGCTTTCCCGGAGTCCCTGATGCCCCGATGACGGCGATGCTCTGGGGATAGAAGAGGTCATGCAGATCCTGCTCCTCTCTCTCTTCTGGAGGGCTGGGCCTGGGCTCCCCCAGGATGATGCGGGCGTCGACGGCTGTGCAGCCCTGGGGATAGAGGAAGACGGGGTTCAGATCCATCTCCCAGACCCGCGGCTCTGAGGCCACAAAATCCGATATCTTCATCAGGAGCTCTTCTAAAGCCTCGATATCAGCAGAGTGGCCCCGGCTGCCCTTGAGCAGCGTGTATCCCCGAATCTCCTCGATCATCTCCTGGGCATCGGAGAGGGTGATGGGAATGGAGCGGAAGCTGACATCCTTCAGGACCTCGACGAATACCCCTCCCAGGCCGAACATCAGAACCGGGCCGAAGGTGGGGTCGTTTGCCACCCCCACGATGGCCTCTATTCCCGGCGGGGCCATCCTCTGCACTGATATTCCCTCCACCGCCCTCCCCTGGAATGCGCTGATCATCTCCCGGTAGGCCTGCCGGACGGCATCCTCCCCCTCCAGATGGAGCTTGACCCCACCGGCATCGGATTTATGGACCACCTCCGGGGAGAGGACCTTCATGGCCACAGGAGAGGCCAGGGAGAGGAAAATCTCCACTGCCTCCTCCTCTGACCTGGCCACTCTGGAGCCGGTGGTGGATATCCCCAGCTCCTCCAGAATGGCTTTGCTCTCGTTCTCCATGAGGTAGGTTCTGCCTGCCGATATCGCCCCATCTATAATATCATTGATAAGTTCCGCCATTGTCAACCCCAGGTTGCCCGTTTTTGCTTTTCGCTATGCTCATCAATAGGGGATTCGTTATTTTAACTTGTGGGATCGCGAAGGGCGGAGCAGAGATCCTCAAAGCTCTAATGCCCCGGTGCATTGTTCTTCGGGCTGAAGCGGCATTCAAAGAGGAGAGGCAGAGGCACAAAGCGAATAGCTTATCTGAGATTAAATATCATTATCCCTCATGGAGAAGGATATTGTCCAGGTCATCCTTGAGAAGAAGCTGACTGTCAAGAACCCCATTTTAATTGAGGGCTTCCCGGGAATCGGCCTGGTAGGGAACATCGCCAGCCAGTACATAGTCAACGAGTTGAAGATGACCTACATCGGAGCCATGAACTCCAAATACTTCCCGCCACTGGCAGTGCTCTTGGGTGGGGTGGTGAATATGCCAGTTCGCATCTACGAGGAAGCGAGCAAGGAGGTGGTGGTTCTCACCGCCGATATCCCAGTTCACCCCCTGGCATCCTATGATATTGGAAAGGAGATAGTGACCTGGGCCGAGTCCATCAATGCTCAGGAATTGATCTGCCTGGCAGGGATAACAGTGATGGACGACCAGAACCGGGTCTTCGGCGCAGTGAGCAGGCACGACCTCCTCGATAAGATAAAAGGGACTACAGAGATCTTTGAGATCGGCACCATCACCGGAATTACCGGCAGCATCATGAATGAGTGCCGCATAAGAAATCTGCCCGCAGTCTGCCTCCTGGGGGAGACGGCATCTGCTGAGCCCGACCCTCGCTCGGCGATTGCTGCCATTGAGAGCATCAACAAGATCTACGGCCTGGGGGTGAATACTGCCAAGCTGGCTGAGCAGGCAGAGGAGATCGAGGTGCAGATGGCTCAACTGGCCCAGCAGATGAAGGCGGCCGCGCCCGAGGAACAGCAGACACAACTGCCAAAAGAGTTTCCAATGTACGGGTGATGCCAATGATTTACACAAGCCTTACAGGATTATCCAGACACGTGATAAAGGAGCTTCTCGCCGCCAGGGTGAGGACGGTGGAGATCAGAAGCCCGAACAACTTCATTGCCATCTACGATCACCAGCCAGGCGATAGACTCTTCGTCACCGATTCCAGTGCCATGGATGTTGTCCCCGGTACAACCGGCCTCATCACCACCATAAAGGCCCTGCAGATCATAACTCATAGAACCATCCAGTCAGGTGAGTATTATTATGAGGAGAGGGAGTCTCAGGCAGCAAGGCTGCAGTTGCAGCTGGTGGGAGTAGGAAGGGTGAGAAGGATCACCTCCATTGAGCCGGGAACGCCTCTCACCCTGGATGTGGACGAGGTGAGATACTGCGGAGCGAGATGAGAAGCCCTCTCCTTGCGGAGAAGGGCGGCTGAGAGGGCGGCAGCCCCAGGAGATGAGGGTCCTTCTCGTCACCGGAAATCTGGCCAGTGATCTGGTGAGAGAATCGGCTTGCGGCACAGATGTCCTGGTGCTGGATGTCGATGTAGCAGCATTCATCACCCCGGAGATGCTCTGCCGGGCAGGGCCCAGAGGATACGATCTGATACTGATCCCCGGGGCTATAACTGCTGACTTCAGAGGGGCGGAGAGGATCCTGGGGACAAAGATCCGCCTGGGACCGAAGCACGCCATAGATCTTCTCTCCCTCCTGCCTCGCCTGGATGAGGTTGAGCTCTCCACCACCATTCCGGCCTGCGCCCTGCTGGAGGGAAAGAGAAGGCAGGAGGCGATGGCCGATCTGGAGAGGCTGGAGGCAGAGGCTCCCGGCCAGCTGACCATCAGAGGGGTCAAGATCGGGGGCAGCTCGCGGATGAAGGTCTTAGCAGAGGTCGTCGATGCCACCCGGCTCGATGATGAGGCTCTTGGGAAGAGGATCAGATACTTCGAGGAGCAGGGGGCTGACCTGATCGACCTGGGAGCATCCACAGATGCCACCCCCTCCAGTGTCAGAAGAGCCCTCCAGACGGCAAGGGCTGTCACTGCACTTCCCATAAGCATAGATGCCGTCCGCCCGGACCTGATCCTTGCCGGCATCGAGGCAGGGGCGGACATGATACTCAGCCTGAATGCAGAGAACCTTCCCCAGGTGGGAAGGAGGGTGGCAGAAGAGGGCATCCCGGCAGTGGTCATACCAGGGCCTGGACCCATCAGCATAGAGGAGAACCTGGAGAGGGCCAGGAGCTATTCCATTCAGGCCATCGCCGATCCGGTTCTCGATCCTCCCCTGATGGGCCTGACCTGCTCGATTGAAAGATACATCCGCCTGCGCAGGGACCATCCCGATATACCCCTGTTCTTCGGGGCGGGCAATGTCACTGAGCTCATGGATGGAGACGGGCCGGGGGCCAATCTGCTGCTGAGCGCCCTGGCAGCAGAGGTGGAGGCCTCACTGCTCTTTACCCCCGAGCACAGCGCCAAGGCGGCAGGGTCCGTTCATGATCTGGCTGTGGCCTCGAGGATGATGCTCCTGGCCAAAGAGCGCCAGACCCCTCCCAAAGACCTGGGCCTGGACCTCCTGATCCTCAAGGAGAAGAGGAGGATTCAGGAAATTGCCCCCTCCCAGGAGGTGGTGGAGGCGGGAACGGAGCACCCCTTCCAGGCCGACCCTGCCGGGAGCTTCAGGATCTTTCTCTCTGAGGGGAGGATCATGGCCGACAACGGCAGGATCACCATAGCCGGAGAGAGGGGGCGCGATGTGCTCAACAGCCTCATAGAGCAGGGATTGGTGGGAAGGCTGGACCATGCCGGCTACCTGGGCCGGGAGCTGGAGCGGGCGGAGATCGCCCTGGCCCTAGGGCGGAGCTATATACAGGACGAGCCCCTCTGGCAGAGAAAGGTTAAATAATAATTATTACCGAGTGATGATGATGAATCAGAAGGCCTTTGCTATCCTCATTGGCACTCTCATGGTGCTCTCTGGAGTCGCCTACTATCTGCCCTTAGGCACCGATGAGAAGCAGATTGTTGTGCCGAAAAGCGTCGATCCCGCTGAGACCTTTGGGGTCAGGGGGACCCTGGTGGAGTGGAGCTTCGAGGGGCTGAGAGATGTCCTGGAGATGGCACCACAGAGCACAGATATAGCATACTGGATCGACCTCAATGCATCGAAGAGCCTGACCGATGCGGCCATGATTGCCCTACCCCAATCCATCGGCCTGCTCTATGGAGGTCAGCTCTATTCCACCAGAATCGAGAGGCTGGGTGTGGCCCGTTTCAACAACACCTGGTCTGAGTTCCACTGGATCCAGCCCTATCCCATGGGCTATGACGGCCTGGTCATACCCTATAAGGGCTATATGCTGATCCCCAGGGGCACGGATCTCGTTTTGGCCATGGGAAGGCCTGCTCTGTGCGGGCCGCAGGAGGGGATCGAGCAGACCATCGATGTCATATCCGGTGGCCAGCCAGCAGAGAGCTTCACCCTGGTAGAGGAGAGCGGGGGAGATCTGCAGCTTGCCGCCCTGGGCAGTGGCGGGGCGATCATGCCCCTGGCCGGCGGGTATAAGGAGTTCAACCTCAATGTCGCCCAGTCAGGCAATAGCTCTGCCTTTGATCTGGTTTGCCGCTGCATCCAGCCCACATCTGATACAAGCCAGAGGATGAAGGATCTGGCCCTGAAGAACGATCTGCAGTATTCGATCAAGGGATCAGAGGGAGAATTATCCGGGGTTGTATCGGAGGAGGATATTCAAGGGGTGCTGATGGAGCTGCTCGGACCCTAGCGCAACCTTTTTACATATGGAACTGATGGCAGATCTAGTCTTGAGGTATGATCCAAAAGGCGCTTTTGCGATGAATGATGATGGGCAGTGCTAGGCCCGGAAGGAGAATTAATTATGGCAAGACCAATATATGTAAGATTTGATGTTCCAGTTGATCTGGCTACCAAATCGCTTGAGGCCCTGGAGCTGGCTCGCGATACCGGCAGGATAAAGAAGGGAACGAATGAGGCCACCAAGGCCATTGAGAGGGGAGTGGCCCGCCTGGTTATCGTGGGCGAGGATGTCCAGCCCCCAGAGATCGTAGCCCATATCCCTGCGTTATGCGAAGAGAAGAAGACCCCCTATATCTATGTCAAGAAGCAAAGCGAGCTTGGCGCTGCCGCCGGCCTGGGTGTGAAGAGCGCAGCCGCGGCGATTGTGGAGCCGGGCAAGGGAAAAGAGCTGCTGGATGAGATCGTCCAGAAGGTCGGATCTTTGAAATAGGTGATCTCCAATGGATGACGATAGCGGAATACCGGCTGAGGTCATCGAGGTGATAGGCGTTACCGGCATGCATGGAGAAGCAATGCAGATCAAGTGCCGTATCCTCGAGGGCAATAACAAAGGACGGATCATCACCAGAAACAGCATGGGACCGATAAGAATCGGCGACGTCCTGATGCTGCTGGAGACAGCAAGAGAGGCCAAGAAGCTTACCAGCAGGTGAAGGAGATGGAAGAGAGAAGGTGCAGCTTCTGCAATAGGATCATTGAGCCGGGCACAGGCAAGCTCTATGCCAGAAGGGATGGAACGGTATTCTATTTCTGCTCCTCCAAGTGCGAGAACAATGTCGCCCTTGGCCGGGTGACCAGAAGGGTGAAGTGGGCCCGTAAGGGGGCATAAGCTTGGCAGATATAGAGAGAACGTTCATCATGGTCAAGCCCGATGGCGTGCAGAGAGGCCTGGTGGGCAAGATCCTGCAGAGAATCGAGGAGAAGGGATTCAAGATCGTGGCCATGAAGCTGGCGCAAATGCCCGAGGAGAAGGCCAAAGAGCATTATGCTGAGCACGTGGACAAGAGGTTCTATCAGGATCTGGTGGATTTCATCACCTCTGGGCCCTCTGTATCCCTGGTGGTGGAGGGGAAGGGCGCTATTGCCGCCATGAGGAAGATGAACGGCGCCACAAATCCCGCCGATGCCGTCCCTGGAACCATTCGCGGTGACTGGGGCATTGAGACCGGGCGGAATGTGGTGCATGGCTCAGACTCTCCGGCATCAGCCTCTCGCGAGATCGCCCTTCACTTCGATCCCTCAGAGCTGGTCGAATATGAGCGAATAGACGAAGAATGGCTCTACGAGTAGCCCCGGGCAGAAGAGATCTGCCGGGCTCTCATGGGAGCCTTTAAATTCTCAAAAAATAAACTCCTTTTTTAGGGCTAATTCTCAGAGAAGCGATCTTTCATGCAGCAAAAATCCAAAAAGGCCGCCAAGACAAAGGGCAAGGAATCAAACCTCAGGACACCAATAGTAGTGGTGATGGGGCATGTGGACCATGGCAAGACCACTCTCCTCGATAGGATCCGGGGGACAGCAGTGGCCAAGGGCGAGGCCGGCCTGATAACCCAGCACATCGGAGCCACAGAGGTTCCCTTGGATGTGGTGCAGGATTTCTGCGGATCGCACTTCGGAAAGGAGATCCAGATTCCGGGATTGCTGTTCATCGACACCCCTGGCCATCATGCATTCACCTCCATGCGCAGCCGGGGGGGCTCACTGGCCGATCTGGCAGTGCTGATCGTGGATATAAATGAGGGCTTCCAGCCCCAGACCATCGAGTCCCTGAAGATCCTCAAGCGCTTCAAGACCCCATTTGTGGTGGCTGCCAATAAGATGGACCGCATTGGCGGATGGCACAGTGCCACCAACGCCCCCTTCGCCAAGAGCCTGAAGGCACAGAGCGAGAGGGTCTCTGAGGCCCTCGATACCAGGCTTTATGAGCTGGTGGGGGAGCTTTACAAGTATGGCTTTGACGCTGATCGCTATGATCGCATCACCGATTTTACCCGCACAGTGGGGATTGTGCCCATCAGCGCCTTGACTGGGGAAGGGGTTCCCGATCTCCTCATGATCCTGGTGGGCCTGGCGCAGAGATTCCTGAAGGATAATCTGCAGCTCACCGCCACTGGGCCTGGGATTGGCACCATCCTCGAGGTCAAAGAGGAGAAGGGGCTGGGCACCACCCTGGATGTCATCCTCTATAATGGAGAGTTCTTTGCCGGGGATACAGTGATCGTTGGCACCTCCCGCGAGCCCCTGGTCACCAAGATCAGGGCCCTGCTCAAGCCCAAGCCTCTGGCGGAGATCAGGAGCGAGGAGAGATTCAAGCCGGTCAAGCATGTGACTGCTGCCTCCGGGGTGAAGGTCTCAGCTCCCAAGCTGGACAACGCCCTGGCCGGGTCCACCATCCGGGTGGTCTCCAATCCAGATGAGGCGGAGGCGCTATCCCAGGAGCTGAAGTCCGAGCTGGAGGCAGTGAGAATAGACACCGAGAACGAGGGGATAATCCTCAAGTCGGACACCATCGGCTCATTGGAGGCCCTGGTGGGGGAGCTGAAAGCAAGGGATATTCGCATTCATTATGCTGATGTGGGGCACATATCCAGAAGGGATGTGATAAGGGCCGCTGCCATCAACGATCCCCTTCTCTCCGCCATCCTGGGGTTCAATGTGGACATCCTGCCCGATGCCTTGAGCGAGATCCAGAAGACAGATGTCCCCGTATTCTCCAGCGATATCATCTACACCATCATCGAGAGCTATGAGAAATGGCTGGAGGATCAGAAGATAAAGATGGAGCAAGAGCGTCTGGAAGCAGTCATCCGGCCAGGTGCAGTGCGCCTTCTGCCTGACTGTGTCTTCCGCCAGTCCAAGCCTGCAGTGGTGGGAGTGCAGGTCATCGGTGGAATAATCAGGACCCAGGTCAATCTGATGAGGGAGGATGGCGCCAATGTGGGAACGATCAAAGGGATCCAGGCCCATAATGAGAACCAGGGATCGGCAACTGCCGGCCAGGAGGTGGCCATCTCCATCGATGGGCCCACTGTGGGCCGGCAGATCCATGAGGGCGATATCCTGTATGTGAACATACCGGAAAAGCACGCTCGCATTGTGGAGCTGGAGCTGAAGCCCAAGCTGGCCGAGGATGAGAGAGAGGTGCTGGAGGACTTCCTGGAGATCAAGCGCAAGAAAGACCCCTTCTGGGGAAGGTAGGCTGATCTCACTGGCCATCCCCCTCGATGAGATCATAATTCCATTCCTGGCGGTTGGCCTGGCGGAGATAGGAGACAAGACCCAGCTCTCTGTGATTCTGCTATCCTCCCGGACAAAGGAGTATCCTCAACTCCTGGCTGGTGTGATGCTCGCTTTTCTGATCACAGATGGGATTGCAATCTTTTTCGGCTCCTGGGCTACGGAGATCATACCGATGTATCTGGTTAAGCTGATATCAGGCAGCATCTTCATTCTCTTTGGGATATCGGCCCTCAGGACAGAGCAGAAAGAGGAGGAGGAAGAACGTCAACTCCCATCTGGAAATGCCCTCATATCCGGATTCTCTTTAATCTTTCTCTCCGAGTGGGGGGACAAGACCCAGATCGCCTCCGCCCTCTTTGCCACAGAGTATGACCCAATCCCAGTCCTCATAGGGGTTATGGCAGCACTATTCGCCCTCTCCGCCATGGCCATCTATATGGGACGGATGATCTCAGCGAGGGTGAAAAGAGAAGTGATCTCCCGGGCAGCAGGCATCCTCTTCATGACCATAGGGCTGGCCATCAGCTTATCTCTTCTCCTGCCTTGATCAAGGCAGCGGCTGAAGGGGGGAATGATCTCTCAGATCAGTGGAATCAAGAGGCGGCTGAGGTAGGCCAGATCTCGGCCCGGGGCTAGATTCAGTCCACAATAAAATAGAGCATGGCAATAGGAGGACAATCCGCCTCGCTATTGCATATGAGCATTCCGTTTATAATCTTTCTAAACCTTCTCTACCTTATCGGCCTTGGGGCCCTTCTCGCCCTCAATGACATCGAAGCTGACCTTGTCACCCTCATCGATTGCGACGCCGGGCTTCAAGCCAGTCACATGAACGAAATAATCCTTGCCATCGTCACCAGCTATGAATCCGAAGCTCTTGACGCGATTGAAAAACTTGACTGTTCCAGTTACCATTGTTTATTCCTCAATACGGTTAGTAATTTTGCATGATCTTCAACTACTTATAGTTGCTGGCAGAGAGGCCGCCCGGGGGAGCAGAACAGCCACGTGAAGCCTCATCCACAGGAAAAGGTTTTATAGAAGAGCAAATACTGCTTAACGAGAGACCAGGAGAATCATTTGCTGGAGGATTATTATACATGGCAGGAATGGGTGGAACACCAGTTATCATTCTAAAAGATACCCGCAGAGAGACGGGAACGGAAGCCATCTTGAATAATATCATGGCTGCCCGCGCAGTGGCCAATGCTGTGCGCAGCTCCATGGGCCCCAAGGGCATGGACAAGCTGCTGGTGGACCCCATCGGTGATGTCACCATCACCAATGATGGTGTGACCATCCTCAAGGAGATGGATGTTCAGCATCCTGCTGCTAAGATGCTCATCGAGGCCGCCAAGACGCAGGACAAAGAGGTGGGCGATGGCACCACCACCGTGGCAGTGCTGGCCGGGGAGCTTCTCAAGAGGGCGGAGATGCTCTTGGACCAGAAGGTCCATCCCACAATGATCGTCAAGGGCTACAGAATAGCAGCAGACAAAGCAGTGGAGATAGCAAAATCCATCGCCTCAGATGCCCAGGAGTCCGATCGTCCTCTGCTGGAGAGGGTAGCTAAAACCGCCATGACTGGGAAGCTGGCCGAATCTCCGGACAGCAGGATGGCCAGCTATGCCGTCGATCTGGTCCTCAATGCCATGGAGAATTATGGCGAGAGAAGGGTCTTCGATATGGACCGGGTCAATGTGGAGAAGAAGGTGGGGGAGAGCACTGCTGAATCAGAGATCATCGAGGGAGTGGTGATCGACAAGGAGATAGTTCACCAGAATATGCCCCGCAAGGTCACAGATGCCAGGGTGGCCCTGCTCTCCTGCCCCATAGAGTCCAAGGATACTGAGACCAAGACAGAGGTACAGATCACCTCCTCTGATCAGTTTCAGAAGTTCATGGAGCATGAGAAGAAGAGGATCAAGGAGGCGGCCGATAAGGTGATCGCCAGCGGGGCAAATGTGGTCTTCTGCCAGAAGGGCATCGATGACCTGGCCCAGCATTACCTGGCCCGCGCGGGAGTGCTCGCCCTGAGAAGGGTGATCAAGAAGGATCTGGACAGGCTCGCCCGGGCCACCGGGGCGAGCATCGTCACCAGCCTGGATGAGCTGAAGCCCTCTGACCTGGGCGAGGCCGCACTGGTGGAGGAGAGGAGAGTGGGAAGTGGGATCATGACCTTCGTCACCGGCACCAAGAACCAGACTGCCACCCTCCTCCTCCGGGGAGGAACCCAGCAGGTCTTAGACGGCCTGGAGAGGTCCCTTGATGATGCTCTGCATGCAGTGGCGGATGTGGTGGAGGACGGGAAGGTGGTGGCAGGAGGTGGAGCCCCGGAGATAGAGATAGCATTGCGCCTGCGGGAGTATGCCGCCACACTGAAGGGCAGGGAGCAGCTGGCAGTCACCAAGTTCGCCGAGGCGATGGAGATCGTCCCCAAGGCGCTGGCAGAGAACGCGGGCTTTGATGCCATCGATAAGGTGGCTGAGCTGAAGAGCAGGCACTCCAGCAATAAGAACATTGGACTGGATGGCTATACTGGAGAGGCGGTTGATATGTATGAGCTGGGAGTGGTCGAGCCCCTCAGAGTCAAGGTTCAGGCCATCCTCTCAGCCACAGATGCTGCTTGCCTGATCCTGCGAATCGATGATGTTCTGGCCTCCACCAAAGAGCCCCCTGCCCGGCCCAGCGGCCCGGGAGGCATGCCTCCGGGAATGGGCGGAATGCCCGGGATGGGGATGGGAGGGATGCCCCCCGGGATGTTCTGAATCTCCCTTCATGCCTTTAGGGCCTCTGCGACAAGGCCCAAGCATGCCGATCTCACCACAAGAGGCACAAAGGCAGGGAGGGGAAGATGAAAATGGTATCCCAGCCTCGCCCCCAGGAGAGGGCAGGGAGCCAAATTTTTTATTCAGACTTGCTATATTAATTAAGGTCATTATAAGCCATGATCTTCATCTGAGGCTTGCTATGCCTTCCAGTAGTCCGGTGCATATATTGATAACGCTATCTATATATAACTTCATAATGATAACTGCTTCAGGGGTATTGCAGCAATGGAAGGGTACTGGATCGGGCTGGCCTTCCTGGCTGTAGCAGTTATATCTCTCAGCATCATCCAGCTGGAGGCCGGCCGCAATAAAAGGCTGCTAGCAGGCTACCGCCAGGTCCAGATGGATCTGCAAAGGCTGCAGGGCCAGCTTCGAGAAAAGGAGATCCATCTGGACCAGCTCCAGAGGAGATACGGACAGATGCTCAAGCATAAGAGCCGCAACCTGGATCTGACAGAGGAGCTCAAGAGGGCGAAGAGGTCGGAGGAGTACGAATCGGCAGAGAGGCTGCAGTACCTGGAGAGCTATCTAGCCCGCCAGGGGAACGATCCCTCTGCCCTATTCCTGGGCACCTTCTCCCCCCTTCGCCTCCACTCCATCGAGGACCGGCTCTGCCAGATGCTGGAGGAGGCCAGCTTCGAGGTGGTGGTCGTCTCCCCCTGGATAAAGAGGCAGACCTGGAACCGGATTGCTCCTCCATTGCAGAACTTCTCCCGCCGGGGAGGGAGGCTGGTGGTGTTCATGAGAGGGCGGGAATCGGATTTCAGCTCGGGAATGAGCGATGATATCCAGGATGAAGTCAGAAGGCTGGAGGGAGAGCTGTTCTTCGTCCATCCGCTCCATGCCAAGATCTATATGATCGACAGAAAGGAGGCAATAGTGACCTCTGCCAATCTCTCTCAGGGAGGGATCGATGAGAACTACGAGGCGGGGGTTTGGCTGAATGATCCCCGTGTCCTGAGTGATATCTGCTCCTTTGTGGACGGCCTGTACAGGTGCCGCCAGAGCTGAGAGAAGGAGAGGATCATCTATTCCCGCTGCTACAGACCCCTCAAAGCAAGCTCCTTTGGAGGCTGATCTCATCAATCCAAGATTTCAATCCGAGGAGGTTTATCCTCCTGATGAAGATACATTTCTCCTCCTAGAGGCGGCCATAAGAGAGGCCCGCCCGGAGGATCATGTGCTTGAGGTCGGATGCGGCTCGGGACTTGTTTCCCAGGAGCTGGCCGGCAGGGTGAAGAGCATCACCGCCCTGGACATAAATCCTCATGCCACCAGGGCGGCCAGGGAGAGGGGGGTAGAGGTGGTGAGGGCGGACCTCTTCCGGGGGATAAGAGGGAGATTCGACCTGATCGTATTCAACCCCCCCTACCTTCCCACTGAACCGGAGGAGAGAGGCGATCAATGGATCAACTATGCCCTGGACGGAGGGGCAAGCGGCCGGGAGACCATAGGCCGGTTCCTGCTCGATTTGGCCGATCATCTCCGCCCAGGGGGAAGGGCGCTGCTGCTCATATCCAGCCTGACCGGGCCTGAGGAGGTAGAGGGGATGGCGAGGGACGCTGAGCTCGTCGCTGAGCTGGTGGCCAGCAAGGGATGCTTCTTTGAGAGGCTCATGGTGCTGAGGATCACTGCTGAGGATCACCCGCAGCGATCAGGCCCTCTGAAGACGGTGGCGGAGAGATGTCAGAGATGATCGCCGCCTTATGCTTCAGCCAGACTGCTGGTGGATTCGTCGCCCTGGCCCTCCAGCAGCTCGATCAGCCTCTCCATCACCTCCAAGACGCCCTCTCCCGTCTCAGTGGACATCTCTGCCAGATCGCTGTACCTCTTGATATCGACCTTATTGGCAACCATCAGCATGGGCAGGGTGATCCAGCCGGATAGGTCCTCAGCCAGTCGAAGCTGCGAGTCCAGGGGATAGCCGCAGTGCTCGCTTGGGTCCAGTATGAACAGCACCACCCCCTGCAGATGGCTGAGAGCGGCCACAGCCTGCCTCTCGATCTCATTTCTCTCCCCCATGGGTCGGTCGAGCAACCCAGGGGTGTCCACCACCTGATACCTCTTATCGCCTCTGAGCAGATGGCCCACTACTATCCCCCGGGTGGTAAAGGGATAGCTTGCCACCTCTGGCCTGGCTCCAGTGATGCTGATGATGAAGCTTGATTTGCCCACATTGGGATAGCCGGCGATGAGAATGGTGGGCTTCTCCGGATCGATGCTCGGCATCTTGCGAAGCAGATTCCGGGCCTCATTAAGGAAGAGGAGGTCCCTATCAATCGATCTCATAATGGAGGAGAAGCGCCCGAAGGCCGACCTTCTAAGGGGGGCGCTCTCCGCCCCCCCCGTCCTCTTGATCCTGCCCACATACTCCCTGGTTATCTGCCTTATCTGCATGGAGGCCCAGCGCAGGCGGGATAGGCTGATTCTGATCCTGTCTATGCCCACTGTTATCTCCACCATCTCTCTGTAAAATGGAGGAAGCCTCTCGAAGGAGGGGAACCTGCGGATCAGATTGGAGAGATTGTCTGAGAGGATATTGCCGGCATTCTGGACCATGGACCCATCCTCAGCGGCGCGGGAGGCGCGCCGGAATGACCTGTCCAGTAGCTCCTGCGATGTGGGAATAGTTGGAAGCTGCTCAAACATCAGAGGAGAATTGCCGGCATTAACAGATAAAGCTTCGGTCTGGCTCTTCTGTATTCGCAGAGCTGTGCACCGGAGCGGCGGCTGAGTTCATTTGATAAATGGTTTTCGGAAGGCTTAAATAGAACCTCTTTATCTATATAGATGAGGTGGCCTTTTGAAGAGACTAGGCACCGCGCTTCATGTCGTACAGAATAAATTGATTGTGCAGAGCGAAGAGATCGTTGGAAGAGGGGCCGGCATTCCCAGGGGGAGCTCCTGGGTGGTGGACCAGAAGAGGACCAGGGTCGGAAAGGTTTTCGATATATTCGGCCCCGTCAACCGTCCGTACATAATCGTTCTGCCAAATAAAGGAATGGACGCCGCTGCCCACATCGGAAAGAAGCTCTATATCGATGAGGCGCCGGGGAGAGATCGTAAGTGGAAGAAATAGAAAAGCTGAGAGAGATAGAGAGGGCGGGACCGGAGAAGCTCAAGGAGCGTACCCGGCTCAGACGCGAGAAAGAGAAGGTAGACGAGTTTGAGAAGTTCACAGTCGAGTGCCCGGAGTGCAAGAGCCACACCCTGGTACGGGACTATGAACGGGCAGAACTGGTTTGCTCCGACTGCGGCCTGGTGATCGATGAGAACTTCATAGATCAGGGGCCGGAATGGAGAGCCTTCGACCATGATCAGCGCATGAAGAGGTCGAGGGTTGGAGCACCCATGACATATACCATCCATGATAAAGGGCTCTCCACCATGATCGACTGGAGGAACAGGGACTCATATGGCAAGACGATATCCTCCAAGAACAGGGCTCAGCTCTACCGTTTGAGGAAATGGCAGAGGCGAATCCGGGTCAGTAATGCCACCGAGCGCAACTTGGCCTTTGCCCTGTCTGAGCTGGACAGGATGGCATCAGCCCTTGGCCTGTCCAGAAATGTACGGGAGACGGCGGCGGTCGTATACCGCAAGGCTGTGGACAAGAACCTGATCCGGGGACGGAGCATTGAGGGCGTGGCCGCAGCGGCGCTCTATGCCGCCTGCAGACAGTGCAATGTACCCCGCACCCTGGATGAGATAGCAGAGGTTTCCAGGGTATCGAGAAAAGAGATCGGCAGAACATACCGCTTTGTATCCCGAGAGCTGGCCTTGAAGCTCATGCCCACCAGCCCCATCGACTATATTCCCCGCTTCTGCTCTGGCCTGAATCTGAAGGGCGAGGTGCAGGCAAAGGGAATTGAGATCCTCCGCCAGGCTGCAGAAAAAGAACTCACCAGCGGGCGCGGGCCCACGGGGGTGGCTGCAGCAGCGATTTACATCGCCTCCATCCTCTGCGGAGATCGGCGCACCCAGCGTGAGGTGGCAGATGTGGCGGGAGTCACAGAGGTCACCATCAGGAACCGCTACAAAGAGCTGGCAGAGGAGCTGGACATAGAGATAATCCTTTGAAGGGTTATCTCCCCCATCAGACTTCTGCTCTTGCCTTCAGCTGCCATGACATCAGCATCCAACTTGATCCGGCCACCATCGGGCCTCCGGGCTTGACCGGGAGGGACAAAGTCCCAGGCAATGGAGATCACCCCGGCAATGGAGACCATCCGCCAGGCGGTCGCTCTCTTTGCAGCTTGCCAGAGATATAAGCAGTCAGCCTGTGCATCACTCCTGATTATCACTATTTTTTTTATTTAAACGTATTTGAGCATATTACCTGAAACTGGTAAAAGAGGGATTCAAGTTACGGGTATGGTCTCAAGCTGGCTGGCAACATTCCAGATCAGGGTTCTGGTATGAAGTGGAATATTGGGATCGTTGCTTATCTCATCAAGTATGGAAATAGCAGATGCTGCTTTTATCGCCTCGCTCACACCCTCATCCATGAGAATGCTCTTTACGTTCTCTGCAGAGCGGCGGATATTTCTCGGGACGGCATCATCGCTCATTATACGCTCTAATACCTCAACACATTGCTTAAGGACATTTTCAGCTGTCATATGACCACCACCCATATCTATGGGAAAAAGGTTATGATGTTTATCTGACTTCAACTCAAGGATGATATATCGTTGTATTTAAACGTATGTGGTTGTACAGGTGATGACCGATGGACGAGGATGAGATTCTCAGCAAGATAACCCGGCTCCTTGAGAGGGGATGTACAATGCTGGCCACACATCATGACTGCGGCGCGCCTCTATTTCGCTGTCAAGGAGAGATAGTATGCCCGGTTTGTTCATTTCCAGATAGGCCATCTGAGGGTGAGCTCAGCCCGGCAGCAGGGGAGAAGTCCGATCTTTCGGCCTCAGGGGAGGATATACCAGCCCCCATGCACAGGCCGCCTGCGGCTGAAAAAAGCAGAGGGGGCGGTCCTCTGGAGGCAATGAGAGCAGAGGCATCCGGGGGGATGGGTTCGCCAGAGAGGGCAGATGGGGCTGTGAGGGCGGCTGCAATTGCTGAAGAGAGAATGGATAAGGAGGTTGCAGAGGCCAAAGACATACTGCGCACATCATTGATCGCGCGGCTGAATGAGATCTCCGGGGCAATCGGGTCGGAGGGCGATCTGGATCGGCTCAAGAAGCTGCTGGACTGCGCAGAAGGATTGCTGAGTGTGCTCCGGTTATTGTGAGCGCCCGGGCTCACCCCTTCCTGCGCCCGGAGTGACATCTGTCATAGAGAGCAGCTCCAGGGATTTCGTTTTCCACTGGAAATCAAGGGGTTGATCAATTGGATATAAAGATTTTTAGAATGTGTGGCGTTCTGCAGTTGATTCCGCTTATCCTGGCACTCTCCCTCATCACCGGCTGCATCGATCTGAGTTCCCAGTCCCTTCATAGCTCATCCGCCAGCGTCCCCGATCTGCAGCCGGCAGAGTGGTCGGGCCAGCTGAGAATGGAGATCGATCCCGAGCTGAGGGGTGATCTGTTCAGCCTGCGCGGAGATGCCGCTCTGGCCAGCAATAGCACCCTTCCTTACCTTCTGCTCAATGCCACCCTCCGCAATGCTACCATCAGCAATGCTGCTGCCATCAATACCACCCTCCGCCAAAAGAGGAGCTCAGTGGTCAGCACTAAGTACCTGCTGCTGAATCTTGAGCCGAACCGGGATTACAGCTTCGAGATCGCCAAGAACATCAGGCTGCTGCCTGGGGAGTACATCTGCACCCTGGAGGCATCGGGTCCCTCTGGCCTCCTCGCCAGCGAGAGCAGGAAATGCAGCCTGGAAGGGGATAGGATGGATTTGATCTCCGCCAAGAATCCTTCAGGGGTTTCGATATCACCCTCTACTGCCAGCTCCTTCTATTCTGGCCGGCCTTCAAATGGATATGAGGAGATTGAAAGGTCAATCCAAAGGGAGAGCCCATCCAAAGAGGAGAGGTATGAGAGAGAGAAGAGAGAGGATGCGGGGAGCGAGGAGAGGAGCGGAAAGGAGAGAGGGCAGGCAAAGGATGCTCAATCCTCATCTCCATCCCCCAAGCTTCAGGCCTCCGGGAATGAAGAGAAGCGAGAGGAGGCGGATGAATCGAAGGCTGAGACGGGGGCCAGGCGAGGAGGAGCTCAATTGGAGGAGGAGCTAAAAGCGGATAGCAAGGCTCCTGACATCGATGATGATGCTGCCGATTATGCCGACGGGCCCGGCAGAGAATATAACCAGCCTGGAACGATCATCTCTGCAGCCGGTCCGGATATGTCCTCAGAAAGGGCAGAAGAGGAGCCAGTAGGGCAGTTCGTGGGGAGCAAGAGCTCAAAGAAGTACCATCTGCCCGGCTGCCGCTTTGCCCAGAAGATCAAACCGGAGAATAAGATCACCTTCCTGAGCGCTGAGGAGGCAGAGAGCCAGGGCTACCTTCCCTGCAAGAGCTGCCATCCCTGAAGAGGATACGCATATGGGAAGCCCTATCGCTCAGATGGAAAGCCTATCGCTCAGAGCTGGCCGATGAAGAGACAGGAGAGGCCGGGGGCACGGGGAGGGGATGCAGTGCTCCCTTTCTCGATCCTCTCCTGGGGATAGCCGAGATCGGTGAGAGCGACCACACTCTTTCTCAGCCCCTTCTCCTCCAGGTGCTGGCAGAGGCCCTCCAGATCGGTATGCTCATCGATGAGCAGGAAGACGGATCTGTTCCGGCCAAGCTCTCCGGCTATGGCCTCCGGATCCATTCTCCGGCCGTGGACGGTGATGGGAGTCACATTCAGCTCGCTGATCTTCAGCCGGGCGCAGGCCACCTGCAGACTGGAGATCCCGGGTATCACCCTCCCCGGCAGGTAGCCCAGGCCGGAGAGCATGGGATCCCCGGTGCTCAGGACCACAGCATCCTCAGGCAGAGTGGAGAGGCTCTTGTAGTCCTCTATCTCCATCACCCGGCTGCCGGGGCTTATGTGCTCACAGGCAAGATCTATCGCCCTCCTCGATCCATAGATCAGATTCGCCCGTCGGATGGCCTCTCCGGCCTCCTGGGTCATCATCCCCGGGCCGATTCCCACCCCCACTATGATCATAGGGCCTCCCTCAGGATCCTTCCATCCCTATGGAGCAGGACGATGCGGGTGTGGGGCAGCCTCTCCTTGGCCCTTCTCAATCCCAGTGCGATGTTCTCATGCCCAGGCTCCCTCTCCACCATCTCCGCCACAGTGTTGTAGCCCGTGTTCCTCAGTATCTCCGGCCAGGCCCATTTGAGTATCAGGGCGGGAAGGCCGCATAGGATGCTCTCCTGATCGGGGGCAAACTCCAGCCGGTTCAGCTGGCTTCCCATGAGGACTGCTTCATGATCGGGAAAGAGAATCCGGCTGAACTTGAGCCCGGTCCTGCCTGTGCTGACCACCACCCTCTTCGCCCCTTTCAGCTCCTCTGCCCTCTCCCCGATCAGATGCTCATTCCAGGGCTCCACAAATCCAGTCGAGCCGAGGATGGATATGCCTCCCGTTATCCCCAGTCTGGGGTTGAGGGTCTTGCGGGCGATCTCCTCTCCTCGGGGGACATAGATCTCCACCTGCACATGCTCAATCCCCGCCTCCTCGCAGCCCTCAGATATCGCCAGCATGATCTGCTCCCTGGCGGAGGGGCTTATGGCCGGGCGGCCGATCTGGTCGCACAGGCCGCCTGCTCCTATGTTCCCTATCCCCTCCCCGGCAAAGAGAAGCGTCTCCTCAGACGGCCTTGCCCATGCACATATCTCCAGGCCGGCGGTGACATCGGACTGATGGTCCCCTCCGTCCTTGCGGGCAGTGCAATGGCCATTCTCCGCCCTGACAGGGAGCATGACCGGGATTCCGGCCGGGGTCATCACCACCAGGCTCTCTGTTGGCCGGAGCAGGGATATCACTGCCCCTTTCGCAGCAGCAGAGGCCACAGTCCCCGTGGTCAGGCCTCGCTTCAATAGCTGGCCGCTGGAGAGGATGGTCCATCTGCCCGAGAGGATCTTCTCCAGAGCCCCGGGGTCGGGGGAGGATCTGATCCAGGGGAGGGGTATGCCAAAGCCGCTGACCGGATCGGCTATGATCTCAGGCTCTCTCTCGGGCATAGGCGTTTATGATCTCATTTAGGGCTGCCACAGCGATAGGGGTCCCGCCACGGGTGCCGACTGTGGATATGGAGGGCACAGCTATCTCCCTTAGCCTCTCTTTGCTCTCCAGGGCATTGACAAAGCCCACCGGAACCCCCACCACCAGGTCGGGCTGCGCCCGTCCCGACTCCATGAGTTCGCACAGTGTCATCAGGGCGGAGGGGGCATTTCCTATCACCACTATCGATCCAGAGAGCCTCTCCTGCAGGGCCATCACCCCGGCAGAGGTGCGGGTGGTCCCCAGGGATGCCGCAGCCAGATCATCCCCCCGATCGATGAAGGCCTCTATGGGGCTGCTGTGCCCTTTCTTCAGCACCCCTGCCTGGACCATCCTGATATCCACGAAGATGGGAGCACCCCGTTCCAGGGCCCGCAGGCCGGCCTGAAAGGGCTCATGCTGGAATCTCATGATCCCGGCAACGCTCTGGTCGCCGGTGGCGATGACACATCTCTGGACGATCCTGTCCTCGGGGCTCCGGTCTCCTATCAGAGCGGATATCAGCTCCCGGCTCTTTCTGCTTATCTTTATCCCTTCTGGCGTGCTGGCCCCAATATCGGTATAGTTCTCCATCATATCAATCAAATCTAATAGCTGTATTTGGTATCGTATCCTCTCTTGGCTATGATCCTGCCCTCTCTAATCTCTGCCCGGGGGCAGGATATAAGGAGGGTGAACCGGAAGCCCGACGGCCTGATATTTATCATCTCTTCCGCTCTCATTATTATCATCTCCTCCCCCCTCCGGGCCACATCCCGCGCCAGGGCCACCGCCCTCTCCGGCTCCAGATCCTGGAGGAGGGGCAGGAGCTCGTGACCCCTCACATTGTAGACCACCACCCCAAAACCGGCTGCTGCCAGCAGCGATGGTGCTGCCGGATCATCCGGCCGGGAGAGAAGGGCGAAGTCTCCGCAGAGCGGGGCTCCTGCTCTCGCCGCCACAGATGAGAAGGCGCTCACTCCGGGGGAGATGTGAACTGGGAGCCGATCATCTGCCAGCTCCATGATCCGCCAGCCAGCGGAGAAGATGCTCGGGTCGCCGCCGGTGAGGATGCTGGCCCTCTTACCCGAGCGGGCGAGCCTGGCCGCCTCCTGGAAGCGGGCATAGGACCTCTCCGGGCAGGGGCCGGCATGGGCCAGCTTCTCCCCGGGAAAGTCCCCGATGAGCTCCAGGTAGCGCTCTGCTCCCAGGAGCTTCTCAGAGGAGCTGAGGATGGCCTGGGCCTCTGCAGTGAGGCTGTCCCTGCCTCCGGGGCCGGTTCCCACCAGATTGATCAGCGACCGGGGGGCGGCCTCTCCCCGGTGGCAGCCCCTTCCGGGCAGGATGATGACCGTGGTCATATCGATCTCCTCCCGCAGCGATTCGCTCTCCAGCAGGCGGCTGGCAGTGCTCCAGAAGATCCTCTCTCCCTCTCTGCCCACCCCCTTTGCCACCAGAAGATCCCTATCCTGGTAGATATCAAGGGCGCGCAAGAGCTGCCAGTCCCGTCTCTTGCTCTGAGGGTTGTAGAGGGCGACGGGCATCCCATGATCTGCTGCCTGGCGCAATCTCCCCTCGATCCCCTCCCAGGGGGTGAGAAGATCGCTGAGGCTGATCACTGCCACGCACTCCCGGAAGAGCAGGCCGGCCCGGCAGGCAGCGGCGGTGAATGATGTGACCCCCGGGACCACCTCCACCTCTGCCGGATGCTCTGCCATCTCCAGGCCCAGGCCGGCCATGCCATAGACATTGGCATCTCCTGAGCTGACCAGGGCTACAGAGCCCCGATCGAGCAGATCCAAAGCCGCCCGGACCCTGTCCACCTCTCCTCTCATGCCGCTGGAGTAGACCTCCTTTCCCGGCAGGAGATCTTCTATGAGCTTCAGATAGGGCCGGTAGCCGACAACATAATCCGCTCCCCTTATGGCATCCACTGCAGCCAGGGTGCGGAGAGAGGCCTCCCCCGGCCCGATGCCAACGATCGAGAGCCTGCCTTCTGGATGCATATTCATCTCAATTCTCCCCGATGGCGATGGTCACCCTGCCGTAGGCCCTCTTAGGGAGGATGAGCCTCTCCGCCAGGGCGAGGACGGCGGGCTCAGCCACCCCCGCCAGCCCCAGATCCTCCGCCCGGGAGGGGGTGGTCGGCTTTTGGGAGTTGAGCTCCTCCCGGGAGAGAAAGATGATCTCCCTATCCAGAGCCCCCGCTGCCCTCAGCAGGCCCTCTTCCTCCCTTTTGATCCAGGCGCTGGCCAGAAATGCTATCTCCTCCCTTCTCCTGCCGCACTCCTCCAGGGCCCGGTCCACCGCCTCCAGAACCTCATCCGGGGATATGCCCTTTCTTGCTCCCACCCCCAAGACCAGCCCTTTGCCCTTGAGCACTGCTACATCCTCATCCACCAGCAGGATCCTGGGGCCCTTCAGCCTCAATACCGGCACATCCTCCCTCAGGAAGGCGAGGTTGATCGCCTTGGAGGAGCTCCTGTTCAGCACAGAGGCATTCAGCCGCCGGGCCACGCTCTCCAGGCAGGGCCGGCCGGAGGCGTCAGTGGCAGTGGTTATAGCCGGATATAGGCCAAGCCCCTCCGCCAGGTGGAGGGCCAGATCGTTGGCCCCATGGTGGCCCCCCACCACCGGCACAGCACATCTCAGGGCGGAGTCGACTGCCACCACTGGCCGGTCCCGCCATTTGTCCTGCAGGTGGCGGCAGAGGCTTCTGGTCACAATCCCCACTGCCATGATCGCCACCAATAGATCGTACCTCTCCAAGAGCCTCTTCATCCTCCCCTCCTCGTAGAGGATTATAGTAGACTGATATCGATCGCTCAGGGCCTGAGCGATCCTCTCCCCCTTATCCCTGTCCCGGGGGAAGAGCAGTATAGCCAGGGACTTCAGCGGCTCCGGTATAGGTGTGACCTCCTGTATCCCGTCCTCCTCAACACATCCCCCACCAGTATGAGAGCGCTGCGCTCTATCCCCTCCTCCTCCACCTTATCGGCTATATCGTCCAGGGTTCCGCACAGGATCTTCTGGTCCGGCCAGGAGGCATGATAGACCACTGCCACTGGTGTATTCCCGGGCCGGTCCAGGGAGCGGACTATATCCCTGATCCTGTCGATGCCTAAAAATATGGCCATGGTCGTCCCCAATCGGCCCAGAGCGGGCAGCTCATCCCTCTCCAGGGTGGCTCCGGCAGGCCTGGTCAGGATCAGAGATTCGGAGACCCCTTTGAGGGTGAGCTGGGTCTTCAGGGCGGCGGCGGCGGCGAAGAGGGAGGAGACCCCGGGAACCACCTCCACCTCGATCCCCATCTCCTCTAAGGGCTTCATCTGCTCCAATATGGCCCCATAGATTGAGGGGTCGCCGCTGTGCAGCCGCACCACCTTCTTTCCCGCCCGCAGAGAGCGGAGCATCTCTGCCTGGGTCTGCTCAATGGAGAGTCCATTGCTATCCAGCTTGTCCGCCCGCAGCCCCTCCAGGAGCTGGGGGTTGACCAGAGAGCCGGCGTACACCACCAGATCCGCCTCCTCCAAAAGCCTCTTGCCCTTGACTGTGATCAGCTCCGGATCGCCCGGACCTGCTCCCACGAAATAGATCTTCATAGTCTCCTCTGGGCGAGAAGGACGCTGAAGTACTCACTCCTCTCCGGCATCTCCCCCCGGACGATCCTCTCCTCCGGGGTGAAGAGCCTGCTGCCCAGAGTGAAATCCTCGTACCCCTCTCCTCGCAGCTCTTCTGCCAGCTCCTTGGGCCTTGTCGCCTTTATCCTGATCACCGACTGCACTGGAGAGCCGTCCGAGACCAGGAAGGACCTCTCCAGGAGGACGCTGAATCTGGAGGCCAAAGCGGGGACCACTCCCACCCCGGGGATGGTCTGGATCTCGATCTCCGGGTAGATCTCCTCTATCACCCTCTTCAGATGGCTGAAGGTGGAGAATGTATTCACGTCGCCAATGCAGGCAAAGCCCACCGGGCTAAAGCAAGCCTCCTGGGCGATGATCCCTGCATTCTCCCGCCAGATCCTCTCCAGCTCCCTCTTGTCCTGGATCATGGGAAAGTCCAGGATCTGGGGGGTGGAGTAGAGCCCGGCCAGCTCTGCTGCCAGTTCACCGGGAACGAAGACCTGCTTGCAACTTTTCAGAGCTGCTGCTGCCTTGAAGGTCAACAGCTCCGGGTCGCCCGGTCCGAGGCTTATGCCAATTAACATTTGCCGATCACCATGAATATGGGGTTTATGGGCCTGAGGGCTATGTCCCCTGCCAGGTCATAGCCCCGGCTTATATTGATCTGCAGGATCTCCCTGTATATGCCCAGCCTCTTCATCAAATCCACCACCTGGCTGGCTATGCCCATCCTGGCCAGATCAGCGACGATCATGCAGCCGGGGCTGGCCCTCTCCAGCAGAAGGGGAAGGAAACGGTCTATCCCCCGGGTGCCGCCGATGAAGCAGCTGTCCACTGCTGGCAGGCGGGGGATTATCTCCTCTGCCTCGCCCAGGAGGAACTCTCCCCCGGGGACCAGATCCTGGCTGAGCTTTACTGCCTCGGGCCGGCGGTCCAGGCCGTAAATGCGGTCAGTGTAGCGGGAGGCAGCCAGGGAGACGGCTCCTGAGCCACATCCGACATCTAAGAAGAGATCGCCGCGCTTTATGGCGAGCTTTCCCATGGCGATGTGGATATTCTCCTCTGCTGTTGCCGTGCCCGGAAGCTTCATGGCTCTAGGAGATGCGGGCAGGGATAAAAGGTTAATTGCTGGCCATCAGGTTATATATCCCGGCTCCAATGGCAGCTTCGAGAATCCATGAACATTCTTGTTGCCGAGTATGCATCCGCCCTCGGCCTGGGCGGAACCCTTGAGCTGGAGGGCAGAGCCATGCTCTCCGTCCTGGTGGAGAGCCTCCTTTCCAGCGGCCATGAGGTGAGCTATCCCACCCGCGGCCCCAGGATAGGGGCGGGCAAGCCCGTATTCCTGCAGGGAGAGGGGGAATTCGAGTCTCTGCTGGAATCGATCGATGTAAATGCCGCCCTCCTGATCGCCCCTGATGGCCTGCAGCCCCGCTTTCTGGAGAAGATTGAGAATCGAGATCAAGTCGCTAATCTGGGTAGCAGCCCCGCTGCCGCCCGGTTGGCCGCGGACAAGCTGCTCTGCACCCGCGCCCTGGCGCAGGCCGGGGTTCCAGTGGCCCAGATCGTGGACCGGCCCGATGAAGTGGATAAGGGCTGCCTGCAGTATGTGGTCAAGCCGCGCACCGGCTCGGGATCGGAAGGGGTACGCATAACCTCTTCAGCTCGGGCGGGGCGGGATGAGATCATCACCCGCTATCACGAGGGGCTGCACCTCTCCGCCAGCTTCATCGTGGGCGAAGAGGGCTTTCTGCCCTTAACCCTTAACCGCCAGCTTATCGATCTTGTCGATGGGAGGATGGAATATCAGGGGAGCCAGGTGCCCTACAGCACCCCCCGAGGGGATGAGATCTGGAAGGCAGCCAGGAGGGCGGCAGAGGCTTTAGGTCTGCGCGGCTATGCAGGGATCGACTTCGTCCTCGGTGATCTTCCCCGGGCGGTGGATGTGAACGCCCGCCCCACCACCTCCATCATCGGCATCGCCCGGGTGATGAGAGAGCAGATCGGAGAGCTCATCCTCCGGGCCCGGTTCGGAGGGCTGCCGGAGAGGGTGCATATCGAGGGGGAGCATACCTTCCGGAAGGGCGATCTGGCCTGAACAGCGCGGGACGGGCGGCCGGCAGAAGCGAGACCTCTCCTGCCCCTTGAGGCATTCTGCAGGCCGCCGACCTGGCGGAGGCCAAGGGGCTCTCGCCCGGATGATCCTCCTCCTTAATGATCTTTGCCTCCTCTGCTTCCCCTCATAACCTCAAAATCCGCCCTTCAAGGCTCAAGAGGCTCTGCTCTCTTCATGAACTCGACCACATCCTCCTCGCTTGGCAGGTCGGTGCTCGCTCCTGGGGTGATGATGTTCAGGGCGGCCACAGCGGAGGCGAACTTGACCGCCTCTTCATTTGAGTATCCCTTGTACTTGGCATGGATGAAGCCAGCAGTGAAGCTATCCCCCCCGCCGGTGGTGTCCACCACCTTGACCTTGTAGGCGGGCACCCGGAAGCTTCTTTCATCATCCAAGACCAGAGCACCCCTGACATCCAGGGTGACGATCACCGTCTCTGCACCGTATTCTTTCAGCTTCTTGATGGCGGAATCGACATCTTTCTCCCCGGTTATCAGCATCGACTCCTTGCCGTTCATGATTATCACCTGGCTGTTTTGCATGGCATACCTCAACTCCTCCGGTCTGTGGGTGACCATGCTCATGCTGGGGTTCACGACGATGTAGATTCCCCTCTTCTTCGCCCCCTCTACGGCCTTTCTCATCAGCGCCATGTTCTTCTCGCTTATCAGGCTGGTCAGGACCAGGGTATCGACCCTATCAAAGACCTCGAGATTGAGATCCTCCTCTCCCAGGAGGTCATTGGCCCCTCTGCTGGTCAGGACGGTCTTCTCACCATTGTAGAGGAAGACCAAAGATATCCCCGTCAGCCCCTTCTTCAGGGTGACATACTTGGTGATAGCACCATGAATCCTAAGATTTCTCAGGTATTCCTCCCCGTGGTCGTCCCTGCCCACTGAGCCGAGGATGTAGGTGGTTGTGCCCAGCTCTGCCAGGTTGGTGGCCAGGTTATGGGCTGAGCCACCGGTATCCTGATTGAGCTCATCCAGGGTTATCTTGGAGTCGAAGGGAAAGCAGAGATTGTCGTTGACCAGCTTGAAACGCGCAGATTTGGCGATCAGGTCCACGATTATCCCTCCCACTACGAGCACCCCTTTGCGGTTGATGGTGCATTCTTCAAATTTCATGCCTCTTGTGATAGCTCTGCTGATAGATAACATTAAGGGCCCAATCCCCAATTCGCTGCCAGGACAAAGGGGAGGGGAGAGCGGCCATCCAGCAGATAGATCAGGAGAAGCAGAAGAGGCTGATGGAGAATATAGACCGCCAGAGAGTTTCTGCCCAGGAATAAGAGCCCTTTTGCCGGCGCGCATGCGCAGGCTTCTGGGAGAGGAAAGCGGCGGGAGAGGTCCCGGTAGAGCAACGATCCTGCAGCCATGCCCATCAGCACCATTCCAAACCAGGGAAATAGGGGAGTGTAGTCCAGGGAGACGAAGCCGCGGGGGGCCAGGCCCAGCCAGATGAGCCAGAGGGAGTCTGCCTCCATCCCCTGGATATGCAGTCCCAGCAGGATCGCTCCCAGCCCCAAGGCGATGTTCATCCTGCCCAGGGAGAGCAGGGGATAGGCCAGTAGAATGGAGATGGATATGAGGTGAAGGATTCCAAAGATTATGTAGCCCCTCCCGATGAGAATATAGGTCACAGAGGTAACCCCCAGGGCCAGGCAGAGAATCCACAGGCTCCTCTTCCAGAGCCTGGATGGGTATTGGCTCAGCTGTCCGGTCAGAACTGCCCGGGAATGGCTCAGGGTGAGGGAGATGCCAACCAGGAGGAGAAAGAGGGAGGCGGTGAGGCGGGCCAGATAAAACCAGAGGGCTGAGTCAAGGTCGATCCTGAGGATGCCGAGGTAGTTCAGGTCAAATGCCAGATGAAAGATGACCATTGATACCACGGCCATTCCACGGATGAGGTCCACCTCCCAAAGGCGGGCCATCTGGCTGCTCTGGCCGCAATTCATAGATCATATCAAAAGAGTGCATTCAGAGTATATAGAACTGTGCCAGAGCCGCTCTGCTCCCCTCGGGCAGAAGCATAAGAGCGGAGGGCTGGCGGCCTGATCAATGGAGGACTGATCGGCTTGCGTCTGCTGGATAGGGCATCCCGATCGACCTGACGAGAAGGGCGAGATAAAAGAGATGTTTTGAGAGGAGGGAGGGCATTGGAGTGGATGAAGCCACCTTGAAGGGATGAAGAGCCTGGGGAGGATGAAGCTGCCTTGAAAGAATGGGAATGCTTGGAGAGAACAGAGACCTTCGAAGAGAACAGAGACCCTCGAAGAGAACAGAGACCCTCGGAGAGAATGGAGGTGCTTGGAGATGATCGAACAGAACCGCAGATATATTCATAAAGAGATCGGAAGGCTTCTTTCCGATATCTGGCAGATAAAAGAGCTGGCAGAACAGGAGTACGGCCCACAACATCCCATCAGCAAAAAGCTTGCCAGCATGCATAGGGAGGCACAGGCACTGCTGCAGGAGGTCACTTGAATAGCTGCTATCAAGAGCCCGAGCATCACCCTCTGAGACTGTATCATAAACTTCTGCCTGGCATCCTCCTGCATCAAGCCGGATTGAACCCGATCTCTCTCCGGGGGACCGTATGGTTTCCACTGGAACTGGGTCTTGACGAAATTGAGCCTTGATGAGATTGAATCTTGATGAAATTGAGCCTTGATGAAATGCCCATCAGCCCGGACGAAGGCCAGGCAGAGGCTCTGAGGGAAGAGACAGAAGAGGCCTGCCGATGCTGAAGGCTGCCTTTCACCGGGAATGCTGCCGCATATCCGATAGCTCAATTTTCTCTTTCCAAAGGCGGGCTCGGTTTTATAGGCACTGCGATCTAATTCATAAGGGAGCATTATAAGCTTGAGCTCCCACTGAATTGGAGTGATCCCGTTTATATCAAGGCATCATCCTGCCAAGCAGAGCCTGCTCCGGACGATATTCTGGCTGTGAGAAGATCGAGTTGGTTTTAAATTATTTTTATCAGTGTCGCGAATTATGTTATCGCTATCAAGCATCACAATCTACAAGCTATGTCATCCTTTTTTCAGATAAAACGACATATAATACCTGTTAAACAGTATTTCTCTACATAAATTGATGTAATCATCTGATCTCTCAGGAGAGGAAAATTTATATATCAGAAAAAGAAAGTTACAAACGGCATATTTTATTTCATTATCTATCAGGTGCCCACTGACAATTTTATTTCTTCTCCACTGGAAATCATGGGGTAGGGGCGTATATCTCCACCGGAAATAGGGGGGTGTGAACCATAACTCTTAATATCAACCAGGATGATTTGAAAAATGTTCAAGGGGAATTATCTTGGTACCTATATCTGGAGGGCTATTTGCCGATCTACTGGCGCAAGGGGGGATATTTCAATCCAGAGATGTCCTGCGTCCTAGCTACACACCAACTGAGCTGCCCCACAGGAAGGAGCAGATCAATAATTTGGCATCGGTTCTGGTCCCGGCTCTGAGAGGGGAGACTCCTTCCAATGTTCTGATATACGGAAAGACTGGCACCGGAAAGACAGCCGTGGCCAAGTATGTGGGAAAGGAGCTGGAGGAGGCCAGCTTTGGAGATATAAAGTGTGCAGTCATCTACATCAACTGTGAGGTGGTCGACACCCAATACAGAGTCCTCGCCCACCTGGCAAGACACTTCGACAAGGACATCCCCATGACCGGCTGGCCCACAGATCAGGTTTATGCCGAGTTCAGGAATGCTCTGGATGAAGAGAAGCAGGTAGTGGTGATAATGCTCGATGAGGTGGACAAACTGGTACGAAAAGGAGATGATGTCCTCTATAATCTATCACGGGTGAACTCAGATCTCCTCCGCTCCCGGGTGAGCCTCATCGGCATATCCAATGACCTCAAGTTCACAGAGTTTCTCGATCCAAGGGTCAAGAGCTCTTTGGGAGAGGATGAGATCATATTTCCTCCCTATGATGCGGAGCAGATCAGGGAGATCCTAGAGCAGAGGGCCAAGGTTGCCTTCTGCCCTGGCGCTCTGCACGAGAGCGTAATACCCCTGTGTGCCGCCTTTGCCGCCCAGGAGCACGGAGATGCCCGCCGGGCTTTGGATCTCTTACGCACATCTGGTGAGCTGGCTGAAAGGGCCAGATCAGCAGTGGTAGATGAGTCCCATGTGCGCCAGGCAAGGGAGAAGATCGAGCAGGATAGAGTAGAAGAGGTGATAAAGACCCTGCCCACTCAATCCAAGCTGGTGCTCTATGGCATCATCCTCCTGGAGGAGCAGGGTGCAAGAAACATCACCACCAGTGCAGTCTATAATATTTACAAGCAGCTCTGTCCCCTGGTTGAGACCGACTTTCTCACCCACCGCCGGATCACAGATCTCATCGCCGAGCTGGATATGCTGGGCATCCTCCATACCATTGTCATCAGCAAGGGCAGATACGGCCGGACCAAGGAGATCACTCTCAGTGTCTACTCTGGCAAGCTAAAGGGCATACTGCTGCAGGACTACCGGCTGAAGGTCTTGGCCAATGTCAATGTGCCTCAGCAGTCTCGCCTGGGGCTGGTTTGAGGCCCCATAGGTAAAAAAATTAAAATTTTATATCCCAAATCCTATGAAACGAAGGGCCAGCAGCAGCACTGCGCCTACTACGCCGCCAATTCCGCAGACCAGTATAACCAGCCAGCTATAGCCTATATCCGCGCTTATGAACTGATTAGCAAGAAAGAGGATGAAGAGCCCAGCGATTGCATTTATGATGAACTTCTTCAGAGATCTTAGAATGATATAGGCTCCGAATATGAGGACAATGGTCAGCAGGACCAATCCAATCTCGATCATAACTGGTTATTAGGATGGAACTGCTATAAAAATAAGCCTTCCATCAGATCAGCCTCTGGCGAGGATCATTGCTGCAGGCGGTCATTGTATTGATTCTAATTTTAACAGGCGAGATCTTGTAGCAGAATGGGGGGATCGTACCCAGGAGATGGTTGGCCTCTCTGAAGAGCTCTTATGCCGCTATCCCTGGCAGATCCCTTGGAGGCAGAACCGGAGAGTGGCCCTGGGAAGAGTCCTGCTTCTGAATCCAGAGTCCTGATCCGGGACGAGCCGACATCAGCTCTGGACATCTCCGTTCAGGCTCAGATCCTGGGCCTGCTCAAGGATCTGCAAAGGAAGAGGGGGACTGGGGTATCAATTGATCTCCCAGCAAGTGGAAGCGATAAGATTCATGGCAGATGAGATGATCGCGCTGGGTGGAGGAAGGATAACTTGAGGAGAAGACAGAGGCCTGCATTTTCCTCCAGGGGAAGGGGAGGACGGCTATGCCAGGAGGGGAGAATTTATCCCGGCTGCAGTGGCCATATTCGGGATGGCTGTGCCATCAAGGGATCTTATGGGAACGACATAGGGTCTGCCTGCAACCTCAATCACTGTGGCCTCGACTCCAAAGACATAAGCCATGTTCCTGGAGCTGAGCAATGCTTCCGGAGGGCCGAATGCAAAGATCTTCCCTTTCAGCAGCATGGCCAGCTTATCTGAGAAGCGAGAGGCGAGGTTGAGGTCATGGATAGCCATCACTGCAGAGATCTCCTTCTCACGGACCAGGTATCGGATGATCTCCATCACCTCTAGCTGATGCAGGATATCCAGATTGGATGTCGGCTCGTCCAGCAGGAGAACTGCTGGGTCCTGGGCCAGAGCGCGAGCGATGAGAACCTTCTGCTTTTGACCTCCTGAGAGCCTGGCAAAGTCCCTCATGGCCAGATCCCCCAGATGAAGGAGCTCCAGGACCTCTGCCACCATGTCCAGGTCGGCATCCGAGACATTCCAGCTTATATGAGGCCTTCTGCCCATGAGCACTGTATCGAAGACCGTCGTGGATAGGGGACTTGAGCTGCTCTGGGGGACGTAGCCGATGCTCCTCGCTATATCCTGCTGGCTCAGACTATTGATGCTCCTGCCGCCCAGAAGGATGCTGCCTTTGGCCTTTAAAATGCGGTCGATGCACTTGATAAGCGTTGTCTTCCCGGAGCCGTTTGGCCCCACAAGGCTTATGATCTCTGAATCCTCAACCTGCATGTTGATGTCATCGAGGATCTTCGTGCTGCCGTAGCTGAAAGACAGGTTTTTAATTTCAATCCTCACTGATAAAACCCCATCATCCCGATCAAATAACCTCCATAGCAGTTATCGCTTTTTGATCTGGCATTGCCCAGCCTCGGATGTACTGATCTCCTGAGCACACGCCTATTCCGAGGAGGGTACTGCATGCCGGTTGAAGTGATCAGATGAACGTCCCCTTGTAGCCCAGCGCTCTGGCCCTCTCCCGCGCCTCCTCCGCCTCCGGCCCCCTGCCGGCAAGCTGCAGGGCATTGGCCCGGTTTGCCCAGGCCTCCATACAATGCGGATCGATCTCTAGCGCCCGGTCAAAGCTCCGCAGGGCCTCCACATAGCTCTCATTCATCATGATCATGGCTATTCCCCGGTTGTTCCAGGGCTCGACATAGCTGGAGTCCTGCTCGATGGCCCGATCGTAGGATGCTATCGCCTCCTTGTACAGGCCCTGCTCAGCCTGGAGCATCCCCAGGCTGTTCCAGCATGCGACACACTCGGGATGCTGCCCCGCCGTCCGATGAAGTAATGCCGCCGCTTCGCTGTAGTTGCCCAGCTCCCTGAGCAGCAGTGCCTTGTTGTACTGGAATCCGATCTCATCCGGATCGATCCGGATGGCATTATCGAACATTGCTAGGGATTCGTTATACCTCTTGATCTGCTGATAGGATATAGCCAGGCCGTTCCAGGCGGCAGCATTCCCGGGATTGATCTGGATTGTGCGGTTATAGGCGGCCAGTGATTCATTGTATCTGCCCGCCTGACGGAGGGACTGCGCCCTGCCCAGCCAGGCATCATCATTCATCGGCTCGATCTCAGAGACCTTCATAAAGGCCTCGCTGGCCTCATCGTATCTGCCCAGGGCGCTGAGGGACTGCCCCCTCATCAAGCCGGCGAGAGGGTTTATCGGATTCAGATAGATGACCCGATCGAAGGCCATAAGGGCAGCACTGTGGTTTTCCTGGCTGGCGTACATCAGCCCCAGATCAAACCAGGCCGCCTCATTCTCGCCGTCCAGCTCTGTGCTCTTCATCAGGGAGTGGAGGGATTCCTCATCCCGGCCCAGCTCCGCCAGGACCAAAGCCCTGCTGTACCAGGCACCAGTGAGGTTCTCATCCCTGCTCAGCCCCTCATCCAGGGCCAGGAGGGATTCATTGTACCGCCCCAGACTGGCAAGGCCCATCCCCTTGCCGTACCAGGGAAGAGCAGCAGTGGAATCAAGCGCTATGGCCTCATCGAAATCCTCGACGGCCTCATTATACCTGCCCAGATGGGAGAGCGCCAGCCCCCTGAAATACCAGGCCTGGGCCTGATCTCTTTTCAGGCGGATCGATTCATTGTATGCGGATAAAGCCTCAGAATATCGCTTAAGGCCGCTGTAGGCCAGGCCCAGCCTCATCCAGGAGGATGGGTCTGTGCCATCCAGTTGAATGGAGCGGTTGTAGCAGTCCAGGGCCACAGATAGCGAGCCGTTCTCCTTTAATTCATCCCCCTTCTGCTGCCAGTAGTTCGCATTATCCAGTTCGGCGCACAGACCGCTGGCTGCCGTCAGGGCAAACAGGATGAGAAGCAATCTGACGATGATATTAGATCCCTCTATGAATTTTTTTCTGACTTAGACCTGCTCTCAGCAGGGCATGCATATAATAAATTGATGGTGGTTGAACTTGATGGCAGGCCCTCCGGGAGATGGCAGGATGGATCGATATGCCGGCCTATGCCAGCCAGCCGGGCTTATAGCTCCTTTCCCAGGGAGGTGGTGGTCAATTTGACATGCTTTACCCCCTTCAAGGCCATCATCTTCTCAGCAGCTCTTCTCACCTCCAGCCCCTCCCCGCGCAGGACCACAACCTCAAGGCACATATCCTGGTCCAAATGAATATGCAGGCTGGACTGAATTATGCTTCCGAAATCATGCTGGATCTCAGTGAGAGCATCCTCCAGGCCCCTATGAGAATGGTCGTAGACGATGGTGATCACTCCCACCCTCTCCCCCTCCATGTCGCTCATCCATTCAAAGTTTACTATATAATTTCTTATGGCGTCTCTGACCCCTTCTGAGCGGGAGGAATAGCCCCGGTTCTGGATAATCTCATCGAACTTTCCAAGGAGATTCTCAGGCAATGATATGCCAATTCTCATTAATTCTTGTTCCATTCGTATCGTAAAGATAAATTGATTCATACTTAGTAATAAGCTTATTGGATTATATCCGGAAAACAACAATTCAGGCCGGCAAAAGAAGTGCAGAGCCCGATCCCTCATGAGCTACTAGCATGGTATGCAAGCCATCGCATGGACGTAGATCACAGATCTGCTCTGGCTGCATGCCAAATACGCAAAGATGGAGTGTGGGGATCGGCTCCGCATCAGTACTATCCTATCATATTATAAATGGTTTTCGTAATACATTATTTTAAATTCTCTTTGACTCAAATACCAGCACTGAGCAGAGCTCACTTGCTCTTTGCCCTCATCCTCTCGTACTCCGCTAAGACCTCCCCGGTCTCTCCCAAGGCCACCATCTCTCCGCGGTTCAGGAGCAGGCAGCGGCTGCATAACGAGCGAACCATGGGCAAGGAGTGTGAGACCAGGAGGATGGTCTTGCCCGCCCTGCGAATCTCGCCGATCTTCTCCTCACACTTCTTTTGGAAGGACTCGTCCCCCACTGAAAGGACCTCATCCACCAGCAAGACATCCGGATTGGTCTGAATGGCAGTGGCAAAGGCCAGCCGCACATACATCCCCGAGGAGAAGTTGCGCAGCTTCATATTCTCAAAACGCCTCAACTCGGCAAAGTCCATTATCTCCTCATAGCGCCGCTCAACCTCTCTACGGCTCAGGCCCATTATCGCCCCGTAGAGATAGACATTATCGCGGGCGGACAGCTCCGGCTGAAATCCCACACCCAGCTCCAGAAAGGGGGCGATCTTGCCATTGATCTGTATCCGGCCGCTGTCTGGATAGAGAACGCCCGCCAAAAGCTTAAGGAGGGTGCTCTTGCCGCAGCCATTGGGCCCGATCACCCCAAAGGTCTCGCCGTGCTTGACAGTGAAGCTGACATCCCGCAGGGCCATGAACTCGTCGTAAGAGTTGGCGCCTCTGCCCAATAGCCCCGTCAGATGCTCGAAGATGGTGAGCTTCTTCTCCTTTGGTATTCTGAACTTCTTGGAGATGCTCTCCGCCAATATGGCATTGTTATCGGCGCCTCTCCCAGAGGAGCTCTTCGCCGGATTGAGTCTATTCAGACCACTGCAGATGATGGTAGAGGGAAGGGCCATTTCAGATCTCCTCGGCAAATCTGCGCTCCAGCCTCTTGAAGATTGCCGATCCGGCGGCGAGGAGCAGCAGCCCCACCGCCAGGCTCAGGGCAAGATTCCGCAGCCCTGGCAACTGATGGTAGAGCAGCACCTCCCGGTACATCTGAATCAATGCCGTGACGGGATTGAGCAGATAATAATCCAGATACTGCGGCGGAACAGTGCTGAGGGGATAAACGATGGGAGAGAGGAAGAATCCGATCTGAATCAGCACATCCCAGATCTGATTCAGATCACGGTAATAGACGTACAGGGCGGCCAGGATCAGGCTTAGACCATATACAATCAGAAAATAGATTAAATGAATGAATGGAAAGAGAAGGATATAGGGAGAGATTCCAGCGCCAAGGATTATGAGCAGGGGGACCAGCACCAGGAACTCCAGAATTGAGCTTATCAGGCTGGATAGGACTACGCTCATCACCAGAACCTGGCGGGGAATGTAGATCTTGGTCACCAGGCTTGGTTTGCCTACGACGGCATTCATGGAGGCAGAGCTTCCTATGGCCAGAAATCGCCAGCTTACAATGCCGATCAGCAGGTAAAGGGCGAAGTTGTCCTGGTTGGCTTTGAATACATTGCTGAAGACCAGATAGAGGACCAGCATCATAAGGAGGGGATTCAAGAGCGACCAGGCAAAACCCAGGACTGAGCTTTGGTACTTCACCTTAAGGTCGCTGACGGTGAGAATCTTGATCAATTCCCGGTACTCAAAGATCCACATCTCAACCCTCATCCCCCATCTTCATCCATCCCAATCCCCGTCCGCCTCAGCTCTTATCCATTCCAGCTCTCATTGCCCAATCCTCGTCTATCTCCGCCCTCATCCATCTGGATCTCTCTTATCCTATTGCCTCTTCATTTCGCCCCAGGTTTTTACAAACCGTCTGATATCGGAATACTCCGCCCGGCGCAGGACATGCTCTCGCTTTCTCATCATCTTTGTGATGCCCCTCAGAGCATCGAGCTTCGATTTAAGGATGACCCTTCCCTGGCCGCGCAGAGCATAATAGGGTATTGTGGCCAGGTTTCTGGCCAGGATAAACGGCAGAGAGGTGATATAGAGACTGACAGGAAAATCCTTGATCGGATACCAGACTATATTCCGGTTGCCATAGTAGACCGCCAGGTCCGAGCCCACTCCGGCGGTCTTTCCGTGATGGTGAACGACCTCAGCCCGGGGCACATATAAGCACTTCCAGCCAGCCAGACGGGCTCGCAATGCCAGGTCTACATCTTCCAGATAGAGAAAGAAGTCCTCATCGAAGAGGCCGATCTCATCCAGCATCCTTTTCCGGTAGAGGGCCGCACCTGCACAGGCTCCAAATACCTCCTCCATGGAGTCGTACTGCCCCCGATCAGGCTCGAACATCCCCCGGTCCCAGGCTGCTCCGCTGCGAGAGATGCATATCCCGGCAGAATTGATCCGCCCATCGGGAAACAGCATCTTGGCGGCGCAGACGCCAACCTGTGGGTCGGCCATGGGCCCTTTCAGCTCCTCTATGAGCCTGCGATCTGCTATGGTGTCATTGTTCAGGGTGAGGATATAGCTCCCCTCAGCCGCCCTGATACCGGCATTGGTCCCTCCGGCAAACCCCAGGTTATCTCTGTTTCTCACCAGCCTGACCCAGGGATATTGCTCCTGGATATACTCTGGACTGCCATCGCTCGATCCGTTGTCGACCAGCACCACCTCAAAAGGGGAATAGGTCTGGGAGGCGAGGGAGGAGAGGCAGTCGTCCAGAAGATCTCTCCCATTATAATTCAACACTACTACGCTTATCAAATCCATCCCAAGCACAGTCCTGCGTCCATTAGAGCGATTCTCGGTAGACCCTTTCGATCTGCTCTGCCGCTCTACGCCAGCTATACCTCTCCTGGGCGAGCCTTCTGCCCTCTCTGCCCATCCTCTCCGCCAGATCCTCATCCTCCAGGATGGCAAGCAGGGAGGATGCCAGCCCCTGGGCATCATTGCATCTCACAACCATTCCTGCTCCGTAATCCTTTATATCCCCGGCCATGCCCATGATCTCTGTGACCACCACCGGCCTGCTGCAGGCCATCGCCTCCAGGGGAACGATCCCAAAACCCTCCCTCTCAGGATCGGTGGACGGGAGGACAAAGAGCCTGCAGCCGTTATAATACTCGATAAGCCTCTCTGAGGGGATGAAGCCGGAGAAGATCACATTATCCCCGATGCCCAGGGATTGGGCCATCTGCCGGTAATATTCGAGCAGGCTCCCCCTGCCGCCAATGATCAGCCGCACAGCGGGCAATCTATGCCTCAAGATCTTCAAGGCAGCGAAGAGGACCTCCAGGCCCTTATACCGGTGAAACTCATCCAGGACGCTCAAAAAGAAGATATCTCCTTTGATATCAACCTCCTGGGGGCGGAAGGCCGCAAGGTCTATGCCCAAAGGTATGAAAGAGATCTTTTCACCATAATCCCGGAGATATGGCGATACATAACGCTCCCGGGTAACGATGATCCTCTTTGCAGACCTCAATAGCAGCTCCAGAGCAGTTCTATTATAGATCCCGGCGATCTTACCCGCCCATCCCTCGCCCACTATGTCATTGTGATATGTCAGGACAGTGGGCCTCCTCTTGAGCTGCGAGATCAGGCCACTCCAGTCAGCGCTCCAGGGGGTGGGAAGGTGAGTGTGAAGGATATCATAATCCTCCCTCCAGATAGCTGCGGGCAGCTCAGGGGTGATGCTGGTATTGGCTATATGCCCCCAGCTTCTCAGGGTCCTGGTGCGTATCCGTCCATCGACCTCGTTCTCCCCCGGCTGGTCTGAGCATATCACCCCCACATCATGCCCCATCCGGACGAGCTCCCGGGAGAGATTGCGAACATAGCTCTCCACCCCGCCGGTGGCAAAGAGCCTCACCGGGGTCTGCAGAATTCTCATATCCCCTGCCTTATGCGTCCCTCTCATATGATAGGCCGATTCTCCCCCGCGCGCTTTTGGGGGAGATGATACCGGGCGATCTTCATCCAGGCTGGAGAGGGGAGAGAGGCCCGGATCGGCGAGCGATAGCATATCGCCAACGCTCTTTTGGCCTTCTCAGTACACCTCTCAGTACAGACTGATAAGCTCTCTGATCCCCTCTTTTAATCCGAACTCCGACTTGAAGCCGATCATCCTCTCCGCTTTGGCGGTATCAGCGCAGGTGTGCATCACATAATTTTTTATGGGATTTTCGGCGTACTGCGCCTCCAGAGAGCGGCCGGTCATCAGGTTCAATAGCTCGATCACCTCATTGAAGCTCCAGGCCTCTCCTGTGCCCACATTCAGTATGCCATGATAATCTGAATCCATGGCCAGGCGCATTGCCCGCACCACATCCAGGACATAGGTGAAGTCCCTGCTCTGTGTACCATCACCGTATACCAGTGGCCTATTGCCTGCCTTCATCTCCCAGAGAAACTGGGTGACCATGTTTGCATACTGCTTTTTTGCTCCCTCCCGGGGGCCGTAGACTGAGAAGAACCTCAGGCCCACCGAGCTTATGCCATAAAGCCTCTGATAGAGCTGGGCCAGCCTCTCCATGGCCAGCCGGGCCTCAGTGTAGTAATCTGTCACCTGGATGGCCATATCCTCGTTGTGAGGGGGCACAAGGCCGTTGTAAAGGGAGGAGGAGGAGGCATAGACCACCCGCGACCCTTCCCTTCTGGCCAGCTCGAAGACCGAGGCAAAGCCATTGATGGCCTCGCCCACCAGATATGGATCTCTCTTATACATGGGAGAGGATGAGGGTATCCCCAGGTGGTAGATCCTCTGGGGGTGAAGATCGAGTTGGGGCAGATCGTTGCAGCTCCTTTGGACGATCTCCAGCCGGCCTTCAAGGCCGGCCAGATTGCTCCGGCTGCCGGTATGCATATTATCCAGGACCACAACCTCCTCCCCAGCAGCCAGGAGGGCCTCCACCAGATTCGAGCCGATGAAGCCCGCGCCGCCTGTAACCAGTGTGCTCATAGCTCATATCCCCCAGATCGTCGATCAGCCCTCATGCTCCTTCACCCCGGGTCGCCCCTGGGACAGCAGGGCCTCAGCCGCCCCATCCACCCGCTTCCTTCTCTCCCCCAGCAGAGATTCTTCTGCTGCAATACTCGCCCATCTCTCTGCAATCATCCGCCCCACCTCTTCAGGCGCCGGGCCCCCGGTGTTCGCCCGCAGGGCTACATTGCCCCTCGGGTCCAGTGCCCTTCTCAGATCCTCCTCGGAGAAGCCCGCCTCGCTCACCGCAAAGCCCGCGATCTCCAGGGATATGGAATCCATCTGGCTCAATTCCGGCCGGCCACCAGAGGCGGCTGCCCGGCCCACAATGCTGTGTGCTGTGCGAAAGGGCATTCCAGTGATCCTCACCAGGGAATCTGCCAGTTCAGTGGCAGTGGAGAACCCCAGGGCTGAGCTCTCCTCCAATCGTTCCAGATGAAAGTGCAGTGTGGAGAGGCAGCCGGCCAGGATCCTCACTGTGCTCCGCGTCCAGTCCAGGCTGCGCCATAGATGGGGTGTCACCTCCTGAAGATCCCGGTTGTAGCTCATGGGCAGGGCCTTGCAGATGGACAGGGCTGCCATGAGCGATCCTATCACCGATCCGGACCTGGCCCGGGCCAGCTCTGCCGTATCTGGATTCTTCTTCTGGGGCATGATGGAGCTGGTGGAGGCATAGAGGTTGTCCAGCTCCAGATAGCCGAACTCGGAGCTGGACCAGAGGATCAGCTCCTCTGCCAGACGGCTCAGGTTGACCATAGCAATGGAGAGGGCGGCCAGAACCTCCAGGATGAAGTCCCGGCTGGAGACGGCATCCATGCTGTTCTCCACCAGCCCCTCGAAGCCCAAGAGCTCGCAGGTCCGAGCCCGGTCGATCTGAAAGCCGGTGGAGGCAAAGGCCGCTGCCCCCAGGGGGCTCTGATTGACCCTTTTATAAGCATCCTTCAGCCGGGCCAGATCCCGAAAGGCGGCATCGGCATGGGCGAGGAGATGGTGGGCCAGGGTGGTGGGCTGGGCATGCTGGGTGTGGGTGAAGCCGGGGATGATGCTCTCCTTATGCTCCCCAGCCAGGCAGAGGAGGGTTCTGATGAATGATAGCTCCTCTGCCATCAGCCCGAGCAGCTCCTCCCTCAGGGCCAGGCGGATGCATGTCGCCACCTCATCATTGCGGGACCGGCCGGTATGCATCCTTCCCCCTTCCGGGCCCACGCGGGCGATGACTGCCGCCTCAATCGCCTCATGGATGTCCTCCCCCTCGCCCAGAGGCAGTCCCGTCTCGATCTCGTCTAGGGCGGAGAGGATCTTATTTGAGAGCTCCTCTGCAACCAGCCCCCTCTCCTTCAGCATCAACAGATGGGCCCGGTCCGTCAGCAGATCGGCATGGAGGATCCTTTGGTCAGCCCTCCGGCTGGACAGGTAATCCAGAATCTCCTCGCTGATCTCTCCCAGGCGCTGCTCTCGAAACATATCAGGTGGTGTAGCTGGCGTTCACATTCACATACTCATGGGTCAGGTCACAGCCGAAGCTACGCGCGCTGGCTGTGCCCAAGCCCAGATCGATATTGATTACGATCTCCTCCCCGGACATGATCTCCCGCGCCTTCTCCAGCCCCCCCTCTGCGATCCGGCCCCTCTGGACGAGCTCGACCCTCTGCCCCGCGCCCTCCAGGCCCAGTGTGACCAGCTCCGGGTCCATCTCCGCTCCCGAGTAGCCCAGGGCACAGATGATCCTCCCCCAGTTGGGGTCGGCCCCGTAGACTGCTGTCTTGACCAGGCTGCTGCTCGCCACGGCCTTGGCCGCCAGCCGGGCATCTTCTATGCTCCTGGCTCCGGTGACGCGGGTCTCGAAGAATCTGCTCGCCCCCTCCCCGTCTCGGGCCATCTGCCGGGCCAGGTCAGTGCAGACATACCTCAGAGCCTCCTGAAAGTCCTCTACCCTGGCCTGCCTCCGTCCGGTGGCTGTGAGAATGACAGTATCATTGGTGCTGGTGTCACCGTCCACAGTGAGCATATTGAAGCTATCTTGGACGGCATCGGCCAGGCAGACCTTCAGGACCTCCGGGGAGAGGTCAGCATCGGTGAAAAGAAAGCAGAGCATAGTGGCCATATGGGGCGCAATCATCCCTGCTCCCTTGACTATCCCTGCCACCCGCAGGCCCCGGTGCTCCACGGCCACCTCCTTCTCCCTGCTGTCGGTGGTCATGATCGCCCTCTCCGCCTCCAGGCTGGCCTCAGCCTCCGACCGCAGGCGCCCTTTTGCCTCCTCGAAGAGCCGGCTGATGAGATCCATATCCATGTACCGGCCTATAACCCCGGTCGAGGCCACAGCGATCCTCTTCTCATCTGTTTTGAGGAATCCCGCCAGCAGAGAGGCCATATCCCTGGCATCCTTTGCCCCTTGCCCTCCAGTATAGGCATTTGCACAGCCGCTATTGGCGATGATCCCGTCCAGGTGCCCTCCTGTCAGCGTCAGGTGCTCGGCGGTGACCGCCAGCGGCGCTGCCCGTACCCGGTTGGTGGTGAACATCCCCGCTGCCGCCCCGGAGGCAGCAATCAGAGCCAGGCCGTACCTGCCTTCTCGCACTCCGCAGGCCCGGACGCCCTCGATGGCACAGATCCCGCCCTCAACCCTCTGCATGGGCCATCCCCAGACCGGTTATGATATCGCCCCGGGTTACTATCCCCACCAGCCGGCCATCCTCGACCACTGGAAGGCGGTTGATCCTGTGGCGGGTCATGACGCTGGCCGCCTCCTCTATGGAGTCCTCCGGCCTGATCTCATGCAGATTCCGGCTCATAATATCTGCCACCACCTTCTCTGGTATCTCCCTCAGGCTTGATTGCATCCTCTCCCATTTCACCAGATCCCGGAATGGAACCTCGAATATCTCGAAGGGGCTGGGCAGCCACAGGCTCCCCTCCGAATCGCCCTCTACCGATAAGAGGCGAAGCAGGTCCGACTCGGATACAATTCCAACCAGCTTCTCTCCATCCAAGACCGGCATACCGCTGATCTTATTCTCCCGGAGAAGCCTGGCCGCCTCGCTCACCCTTGCCGATGCTTGCACAGTGACCGGCATGACATTCATCACATCTCTGACTTTCATCTTCATCCTCCTCTCTTAAGGCAGCATTCCCGGAAACCACAGGCCTGTCCTCTGGTCCAGACCCGCCATGAGGTTCATGTTCTGAATGGCCTGGCCGGAAGCGCCCTTCACCAGGTTGTCTATGGCCGATACCACCACAATTCTGTCGCTCTCCCTCTCCGCCTCGAAGCTTATATCGCAGAAGTTCGAGCCCCGGACGGCGCCCAGGCGAGGAGCTCCATCTGCCAGGCGGATGAATGGAGCCTCCTTATAAAAAGAGCTGTAGATCCGGGCCACAGCCTCTTTATCCTGCAGGCTCTCTGCTGCTCCCTCCTTGGCGAAGACATGAGCAGTGGTCAGGATGCCCCGCACGGCAGGGATCACATGAGGGGTGAAGTTCACCTCGATCCCGGGTGAGAGGAGCCCCAGTTCCTGCTTCATCTCTGGGACATGCCTGTGAGAGGTGATCTTGTAGGGAATGACATTCTCGGACATATTGGGATAGTGGCTGGTCGCACTGGGCTCGATGCCAGCGCCGGATATTCCCGATTTGGAGTCAAAGACCACCCTCTCCACCAACCCGGCATGGGCGAGAGGTGCCACCGCCAGGATGGCTCCAGTGGGATAGCAGCCGGGGTTGCCAACCAGCCTCGTCCCTGCCACCTCGGGATGAAGCTCCGGCAGGCCGAAGACCGAGTCTCTCGGGGCGCGGTGCTTCATATCATATGTCCTCTCAAAGACCTCCACCGGCAGGCGGTAATCTGAGGAGAGATCGATCACCCTGGCTCCAGCATCCAGCAGATCGGGCACCCAGTCCATGGCCGTTCCATGAGGAACGCCAGTGAAGACAAAATCGCAGCGCTCAGCCGCCTCCTTCGCACTGAGCGCCTCGAAATTCAGAGAGTAAATGCCCTTCAGATGAGGATGGACCAGGCTCACAGGCTTTCCCGAGAGCTTGCGGGAGGTGACCAGTCTTACATCGACCTCGGGATGGTTTGCCAGGAGGCGTAAGAGCTCCCCCCCAGTGTAGCCCGATCCACCGATAATTCCTACATCTATCATAGGGCAGCAAAAGCTCTACTGATATAAATTCGCCGCGGCTAATGGAGGCCAAATGAGCAGGAGAGATGGAATAGATCCCTGGCAATCCTCTCAATCTCCTCCCTCTGATCGAGCCTGGCCAGCCAGCGTTCCGGCATCCAGCCCGCCCCATAAGAGGCGCCGAAGAGATTGCCGGCGATGGAGGCGATGGAGTCGGTGTCCCCGCCCCCGTTGGCGGCGGCGATCAGCCCCTCCTCCGGCTCAAATCTCATGAAGCAGTAGAAGGCGCTCACCACAGTCTCCCTGGCCAGAGGGCTGCCTCCAATCCGGTTTAAGGCCTCCCTTGGAGGGAGGGCGAGGAGATCTCTGATCCAGAGGAGCCGTTGGCCAAGATCCGGGTCCAGCCTGCCTGCCCGACTGGCGGCCTCCTCCAGGATCATATCCCGGGGGAGGTTCATCAGGCCCAGGGCCACCCCCACTGCAACTGCAACCGCCCCGGCGCGGGAGGGGAGAGCGGAATGGGTGGGCAGGCTCTGCAGATCGGCATAGCCCCTGACCAGCCCCAGGTCGGCATGATAGAGAAGGCCGATGGGGGCCGAGCGAATGGCAGACCCACATGTCGGTATATCCATGCCGGACTCCTGCCAGGGGATGCCGGCGATCATCCTCTCCACAGCAGAGCGGGTAGCAAATCCCACCCCGCTGCTGAGCCGCTCATCTGAATCCCAGGCCGATCCCCATCTGATGAGCTTCCGGGAGAACTCGTCTGCCGAGAAGCCGGAGTGCTCGATCAGGGATTCGGCCAGCATAAGCGTCTCCTCAGTATCGTCGGTGAACTGGCCCGCCCTGAAGCCGGCATGAAAGTGCCCCTCCGGGGCGGGCAGCATATCATCAATCCGGCCGAAGAGGGATTGAATCTCAAGGGCGGTATATCCCTCTGCTGGCATGCCCAGAGCATCCCCTGCCGCTCCCCCCAAAAGGCAGCCTCGAAAGCGATCCTGCGGATCCATCTCTGCCATCATCCGGCCAGAATGCCGATCAGACTGGTGGCATCCACCCTGCCGTATCCACCCTTCTTCGCCCACTGCTCATCAAATCCCTCCACGCCGTCCGGCTCGATCCCCTTCCCGGCGATGACAAAAGGAACCGGCTCTCTGCTGTGGGTCTTGAGGGTTATGGGGGTGGCATGATCGGGCAGGAGGAGAATGCGCCAGTCCCATCCGCTCTTATCCAGCTCCTCGACCGCCGGGCCCACCACCCTCTGGTCGAGAAGCTCTATCGCCCTGATCTTTCCCTCCAGGTCGCCCGCATGGCCGGCCTCATCAGGGGCCTCGATATGCAGATAGACGAGGTCATGGCGGGAGAGGGCATCGATGGCCCCCTCAACCTTGCCCGAGTAGTTGGTCTCAATCGTTCCCGTGGCTCCAGGAACATCTATCACCTCCATTCCCGCATAGACAGCTATGCCCCGGAGGAGATCCACAGCCGAGATCATGGCCCCGCTCAGGGCGTGCATATCCATGAAGGAGGGCATAGATGGCGCTGGCCCCTGGCCCCACAGCCAGATGGCATTCGCCGGCCTTTTATTCTCTGCTATCCTCCTCCGGTTCACCTCCTGGCGGGCCAGCACGGGCTTTGCCGCCTCCATCAGCCCCAGGAGCATCTCGGCCCCCTCCCCCCGGGGCAGATGATCTGCCACTGGCTGGTCGCTGATATCATGGGGGGGCGTGCAGACCGCCTCTGCCCCCTCCTGCAGTATCAGAAGATGGCGGTAGCTGACGCCGGCATAAAGCCTCTCTTCCGGCATCAGTGGCTTCAGCGCCTCGATCAGCTCCCCTGCCTCTGCAGTGCTGATATGCCCGGCGCTGTAGTCCATCATGATGCCATCCTCTATGGTGACCAGGTTGCAGCGAAAGGCTATATCCCCCGGATCCAGGTGCACGCCCATGGAGGCCGCCTCCAGAGGGGCCCGGCCGGTGTAGAAGAGGCGGGGATCATAGCCGGCGACTGAGAGGTTGGCCACATCGCTTCCTGGAGGAAATCCATCCGGGACGGTCAGGGCCAGCCCGCTCCTTCCCAGCCTTGCCAGCCGGTCCATATTGGGCTTCTCTGCTGCCTGCAGGGGGCTTTTCCCCTGCAGCTCCTCTATGGGGAGATCGGCCATGCCGTCCCCTAGTATCACCATCAGCTTCATTCGGTCCATCCTATCTAGAAAATGGCAAATCCATTCATCACTTCTTCTCTTTGGCTGCCTCTCTGGCCTCGCGATCGCTGATCTCAGCGAGATGCTTGTTTAGAACCTTGGCCAGCTGGTTGAGCTTGACCCGATTGCAGGTGGCGCCCCTGGTGATGCCGGTGACAAGGTCCACCACCTCGCCCAATGTCTCAGTCTTCTGCCGGGAAGGCCTGACCAGCCTGGTCTTCACCCCCTCCTTGGCGAAGTCCTCCAGGTCCATGGGGCACTGGGCCACCACCACTGCTGGGATGTCCACCAGGGCGAGTATCTCCTTCGTCTTGAAGACGACATGGGATCGGACATTGCCCATATGGAAGACAGCGATCTTATGGCGCGCTATTTGCTCTACCTCCTTCTCCGTTAGCCCAAAGGTCGGCCCGTAGCCTCGCGATGCCTGGGGAAAGCTGTCCGGAACGCCGGTCCCGGAATCCAGGACCAGGACGCTGGTCTGGATGCCCTCCCGGCGCAGGCCGTATGTCATCTCGCAGACGGGCTTGGTGATATGCCGCCGCCCCGGAGACATGGCTATGGCGATGACATCCGGCTTTGCCGCCTCGGATAGTGTTCCCCGCTGGGCCAGTCCGCCCCCTTTGGCCAGGCCCATGCTCTCCCGACAATCGACCACTTGAGTTGTCCTGCCAATCATGCCCCTCACTTGGCAGGTATGGGATATAGACCTGACGTACTGCCCCTGAAGGGAGATATTTAAGCAGGCAGTACCAGCAAAGCTCATGCTCCACTTCATAGGTCTAGGGCTTTATGATGAGCGGGACATCTCTCTCAAAGGGCTGGAGGCTATCCGCTCCGCTGATGCAGTCTACGTCGAGTTTTATACCTCCCGGCTGATGGGAACCACCAGGGAGAGGATGGAGGCGCTCTATGGAAAGAGGATCCATACCCTGTCACGGGAGGAGGTGGAGGCAGACCCCGCCTGGCTGGAGGAGGCGAAGGATAAGGATATCGCCTTTCTATCGGGCGGAGATGCCATGGTCTCCACCACCCATCTGGACCTGAGGCTGAGAGCGATCAGGCTGGGGATCAAGACCGATCTGATCCATGCCAGCTCCATTGCCACAGCCGTATCCGGCCTCTGTGGACTGCAGAACTACCGCTTCGGCCGCTCGGCTACCATCCCTTTTCCCTATACCGCCCGCGGGCGGAGGATCGTCTCCCAAACCCCCTACCAGGTGCTGATGGAAAACCAGGCCCGCAATCTGCACACTATCCTCTTCCTGGACATCCAGATGGAGCCAGAGGAGAGGTATATGACTGCAAATGAGGGGGCAGGCCTGCTCCTGGAGATGGAGGCCGATGAGAATGGGAAGAATGGGAAGAATGGGAAGAATGGGAAGGGCCTCCAGGAGGCAATTGCAGTTGGAATCGCCCGCGCTGGTGCTCCCGATGCTGCTGTTAAGGCTGACCTTCTCCCCCGCCTGCAGGGCTACGATCTCGGCGGGCCCCTGCATATTCTGCTCCTTCCAGCAGAGCTGCACTTCATGGAGAGGGAGGCTCTGAAGATCCTGGCGGGCCTGCCGGCCGATCTTTGAGCATGAAAAGCTATTAATAAGCCCGGGGCATTGGTCCGGCCATGCGGCAAGAGAGCATGCTGCTGGCTTGCTCTTCGCAGAGAGGATTTATGTCCAGGATTACAGCAATTCTATGCCGACATGAGATGCTCTATCGGCGGGGCAATGTCAGGAGAGGGCGGGGGTGCACCCCGGGATGAAGCTCGGACTGGTCACAGAGTTCGATGCCGCCCACAGCCTGCCTGGCTACCAGGGAAAATGTGCCTGCATGCACGGCCATACCTACCAGGTGGAGATGGTGGTGGAAGGGGAGGTGGGGCCGGATGGCTTCGTCATGGACTTCTATGAGCTGAAGAAGATCCTGAGCTCTGCTATTGAGCCCCTGGACCACATCTGTCTGAACGATATCCTTCCCAATCCCACTGCTGAGATGATCGCCCAGTGGATTGCAGAGAGGCTGAAAAAGGAGATGGAGCCCACATCGATCAGGCTCTGCTCCCTCAAGCTCTGGGAGGGAAAGAATAAATGGGTTCTGCTGGACTGATCCCCCCGGCATGAGAGGCAGGCAGCATCACTGGGGGCTGATCTCCCAATTGCTCACAGCTTCCGGGTTGTCTTTTACCTCCTTCAGCCTCAGACGGGCCTGCTCCTCGTAATATTTTCTGTATTTCTCTTCCTTGTCTCCTCTGTTCCACTCGGCAAGCTTTCTGTCCAGGGCCTCAAACATATACTTCTCGGCTGCCCTGACGGTCTCCAGATCTCCCCGCAGAACCAGTATCTCCCGGTTCATCATCTCGCCGGTCATATCCATCTTGGCCTGCCGCAAAACAGGCTCGATATCGAACTTCTCCACCAGCTCGCGTATTACAGTGATCGGCATGCTCAGGGGTATGGCCAGATCATAGAGGCCTTCGAGATCCTCTTTATTCTCCTTATCCTCTTTAATCCCTTTGACGTAGATATCTTCATTATTATTAGAGTCCATAAACACCAAGGCCATACTCTCTTTGCCTTGATTTAAGGCTGTCGAGGAGGGGGCTGTGCCCCTGCCCGCCTCTGAAAAAAAGCTCAACGGGCCAGTGTCCGCAAGCCTGCAGCTGCCTCGATGAGGCGCACAGATCCCCTGCCATCCTGGCGGTGTGCCTTCACTGCAGGGAAACAGTTATAAATGGGATCGGCAATGCAGTGAGCGGACCGGGCCCGTAGCTTAGCCAGGTTGAGCGCACGGCTGATAACCGTGAGGTCACGCGTTCAAATCGCGTCGGGCCCATCAACTCTTCCTATCCAATCGGCATGGACTCGATCTCTTGCCAGATCGCTCTTATCATTCATCTGCTTCGCTTGTCATCTTCTCGACTGGCCATCTGCCTCACTGGATGATTCAAAACGTTTAAGAGGATAGAACTGTCTTTGGGGCTCTGATGTCTAACAGATCAGTAGGTAAGGGTGATGAAGGCAAAAAAGCCGCAGCTTCTGGCCAGAAGGCCAGTCCACAGGATGCTCCTCCCATCCCCCTGGAAAAGAAGGCCAAGAGAAAGGGCGTGGCCGGCATCGGGCAGAATAACGATATCCTCCTGTATATGGGATTGATTGTGACTGCTGCCATCTCGCTCTTTTTGCGCACCTATTACAACTGGAAGTATGTATTTACAGAGAACGGCGTCGTCTTCAGCAGCGAGACTGATGCCTGGTATCACATGATGCTGGCCAAGGGGGTGGTGATCAACCACCAGAGGATGTGGTTTGATCCCATGACCAACTTCCCCAGCGGAACGGTCTTGCACTTTGGCCCCTTTAACAGCTGGTCGATTGCCATCGTCTCAGATATCCTGGGCCTGGGCAACCCCAGCATGCATCTGGTGGACACAGTCGGAGCCCTCATGCCTGCCGTTCTGGGAGCTCTCTTGGTCTTCCCGGCCTACTTCATTGGAAGGGAGCTGGCAGGCAAGAGCTGCGGACTGATATCGGCATTGATCATCGCTGTCATCCCCGGCCAGATATTCAGTCGCACCACATTGGGATTCACTGATCACCATGCAGCAGAGATCCTGCTCAGCACTGCGGCTATGATGTTCCTGATGCTGGCTCTGCGCTCTGGAAGGCGCATGACCTTCGAGTCCCTCAGAGGGGACTGCTCCAAATTCAAGGCCCCCCTCATCTACTCCTTCCTGGCAGGGATCTTCCTGGGGCTGTATATCGATGCCTGGTCTTCCGGATTCCTGTTCGTGGGAGTGATACTGTTCTTCGTCTTCTGGCAGTGCATCTTCGAGCATCTGAAGGGCAGAAGCGTTGAATACCTGAGCATCATCACCACTATTGCCTTCCTGGCGGCGATCATTCCCATTCTCCCCTTCGTCAAACCCTACTACGGATTCAATCATTATTACTACAGCCTCTTCCAGCCCACTATCCTCCTGATTGGGGCTGCAGCAGCATTGGTCTTCGCCTTCCTCTCCCGCTATCTCAAAGAGAGCGGCCTGGCCAGATACTACTATCCTGGTGTGCTGCTGGGCGCCGTTGCCATTGGCACTGGCATATTCTATCTCCTCCTCCCCCAGTTCACCAGGCCCCTGCTGGTAGGGATGTTCACCATATTCCAGAAGAAGGCTGGAGGAGCGGCCACTGTTGCCGAGGCCTCACCGCTGTTCGGCAACGGCCCGGGCAATGTCCTCACCTATTTCCCGGGCATGGGCTTCTTTGAGATCGGAGGATTTTTCGTCCGGACCGATGACATGATCGCCCTTCTCCTGACCACATTCACCTTTGCCCTCCTGGCCCTCATCCTGCTCGCTGCCAGGAATATCAGGAGCCAAAGAGCAGTGGATATAGCGATGCTATCATGGTCTCTGATCATCCTGGTCCTGGCCCTCGCCCAGAACAGGTTCACCTATTACTATGGGGCCAATGTGGCCATACTGACAGCTTTCCTGGTGGTATGGGCCATGCAGAAGGTGGGAATTGAGAATCTGGATCTGGATATCATCAGGCAGGGGGAGGGCAGCAAGACGATCTGGCCAGCCCTCAAGGTGGTCATCGCTGCCATACTGATATTTGCATTGATCATAATGCCCAGCATGAGCTGGAGCATTAAATTCGCCCAGAGTGCCGTCGGCCCGGACTCGGACTGGCTGACCTCCACTGCCTGGCTGCAGAATAATACCCCAAGCCCGGGAATGGATCTATGGGAGAAGTACCAGCGCCCGGCCAGCGGGAGGTATCAATATCCGGAATCGGCCTATGGCGTCATGTCCTGGTGGGATTACGGCCATCTGATCGAGGTGGTGGGGCACAGAATTCCCAATGCCAACCCCTTCCAGCAGGGGATAGGAAGCGTCAAACTGGGAACGCCTGGATCCTCTCCCTTCTTCCTGGCGGAGAACGAGACCCAGGCGGAGAAGGTGCTCTCCGAGCTGGACCTGAACAGGTCTCGCTATATGAACACCAGGTATGTGATGGTCGACCAGCAGATGGCCACAGGGAAGTTCTATGCCATGACTGCCTGGAGCGGCATATCCAGTTCAAATTACTTAGGAGGGTTCCTGCAGGAGCAGGGAGATGGTTACGGCCAGGTCTATCTCTACAGAGAGCCCTACTTCAAGTCCATGACGGCACGCATGTTCTTCTTCGATGGAACAGAGGTGGATGGAAGCGGGGGGATAGGATTGGCCTACCTGCCGAAGGAGATCCGCGAAGGGGTAGAGGTTCCCGTCCTTGCCCAGGCCCCCAAGATCACCAGCAACCGCACTGAGCTGGAGGAGTTCATCCAATCCAGCAGGGAGAAGGGATACATGGCCGAGATCGGATCCACCAGCCCCGCCGTTTCCGGAGTGCCCCTGGAGGCCCTGCAGCACTTCCGGCTGGTGCATGAGTCAGAGACCCCAGTCACTACCTCCGGCCAGAAGTGGGTCAAGATCTTCGAGAATGTGCCAGGAGCAGTGGTCAGAGGAAGTGCCACTGCGGGAACCAGGGTCTCTGCAACAGTGGACATCCTCACCAACCAGAACAGGCTCTTCAAGTACAGTCAGTCCAATATCACCGATTCCGATGGCCGGTTCACACTGATCCTCCCGTACTCGACTGAGGGACCCATTGCTGGCGGCACTCAGTTCGATACCATGCCGCAAGGAAACTACACCCTGGTTGTGGGGAGCACCGCCTACGGCCTGAGGGTGCCTGAGAGATATGTCCTGGAAGGAGCGAGCATCCAGGTATGAAGCTGCTGGAGGAGATGAGCTGGCCCCAGATCGAGGAAGGCCAGAGGGAGAGCAGGACAGTGATCCTGCCGGTGGGGGCGACAGAGGAGCACGGGCCCCACCTTCCCGTATTCACCGATACCATCGAGGCCCTGGTGGTGGCGCGTGCGGCTGCTCAGAGAAGGGGCGTTTTCCTCGCTCCACCGCTTCATTACGGCGTCTGTCGCAGCACCCGCGGCTTTCCCGGCACCATTGCTGTCGGCCATGATGCCCTGCGGGCGTATGTAAAAGATCTGCTGGTCTCATTTGCGGAGAGCGGATTTGAGAGGGCTCTGATCCTCACCGGCCATGCCGGAAGCCAGCATATATCCGCCCTGAAGGAGGCCTGCCAGATGGCCCTGCAGGAGTGTGATCTCTCTGTCAGCCTGGTCTCCCTCTTCGATCTGATCGATCCAAAGGCGGTGGAGACTGCCGGTGACGGGCATGCAGGGGAGATAGAGAGCTCAATGATGCTGGCCATTCGCAGCGATCTGGTGGCCGGACTGCCCGGGAAGCACTCTCCTCAAAGGCCCAGATTCCTCATACTGAGAAGCGTCCGTCACCTGATGGGAAACGGGATCATGGGAGATCCCTCCCTGGCCACCCCTGAGAAGGGGAGGCTCTTTTTAGAGATGGCCACAGAGGGGGTCATCAGGGCGCTGGATGAGCTGGAGTCGGATCTATGGAGGGCGTGAATGCCCGGGCTGGAGGGGCTCGATAGCCAGCTGCACAAAGATTGAATGGTGCCGGTTCTTCTGCCTGAACGCAGGGCGCGCCCCGGTGAGAAGCATGATTCGAGAGGGATTATTCTCAAGTCACTGAATGGCGTTATCGGCCAGCATACATGAGATATTCCTTCATCCAGATGAGTGTCCTATGAAAGCCCGCCCACCGACTCCGGCTATTGCAGCAGAGGGAATGCCGGATCCCGCCCGGGCCCGACTGGCAGAGGGAGAAGAGCCTCTGCGGGCATCGATTCGGGCGGGCCTTGAGGCTGCCTGGCCCATATGCATCGGCTACCTCCCCCTGGGGCTGGCCTTTGGGGTGCTGGCCCAAAAGGAGGGGCTCAGCCTTCTGGATATTGCCCTCATGTCTGCTGTGGTCTTCGCCGGAAGCTCCCAGTTCATCGCCGTGGCGATGCTCGGCCTGGGAGCCTCACCCCTATCCATCATCCTCACCACCTTCATCGTCAACTCCAGGCATATCCTGATGAGCTCTGCCCTTGCCGTCCACCTGCAGGGATTGAGCAGAAGCTTCCTCTCCCTTTATGCCTATGGAATCACTGATGAGAGCTTTGCCGTCAATATAGCCAGGTTCAAGGAGGCCGGCTGGCATCCCTACCGGGCGCTGGCGGTCAATCACACTGCCAACCTGGCCTGGATCGGCAGCACCATCCTGGGAGGCTACTGCGGCCAGTTCATAGCCGCAGGGAGCTTTGGCATCGATTATGCTCTGAGCGCCATGTTCCTCAGCCTGATTGTATTTCAGCTCAAAGGGCGGATATATGCCTTCACCGCCCTGATCACCGGCCTGGTGGCCGCGGCCCTCTCCCTCGTCCATCCAGGCCACTCATTCATCATCATTGCATCGCTGCTGGGGGCAAGCCTGGGATTCGCCCTCAAGAGATATGATCGCCGCAGGAGAGGGATTGATGGCTGAGGCTGGATACCAGTACCTGCTCCTTATACTGGGCATGGGGCTGGTCACCTACATCCCCCGCTGGTTCCCATTGCTCTGGCTGGCCCGGCGGAGGCTGCCCGAATGGTTCATTGAATGGCTGGACCTGGTCCCAGTGGCCATCCTGAGCGCCCTTATATTCTCCGATCTGTTTGTGGTCGGCGAGCCCCGCCATGTGGAGCTGCTCCAGAGCAAGTCGCTTGTGGCCATACCCACCCTCCTCTTTGCCCTCAAGACCAGATCCCTGGGGGGGACGGTTATCATGGGAATGGCCCTCTTCTGGCTGAGAACGAGCTATCACTGGGGCTCTTAGCCATTAGCCAAACCATCTAAAATCCGGCCCTCTGCTCTCTTATGGGCGGTCCTGGAACACCGTTGTTAAGCGAAGAGATTGAGGTTCAGCCCTTCAGCAGCGCCTTCGCAATTATCGGTGCCACAGAGACGGTGCTCACTCCTCTGTCCAGGGTGTCAGTGGCCAGGATGCCCTCTACCCCGGAGCGATAGAGCTTGAGGACTGCTGAGCCGGTGAGGACGGGATGCACTGCTGCCAGGTAGACCCGGGCTGCGCCCTGTGCCCGCAGCATCTCTATGGCTGTGGCCATGGTCCCTCCCGTGGCGATCATATCATCGAATATCACCACATCTCTGTTCCGGAGATCGATCTCTTTGGGGGCCATGCTGACCTCAGTGCCGGAAAGGCGGGTCTTCTGCAGGTAGTCGCAGTCCGCCCCCAGGGCAGAGGCCGCCGTCCGGGCCATGGCCACTGCTCCCTTATCCGGGGATATGACCACCAGATCCTTCAGGCCCAAGGAGGCCACCTTATCCGCCAAAAGCGGCGTAGCATCCAGATTGTCTGCTGGACAGGAGAAATGGGAGAGGATGGAGGGGGCATGGATGTTGACCAGATGGACTTTTCCCCTCCTCAGGAAGGGATTGAGAGCCGTGGCCACTGCCCTGGCGGTCATGGGCTCGCCGGGCTTGAAGATCTTATCCTGGCGGGCATAGCCGAAGTAGGGTATGACCAGGTCGATGCTGCTCTCCTGGCAGATATCCAGTAGCTGCAGCAGATAGACCAGATCCTGATCGGTGGGGGTGGACTGGATTATGATCACCCTCTCCTCCAGTGAAGCCACCACCTGGGTATACGACTCCCCATCGGGAAATGTCCTGTACTCGCATAACGCCAGCTCCTCCCCTAAAACCGCCGCCACCCTGCCCGCCAGAAGCTGGGAGCTCGGACCTCCAATGATCATCCTTTATCCCCTCCTTTGCCCCTCTCCTTTATCCTTCTCCTCTCTTCTCTCCTTTTATTTCCCTCAGCTCCCTACCACCCTCATTCTGACCTTCAATGAGGGGGTGACAATGGGGCCCACAGATCGGCGGTCAATGCCCACCTCGACCGTCTGCAGGATTTCGAATATATTCCCGGCGAGCATGAGAGAGCGAACCGGCTGCGCCTCCCCTCCCGGGGCGAGGCGGAAGGCATTGCGCGCCTCGACTGAGAAGTCGCCCGATATGGGATTGGCAGTATGAGCGCCGATGAGTCCATGGACGAGATAGCCTCCCCTCTCTGCCTGGAGCTCATGGGCAGAGGGAGAGCTGACGATCAGGTTTCTCGATCCCACCCGGGGAAGATCGGAGTAACCGGAGCGGACGGAGTTTCCTGTGGAATGGGTGCCGTCCTTCCCGGCGGCATAGCTGTCATAGAGAAATCCCTTCAGCGCCCCCCCATCCACCAGGACTGTCCTCTGAGAGGGCACCCCCTCTCCATCGAAGGCGGAGGAGTCTATCCCCGCGGGAAGAAGGCCATCATCTATGAGCATGAAGTCCTCTGATGCTATCATCTCCCCCACCCTGCCCCGAAGAGAAGAGCGCCCCTTCTGAACGTTATCCGCCTCCAAAGAGGTTAAGAGAGTGCCCTCCAAGAGCTCCGCCGCTGCCAGGGGCCTGAGCAGCACATCAAAGCTTCCGCTCTCCCCCCGAACTCCTCCCAGAGATGACCGGGCCAATTCCCCTGCTGCCCGGCCCACGGGCTCCATCGACAGCTCCAGGCGGCGGGAATTGAAAAACTCACTTCCGGTGGCCACATCTTCTCCCCGGGCTATGGCCTCCATTGAGGCCTGCATCAGCGTCGATGTCTCCATCAGCTCTATACCCTGGGAGTTGAGCACAAATCCCGTGCCCGAGACGCAGGCCACTCCGCCGGAGACCGGCTCCGTCCCCCGGACCTCCTGGCAGCCGGCCAGCAGGCCAGCGGCAATATCGATGCACTCCTCGGGAGTGATCTGATCGAGCCGGCGGTCATAGATCCCCTCTGGCTCAGTCACCCTCTCCGGACGGGGCAGGGAGATCCAGGAGTCATCCCTTCCCCGCGCCCTGGCCGAGCGCACTGCACTCTTGGCCACGAACTCCAACTGGCTCATGTCGCTGCTGCTGGAGAATCCGACTGCGCCGCCGACCACGGCGCGCAATCCCAGGCCAGAGTGGTAGCTCTCGCTTGCCATCTCCACATACTCCCGCCTGAGGTCGACATCCACTGAGCGCCCCACCATGCCATAGACCTCAGCCTCCTCCGCCCCCTGCTTAAGGGCCAGGTTGAGCAGCTTGTGGGCGAATTCGACCAGGCTATCCGATGTATCTGAGATCCTCATCCCCACCTGAATCGAAGGGAGATTGGGCCCGCTCCATCTCCTGGAGCTTGCCTATGATCTTCTCCATCTCCTTCGCCCTCTCCTCCAGGGCATGCATCCCCACCTCTATGCCCAGGATGCTGGAGAGAACACGCAGCACCTCCGAGGCCGCTTTGGGGTCGACCAGATAGCCGCTGGTAACACCCATCAGGCAGACCACCTCCAGCCCCCTCAAGGCTCCCAGGCCCAGCAACAGCCCGGAGACTCCTATGATGCCACCACCCGGCTCGTTCTCCTGGAATAAGACCCCCTCTCTTTTCATCTCCTCCACCAGCTCCAGGCTGGTGGCCGCGCCCATCACTGAGGACTTATCCACGAACTGGCCTGTCCCATAGCCACCCAGGGCATAGATCCGCTTAACCTTATAGCTCTCGGCGATATCCAGGTATATGCTGGCCAGCTCATAATGCCCCTCATTGGTGGCACTCTGGTAGTCGCCGATGACGATCAGAAGATCGGGCCCGCCATCCTCTCCCCGTCGCGCATAGATCTCGTTCTTGACCTGTTTGATGGTCCCGTCCTCCTTCACCATCACCTGGGGAGGAAAATGGGGGGAATAGATCTCTATGACCTTCTCAGCGTTCAGCTCTTCTACCATATGATCGGCCACCAGCTTTCCCACGTGGCCTACACCAGGCAGCCCTTCCACCATAATCGGATCGACAAGTTCAATATCTTTTATGCGAAAAACCAGGGTCTCTTTCATTCTGCCTCCGAGGCCAGGGCTCTCCTGTACTTGCCATATGGATCGTCAGGAGAGAACCTCGCCGGCTTGCTTATAATGGCCCGGCCCCTGCAGAGGGGACAGATCTCCTTTAAGGTGTATTGAGCACAGGACTCACACCGCAGGATCTTCGATCTCATGCCTCTCTGTAGAAAGCGCCCTCTCCGCCGTGTTGTTCTATATAGTTCACTATAGCCTGAGCTGACTTTTTGAGAACAGACTCCGCATATTTATAGTCGGGAGCAGTGACATGAATGCGATAACGTGGTGCTCCGACATAGGATACAAAGAGCGCTGCATCCTTGTCCTTGATCCTCTTCACCTGCTTGAGAGCCTTGCGGATCACCTCCACTCCATCCGGAGCAGGAGAGGTGATATCCACATAGCCGCTGATCTCAACTGAGGGAATCTTGACGTTATCTCGAGAGAGGCTCTCCAGGATCTTGACATCCTCCTCACTCAGATCGGCATCTTTCAGGGCCTCAGGGCCGCTGATAGCTGTCTCTTCCATGGCCAGGTAGAGGCTATCGTATAAGGCCACCAGGGCATCAGCCACCCTCTTGGCATCTCCAGGCTGCTCTTTATAGGCCATCTCCAGCCATTTCCAGGCCTTCTGATCGGCCTTCCACTCCTGGATCTTCTCCCGCCTCTGATGCTCATTCACATCCTTGAGGGAGAGATCGATATGATGCCGGGAGGTATCCACATTCAGTACCTTGCAGACTATCTTCTGCCCTTCTCGCACATGGTCGCGGATATACTTGATCCATCCGCTGGCTACCTCGGAGATATGAATCAGGCCCTGCTTGCCTGCGAACTCGTCTATGGAGACGAAAGCACCGAAGTCCACCACCTGAGTGACAGTGCAGACCACTAGAGATCCAGGCTCTGGCCAGCCCTCACGTTGCATCACAAATCACTCGAGCACTTCTATTACAGTGGTCTTGATCAAGGCCTTGCCTCCAGTGGGCTCAGCCAGAGTGCGCCCGCAGACCAGACATTTTACCACAGTCGCGGCATGGGCGAAGATCACCTGCTCATTCTCGCAGTCGTTGCACTTAACCTTCACGAATTTGCTGGGCATGTTCAGCTCTCCACCAGATCGAACTTGCCCGCCCTGAATCCGGGTCGGTTGTGGGCCTTCTTGCAGCTGCTACAGCGGTATCTCAGGTTCAGCCTCTTCGTGGGCTTATCTCCTCCTGGAACCTTGGAGAATTTGCCCTGATTTCCTATTCCATTAGCTCTGAGCTTCTGCCTGGTAATGCGGGTCAAGGTGGAAGCCCGGCCTTTTCTTACCCTCTCCACCGTCTGTGCGGTGTGCTTCTTGCAGAACGGACAGTAAGCATTAAGCTTCTTTGGCATCTTCACTTCTTATCATCTCTGGATCTTCACTTCTGAAGCTAAATTTTTGTTGCGCAGATTTCTGGCATGGACGGCAGGGATGACGGCGACATCGTCCCTGGCGAGAAGGTAGTTCTTCCCGTCGACTCCCGCAAACATGGGAACATCATCCAGCAACCGCACGACTTCGTATTCCCGCGTTATATCTTTTTTGCCCGTTAAAGGCCTTTCGGTGGGAGTCATATGAAAGAGGATGGACTCCCGGCCAAGAGCAATGGTGGAGAGCACCTGCCGGTAGATCTCAGTCTCCTCTGCTGTCATTCCTGCGAATACCACCTCTCGAGAGGCAGATCTGGCGTTGCGGAGCGCCCGGCGGACGATCTTCTTTATTCTCTGGTCTATGAGCTTGTTCAGGCTGCCCCTCTCGCTCTTGAGGGTATCCTGGAGGATTTGAGCCTCCACGCTGAAGGGGTCTTCCACTCTGGAGAGTTCCTGGCTCATGCCGGTCAGATAGATGCCGACCTGCTGATAGAAATCCTCATCCAGTGGCTGAAGCTCTGCAGACTTGCGCTCTTCCCGGAGCACATTGGCCAGATCCAAAACATCCACCTCATCAGCAATTTTTATACGGACTTATCATAGATGCCTGGATGGTATAATAGCCTTTTCGCCCCTCTATCTAAAGCCTCATCCTGGCCTCTGCCACCCCCCTGCCCATGAGGAATACCGCCAGGTATAGCGGCAGCTCCTCCGGCCCCTCCCTCAGGCTGTAGCTGTTCCCCTTCATCTGGGTGCTGAAGGGCTTTAAGATCTCCAGAGCCACCGGCTCGTCCCCGAAGACCACAGCATCCTGCAGGGGATCGAACTCCTCCAGATCGTTGATCGATAGGGGCGTCGCCCTCAGGCCCGAGCCGCCGTGCAGACTCCCCGGGCAGCGAATCAGCCGGCGCACATCAGCAGTCACAGGCTCGTCGGTCTCTCCCCTTTCCCGGTCCAGGTTAAACCCCACTGCCACCCCCTCATCCTCCAGGCAATTCTTCAGAAGAAGCCTCCAGATGCCTGCGCTGCCCCGAAAGAGATCGAGGTTCCCCCGGCGGATCTCCTCTATCACCCCCTCCCCCTGCAGGCTGCGGTAGAAGCTGCTGGCCCTCTTGGGGCCGATGCCCTTGACCCGGGAGAGGACGGCCACTGCTCCGGGCTCATCCAGGATGCGCAGACCCTCCACAAAGGAGAGGATGGAACGGTTGATCCTCCCCCCCCAGCCCGGCGAGTCCTGTGCCGGGGCTCTCAGGCGCCTTCCTCCGGCTCCCCCCCATCCCTCCACCGGGGCCTCATGGATGAACCGGTCCATGGACAGGCCCCGGCCGGAGAGGTAGTCCACTATCTCCCGCCGCTCCTCTCCTCCGAAGCTGAATATCCGCTGGTCCCGGACATGGATGTGATAGCCCCGGCCGCCGGAGAAGGCCAGGCTGATCCTGCTCTCAGCAAAGCCGAAATCGGATAGCAAGAAGGTGAGGAGCTTTTCGGTCTCCTTTTTGACCTGCGCCAGCATCCCGGCATAGCTTTCGGGGGCAGAGCGGAGGTGATCGGCATCCAGATCGAATATCAGATCCGCCCCCTGCCAGAGCTTCTCGTTCATTGTGGGCGCGCCGGGCCGCTGGTAGTAGGCGGCAGAGTGATAGACATGACGGGGGACCATGGAGCGCACATAGTCCACCAGCTCCCCCCGGCTGAAGAAGGATTTGTGCCGTCGCATGCCCGAGTCATCGAAGAAGAGAAAGCCCCATTCCCTGGACTGCAGTTCGGGGGGAGGCTCCAGGGTGGCCTGGATATAATACTCCCGGAACTTCGAGATCAGCAGGTCGATGGTCAGGGGGTTTATGCCATCACCTCAGGTATACCTGGGGACGGCGGTCGGCGAAGCAGGGGATCTCTCCTCGCACCTCGTCCCTCTCTCCGGGATCTATCTCGCCCATTATGATCTCTTCTCCGCCCTCCGCCCCCGCCACCACCAGGCCCCGGGCGGTGATGATCATGGAGCCCCCACCATCTGCCCAGTTGCAGGCCAGGTGAGGGATCTGGTTCTCTACTGCCCTGGCGATGCATAATGCCCGCCACTGCTCCTCCCTCTGCCGGGGAAACTGGGCCACTGTCACCAGGAGATCGGCACCTTGAAGGGCCAGGGAACGGGCCACCTCAGGAAAACGCAGATCGTAGCAGATCTCCAGCCCCACCAGGCCCCAGGGGGTGGATATGGGAGATATTGTATCTCCCCCATCGAAGTGCCTCTTCTCCTCCCCGAAGGGATGGATCTTGGCCCGCAGATACAGGCCGGAGCGGTCCAGGCAGAAGCCCAGGTTTGACCGGCCGCGGCGGACTGAGCCGATGATCAGGCAGTCGTGATCTCTGACCAGGTCGCGGAAGGGATCAAGCTCTTCGAATGCATCCGTCCCTCTCACCCCCTGATGTGCGACGGGCTCATAGCAGAATCCAGTCAGGAAGAGTTCAGGATAGACCAGGATCTTCGCACCCTCTGCCAGGGCGGTGCGGGCCAGTAAGAGGGCATGAGAGAGGTTCTCGGATTTCCGACAGGGCAGGACGGTCTGCTGAAGGAGGGCAGCACGCATACTAAAAAGAAGGCCAGTCCGCATATATTAAGATGAAGATGGGCTGCCTCCAGCGGCTCAAAGCTGGCAAGAGCCGCAGATGCCAGATCATGAATGAAGGGCCTCTTTCTGTGCCGGATGGCAGGGACGGGCTGCACCTTCTCCCTCCTGTGAGGCCCCCCCTGCAAGGCCCCATCCGACAAATTGATCATCTCATAATTGCCATAAGATCAGTCCATCCAGCCGATCAGATGGTTGGATGCTACGAGGAGAGGGCCGGGAGCGGCAAAAGGTAAAGGAAGAGATTGTAAGGAAAAGCCGCCCCCGGCCACAAACCAGTAGCGAAGCAATTATCCTTATTAATTCTATCGGTCGACAGCAGAGAAAAATCCCCCTTCAATCCCGGGAAGGGGAGGAGCGATCGGTATCGTCTATCCTCCTTGATCATCACCTCTCCTCAGCGGATTTATATCAATCAAGATGCCACTGCCATAGATATGTACCAGTTCGTACTCACCCCGGCGGCAGGAAAAAGACTGATAGCAAGAGCCCTAGCCATCCACCCCGCTGTTCAAGAGGCTATGCACTCCCATACCATGGTGATCATCGCCGGCACCACCAACGGCTACCTGGCAGAGGAGATATTGAGGGCATTGGGCCAGGAGGAGGGCTTCTCTAAGAGGCAGTTCTTCCGGGGGATCACCCTCCCGCCAGGAATGACCACTGCTGAGGGCCGCCTGGCCGATGAGAGCCATTTTTTTGGAGACGTGGTTATAGAGAGAGGGGTCTGGCAGAAGGGCGCCACTATATTCGATGTCGCCACCAGCCTGGAGGAGGGGGATCTCATTCTCAAGGGGGCCAATGCTCTTGACCCGGTTCGCCATCAGGCTGGGGTTTTGATCGGCCACCCCCAGGGAGGCACGGCGATTGCTGCCCTGCAGGCGGCTGCAGGCCGCAGGGTGGGCTTGATCCTCCCCGTGGGGCTGGAAAAGCGCATACCCGGAGATCTGATCGATCTGGCGGCGCGGGCCAATGCCCAGGGCAGGAGCGGCCCGCGGATTCTGCTCCTGCCAGGAGAGGTCTTCACCGAGATCGAGGCCATAAGGCTGCTCTCAGGTGCCGAAGCTGAGATCCTGGCTGCGGGAGGGGTGGGAGGAGCAGAGGGTGCTGTCCGGCTGCTGATAGATGGGCGCCCGGATGAGCTGCTCGCCTGCAGAAGGGAGTTAGAGCTGATAGCAAAGGAAGAGAATTTCAGGATCTAGATCAGGCCGGAGGATCTTGATCCAGCCTCCCTCCAATCCACCAGCTCTGGTCAGTGGCATCATCACATCGCCATCCAGATGGCGGCCAATTCGGGGAGATAATTATAAATTCCTGGTTGTCCTCTTATAAGGTAATAAAAAATAAATATTTGGTATCATTGTCAATCCCAGGAGGGTGTCATGAACAGATCAATTCGGATATCATCAGCATTGTTGATCGCTCTGGCGGCATGCACAGCCAGCATAGCAATTGGCTCTGATTTCACATTGAATATCTTCGGCAATGCCAATATGGACGATAGGATCGACCAGGAGGATATAGATCTCATCCAGCAGATCATCGCCGGATCGGCAGAGGCCACTATGCTCTCCGATGCCAACCTCGACGGCATAGTGGATCAGTCAGATATCAAGCAGGTGCAGGATCTTATGGGAGGCAGGGCAGAGAAGATCAGCCTGATCGATGGCAATCAGCAGAACCGGACTCTGAAGCTGCCCTCAAAGAGGATCCTGCCCCTCAATATGCGCCATGCCATTGCCCTGGCCGTCCTGAGCGGTGAGGAGAGGGCAGTGGGGGTGGACAGCACTGTAGTGGAGAGAGCAGATCTCTTTCCCAGGATGAGCCAGCTTCCCGCTGTGGGCAGCACCAGGGAGCCGGATATAGAGAGGATCGTCTCGCTGAAGCCCGATCTGCTGATCACCTTCACCAATATACCATCCCCTGATGCACTCGATGATAAGCTGCCTGAGGGGATAGAAGTGCTCAGATTCGATCTATCCCGGTCCGCCAGCCTGAGGGAGGAGATGGCAGTTTTAGGCTTCCTCCTGGACGAGCCCGAATCGAGCCAGAAATACCTGGACTGGTATGACCGCTATGTGGGGGAGATCGAGGAACGGGCATCATTAATAGAGGATAAAGATCGGGTGAGGGTCCTCATGGAGAGGGAGAGGAGCGCCGATACCGGTCCCACTGCCCGCTGGGCCTATGCCAGCGAGACCGGCTATACCGATCTGGTGGACAATGCCGGGGGCATCAATATCGCCCGGGGTTTTATGGAGGGCAATAAAGACCTGGAGGCGGAGTTTGTCATCGATAAGGATCCCGAGGTCATAGTGGGCCTCTCATACAAGGGCGGATACAAGTCAGACGACAGCGAGGCGATGAAGGCCTATTACGATGAGATCATGAGCTTTGGCGGCTTCGCAAATATATCTGCAGTGAGGAATGGGCGGGTGCATATCATCTCTGGAGACTTCTCCATCGGCCCCCAGCTGGTGGTGGGAGCAGCAACCGTGGCTAAGTGGCTCTACCCGGAGCAGTTCCGGGATCTCGATCCAGTCCAGGTGCATAGAGAGTTCCTCAGCGATCTGATGAATCTGGACTACGATCCGACGGAGAAGGGTGCCTTCACCTATCCAGAATGAGATTGCCGGGCTCAGGCGGCGGCAAGAGATGGATTGATGATGGGGCATGCGACTGAGAAAGGGGTTCATGCCACAGACGATCTGTCCCCGGCCTCCATCTGGCCCCAGGGCCGCCTCTCCAGGCCGGAATATAATGAGATGAGGATTGGGGGGGGCGGCAGAGAGGATCCTTCCTTGCTCCTTTGCAGCTTTGTGATGACGACCGCCCGTTCCGATTTCATCACTAAGGCGCAGAGGGGCAAAGGCGGGATAGACAACAGGATTCCTCTGCTGGTGGGCCACACAGATCGTCAATTGTATGCTCTTTTATGATGGCTGCGTAGTCTCAAAACATTTAGGACTACACAGTCGAAAGCTATCGCTTTGCAGTTCTGAATGTTTGGAAGTTATATTATATAAATCAATCAAATGTTTATTTTATTTTTCCTAGTATTTAATTCATCCCCTTTGCGATTCAAAAGCATTACTAATTTGCACCCTTCCGACAACCTGGCCAAGATACCATTTCGGGGCGCGGGGGGTCAAATTTGGACCGGCGGATACACCACGGCAGCAATAAAATGAACCCGAGGAAAAGAGGGCCAGTTTTCTAGCTTGCTACCCGTGCTAGAATCCTGCGGAACGACCAGTTGTTTTGTCATTTAAATTTTGGGGCTGAATGCGTTTATTTTACCAAAGCTCTGCTGTACACCTATCTGATTAGCTTCTTAGTTAAAACAACAATGAATAGCGCCATAAGTAGCCAACCCGCGATGCGTTCAAACATGATCACATATTTCCAATAACCATTAACATACCAATTGCTCGGTACCTGCGAGATGAAAATCATTGCACTGAGATATATGGCGTTTGGAATGTCATAAATTGAATTTAATAAAGATACATCTGCCATGTGTTTATTAGGATAATACATGGTCTGGAAAACTCCATTGCTCAACTGTACTACCGTAACATTCGCTGGCAAGTGAGAACGGTCAAAAAGACCATCGCCACCTAAACTTAACCAAAATGTGCATTTTGCCCAATAGAGAGATGCAAAAGCTAGGATCACACCTAAGCTTAAAGATATTGTGCGTCCTGGATAAACTCCATATCCACAAGAGATGGATGCAATTGGATCGAGATATTTGGATAAATTTAAGCATTTTAGTATTTTATTATAAAATCTATCAGCTGCACCAGATATCTTATTTTTGTTTCGTATTGATCGATAATAGAAATAGCATTCATCTTCGTCATTAGTCCATCCTAGCTCATGGTAGCCTCTGATTAACGAGAGATATACAGAGGAGGTAGTTTCCTTACCGAGATGGTTTTTTAGAATAGGCCAATGAATCTTCAGCAGACTAAAATGTGATCCTTCGAGCAAAATACGAGATCCCGAATTCAGTTTTAAGCCAAATAATGTTTCATCCTTTATTATGCAATCAGAATATACATCCTCTATGATCAAGCGGTTAAGACGAGGGTCGTCATCTCCATGCTTCATTAAGTACTTTGTCATTTCCGATAGCTGAAAGCTTCGAAAAGAATTTTCCTTTAAAAAAGAATTACTAAAAATTGTCTTATTAAATTCATTAAGAAATTCTGTAGTTTCCAAGTTTTTGATTTTGCATATGTAATGCAGTAAAGAGGTAAATTAAATGTTANNTGTAAGAATTGGATTCAGTTTATAAAGTTGGTGGTTGAAGTGAAAAACTTGGAAAGTACAGAAGAAATTTTACTCTATTGCTAGGATCCAATTGAGTGGTGGTATCAAAATTATTTATTAGAATTTTCAACTCATTAGAAAATTTACTTTTAATATATATAGAAATTGGGTCGTTTCCGACACGCAATTTGTTGATCAGTTTATTTATATCTCTAAGATCTGTTAATCCAACTCTTGATTCGCTTTTTAAAAGCAACTTATTTTCAAATCCTTCAAAATATATGATCCCTGATCGTGAGCCGTTCAACTTAAAATCTCTATCGAATGTGGAGTGGCTAAAAATAGCATCTCTATAAAATGTAACATGATTGAATTCTGCATCTGCATGAAATTTGCAATTGTAGAACCAAGGAGTCTCGTAAAATCTCGCATCATCAAATTGAACATCTTCATTGAAGATCGTATTGGATGAAAAATCAGCATCATCCTTAAAACGAGAGCCTAGGAAGATGGCTTTCCTATCGAAGATAGAGCCGATGAAAATAGCATCTTTATCAAATGTGGTATGACTAAATTCTGCCTGCAAATGACCATCTTTGTGAAACACTGCCTCCTGGAATGTTACATTATCTTTAAATTTAACATAGCTGAAATCAGCTCCTCCGAAAAATTGGGTGAACGAAAAATCAGCCGCCTTTTGAAACTCGGTAGATCCTGGCCAGAAAGCAACATTTTTTTTAAAGTGGGACCCTACGAAGCTGACCTCCTGCAAAAAGATCGTCTTGATAAATTTTACAGATCCTTCAAAAAAACAATGATTGAATTCGATTTGAGATTTTATATGCTTCGGTTCTCTAAATGAGTTTCCGGATCTCTCGGCCACCTCATCAGATGATGACAAATCACCCAAGATCCTAACGCGATATAGATCAATATTTTCACCACTATCTAATGCTTCCCTTATTCTTTGGGCTTGTATCTCTCCTTCACGCTGCTGCAATAAACTCATTATATTTAATTTAGGCTCAACTTCTAATTAAATTATTGGTTTCAATACCTAGCCCCAGCCTTCCTCGATAATCTTCCCTGGAGCCACCAAGAAGCCAGCATGGAAATGATGATAATGGCAGAAAAAGCGAGAGACTACAAGCAGGAATACCGGGACTATCGTGGCAAGCCCGAGCAGATCAAAGAGAGAGCACAGTGCATGCTGCCCGGGCGCAGATGGGCCGGAAAATGGGCGATACCTGCAAGGTTGATCACAAAAAGCCAATACCCCTGGGCGGTACCAACAGCTCTCGAAACCTCCGGGCGATGAGCCAAGCCACCTATCGCCACAAAGGCTCATCTGCCAGCAAGAAATAACCTTACCCTCATCAAACACATCAGCATCATCACCTTTTGCTGCCGTTTTTCATCCGGAGGATGAGCCAGCTTCCCGCTGTGGGCAGCACCAGGGAGCCGGATATAGAGAGGATCGTCTCGCTGAAGCCCGATCTGCTGATCACCTTCACCAATATACCATCCCCTGATGCACTCGATGATAAGCTGCCTGAGGGGATAGCAGTGCTCAGATTCGACCTATCCCGGTCCGCCAGCCTGAGGGAGGAGATGGCAGTTTTAGGCTTCCTCCTGGACGAGCCCGAATCGAGCCAGAAATACCTGGACTGGTATGACCGCTATGTGGGGGAGATCGAGGAGCGGGCATCATTAATAGAGGATAAAGATCGGGTGAGGGTGCTCATGGAGAGGGAGAGGAGCGCCGATACCGGTCCCACTGCCCGCTGGGCCTATGCCAGCGAGACCGGCTATACCGATCTGGTGGACAATGCCGGGGGCATCAATATCGCCCGGGGTTTTATGGAGGGCAATAAAGACCTGGAGGCGGAGTTTGTCATCGATAAGGATCCCGAGGTCATAGTGGGCCTCTCATACAAGGGCGGATACAAGTCAGACGACAGCGAGGCGATGAAGGCCTACTACGATGAGATCATGAGCTTTGGCGGCTTCGCAAATATATCTGCAGTGAGGAATGGGCGGGTGCACATCATCTCTGGAGACTTCTCCATCGGCCCCCAGCTGGTGGTGGGAGCAGCAACCGTGGCTAAGTGGCTCTATCCGGAGCAGTTCCGGGATCTCGATCCAGTCCAGGTGCATAGAGAGTTCCTCAGCGATCTGATGAATCTGGACTACGATCCGACGGAGAAGGGTGCCTTCACCTATCCAGAATGAGATGGCCGCCCGTTCCGATTTCATCACTTTTTTTGTGAAGGCCGATAAGCCTAAAAGCCAATCCCTCCAACTGCTCCACTATGAAACGCATCGGCATTGCCGACACCACCTTCGCCCGGGTGGATATGGCCCGGGCGGCTATGAGCACCATCAAGAGGGAGGCCTCAGTCCAGATCGTCCGCTACACCGTCCCCGGGATCAAAGATCTCCCTGTGGCGGCCAAGAGGCTGCTGGATGAGCAGGGTTGCGATATCGTCATCGCCCTCGGCATGCCCGGCTCAGCGGAGAAGGATAAGATGTGCGCTCATGAGGCCTCCAGCGGCCTGATCATGGCCCAGCTCATGACCAACAAGCACATCCTGGAGGTCTTCGTGCACGAGGACGAGGCGCAGGATGAGAGGACTTTGGCCTGGCTGGCGGAAAGACGCACAGCAGAGCATGCCATAAATGCCCTCCACCTGCTTTTCAATCCCGGGATGCTCACCCGGCTGGCAGGGACTGGACAGCGGCAGGGCTATGAGGACGCCGGCCCCCTTGAGGGCGGTGCAGGCGGATATCTGGGCCATTGAAGGGCGGGGGAAAGTCCCAGAGAGGGCGGCAAAAAGGGAAGGGAGAGGCCTTCAACCCCTCCTGGATAATGGATGATTCAGGGGCGCGGATCGGGCAGGGGAAGCCTGGTCTTTGCGTAGGTGTTGTTTATCGGCATCCCACTGATCGTTGTATTGCTGGCCTTGAGGCGGGAGGAATTCTCCTGAGATTGGCTGCCCAGAACGGCGCCTGCATTATCTTGAGGGAGGGCATCAGCCATCGCCGCAAGAGGCTCAGTGACTGCTGTCTCATTCAGTCCCATCTCATCCACAGAGCTGAGGGCGACCGCCTCGCTCTGGGGATAAGAGGGGATCTGCAAGAGCTGAGCGGCACTGGCCTCGGCCGGCAGAGCGATATTTATGCTCTCATTGAAGCCATCGAAGAGCATGGAGGTGGTGGAGGTTATGCTGATCGCTGTGTTCTCCTCCCCCGCCGCCAGCTGTTCCATAGATGGAGCGGTCATAAAGAGGATCTCTGATATATCCGCCCTTTTTATGAGATGGCTCTCTTTGGATATCCAGTAGTGGACCTCCAGGCTCGCATTGTGGAAGAGGTCGGGGATGTTCATAGGGAGGAAGGGTACATATGCGGCCGCCTCCCGGGAAAGGAGATCAGCATAAGAGGCGATGTCCACCTCTGCTCTCACCTTATAGCACTCCTCGCCCTCCACCATCTCCGAGCCGATCAGAGTGAGCCGGGAGAGATTGAGCATATCGGCCTGCTGCTCCAGGGGATTCTGCCGGGACCAGGCGCCGCCCAATCCGGATAAGGTCAGAGCAGTCCAGTCGCCGTTCATCTTGATATAAATGGTCTCGTTCTGCAGATACTCCTCCAGGGCCACTGCTGAGGAGTTGCCCTCATCGCCAGGAGCAAGGGTCAAAGAGGCCATGACCAGCTTCAGGGCCTCATCGGTCATATTTACCAGGCCAAAGCCGATGGAACGGGTCTGAAGCCGCTGGGACTGCCCGGAGGAGAGGTTCTCAAGCGCCATATCCAGCTCCATCTTCATAAAAAATGTGTAGGATTTCAGATCGTCAGATGATGCGATCACCATCTCCTTCAGAGCGGATGATATGGCATCATCACGGGAGCGATCAGCTGTCTGGCAAGAGGCACAGGTGCATATGAGCAGCAGGGCCACCGCCATTATCATGAGGTGTCTCATGGGAAGGAGATGGATGGAACAGGGTAAATCTTTTTTGCTCTACTCGACCCTCTTGAACATGCTTCCCTTGACCCCGCAGACCGGGCACTTATCAGGAGCCTCGCGCTCCACAGTCATGCCACACACCGGGCAGACATAATAGGGGAACAGCTCCCTTTGGGAGTCCAGCCCATCGAGCATGTTATGATAAAGCCGGGCATGATGCTCTTCCACTGCATTGGCATAGTTAAATGACCTCTCAGCATCACTTGCCCCCTCCTCCTTTGCCGCAGCAATCATCTCCGGATACATATACTTGAACTCATGCGTCTCTCCGGCGATCGCCTCGCGCAGGTTCTCCTTGGTGCCCTTTATGCCCTTCAGGGCGCGCAGATGGTTGGCCGCGTGCACTGCTTCTGCCTCTGCTGCTGCCCGGAAAAGCCTGGCGGCCTGGGGATGGCCCTCTTTGTCCGCCTGAGCAGCAAATGCGCTGTACTTCCTGTTCGCCTGGGACTCGCCGGCAAACGCCTCCCATAAGAAATCCTCTGTTCGGCTCATATCCTTTTGCTCCTGTTCATGATGGCTCAATACTGGTTCGATACCTGCAGTTCTTTTCAATTGTTTTCTCTCAGATGAAGCGATGGAAATTTTAGAATGATCGGATCATTCACTCCTCAAGGCGTAGATCCTCACCCTCAGGGCATAGATCCTCAAAGAGCAGATCCTCAGAGCAGGGCTCTGTATCTATAGAGCGATCATTGAGAACCAGATCGTAGTATCCAGTGATCCTCAGTATATCCAGACGGGATATCTCATAGGCTCTGCCCTTTCTACTCAGGGGGGGATTCACCTGGATCTCCTGTAATGTTATCCCTGTCTCGCCCTCATTGTAGCGGTCGAAGATCAGCCCCCAGGGGATTAGGTGGGCTGTCTTGCTCCTGCCCGTTCCATTTCGCAGCTCCACTGCCAGTATGCCCTGGCGGCCGGAGCGAGTGATGAAATCCGTCTCCCTCTCTATCTGGTGGGCCCCGGCGGCTGTGCTGAAGTGCTGCTTGAAGTACAGCGACCTCGTCTTGCGCGCATCCAGGCTCTTGCATTCAATGGCCAGGTAGTACTCAGGAATTTTGGAGTCCACCAGGATATCGGCCAGCTGAGTGGCGAATTGCGACTGGCGCAGGCGGTAGGCTATGGCGGCGATGCCCTCCCTCTCGAAGAAGGTGTTGAGCGAATTGACCATCGCCCACTCAAAGTCTCCCATCAGTTAAGATTTTTCGACCCCCTTATTAAAGTAGCTTTTCCCGGAGCGATCACTTTCGCCCTGCCCTCATTCCCACACTTTATAGCCTTTTGACAAGAACATCCTCTGTTGCACTCTGTGAGGATTCATATGGTAGTGGGAAGGACTCCGTGGGATTTTGCAATTGAGGCCATCAGAATGCCGGGATTCGGCCTGTTTCTGATAGCTTTGCTCATCTTTGTCGAGATTATAATAATATTGATATTTATAGTGACTTATGCAGGATTGATCAATATAGAATTCAGCTATGGAGGACTGGGGGTGTTGATCCATCATCTCACCGGGCATCTCTCCTGAAAAACTTGAAGTACTGAAGGGAGGATGGTGATCTCATGTACGGGAGGAGGATGGCATTTGCCGCATACATCATCATCTGAACTGAAGAGCAATGGCCTTGGGAGGTTTATTCGCGCACGCACCATCTCTGATGCCTGGCACAGAGGCCTGAACCTCATCTGGCGGCAGGGGGAGGAGATGGTAGATGAGAGGGGGGTTCGTATCCTGGAGCTTTTATCCCTGCAGATGGTGGTGCAAGATCCATATCAAGAGATGATTCCTGAGGAGTACTCCTGGAATGAGGAACGGCTGGAGGAGTATGCCCATCAGCTCCAGTGCGGCGAGAACCCCGGCTTTGAGTATACCTATGGAGAAAGGCTGCGCTCCTGGAGGATGCCGGGCATGCCCTCCCTGGATCAGATCGATATGGCCATCCGGCGGCTGCGGGAATCTCCTGCCACCCGTCGGGCCACAGCAGTCACCTGGATCCCTCCCCTGGACTCGTCCCGGGATGAGGTCCCCTGCATGATCGTGGATGACTTCAAATTGCGTGGCGGCAGGCTGCACCTTTCCATCTTCTTCCGGAGCCATGACTTCGCCGGCGCCTATCCCGCCAACCTCTATGGCCTGGCCAGGCTGCTGGAGTATGCCGCCTGCGAGGTGGGGGCAGAGCCGGGCTCCATCTCCACCACCAGCGCCTCTGCCCACATCTATGAGCATGATTGGGACTGGGTGAGGGAGATGCTTTTGGGGAGAGGCGAGAGCTGAGCAGAGGGAGCGAAAGGCATATCTGCATTCATCGAAAGCCACTGCGCTTATGGTCGACAACCTCCTGATGATCAGAGCAGAAGAGGTGCACAAGAGGCTAGAGGAGGGCAGGCCGGTTGAGTACGAGAACGTCATCATCTATGGCGACCTGGATCTGCACGATCTGGACCTCCCTTTGGACAGGGATATGCGGAAGATCGTAAGATCGATAATCAAGATAGAGTACTCTGTGATCAAGGGCAATGCGTTCTTCGATCGCTGTGCCTTCCAGGGGCTGGTGGACTTTGATGGCACAGTCTTCTCTCAGGCGGCCAACTTCTCGGACTCCAATTTCCAGGAGGATGCCGGCTTCTCCCTGGCCCAGTTCCAGGGAGAGGCCAACTTCTCCCGTGCCCACTTCGCCACTGAGGCCAACTTCTCCCGCGCCAGGTTCAATGATGCAGACTTTGGCCGGGCGAGATTCCAGCGCAGCTTTCACCTCTCCAATGCCAAAGTCTACACCCTGCGCCTCTCCGATGCCATCTTCGAGGAGCACTCCAGCATTCACTTAAAAGACCTCAACTACAACCGGATTGCAGTCCGCTGGAACTCCATCCGCAGCAACCTTCCCTACAATGGATCAGTCTATCTCACTCTGATAAAAAACTTCAGAAATTTGGAGCAGTTTGAGGACGAGGACTGCTGTTACTATCAGTATCGAAGGGAGAAGCAGGCCCGGACCACAAAGGCATTTCCGAGATTGGTCGACAAATTGGCCTGGCTCTCCTGCGGCTATGGGGTCCGGCCGTCCCACACCATGCTCCTCAGCCTGGCCCTGATCATCCTCTTCACTGCCATCTATTGGGGAGGACATGCCCTCCAGCCATCAGCCTCTGCCGATCCAGGGAGCATCATAACCCTGAGCGATGCCTTCTACTTCAGCAGCATGTGGTTTCTTGGCCGGGCCCCCCAGAATATCTGCATCATCGAGGGCTTCGAGTTCCTGACTGTCTTTGAGACCCTGCTCGGCTGGCTGCTCATGGCTCTATTCCTGATCACTATGAGCAAGGTGATGCTGAGATGAAGCCCTCTGCCCAGCTCAGCCCCCCCACAGGAGGCATCCTCAGATGGGCGCCTCCAGCCGGCAGATGAGCTCCTCTGTGCTGTATCTTGACATCAGATCCAGCATCTTATCGGTCCGTCTATAATATCGTCTGATCTCCTCGATCCTCTCCGGGACTGATGGGTCCGGACCATCTCTGGCCTTCAGATCGGCCTCAGTTCTGTCAAGAGCGATCAGAATATCCTGCAGATTCTGGCGGATGTTGACGATCATATCCCTCCGGAGAGAATCAGGATCTCTGACTGGTACATAGTGGTATCTCTTATCCCCAGGAATGACCTCTCTTTTGACCAAACCCATTCTCTCCAGGATGCCCATATTGATGCTGACTGTGGATTTGCTGTAGCCGGTCTCCTCCACCAGCTGATCCATGGATAGAGGGGCATCCGTGAGAAAGAGGGTGCCCTGCAATACCCCAACGGCATCACAGCAGCCGCGGCTATTGGCCACCTTGACACAGGCATCTATCATATGCCTCTTCAAGAGGGCTCTCACCTCCTGGTCCATCACCATTGGGAGAAGACCACAACTTTTATCTATCTTTCGCATGTTTCGATTGGTCGGTAAAAACCGAACTTTTGAGGCATTTGTTATGGACAGCGCAGAGCGGCTTGGCCGATGGATAGCTCAAAACCCCATTCTGATCATCGCTGCCACTCTGCTTCTCACCTCTGTCTCCATTCACTATGCCCAGCAGATCGAGATGCAAGGACTGGCCACTGAGAGCATGGTGGGCAAGGACTCCAGCCTCTACCAGATCTACGAGCACCTCTATGTGCAGAACTTTGGGACTGAGTCCATCGCCATATTGATCGAGGCGGATGATGTGACAGAGCCGGAGATCCTCAGGAGGATGCTCCTCTTCTCCGATAGGATGAAGGAGGCACCGGGCGTCCTCTCCGTCACCAGCATCGCCGACATTGTGGCCGATGAGGAGAAAGAGAGCAGCGGAAGGAGGTCCATTCCCGATCAGGAGAGAATAGCTGAGATCCTGTCTGCTGACAGTCCCATATTGGCGGCGATATTGCCCGATCGCAGCCATACCATGCTCTCCATAGAGCTGCCTGTCTCCCTCACAGAATCGGAGAAGAGGGAGCTGCATCAGGAGGCGAACGGCCAACTGCAACTGGCCAGCTTTCCCGCCGATACCAGGCTCACCCTCACCGGCCAGCCCGCCCTGATGAACTCGATCACTGCTGAGATGGCCAAGAGCAATGCCCCTATTCTTCTCCTGGCGGGCTTTCTGATGATAGTGGCACTTCTGATGACCTTCTCTAAGGTGAGATGGCCTCTTCTTCCCATCCCAATCGTCTTTCTGGGCGTGGGCTGGACCTTCGGCGCCATGGGCCTTCTCCAAATACCGTTCACCATGGTCTCGATGTCCGCATTTCCGATATTGATCGGGATTGGCATCGATTATGCCATCCAGTTCCAGAACCGGATAAATGAGGAGTTCATCCGCACCGGCCTAGCGCAGAGTGCAGTGATACAGACGGTCAAGCATGTCACCAAACCGGTGATCATCGCCCTGATCATAACCTCCATGGGCTTTCTCTCCCTGCTCACCTCCTCCATCCCCATGGTGAGGGACTTCGGGCTGGTCTGCTTGATCGGGCTTGTCCTCTGCTTCCTCTCCGCCCTCTTTGTGGGGGTGACAACGCTCTCTATACTCATGGAAAAAACCCACCATCGCCGCCAAGAAGAGGGGCATGCAGCCAGGGATACGGATGCAGAGGAGGGGGGAGAGACTGGCAAGGGGAGGGAGGAGACGATCATCGAACGGATGCTGGAGAGGATCTCAGCCTTCTGCATTGCGAGCTGGCAGCTCATTTTAGCCGCTGCACTCCTTCTTGCCCTGGCTGGCATCTATTCCGATACTCAGGTCCCTGTAGACACCGACTTCAAGAACTATGTGCCCCAGGACCTGCCCCCTCTGATAGATTTCAGACATATGAGCGAGATCTTCGGGGGCACAGATAGCATCCAGCTGCTGGTGCAGGCCGATGATATCACCGATCCGGGGGTGCTGCAATGGATGGATGAGTTCTCCATCTATCTGAAGAGATCCAGAGATCAGATACTGGGGTATACAAGCATCGCCAGCCTGGCAAAAGGGGCAAATCAGGGGATCCTTCCTGAGGATAGAACAACCATCAGGGAGCTGGTCAATTCCCTTCCTCCCAGCAGGCGGGATATATACCTGGATGGACGCAACACCGCCATAATCGATCTTGATGTGGGCCAGACCATATCCAACCTGGGCACTGAGGGCTCAGACCGGCTGATGAAGGAGATCGAAAAAGATATCGCCTGGAACCCTCCTCCGGCGGGGGTTGCAGTGAGGATGACCGGCGACTCTGTGGTGATGACCACAGTGATAACCGCCCTGACCAAAGGAAGGACGGAGATGACCCTCCTCGGCCTGCTGCTGATATTCATAGTCCTCCTGGCGATCTATCGCGATCTGATAAAGGCCCTGCTTCCTGTGCTGCCTATGCTGGTGGTGATAGGCTGGATGGGCGGGGTGATGTACCTATCGGGCATGAAGTACACCCCCCTCACAGCCTGCCTGGGAGCGCTGATCCTGGGAGTGGGATCTGAGTATGCCATCCTGATGATGGAGCGCTTCTATGAGGAGCTGGAGTCGATCGGCGATCCCGAAGAGGCCCTCTCCATAGCCACCAAAGCCATAGGCTCCGCCCTGATCGCCTCCGGCCTCACCACCATATTCGGCTTTGTCGCCCTGATATCATCCCCCTTTAATATCACCAATAACTTCGGCATGGTGACAGTGCTGGCGATACTCTTCGCCCTGGCCACCACATTCACTGTATTTGTGGTGCTGATCTTCCGCATGGAATTGAGAAGAAAGCCGATCAAGAGTGCAATCGCCAAAATCTCTCAGGCTCTGTGGCATTGAATGCTATGGCAGCCGCTTCATTTAAGTAGCAAGATACCCAAGATCTATTGTTAGTCTGCAGGACAACACTGGCTGAACCATATAGAAAAATTAAGATGATCTGCCGGAGAGAATATCTGCAAAAAACCGGCTTGAGGGCAACCTTCAGGGAGAAGGATCGCCGGGACCATCCCGGCAGCTCAGCCCCTGTGGTCATATAAATTTCACACAGTTTTTCTGTACGACTCTCCCTCAGGTCATGGCCATGAGTTCAAGCTTCATACGATCGGATTCACCAGCGCCTGATGACGATTCTGCCCTTTGGGCATCCTCATCGGAGACGTAGGCCAAATAGAGCTTACGCCTCTTCCCCTGGCTCATCTTGACATGCTTTGGATCAAGCTCCAGAGCACGTTTCATCACACTTATGACCGTTGTCTTATTCAGACCGAGGATGTCCACCAGTTCGCTGGTAGTGTATCTGCCCGGCTTTTCCGCCATGATATCGATCAGAGATCGGGCATGATTATCCAGTGCCCGCCCCTCGCCCGGACCAGACACCGCTGTAGCAGAGGAACGGGCCTGCCTGGTACGAAGCTGGCTCTTGAGGTCGGAGACCTCTTTGGAGAGGCGATCAACCTGATCGATCAGCCGCCCCAATAGCTCGACATCGCTCTTCTTGGAGTCCAGATCCTTTGACATCCTGTCGATGGCAGAGACGAGCATGATCATGGCCTGTGCCTCTTTACGATCTCTATCAATCTCTTCAGCCTTTGTTTTGTATAGCTCTAAAAGCTCTTCGAACATTTATTGGCTACTCCTAGTTTCTTCCAGTTCGATCTCATTTCGAAGCGAATTAAAAGGTTGCCAATCAAAGGAACAACTGCCAAGGTATATAATACTTTTCCTAGAATAAGCCATGTCCGGCCCATTTCAGATAGAATATATTTAACATCATGTCAATTGCACCATAACAAAGGACCGGAAAGAGAGGGAGGATTCAGGCGGGGATGAACTCATCCCTTTCGATAGATCTGGATCTTTCGATTATGCCCGGCAGATCGCTGATGCTCTTGATGATCACATCAGCAGCATCCAGCAATCTGGGCGAGGGGCGGGTCTGCTGCTCTACCGTCAGCACTCCCAGGTCGGCTGCTCTCAGGGCATAGATATCATTCAGACCATCCCCGACCATAACCACCCGGCGGTAGCTTCTCTTGAGCTCTCTTACGATCTCCCCTTTTCGCTGGGGGTTGGCGACAGGGTTCATTCGCGAGGGCTCTATGCCCAGATCCGCCAGGCTGCTCAGGCTCCTTCTGCTATCGCCAGAGGCCAGATAGATATCCGCACCCATGGCCTCCAAATCCAAAAGCGCCTCCTCCAATCCGGGAAAGGGGATGCCCCCAGTGCTCATGGCATAGACGATCTCCCCGAGATCCCTGTCGATTATGAATCCGGCGGTGTGGTAGCTCCCCTCACACTTCGCCTTCACCATTGCACATGCCTCCTGCAGGTCGCGCATTCTGGCCGGCGAATTTTTGAGGATCTCCAGGGCCTCATCAGAGGACACCTGGTCAGAGGAGCAGCTGACCTTGATGCACTCCTCCCGGCCCATTGCCAGCACCCGGACAGGCTCCTCGGGATGCAGGGAGATTATCATATCCGGATCCATCTGAGGCACCACCAGCGCCCGGCCGCTCTTCTCCATGATGAGCTCCCAGGTGACGACCCCCTCCAAGATCACATTGCGAGAGATGTCCTTGGCCACGCGATACATCCTCATGATCGTCCCTGCCACATCCATGACCACAGCGAGTTCCCCTGACATCAGCCCTTGGTCTGGGCATGGGGTCTGATCAAACTATCGCTCTCCATTGCAATAACTTTTTTATCTAGAAGGTACAAATAGAACTTCAGCAAGAAAAATGGGGTAGGATCACGAGGGGAGTAGTGCTGGCTCTGTTGCTGATATTCCTCATCTTCTCCGGGCAGATAGATATGGCCTCAGCTCTATCCGGAAAGGTCCAGGAGGGGGAGTTCACCAACGGCCTGAGGGTGGCCGGAACAGGCTATTTCGAGGTTGGCGTCTCGATAAAGGACAGAGATCTGGCCCTGGAGTATAACAGCTTCATGACCGGGGACGGCGACCTGGAGATGGACACTGGAACTGTTGAATCCCAGAGAGCTGGGCGGCTGCCGGGGATGGACAACAGCTCTCTTATTCCTCTGAACCTCTGGGAGAGCTCCAGGATCAGCTACTTCGGCACCACCCCCATGGTGGGAACGAAGCACATCCATTCCAAATCGTTCTGGGGAGGAATAGGAGCCCAGGTACAGGAGTCCTTCTCCGTCACTGAGATGGAGAGGGAGGGAAGCACATTCTTCGCCTCCGCCGATCCCTCCTCCGGCGCCGCCGATCAGGAGAAGATCGTCGGATTGCTCAGAGCAAGGCCCGTGGATTCAGTGGGCATAGCGACCAGGAACTCATTCAATGGGACCTGGCAGACCGATGCCCATCTGCACAAGCTGCTCTCCAAGGATGTCAAGGTACATGAGTCCTTCACCGGCACCTTCGATGTGGAGAAGAGGCTGATCTTCAGGGAGGAGCCCGCCGGGGTGAAGAGGGATGCGGGATGCGAGGGCATAGACTGCTAAAGAGAGGATTCATATTTTTGCCATCTTCTAGGGCAGATATCTTATCTCATTGCCCTCATATGAATCTCATCTCAAAACAAGCCTTTTATAAACTCAAAGGATGGAAGCCCTGGGTGAATGGATTGATTACCAGTATCGACGCTAACGGCAGGGTTCAGCTTCCCCTGGCCATCAGATACGGCCTTGATCTGTGCACAGGAGACAGGATCGCTATAGACCATCTGGGCGATGGGACCATCATTCTCAAGAAGATCGATGAGGGGGCTATCTTGAAGGGAGCAGATAGATCAAACTCCGGGAGGGAGAGGGGGAAGGCCGCAAGCAGCTGATCCTTGAGGGGGTGGATGGGAGGGATTGAGGGGATTATCAATCAAATAATCCGGTTTAAAAAAGTTTCACGGACCCGCCGGGATTCGAACCCGGGCCCGAGGCTCCGGAGGCCTCTATTCTATCCAGACTATACTACGAGTCCCCATCTTTGTCCCTCTTGGAAGAGAGCATGTATCACCAGTAAAATTATGGAATATATAGGCATCGGGCTCTCTTCCCGGAAAAGCAGCCCTACCTAATCTCTAGCTCTCCAGAACAATCTCAATATTTACATTTTTGGGAACCTGAATTCTCATGAGCTGGCGGAGAGCGCGCTCATCGGCATCAAGATCGATAAGCCTTTTATGGACCCTCATCTCCCAGTGGTCCCAGGTGGCAGTTCCCTCTCCATCAGGGCACTTTCTACAGGGAACGACCATCTTCTTGGTGGGGAGGGGAATGGGTCCTGCCATATGGACTCCCGTCCTCTGGGCAATCCCTTTGACCTGATTGCAGATATCGTCCAGCATCAAGGGATTGGTGCCAGAGAGCCGAATTCTAGCTTTTTGCATGTTTTAACACCGAAAAAAAGTTGATTTAGCGTGGTACCACGCTTATGCACATTCCTGCAGCGACGGTCGTGCCCATGTCTCTGATGGCGAACCTGCCCAACTGGGGAATCTCCTTCACCGGCTCGATGACCATGGGCTTGGAGGGGGTGACCATGATGATGGCTGCGTCACCTGCCTTGATGAATGCGGGATTCTCCTCCTTGACCGCTCCTGACCTGGGGTCCAGCTTGGCCAGAATGGAGGTCAGAGTGCAGGCGATCTGAGCAGTATGGCAGTGGAATACAGGGGTGTATCCGGCGGATATGGCGCTCGGATGCTGCAGTACCACTATCTGGGCCTTGAACTCCTTGGCCACTGTCGGGGGCTTCTCCACCGATCCGCAGACATCTCCCCGGCGGATATCCTTCTTGGATACGCCGCGCACATTCCATCCGATGTTATCCCCTGGGAATGCCTCAGGCACCTCCTCGTGATGCATCTCAATGGACTTGACCTCGCCGGACACTCCAGCGGGCTGGAAGACGATCTTATCGTTCTTCCTCATGACCCCGGTCTCCACTCTGCCCACGGGCACAGTGCCCACGCCAGAGATGGTATAGACATCCTGTACAGGTACACGCAGAGGCAGGTTGGTGGGCTTCTCTGGAACCTTCAGGTTGTTCAGGGCATCAAGCAGAGTGGGACCCTTATACCAGGGCAGATTGGGGCTGGCCTTGGAGAGGTTGTCTCCAGTCAAGCCGGAGAGGGGGATGAAGGGGATCTCATCGATCTTGTATCCAACCATCCGCAAGAGCTTGCTCACCTCATCCTTGACCTCATTGAACCTCTTCTCGTCATAGGGTGGGGTGGTGGCATCGATCTTGTTCATGGCCACGACCAGCTGGCTGACGCCCAGAGTCCTGGAGAGGAAGACGTGCTCCTTGGTCTGAGCCATGACTCCTTCCGGCACGGCCACAATCAATACTGCTGCATCGGCCTGGCTGGCTCCGGTGATCATGTTCTTCACGAAGTCCCTGTGGCCAGGGCAGTCCACCACAGTGAAGTAATACTTGGCGGTATCGAAGCGGTGATGGGCGATATCAATGGTAACACCCCTCTCGCGCTCTTCCTTCAGGCTGTCCATGACCCAGGCGAACTCGAATGTCGCCTTTCCCTTGCCTGCTGCTTCTTTCTTATACTCATCAACTGTGTGGGGGTCTACGGCCCCGGTCTCGTACATCAATCTGCCTACGGTAGTCGACTTTCCGTGGTCGACATGTCCAATGAATGCTAGATTGAGATGCGGCTTTGTATCTGCCATAACTTATCTCCTCCAACTGGCACTATCCATATTTTTAGTATTTCTGCGTTTAATCCTTTCGAAGGGCGGTTATACTACCTTCAGGTAATCACTGGGTTTGGGCATCTCCGGCTTCAAGCCCTTTCTGGTCCTGATCTGCCTGACGGTCTCCTGCAATAGGTTCGCCGGCAGGGGCTCGAATCCTGCGAACTCCGTCGACCAGAGTGCTCTCCCCTCTGTGGCCGATCTTATCGCCCCGGAGAAGCCGAACATCTGAGCCACGGGCATCTTGGACTTGAGGATCACCATATCGCCCTGGCTTTCCATGCTCAGGATGACACCTCTTCTTCCCTGGATCTCAGACATGGCTCCACCCATTTGATCCTGAGGCACCTGTATATAGACATTCTGGAAGGGCTCGAGCAATACAGGATCTGCCATGAGGATTCCAGCCTGCACAGCCTGCCTGACTGCAGGAATGACCTGGGCCGGGCCGCGGTGCACAGCATCCTCATGCAGCTTGACATCCATCAGCTTGGCCTTCACCCCTTGCACCGGTTCTCTGCAGATGGGGCCATTCTTCAAGGCCTCCTCAAAGCCCTCCAGCATGAGCTCCATTGTCTCTCTCAGGTACTGGATGCCTTTGGTCATATTGAGGAGGACATTGGTGCCATAGTAGCCGGAGATGTTCCTGGCCTCATCCTTGTCCATGCCGTTGTCGGTGAGCAGTTTTCTGCGCTCCAGCTCCTCCATCTTCATGCTGAGCTTGCCCTCCTTCAGGGCAGTGACCACTCCCTCTTCCAGCGGCTCGAACTCGATATAGAAGCGGTTGTGGTGATTGGGCGATTTCCCTTCCACTGGCCCGGCATGGCCGGCTATGGACTCCCTGTACACCACAATGGGGGGCGAGGTCTTAAGCTCCACCCCGCGATCGCGCTGGATCCTGGTTATGGTTACATCCAGGTGCAACTCGCCCATGCCCGCCATGAGGTGCTCTCCTGTCTCCTCATTGATGTTGACCTGCAGGGTGGGGTCCTCCTTGGCGATCTGCCTCAGCACCTCGACCACCTTGGGCAGATCGCGGGTGTTCTTGGCCTCGACCGCCACTGTCATGACCGGTTCTGAGACATGCTTGATCTGCTCGAAGGGGGTCATTCCCTCTTCAGAGGAGACAGTAGATCCGACGATCGCATCCCGCAGGCCAGTGACAGCAGCGATGTTCCCCGCCGGGATCTCCTCCACCTCCACCCTCTCTGCTCCCATGACCACACCTGTCTGTTGAATGCGGTTGGTTCCGCCGTAGCCCGATACATACAGCTCCATGCCCCGCCTGAGGGTCCCGGAGAAGAGCCGGCCTGTGGCCACCTCGCCTGCATGGGGGTCGACCTTGACCTTGTTGATCATGAAGGCCACCGGCCCGTTCGGATCACAGTTGGACATGGCCTTTCCCACTGGGCTGTTCCAGTCTCCATGCCAGATGATATTGACCCGTTCCTTCTGGGCCTCGACCGGGCTGGGCAGGAACTTGACGATCATGTCGTTGACTGCAATATACAGGGGAACCTTCTCTGCCAGCTCCTTCATCTTTCCGGCATTACAGTAGTCGACCACCTGATCAAAGCCGATTCCCGTCTTCTTCATCTGGGGAACGCTTATTGCCCAGTTATAGAGGGCGGAGCCGAAGGCGATATTTCCCTTGGCTGCATCCAGCTTCCAACCGGCCTTATATTTCTCCTCGTCCATTCCCTGGATGAGCTTGTTGACATTGTCTATTACCTTGCCCAGGCGGGCGGCCATATCCTTCTTCTCCACCTTGAGCTCATTGATCATCCGGTCAACCTTATTAACGAAGAGGACTGGACGGACGCCCTCCTTCAGAGCCTGCCTCAGCACGGTCTCCGTCTGGGGCATAGCGCCCTCCACTGCATCCACGACCACCACTGCGCCGTCCACGGCGCGCATAGCGCGGGTGACGTCCCCCCCGAAGTCCACGTGACCGGGAGTGTCTATCATATTGATCAGATACTCTTCGCCGTCCACCTCATGGACCATGGAGACATTGGCGGCATCGATGGTGATTCCCCGCGCCTGCTCCAGGGGATCGAAATCCATGAAAAGCTGCTTTCCTGCCAGATCCATGGAGATCATGCCTGCTCCGCCCAGCAGGTTATCTGAAAGGGTTGTCTTGCCATGATCGATATGAGCAACGATCCCGATGTTCCTTATAGACTGAGGTTTATCCATCAGGGTCGTTACACGTTCTGCTATCTTCTTCCTCTTGCCCATAATACGCCTCGCGAAGTTTGAGATAAACCTTATAATCCTGACTAGGACTGTGACTGCTCGGGCTCAATCTATTTAAGCCTTCGGCCCTCTTCTTCGGCGGATTGTAAGGGGAGATAAAGCTTAAATCAGTGCGAAGAAAGCTCTGGATCGGTTTTTACGATGGCACGCTTGGTAATGAAGTTTGGTGGCGTTTCTGTTGCGGACGGAAACCGGCTGAGGCATGTGGGAGATCTGGTCGGGCACTTCAGCCGCGATAATGAGATAGTCCTCGTTACCTCTGCCCTTCAAGGGGTAACCGATGAGCTCCTGGCCTGCGCCAGGAGGGCGGCAAGCGAAGGCGATGTCTCGGATGTGATGGACTTCATGGAGAGGCTCACAGAGAGGCATGACCAAGCGATAGCAGATGCTATCCAGGATCAGAAGATAGCCAAAGAGGTCCAGGATGTTGTATCCGAGAAGCTATCCCTTCTGGAGAAGGCCTACATCGGCATCTGTTATCTAGGAGAGCTGACCCAACGCTCGCTTGATTATATCTCCAGCTACGGCGAGCAGTTGGCGGCGCCCATCCTCTCCGGGGTGCTCAGGGATATGGGCATACCATCCCAGCATTATACCGGCTCGGAGGTGGGAATCATCACCGACAGCAATTACGGCGATGCCAGGCCCCTGGAGAAGACCTACAACCTGATCCCCCAAAAGCTGCTGCCGCTGAGAGGGGTTCCCGTGGTCACCGGCTTCATAGCCCAGGATGAGAAGGGGACGATCACCACCCTGGGCCGGGGAGGGTCCGACCTCTCCGCCTCACTGATTGGAGCGGCGATCAATGCAGATGAGATCTGGTTCTGGAAGGAGACCTCGGGCATCATGACCACCGATCCCAAGATCGTCCCCGAGGCCAAGACCATCCCCCTCATCTCCTATCGGGAGGCGATGGAGCTCTCCTACTTCGGGGCCAAGGTCCTCCATCCCCGTGCCATCGAGCCCGCCATCAGGAAAGGAATTCCAGTGAGGGTCAAGTGCACCTTCGATCCCGAGGACCCGGGGACCCAGGTAGTAAGAGATGATATTCCAAAGGAGGATGTGATCAAGGCGGTCACACTGCATAATAATGTGGAGCTTTTGAACATATCCGGTGCAGGGATGATCGGGACACTGGGCGTTGCCGCCCGCGCCTTCACTGCTCTGGCCAAAGCGGGGATCAATATAGTGATGATCAGCCAGGGCTCCTCTGAGGCCAATATATCCATGGTCATAGAGGAAGGGCAGGCGGATCGAGCTGATGAAGCACTGCGATCTGAGTTTCCCAGGGATGTGGTCAAGGAGATCTCCCATGACCGTGATATCTGTGCTGTGGCAGTGACCGGATCTGGGATGGCGGGCACTCCGGGGGTTGCTGCCCGGGTCTTCAAGGCCATGGGTCAGGCCCGGATCAATGTGGTCATGATCAGCCAGGCATCAGGGCAGCATAACATCTCCTTTGTGGTCTCATCGGCGGATGGGCAAAGAGCAGTCAGAGAGCTTCACAGGGAGTTCGGCCTGGGTGGAGAGGCATGAAGAGGCTCACCTATGCCCGGGCTGGGGTGGACATCGATCTGGAGAACAGGTCCATTGCGGCCATGAAGTCCGTTCTCACCACCAAGCGCAAAGGATTCGGGGCGCCATTGACTGATATTGGCCACTATGCAGGCCTACTGGATATGGGAAGCTTCGCCCTGGCCATGACCACTGATGGTGTGGGCTCAAAGGTCCTGATCGCCAATGCCCTCTCCAAGTGGGATACAGTGGGAATCGACTGCATTGCCATGAATGTGAACGATCTTTATGCCATTGGCGCCGAGCCCATCGCCTTTGTCGACTACCTGGCAGTGGAGGAGGTCGACCCAGAGCGGTCTGAGCAGATAGCCATCGGCCTGGCCCGGGGGGCGGAGCTCTCCAATATGAGCATCGTGGGAGGAGAGACCGCCTCCCTGCCGGAGATCATCCGGGGATTCGATCTGGCAGGGACTGCCATTGGCGTTGTGGACAAGGATAAGGTGGTGACCGGGGAGAGGATCAAGAAGGGGGATGTGCTGGTGGGGGTTCCCAGCAGTGGCCTGCACAGCAATGGCTACACCCTGGCCAGGGCGATAGTGGCCCAATCAGGGTACAGCTACCACGATCGACTGCCCGGAGGCAAGGGGAGCCTGGGGGAGGAGCTTTTGGTTCCCACCAGGATCTATCATGAGGTCTTAGAGCTGGTGAGGGGCTGTGATATCCACGGCCTCGCGCACATAACCGGCTCCGGGCTGCTCAAGCTGCGCCGGATCAGCGATCTGGGATTCGAGATCACCGATCCCCTCAAGCCCCAGCCCATCTTCGATTTCCTGCAGGAAGAGGGCAATGTGGAGGATGAGGAGATGTATCGCACCTTCAACATGGGGATGGGTTTTCTGGTGGTCTTGGAGGAGGAGGAGGCAGGGGAGGCCTGCCGGATCATGGGACCGGGATCTCGCATCATAGGCTCGGTGGTGGAGGAGGGATTGAGGGCCGGCCACCTGGCCTTCTAGCCCCGGCCCCCTCCAGGGCCTGCCCATCCATCTCTTCTTATCTCTATCTTATTTTTCTCTATTTTTATCTGAGCGTTACTTCTTCTCGCCGAACATCTCCTCGAGCTGCTCTTTGATCCTCTTTATGGACTGGACTGCAGGGCAGTCAGCATCCATAGGAGTCTTGCCTGCCAGATCTGCCTCCACCAGGCAGCGGTCGAAGGGTATGGTTCCCAGGACTGGTATGCCCATGGCGGAGAGCTTCTCTGCCACTGGACCTGGGTCATCCGCCTTGTTGATCACTGCAAAGTACCTGGAGATCCCTATCTCTTTGCCCAGGTGCATTATCCTCTCCACAGTCTCAATGGATCTCATCCCCGGCTCCACCACGGCGATCATGGCATCAACGCCCCTGGCAGTAGCCCGGCCCAGATGCTCTATCCCCGCCTCCATATCCAGGATCACCAGATCCTTCTCTTTGGTTATAACGTGGCGGAGCAGGGCCTTGACGAAGGCATTGGCCGGGCACATGCATCCCGAGCCCCCGGAGTCGATGGTGCCCATGACCACCAGCTTGACATTGTCAGGCCCAGTGCAGCCGCACATGGATACCACATCATCGACCTTGGGGTTCATCTTGAACATCCCCATGGGCATGCCTGCCCGCTCCTCAACCAGCTCCTTGTGCTCGGTTACCGGCTTGGGCAGATCCTTAACTCCCAGGGCCGAGGCCAGGTTCATGCTCGGATCGGCATCGATGGCCAGGACATTGTATCCGTCGCGTGCAAAGAGACGGGCCAGGGTTCCAGCGAGGGTGGTCTTGCCCACGCCTCCTTTTCCTGAGATGGCGATTTTCATTTCATTAACCTCTGCAATTATAGCCAGTCAGCAGTCAAGCCATAGAAATTTTGCGGCTTGAGCGGGGAAAGATGCAGGTTTATATCTGATTCGCCCCTTTCTTATCTCTGAGAGTCGGCGGGGAGGGAGGCATGATCGAGAGCATCAGAAAACGGGATGGTCGGGTGGTGCAGTTCCAGCCGGAGAGGATAGCTCTGGCCATCTCCAAGGCCTTTCGGGCTGTGGGCAGGGAGGAGAAGGACGCCCCGACCAGCCTGGCAGAGAGGGTAGCAGAGGAGGCGGAGGAGCGATTTGCCTCCTCCATTCCCGGGGTGGAGGATATCCAGGATCTGGTGGAAGGGGCTCTCATATCCGCGGGCTACGCCGATGTGGCCAAGGCTTACATCCTCTACCGCCAAAGAAGGGCGGAGATCAGAGAGGCCAAGCGCTATCTGGGCGTGGCAGACGACCTGAAGCTCTCTGTCAATGCAGCAGAGGTGCTGAAGAAGAGATATCTCATGAGGGATGAGCAGGGAGCGGTGGTGGAGAGCCCAGGGGAGATGTTCGCCCGGGTGGCCAGGCATGTATCGCGGGCAGAGGATCGCTATGGCGGAGATGGCGAGCAGTATCAGTCCCTCTTTTTGCAGATGATGAGAGGCCTGGAGTTTCTGCCCAACTCCCCCACCCTGATGAATGCCGGGCTGCCTTTAGGCCAGCTTGCAGCATGCTTTGTCCTGCCGGTGGAAGACTCCCTTGCCGGCATATTCGAGGCCTTGAAGAGCATGGCCCTCATCCATCAGAGCGGAGGGGGAACGGGCTTCTCCTTCTCCCGGCTGCGGCCAAAGAATGATGCCGTCCGGGCCACAGGAGGCGTGGCCAGCGGCCCGGTCTCCTTCATGCGCATCTTCGATACGGCGACCGATGTGATCAAGCAAGGCGGGCGCCGCCGGGGGGCGAATATGGGGATCCTGCGGGTCGACCATCCCGATATCATGGAGTTCATCGGGGCCAAGGAGCAGCCGGGATTTCTGGAGAACTTCAACCTCTCTGTGGCTGCGACAGATGAGTTCATGAGCAAATCGCGCCAGGATGGCGAGATCGAGCTGATAAATCCGCGCACGGGACTGGCAGCGGGTCGGCGGAGGGCCAGGGAGCTCCTGGGCCTCATCGCCACCTCTGCCTGGAGGGGGGGCGATCCGGGGATGATCTTCATCGATCGCATCAATGCTGCCCATCCCCTCCCCGAAAAGATCGAGGCCACAAACCCCTGCGGGGAGCAGCCGCTATTGCCCTATGAGTCCTGCAACCTGGGCTCGATCAACCTCTCCCGGCTGGTGAGGGGAGGGGAGCTGGACTGGGACCGCCTGGCAGAGCTTGTCGGCCTGGGGGTGAGGTTTCTGGATGATGTCATCGAGATGAACCGCTTCCCTCTGAAGGAGATTGAGAAGGCGACCCTCTCCACCCGCAAGATCGGCCTGGGGGTGATGGGGTTTGCCGATATGCTCATCGGGATGGGCATCTCCTATGCCTCGCCCCAGGCGGTGGTCCTGGCGGAGAGGGTGATGGGATTCATCACTGAGCATGCCCGTGCCCAATCGGCCCTTCTGGGAGAGGAGAGGGGCTCATTTCCCCTCTGGGAAGAGTCGCCCCACCGGGGCTATAGCAGCATGAGAAATGCCACTGTGACCACCATCGCTCCCACCGGCACCATCAGCATCATCGCCGGGACGAGCAGCGGGATTGAGCCCCTCTTCGCCCTGGCCTTTGTCCGCCGGGTGCTGGAAGGGGCTCAGCTCTTGGAGGTCTCGCCCCTCTTTGAGAAGATAGCAGAGGAGCGGGGAATCTACACCCCAAAGCTGAGGGCAGAGCTCGCCCGGAGAGGGGGTGTGCAGGATATTGCAGGGGTGCCACAGGAGCTGAAGGAGCTCTTTGTCACCGCCCTGGACATCTCTCCTCAGCAGCATGTGCGCATTCAGGCTGCCTTCCAGAGGCATACTGACAATGCTGTGTCCAAGACTGTGAACCTGCCGGCAGAGGCGACGGTTAGCGATGTAATCGGGGTCTACAATCTGGCTTATGAGCTGGGATGCAAAGGGGTGACTGTATTCAGATATGGCAGCCGAAGCCAGGTGCTTTATCTGGGAAATGGGGAGACCGTTCCCGGTTGCAAGTACTGCGGATAGAAAGGCCTGGTGAGACAACAGAAAACAGCATCAAACTCCTCCAGGAGGCTTTGGATAGATTTGGCTGGCTGACATCCATTCGCGAGGTTATGACGATCATGGGACGTAGTTCCATGCTAATAAGCGAAATAAAAATGATTACGCGGATAGCAAGTTCGAGGATTTCCTTAAAAAATAAAATAATTCATATATTATCTCCGATTAAGCGACCCCAAGTCAATGACAAAATCGAAAAACGGAATGATACGTACGAAAAAAATCGGTTTAAGTTTGATAGTTTTGACAAATTCATGGATTGGTATAACACAGTCAGGTTTCATGAATCTCTTGATACGAAACGGTATCTTCAGACGCCTGATATCACATTCTGGGCTAGGTTGCCGGAAGGGTGCAAATTAGCTATGTTCTTGAATCTCATGGAGACAGGATCAAATGATTAAAAAATAGAGCAAATGTCGGAAGGTGGTATATAAAGTCCAAACATTTAGGACTATATAGGGATGTTGTAGCCTTCCGTAATGCTTTAATATTATCAGAGGATGAGGGAATTCAGAGATGGATATGAATAAAACTTTTAAAAAAATTGTTGCATGCATCGGGATCTTGGTCGGAGTTCTATTCATCTTGGCAGGTGTCTTGGGAAACGTTCTACCAGCATTTTATGCCATGTATTTTTCATGGTCTCTGCTTCCCATTCTCGGTTGGAGTGGGTGGTCGGTTCTTCAGGGAATCGGTCTACTCGGATTGATTTGGGGCATGTTGCTGGCTTATGTTGGAAGTAAGCTGGCCAGTTTTGCATGGAGTTATGGTGGATTCAAAGTGTAACTATACCCTGAATAAACGCAACAGGAGAAAAACCATAACTCCATCGATCAAGAAGCGTTCAAGTCATATCTGTTTATGCAAATTGGCAGTGTCTCGATTATGATGTAAAATAATAATAACAATCCTGACGCGGTATAGGATGCTGACTTGATGGTGACAGCATTCTGATCATCAGTTATATTTATAATTGGCTCTGTATCCATGCTTGAATTGCTTCACGATTGTCGTGTAGAGCAAGCTCTGTTAATGACGATCGCACCTGTGACACATGATTCAATAGCATTAGCCACATACTCAGACCTTGATATTCCCTCTTTATGTGTCTGATTATCTACTTTATTCAGGATTGAATCAGTAAGAGAGACGGTCACGCGAGGCATGAGTTATGCATAGGCTATGCTATGTATTCAAGGTTTGCATAAACGCGATAATAGATAGTTGGAATATCAGCAGGTATGCTTTTCATTCATTCAGAACATCCCTAATGATTTTGTCTATATCGTTTTTTCTTTGTGGATTCAGGGATACATGGAGACCGTAACTGGTTTGCTTAGGAATCAACAAACCTTCTGAGATAAGATCTTTCGCTGCTTCTTTCGCCTCACCGCGAAGATGTCTGGGGATGCTCTTAGGGAGTTCATCGAAAGATGTATGACTTCCTCCCCAATAACCACGCCTGCGCATTTTCTTTAATATCTGCGCCTTCAGGGTTAAAGTATCCGTCGTCAGCCAATCACCTTTCTGTACTTTCCAAGTTTCTCCTAATTTTTTATTATTCGAATTATTCGCTTCTTTAAATTT
>MTKW01003593.1_pt2 | contig 90357 bp, 83 predicted proteins | sample 1042761 | NCBI WGS metagenome assembly MTKW01 (sample SAMN06205366, study PRJNA360243) | anaerobic digester metagenome | biome: Wastewater treatment plant; feature: Anaerobic digester sludge; material: sludge; isolation source: anaerobic digester fed with sludge from wastewater treatment plant ... | reverse complement strand
GGCAGAATTGTACATCGCACGCTGCCACAGCTTTTTATGCCGCACTCCGTCGTAAATGCCCAAAAGAACGGAAGTCAGCATGGCAGGTGTGATTCCTGTCAGATAAATTGTGGGCAGTACTGCTGCTGTACCCAGTGAAAGATCTGTCCGTTCGCTGATGCGCACCGAAAAACCCTGGAGGTGCATCCTCACAACAAAAAGGACAATCACCGCAGGCAGAGTCCCCTCGCGAAAGCCGCTGAAAAAAACAACGCCCAAGACGACAGCGAAAAAAGTCACAATCATGATCACGCGGTTGATTCGTCGTTCAACATCCCTTGTCAGCAAACGAATACCCCCCAACCAGCCTGGCTGCCCCTAAGATCCTGCCTATTCCTCACCGCGTGCAGAAAATGCTAAGCAGAGTCCCTGTCAGCTTGATAGATCCGGATATTATTCTTGCCTGAGTTTTTCGCATTGTACATGGCTTGATCAGCAAACAGCAAAAGCTGCCGCTTGTCGCTGGAGTGCTGAGGTTTTGCAGCAATGCCCAAGGAAACAGTAATTGGCTCTTTCCACTTAGGATCCTTCAGCTTGGCCAGATTGTCCATAATCCGCTCCGCGACCAGCTTCGCCTTCTCAGCATCCATGCCCTTCAAAAACACAACAAACTCGTCACCGCCGTAACGAATTACGTGATCCCCTTCCCTAATGCTCTTCTCGATGGTCTCCACCAGCAGCCTGAGAACCCTGTCCCCCTCTGCATGTCCATAGGTGTCGTTGAATGCTGCAAAATTGTCGATATCCATGAACAGAAGGCTGACTGCTTCGTCAGAAGGTTCACTAAGCCAGTTGTTTAGGTGCCTGAAATTGTAGGCGCCCGTCATCACGTCAATGATCAGCTCTTCTTCCAGCTCTTTTCTCAGTGCCCGCTCGGCGCCGACTTCAGCTGTGGCCTGCAAAAGCCAGGACAAAATAATCAACAGGGCTGAAAAGGCCAAAAGGCCCAACAGCTCATAGCGCAGGACAAAAAAGGTGAAGATAATGCCGATAAAACCGCTGCTCCAGCTGCTGAACAAGTTGACTCTCAGAGACGTCTTGAACTCGCCCCACCAAGATACTCCTTTGGCCATAGCGACTACAAAGCGCACCAGGCCTATATTGCACAAAACATAGACCACTGTCGCAGCACTGATCGCGACAATCAGCCCCCAGCCCTCCGAACCTAGGAGCTCAGTTAACTTTTCCAAGCTTAAACTTGCCGCCAGTGTAGAGAGGGCAAACTGTCCGGCATTAAATAAAGTACGCCGCCATGCTTTTTGGTACTTAATGCCGTCATAAACGCCCTTAAACACAGAAATCAGCATGGAAGGCGTTGTTCCGCACAGCAAAATCATGGGAAGAATCGCTGACGTTCCCAGGGAAATGTATGAACGATCGTCGATACTCACCGAACCGCTGTGCAAGTAAATCTGCAGCGCAGCAAGAATCACAATATAAGGCCAGCTTCCTTCGGGATAACCGCTGTAAAAAACTATCCCCAACACCACAGCTGCAACTGCCACAGCTTCCCTATAACGGTTCATTTTCTGCTCAAGCTTATCAGGCAAGTGATCACCCCCGAAACCCACACTTGGCTCCTAATTGGTTAATTCTGTGTGAATATCCAATATCCTCCTCCCTGCACCATGTTGCCTGCAGCCCAGAGGGTACGCAGAGGCAGAAAAGGCCCCAGCCTACGGCTGAGAGCCCCTTCACCAAATGTTAAATTGTTTAATTAAGCTGAATCCTTTGTCCCATCCCACATACGAATGGTGTCTTTGCCGGCGTCCTTTGCCAGATACATGGCCTGGTCCGCAAAAAGAAGCAATTCACGCTTGTCTGTGGTCTGCTCAGGCTTAGCGGCAATGCCAATGGACACAGTGATGGGCTGTTTCCACTTAGGATCGTCCAAGGCAGCCAGGCCCCGGGCTATACGGTCCGCGACCCGCTTCGCGCCTGCTGCATCCATCTCTTTCAGGAACACTACAAACTCATCGCCGCCATAACGAATCACATGATCGCCTTCCCGCACATTAGCGGAAATTGTTTCCACCAACTTCTTCAGGACCTTGTCGCCCTCGGCATGTCCGTAAGTATTGTTGAACACGGCAAAGTCATCAATGTCCAGAAAAAGCAGGCTGATCTTTTCGTCTGACGGCCTGCTCAACCAGTTGTTCAAGAAACGGAAATTGTAGGCCCCTGTCATCTCGTCAATGACCAGTTCCTTCTCCAACTCCTGCCTAAGGGCCCGTTCAGCACTGACTTCAGCTGCAGCCTTGAGGAGCCCCGAGAGATTTACGAGCAAAATCGAAAAGGCTGCCAGACCCCAGAAACCATACCCTTTGACAAAAAACGTAAAAATAATGCCGATAAAGCCGCTGCTTAAGCTGCTGTAGATGCCCCGCATGATGACGGTACGAAACTGGGTCCACCAGGAAACGCCTTTCCAAATGGCCCCAATGCGGCAGACAAATCCGATGTTGCACGTTATGTAGACCAAAATCGCACAAGTTGCAGCAACAATCTGCCACAGCCCGGAAGCTTCGGATAAACCGCCCAAGTATTCAAAGGTCAATGCCCCTGCCATGCTGGAAAGGGCCATTTGGGCGGAGTTAAAGGCAGTGCGCCTCCACTCCTTCCGGTGCCTCACACCGTCAGAGATTCCCAAAATCACTGACACCAGCATCGATGGCGTCACACCGGTCAGGTACAGAGTGGGAAGAACCGCCGCAGTCCCTAAGGAAATTACCGTGCGTTCGTCGATGGTCACCGATACACCCTGGAGATACACTTGAAGCACCATCAAAGCAAGCAGATGCAGCCATGTGCCTCTGGGGAAGCCGCTATAAAAAACGACCCCCAAAATCGCGGCCATGGCAATAACAGCCTCCATGTTGCGCTTCAGGCGGCAATCAACATCCCTCGCTTGCACGGCAGCACCCCCCCAACCTGTGCAGACTTTGAATATAGGTAATTTCTGTGTGAACCCACAATATCCTGCTAAACATCGATGGACCGCGAAAAAAGAAACCGGCAACTAGAGAGAATCCTTGGGGGAAGGACCTCCCCCAAGGAAACTTAACTAAGCCATCATCTGCTGGACCAGGGTGAGAATCTGATCCCGCCCCTGCCGGGTCTCTGCCGAAAAGAGCACCGGATCAATCCCAAGCGTTTCCCGAATCACCTTGGCATGCTTCCCGTGTTTTCCGCGGCTGATCTTATCAGCCTTGGTGGCAATCAAGACATGCGGCATGTCCATTTCTCTGAGCCAGGAGTTCATAGTCTGATCGTCTGCTGTGGGTTTATGTCTCACATCCACAAGATGCAGCACCCCGACAAGGTTGGCACGGCTGCTGAGATAACCCTCAATCATAGGGCCCCATTGCTTCCGTACACCTTCGGGAACCTTGGCGTAGCCATAACCAGGCAAGTCCACCAGGCAAAGGCTGTCTACCCGGTAGAAATTTATGGTCTGCGTCCGCCCCGGCTGATTTGATGTGCGGGCAAATTTCCTGCGGCCGACAAGTGCGTTGATCAACGAGGACTTGCCGACGTTGGAACGGCCAACCAGTGCTATTTCCTTCAGATCGTGCTTCGGATAGCCCTTTGCATTGACCGCACTTGTCAAAAACTCTGCATCATGCAGATTCAGTGCCATACTACTGTTCTCCCATCCATGATTCATCACTCACCGGCTGATCCATTGGCGGAACCATGAAGGGCAAAGGCTGGTCATTCACCGGCTCAGCGTAAAGGGCGTGGCTCAATACCTCATCCATGTGTTCCACCAAGGTGATTTGCATTTTCCCGAGGACACTCGCGGGTATCTCTTCCAGATCCTTCTCATTGTCCGTGGGAAGCAGTACGTGCGTAATTCCTGCCCGATGAGCCGCCAAGAGCTTCTCCTTCACACCGCCTATGGGCAGAATCCTGCCCCGCAGCGTGATTTCGCCGGTCATGGACAGATCATGCCGTACAGGACGATTTGTCAGGGCACTTGCCAACGCGGTGGCGATGGTAATCCCTGCTGACGGGCCGTCTTTGGGAATTGCCCCTTCAGGGATGTGCATGTGTATGTCGCAGGATTCATGGAACTTAGGATCAATGCCGAGCTCATTGGCCCGGGAGCGGAGATAGCTGAGGGCGGCCTGGGCCGACTCCTGCATTACATCGCCAAGCTGGCCGGTCAAAGTCAGCTTGCCTTTGCCGTCCACCACTGTCACTTCAATGGTAAGGGTCTCGCCTCCCACCTGAGTAAAGGCCAGCCCGGTTGCTACCCCTACCCTGTCCTCTTCGTTCACCTGACTCTGCTGATAACGGGGCACACCCAGATACCTGTGCAAATTGCTTACATTCACACGGGCACTTTGAATCTGACCTTTGACGATTTCGGTGGCAACCTTGCGGCAAATCGTGCTGAGGCGGCGTTCCAGGTTACGCACTCCGGCTTCCCTGGTGTACTCATTGATCACCTTGTAGATCGTATTGTCCGAAATTTGAATCTGGTCTTCCTTGAGCCCGTTATTCTTAAGCTGTTTCGGCCACAGGTGCCTTTTGGCAATTTCAAACTTCTCGTACTCTGTGTAGCCGGGAATTTCGATGACTTCCATCCTGTCCCTCAGCGGGGCTGGAATTGAATGCAGGACATTAGCAGTGGTCACAAAGAGCACCTCTGACAAGTCAAAGGGAACCTCCAGGTAATGGTCTCCGAAGCGATGGTTCTGCTCAGGATCAAGCACCTCCAGGAGGGCTGATGCCGGATCGCCCCGAAAGTCCGATGCCAGCTTATCAATTTCGTCCAGGACGATCACAGGGTTCAGGCTGTTTACATTTTTCATAGTCTGGATGATTCTGCCCGGCATGGATCCGATATAGGTGCGCCGATGTCCGCGGATTTCAGCTTCATCCCGGACACCGCCCAGGGACAGGCGGGCAAAGTTGCGATTCAAGGCCTTGCCGACTGACTGTGCCAGAGAAGTCTTGCCGACGCCAGGGGGACCCACCAGGCACAGGATGGGTCCTTTAGTCGACTTCGTCAACTGGCGGACCGCCAAAAACTCTAAAATTCGTTCTTTAACCTTTTCGAGCCCATAATGATCCTGATCTAAAAGTTCCTCAGCCAGGTTCAGGTCTAAACGGTCCTTGGTCCGTTTAGACCAAGGCAATGACAGCATCCAATCGATATAATTCCGCACAACTGTTGCTTCAGCAGCCATGGGAGCCATGCGCTCGAGTCGGTGAATTTCATGGAGAACCTTGGCTTTGGCTTCCTTGGGCAGCTTTGCTTTTTCCAGCTTCTCCCTCAGTTCTTCAGCCTCTGTATTCCCCTTTTCGTCCCGTTCGCCGAGCTCTACCTGGATTGCTTTAATTTGCTCACGGAGGTAGTACTCACGCTGAGCTTTTTCCATTTGCTTGCGGACCCGCTGCTGAATCGTCCGCTCGAGCCCCAGGATTTCACCCTCCCGGTACAGTACCCCCAGAATCCCTTCCAGACGCTTGTCTACAGGGAAAATCTCCAGCAGTTTCTGCTTTTCCTGAAAGGCTACATTCAGCTGACTGGCAATTGTGTCAGCAAAACGATGGGGATCCTCTATGCTGCTTACGGTCATTAACACTTCTGCCGGAATCTTCTTGCTGAGCCTGACATACTTTTCAAACTCATCCCTGGCAACACGCATTAATGCCTCTAGTTCATAATTGTCCATTTCCCCGTCTGTCTCGGGAACTACTGTGACAAAGGCTTCGTAGTACCCGTCAGCATCCTCGATATGATCAAGGGTAACCCTGGAAAGCCCCTCAACTAAAACTCGAATCTGGCCTTCCGGTACTCTGAGCAGCTGTTTGATCTCGCACAGAGTGCCAACGCCATGAATATCTTCAGGCTGTGGGTTTTCCACTGCCAACTGATGCTGTGCTGCTAAGACAATGCGCCCGTCCCTGAGCATGCTTTGCTCGACGGCTTCGATGGAGCGTGCGCGCCCCACTTCAAGTGGTGTAACCATGTAGGGAAACACCAGCGTTCCACGGAGAGGTAGCAACGGAAGCGAATTTGACGTAGTTGGTTGTACCATTTCTACACCCCCAGTTTCATCATTCAAGTTCATTGTATCATAGTTTGGTAAATCAGGGAATTATCCCCGGGGAGATTTTAGGAGAGGCTCCTAATAAGTCACTGGGGGTGCGGGCATGGGCTGCTTTTGCAGGTATCTCTGAAACCGGAGTAAGTAATACGTGCTCCAGTACTTCTGAGATTTTGGCAACAGGCACAACCTCAATCCCCTCTTCTTTTGCAAAGATCTCCTGCCAGTTCTCAGCAGGTATCAGAACTTTAGTAATTCCGGCTTCCTTAGCAGCCCGAACTTTAGGTACAATCCCCCCTACGGGTTTGACCAAGCCATGGAGGGATACTTCGCCGGTCATTGCTACGCGGCTCGTCACCGGACGCTTTGTCAGTGCCGAAGCCACCGCAGTTACCATGCTGATTCCCGCGGAAGGCCCATCTACTGGAACTCCGCCGGGAAAGTTGATATGGATGTCGTAATCCTGCGGCCTAAGCCCTAGGCAGGACTTGAGGACAGTAAGAACGTTGTCCGCCGAACAGCGGGCCTGGGAACGCCGGCGCATCGTGCGTCCGAGTCGGCCGAACTCCTCTTCCTCCATGACGCCTGTGACTTGCAGCGTGCCCCGATTGCGCTCGGTCAATATGGCTGCTGCCTCTACTTCAATGACGGTGCCGATGTTTGGTCCATACATCGCCAAACCGTTCACGACACCCACAGCTGGTTCTTCACGAATCTGAGTCTGCGGTCTGGGCGCATACTGGCCGCAGCTGAGCACCCACTCTATATCAGCCTTTTCAATGGACTTGCGTCCCTCGCTGGTTACCACCCCTGCTGCAATTTGCACTATGTTCACCGCATCCCGCCCGTTGCTGGCAAAGCGCTTGATCTCTTCCAGCGCTTCCTCACTCATGGGATGGCTGATTTTCCTTGCCGCATTGGAGGCAATGAACCCTATTTCCTCCGCGCTTAGGCTGCGAAAGTATACTTCCAGGCAGCGGGACCGCAAGGCGGGCGGAAGTTCTGCTGCAGTCCTGGTTGTGGCGCCGATGAGCCTGAAGTCAGCAGGCAGGCCGTTTTCAAAGATGTCATGGATATGGGCGGGAATGTTTGTGTCCTCTGAAGAGTAATAGGCACTGTCCAAAAACACTTTGCGGTCTTCCAGCACCTTCAGCAGCTTATTGAGCTGTGTGGGGTGGAGCTCGCCGATTTCATCAATAAACAGCACCCCTCCATGCGCCTTGGTGACAGCCCCCGGCTTGGGCTGGGGAATGCCGGCAACACCCAGGGGACCTGCCCCCTGATAGATGGGATCGTGCACCGAACCCAAAAGAGGATCGGCAATCCCCCGTTCGTCGAAGCGGGCGGTTGTCGCATCTACCTCCACGAAAACAGCGTCCTTGCGAAAAGGCGACAAAGGATTGGCTTTGGCCTCCTCCAGAACAACCCTGGCTGCAGCGGTCTTGCCCACTCCCGGAGGCCCGTAGACGATAACGTGCTGGGGATTGGGCCCGCACAGCGCCGCCCGGAGCGCCTTTAGCCCGTCATCCTGTCCAACGATCTCATGGAAGTCCCGGGGCCTGGTCATTTCGGACAAGGGCTCTGTCAGGGAGATGTCCTTCATGCGATTCAGTTTTTCCATTTCTTTCCTGGACTCTCGCACCACCGCAGATTTGTTTCCCTGCTGCTGCCGGAGCAGGTTCCAAAAGTACAAGCCGATGACAATTGCAAAAAACAGGTTGATCAATCCGAGAACTCCCATGATTGTCACTCCTCTCGAGACTTCCACCTTATTATGCCCGAGGGATAGAAAAAGGATAAGTCAGAAACTCCGACTTATCCTTTGGAAAATTCTCTAGAGACAAACGCTTAGGCGCTTTCTTCCTTACCTTTGCCCTTCGACTTGCTCCTGACAATCAGGGGCTGTTCTGCCTTTTCCACAGCCGCCTGAGTAATCACGCACTTGGAGACATGCCCCTCAGAGGGAACATTGTACATCACATCGAGCATGATACCCTCAACTACGGTGCGCAGACCGCGGGCCCCGGTTTTCTGCTCCAAAGCCTTAGCTGCAATTAAGCGCAGCGCTTCGGGTTCGAACTCCAAAGCCACTCCGTCCATCTGCAGCAGTTTCTGGTACTGCTTGACCAATGCGTTCTTGGGTTCAGTCAGAATCTGCACCAGCGCTTCTTCATCCAGTGCATCGAGGGTGCAGACTACAGGCACACGCCCGATGAACTCAGGAATCAATCCATAGCGCAACAGATCCTCAGGCATGATCTTGCGCAGAATGTCGCCAATCTTCTTTTCCTCACGTGTCAAAACTTCAGCTCCAAAACCGATTGTCTTGTGGCCGGTTCTGCGTTCGATGATCTTTTCCAGACCGTCAAAGGCACCGCCACAGATAAACAGGATGTTGGTTGTATCGATCTGGATAAATTCCTGATGGGGGTGTTTGCGTCCACCTTGGGGAGGAACACTTGCCACCGTGCCTTCCAAAATCTTCAAAAGGGCCTGTTGCACACCTTCTCCAGATACATCACGCGTGATCGAGGGGTTTTCGGACTTGCGGGCAATTTTGTCAATCTCATCCACGTAGATGATGCCCATCTCTGCCCGTTCCACGTCATAATCGGCTGCCTGAATCAGCTTGAGCAGAATATTCTCCACATCTTCTCCCACATAGCCCGCCTCAGTCAAACTTGTGGCATCTGCTATGGCAAACGGCACGTTGAGGATCTTGGCCAGAGTCTGGGCCAAAAAGGTCTTGCCGCTTCCGGTGGGACCGAGCATGAGAATGTTGCTCTTCTGCAGCTCCACGTCATCGGACCTCACATTGCTGTTGATCCGCTTGTAGTGGTTGTAAACAGCCACAGCCAGAGTTTTCTTGGCCTCTTCCTGCCCAATCACATATTCATCCAAGGCATCCTTGATTTCTTTCGGCTTGGGAAAACTGTCCAGTTCAATGTCATGTTCTTCGGTGAACTCTTCTTCGATGATCTCGTTACAGAGCTCTATACATTCATCACAGATATAGACCCCTGGTCCAGCGATGAGCTTTTTTACCTGCTCCTGCATCTTTCCACAGAAAGAGCATTTCAGCTGTCCTTTTTCATCGCCAAATTTGAACATCTAATCACCCCACTCACTCATCACTTGCCGCCGTTAACTGCCTTGCCCCTGGAGCTGATGCTGAGTAAGCACACCATCGATCAAACCATATTCTACAGCATCTTCAGCCGACATGTAGTAGTCCCGATCCGTGTCTCGCTCAATCTTTTCCAAAGGCTGGCCGGTGTGCTTCTGCAGAATCTTATTGGCCTTGCTCTTTAGCAGCAGGATTTCCTTGGCCTGGATTTCAATCTGACTGGCCTGCCCTTGGGCTCCACCTAAAGGCTGGTGGATCATGATACGGGAGTTGGGCAAGGCATAGCGCTTTCCTTTGGTGCCCGCAGTGAGCAGGAGAGCGGCCATGCTGGCAGCCATTCCCACACATATTGTGGAGACGTCAGCCTTAATGTACTGCATCGTATCATAAATCGCCAATCCTGAATAGACTACCCCGCCTGGACTGTTTATATACAAGTGGATGTCTTTGTCAGGATCCTCCGATTCCAAAAACAGCAGCTGGGCAATGACCAAGTTTGCTACCTGATCATTGATGGGACCACCGATAAAGATAATGCGGTCCTTGAGGAGCCGGGAGTAAATGTCAAAAGCCCGTTCTCCCCTGTTAGTCTGTTCCACAACCATTGGGATCAAAACACTCATCGTCTCCCGCCTTTCTATGCGTTAATTTCCCCTTCCTCTTCAGGTGCACCGGCAGGCTCAACTTCAGTTATCGCAGCGCTTTCCACAATCAGCTGCATTGCCTTATCCCTGGACAGGGACATTTCAAGGCTGTCTCTTTGACTATTCCAGTATTCCCGCATACGTTCTTCTAATTCAGGGGTCAACTCACCAGCAGAATTCAGGTACTCCTGAATCTTCTCTTCAATTTCTTCGTCGCTTACGGTAATACCTTCCTTTTCCCTGATGGCTTCCAGGATCAACTCATAAACGATCTGGGTCTTGGCTTGCGGCTCAAACTGGGCCTGCAATTCTTCCCTGCTTTGACCTGTCATTTCCAGGTACATCTCCTCAGTGAATCCTTGCCTCCGCATGTTCTGGAAGAAGAAATCCATTAGATGCCCTGCCTGGTGTTCAATCATGGATTGGGGAATCTCAACAGAGCTGTCTTCAGCAATTAGCTCTAATAGTTTATTCTCCATTTTCTCAGTGGTTCTGCGGGTAGCCTCGTCCTCCAGGTTTTTTCGAATCTCAGCCTTAAGCTCATCGAGGGTAGCAAACTCACTGATATCCTTGGCAAATTCGTCATCAATTTCCGGCAGGAATTTCTCTTTCAACTCTTTGACGGTAACGCTAAAGGTTGCTTCCTTGCCTGCCAGATGCTCAGCGTGGTACTCTTCGGGGAACGTTACCTGGATATCCTTTGTTTCACCCACCGAAACACCGATCAGCTGTTCTTCAAACCCGGGGATGAAATGACCTGCGCCAATTTCCAGGGTATGATTCTCTGCCGCCCCTCCGCTAAAGGGCTTGCCGTCCACATAGCCAATAAAATCAATAACAACGAAATCGCCTTCCTGCACTGTGTCGTGTTCTGCGACCACAAGTTCAGAGGCGCGCTGCTGCTCTTGCTTAAGTATATTTTCGACATCTTCATCCGAAACTTGAACAATTTCCCGTTCCACTTTCAGTCCCTGGTAGCTGCCGAGCTCGAGTTCGGGGTACACGTCCACTGTGTAGACAAATGTGGCTCCTTCTGTGCGATCAATATGTTCAATATCAACCTCGGGCTGATCCACGGGCTGAATTTCCGTCTCCTGCACTGCCTCCTGGTACAGGCGGGGCAGCAGGATCTCAACTGCGTCTTCTACGAAAACATCTGGGCCGTAATGAAGCTCAATCAGCTTGCGCGGTGCCTTGCCCTTTCTGAAGCCTGGAATGTTAATATGCTTGGCATTCTTTCGATAGGCCTCTTCCATGGCACCTTCTAGGGTTGCCGCGTCTATCTCCACTGTCAACTTAACTCGGCTGTTCTCCAGCCTCTCCATTTTTGCCGCCATATCGCGCTTAATCTCCTTTCGTTCCCATAACGCAAAAAAAGTACACTGGATAGTGTAACTAGACTACATACCTCAAAATAAATGGTGCAGGCGGAGAGAGTCGAACTCTCACGGGGGTTGCCCACTAGATCCTAAGTCTAGCGCGTCTGCCAGTTCCGCCACGCCTGCATAAATATATATAAAATGGTGAGCCATCCGCGACTCGAACGCGGGACACCCGGATTAAAAGTCCGGTGCTCTACCGACTGAGCTAATGGCTCATCCACGTCACGCTATTGTATTATAACAGAGTGGAAAATGAGGGTCAACTGCTTTTTGACCTCTTGTCCGGTTTGTGTGGAAAAATGGCAGAAAACCTGTATAATTAATGTTAGGAGGGGACGTATGTGAGAATACCTCGCCGCTATTGGCGCAATCTGGATTGGCCCTTGATTCTGGCTGTACTGGCCCTCACTGCCATTGGCCTTGTCGTTATTTATTCTGCTTCCCACTCGCAGTTGGTTGCCCAGGGAGCGAACCCTTGGCATTATGTCCAAACGCAGCTGATTGCATTCGGCTTAGGATTAGTTGCCTCGATCATAATTGTGTCCATCGACTATAGAGCCTGGGCACGCTGGTCGAAGCTGATCTATATAGCTACTATGGCACTCTTAGGCTCTGTACTGCTGCTGGGCCCTGCCATCTTCGGTTCCCAGCGCTGGGTGAAATTGGGGCCGATGAGCCTTCAGCCTTCTGAGCTGGCCAAAATTGCCATAGTCCTGGTCTTGGCCAAGTACTTCGACAAGGAAGAAAATGCCCAAAGTCTCCAGGGGGTTGCCAAAGCCCTGGTTCTGGTGCTGATGCCTGCAGCCTTGATTCTCAGGCAGCCGGATCTGGGAACCGCAGCCATTTTCATCGGACTCTTTTTTACAATGTGGTACGTGGCCAACGGCAGAACTAAACATATTCTGATTGCCATGGGCACCCTGGTTATACTGGCCGGGGCAGTTGTTTTCATGTCGCTCCAGGGCTGGGTCGGGATCATCAAACCCTACCAGCTCACCCGCATCCTGGTCTTTCTCGATCCCTATTCTGATCCAAGCGGCGCGGGCTGGAACATTATCCAATCGATAATTGCCGTCGGCTCTGGAGGTTTTTTTGGCAAGGGTCTGCTCAACGGCACCCAAAGCTCGCTGCACTTCTTGCCGGCCAACCATACCGACTTCGTTTTTTCGGTAATTGCTGAAGAGTTTGGCTTTCTCGGTTCGCTAACCGTCCTCTCACTGTTTGTCGTGGTCATCTGGCGCGGGCTGCACATCGCCGCAGTGGCCAAGGACACCTTCGGAACTCTGTTAGCGACAGGGGCCACGGGCATCTTTTTCTTCCATCTAATCATCAATGTTGGAATGACCCTGGGTTTTATGCCCATAACCGGCCTGCCCCTCCCGTTCATTACAGCCGGCGGCAGCATTATGCTCACCAGCCTAATGGCAGTGGCCATTATCCTCAATGTTGGTCTGCGGCGCAGCAAGATCATGTTTTAATTCCAGAGCCAGGATCAGCAAAGTAGAAGAAGCGAAACTGAGGCAGGTTGCCGCGGCAACTACACCTGAATCATTAAACACAAAGGCGGCAGTAGAGCCAATTACCACCCCCATGATTCCTCCGGCAATGAGGGGATGGTTTTCTTTTAGCCAAAAGATGTACCTGGATGGCCAGATGAAGGAGGCTCCGATACCGACTAAAGCAACGATCAGAGCATTGCTCCACATGCTGTAGCGCAGCAGCCGCAGATTCATGCTGAGCTTGCGAGCAATGATCAGGATTACGGCATTCACGCCATCGCGTCTGATTAGTTCTACAGTCTGGCCAATGTGGGATTGTTCGCCCGGGGAGTGAGCTCCGTCAACCAGCATCAGCATTGCCAGAACAGCTAAGGCCGCCGCTCCTAAAGCAAGAATGGTGGGCATGTTCACCCTTCTGCCCTGCATAGCCAGGAAAGTCGAGCCAAAACCAAAGACCGCACTGATAAATCCTCCCACATTTGTTCCCAAAGCTGGTGCGCCGATAACAACTGTGAAAAAACTGAACAGAACCAGCCCCAGGGCGCCCCGCAGACTGCGGGAAAAACCCCCCTTCTCAGCTGCAATGGCCCAGCCCATGATGGCAGAGCCAATCAGAACACCCATAAACTCGTTGCCTATACCGTAAAAACGAGCACCTCCAACGGGATCGTATCCCAAAAAAGAATAACGCATCAGCCAGCTGCCAAGAAGAACATCTGCGCTGATGGCGGCTGCGGTACTAAAAGAGACTAACCCAATGAGGAGCACTGTAGAGACATTTCTGCATTTGAGCACAGCAATGCCCGCCAATATGGCCAAGACTGCGAAGGGAAAGCGGTCCCACAGGAGAAGACTCAGCGGCATTGCCAACAGCAGCAGGATTGCCAGCTGGAGAATCCGAACAACCCAAGGAGGAGAGGCTGAATTGGCAATCAGGGAGATTAAAACTGCGGCATAGGTGATGATCTGGCCGATCACCAAGGTGCGCAGCACCTGCCCTCGATATTGGCTGAAAAACCCGATTTTCTCCACCATCCTCGCCAACCGCAGCCTCCCCTCGTCCTCTGACAATGGCATGACAGTGACTGGCCGACCAATCAAGGGCTGATTGTGCTCTATGCCCAGCAGCTCAAGGATGGTGGGGGCTACGTCCATGTTGGTGATCAAACCGGGCCAGCGGGTGGTTGCTGAAGTAAGCAGACCTTCATCTAACCCCCAGCATACAGCCGGGGTCAGCCAGTGGCTGCGGCTGGCCAAAGGCTGTGAAGGGTAAGGGCTTACCAAGATCACCACTGTATGCTCTGCTTTGCCTGACACAATCTCCGCCAGAAACTCCCCCACCTCACTCGCGATAAGGTTCCCCAGTTTTTCCTGTTGCGACGGGACAAGGTTGATGCGGTACTGGTCGTACCGGAAAGGGTCGCCCAGATCCACAACAACAAGAGGTTCTGTTGCCTGCAGCACCTCCCGGGCCAGGTGTTGATAGTCTGTACGAACTCCATAGGGATAGTCTGGATCCTGAATTGTAAACTCTGATCCCACGCTTCCCTCCCATACCCTTCCCCAGCCGTCCATGCCCACCAGCGCTGCCCAATGAAAGGGTTCATGCCCTTCGCTGCTGCCCAGGACCCTTGGGGGTGTCCCCGCCTCAGCCAATGCACTTCCCAGGGCCCCTATCTCCAGCCTGTACTGTACCGTCTGGGCTGCCCTAATCTGGGCAATGCGGGGCTGCACCAGGGATGTCGGATCCAGGCCGGTATTCCTTCTGTAGAGCTCCTTTCCTCCTTCTGTTGAATGAAAAAGGGCAGCGCCGCTTGAGCCCACAGCCCTCGCACCTGCACCTATGCTGAGGTAAGCTGCAGTCAATGCTTCTCCCCCCCCTGAGCGAGTGTTTAGCAAGCCTACGGCCCGAGGTTCATCGAACTGAAGACTGTCCAGATGCTCCCATTCCAGGCCGTGCCAGAGAATCAGGACAATCTGCCGGATTTTTGCATCCCGTGCCAGGACCGGCAGGGCAAGGGCCGCGATCAGAACGGGAATCAGCAGGCTGACAAGCCAGCGCCTGTTCATGTCATCATACCTTCGTAAAGTGCCCTCGTGCAGCTGACCATGCGGTCCTCTCCAAAGTAGGTATCAACTCGGCTCCGGTTAAACTCTCCCATGGCCCTGGCCCTTTCCGGCGCCTTTAGGACATGCAGAAGAGCCGCGGCAAGATCAGGGGAACTGCCTGGACGAACCAGAAGACCCCCGCGTCCGGGAACAACTGCTTCACGTAAAGCGGGCAGATCCGAAACCACCACCGGCAGGCGGCTGGCCATGGCCTCCAGTACGCTTATGTTGAACCCTTCGCTCAAACTCGGCAGCGTAAAGCAGTTCCATCCAGCCATTAGAGTGGGAACATCCTCACGCCAGCCAAGAAACTGGACCCTTCCGTCTAAACCCAGCCCCCGGGCATATTGCTCCAGTCTGGATCTTTCAGGTCCGTCACCTACAATCACCAGATGTGACCTGGGCACAATCTTGGCAACAAGGGACATCGCTTCCAGAAGAGTGCCCATGCCCTTGTCGGGAATCAAACGGGCGACCGTGCCGACTACCTGGTCCTCAGGTTCGAGTCCTAAAGCCTGCCTGGACGCCTCCGGGGAGCTGTTGCCGAAGTTGCTGGAGGCAATGCCGTTGTAAATAGTGAGCACCTTACGTTCCGGCACATAGCGGATTATTTGGGAACGTACTGCATCGGAAACGCTGATAATTGTATTCATGCAGCCAAACATCCAGCGCTGTACCACATTGGCTCCCCACTGGGCAAACTTTGAAGATGTCTGGGGCAAAGAATTATGGGCAGTGAACAGGAAGCAGGGATGGCGGACAGGCGCGAGGGCTGCAGCAGTAATCAAAGCCGCCTTCAAGCCGTGGGCGTGAACAACATTAGGCTTTTCCCGGCGGAGGAACTTTCTCAGTTTCCTCACTGCCGCGAAATCTCGCCTCGGCTGCAGTCCATCCGCCAAGTCCAGGGGTACAAACCGCCTGTCACCGGCCAGTCCCTGCAGGTCAGGCGGTGCCACAACCACGATGTCAAAATCGGGTATCCCCTTCAGCAGCTGTTTGAGATGCTGCACAATGCCGCCTTCCGCCGGACGAACCACCCAGATTATCTTCATACAGCTCTTCCCCCCTGTGTCTCCATTTATTGTGGTCAAAATTTATCATTCAATACGGGTATGATATCAACAGAAAGGGGAGATCTTGTGCGTCGAAAAACCTTTTTGATCCTTGCTGCAGCGGTCATCTTAGTCCTGGGCTTAAGATTCTTTGCCAACGAGAAACTCACCAGCGAGAATTCACAACTGGAAATTCAACTGACCGAATATAATACTGCAAACCAATTCAGCGCCTCCGGCTCGCCCTTGGCTGAACTGCAAAACTCTGTTGACCAGCTGTCCAGGGCAGCTCTAGAAGGACAGTGGGCGAGCGCATCGTTGGCCGTAAGCAAAATTGAAGCAGCGTGGCGAGGACTTGCACCAGGCAGCACCGGAAACCTGGCAACTGAAGAGGAAATTGAAACCGTCATCCAAACTCTGCGTTTCAATGTCTGGAGCCAAGATCAGGAAGCGCTGCTGGCCACTGCACATCAGCTCACTGTTCTCCTCAGCCGGCTGGCAGGTTAAGAAAAGGGAGCAACCGCTCCCTTTTTCGTTAACTGTTATCACTGTTGTTCCTGGCTCTCCGGATTAGGCTTCTCATTTACCGGCTGAACCTGTTGGCTGGAGCGTCGCTGGCCTTGCTCCTGGGCCTGGCGCTTTTGCTGCTGCCGATGCTGCTGCAGATGACGGTTGGCAAGTTCCTCCGCTGTTTCATAAAAATGATTGGCGTTTACTAATCCTGCCGCCCGTTGATTGTGCGGCCTGTTCTGGTTCCTCTTCTTCTTTTTATCGTGCGACACTGCCGAGAACACCTCCTTCCTGCCTAGTATGAACGAAGGAGTTTTGATTTATAATGGCGAATTTTAGTTCGATGAAACGGAGGAGGCAGAGAAATGAGCATAGCCATCGTAGCCAATCCCCTAGCCGGTCGAGGCCGGGGCCAAAAAGTTGCACAATTCGCAATAGAATACCTTACCGCACAAGGCGCGGATTTTCAGCTCCTGTATACCGGATACGCCGGTCATGCCATCGAACTGGCCCGGCGAGCAAGCGAGAGCCACGACACAGTTGTTGCCCTAGGCGGAGACGGTACAATTCGCGAGGTCTTGGAGGGGATCTGGCAGAGTTCAGCTGCACTGGGAGTCATTCCTGGCGGCACCGGCAATGACTATGCCCGCGGTCTGGGCATTCCCCGTGAAGCAGAACTGGCTATCCATACTTTGCTCAACGGTAGGCAAGTCCTTTTTGACGTAGGCTTGGAAAACGACGTGGTGTTCGGACAAATGGCCTCCATTGGCTTTTCAGCCGATGTTCTGGAGTATGTCAACAGCCACCGCGACGGCTTCTGGAAAGGCTCGGCCGCTTTCCTCGCCGGAATTGTCGCTACTATCCGGCGCCTGAAAAGCTTCCCGGTGAAAATCACCGTTGATGGGCAGACGATGGAAAAGCAGATTATCGCCCTCTTCGTTCTCAATATGCCCTACGGCGGGGGAGGCATGCAATTTGCCCCGGAGGCAAGATACGACAGCGGCCATTTCCATGTCCTGCTTATAGGAGAGATTGGGAAGCTGGACTTTGCCGTCACCCTGCCCAAAATATACTCCGGCAGACATCTTTCCCATCCGGCAGTGACAATGTTAACTGGAAAGGAGATCACCATTGAAGGTGATCCCCGTCCTGTCATGATTGATGGCGATATCTTTCCCGCCAAGCCTTTTCACAGCAAAATTGTGCCTAAGGCGATGCGTGTTATTGTGCCAAAAACCCCGTTCCTTTAAGGAGCGGGGTTTTTTCAAATTAGATGATTCCCAACTTCCTGCCAACCTTGGTAAAAGCATCCAGGGCGAACTGCAGGTCTTCACGGGTATGTGCTGCAGTGACTATCGTACGTACCCTTGCGGTTCCCCGAGGCACTGTCGGAAATGCCAGTGCCTGAGCAAATACGCCTTCCTCGAACAAGTCATCGGCCAGCTGCGCCGCTTTGCGCTCATCACCCACCATAACTGGAATGATGGGGGTTACGCTCATGCCGGTGTCAAAGCCAAGAGCTCTGAGTCCCTCACGAAAAAATTCGGCATTGCTCCACAGCTGATCAATGAGTTCGGGCTGTTCAATCAGCATGTCAACTGCTTCCATACCGGCGGCTGTAACGGCAGGGGGCAGAGAGGTGCTGAACAGCACAGGCCGCGCCCGCTGGACCAAATAGTCGATGAGCTTTTGGGGACCGGCTACATAACCGCCCAGGACGCCAATGGCCTTGGAAAGCGTACCGACCTGAATATCTACCTGGCCGTGGAGATTAAAGTGATCCACTGTTCCGCGCCCGTTGCGTCCCATGACTCCGCTGGCATGCGCATCGTCCACCATGACAATGGCACCGTGCTCCTTGGCCAGCTTCACTATTTCGGGCAGGGGGGCGACATCGCCATCCATGGAAAAGACGCCGTCTGTGACCACTATCTTGCGGCGGCCTTCCGCTTCCTGCAACGCTGTGCGCAACCCATCCATGTCAGCGTGGGGATAGATTTTTATCTGGGCTCGGCTCAGGCGTGAACCATCAATAATGCTGGCATGGTTCAGCTCGTCGCTGATGATTACATCTTCCCGACCCATGATGCAGCTTACTGTTCCTGAGTTGGCAGTAAAACCCGATTGGAAAAGCAGGCAGGCTTCGACATTCTTAAACTTAGCCAGCTTCGCCTCAAACTCCCGGTGCAAGTCCATTTGACCAGCAATGGTCCGCACTGCTCCAGGGCCCACACCGAGCTTTTCAGTGGCTTTGACTGCCGCTTCGATTAACCGGGGATGGTTCGCCAGACCAAGGTAGTTGTTGGATGACAGATTCACTACCGCTTTACCGTCATAGACTGATCGTGGCTTTTGGTCTCCCGTGAGGGTGCGGGGCTCGCGATACAAGCCCTGATCCTTGAGATTTTGCAGCTCCTGTTCCAAGAAACTCAGTGCATCCACTACAAAACACTCCCATCTAGATAGATAATGATCTTGCCGCATTGGCCGGCCTTCATCAGTTCAAACCCTTCACCAATACGCTCAAAAGGCAGGCGGTGCGTAATCAGCGGTGTGAGATCTAAACCGCTTTGCAGCAGTGCCTGACCTTGATACCATGTTTCGAACATCTTGCGCCCGTTAATTCCAATTACAGTAGCGCCCTTGAATACAATGGCCGTAGCCAGATCAATTCTGATAGGTTCAGAAGGAATGCCGAGCATGGAGGCGGTCCCGCCGTGGGCCAGGCACTTAAAGGCATCATTGATCGCAACTTCGCTGCCGGACATCTCCAGAAGCACCTCAACTCCCTTGCCTCCGGTGGCCTGGTTCACCGCAGAGCACAGATCTTCAGTCCGTACATCTACTACGTAGTCTGCGCCGAACTGTCTGGCCAAGTCCAGACGATAGGGGCTTACATCTGAACAGATTATTTTCTTGGCCCCTGCCTGCCTGGCGATTGGAATGGTAGCTAAACCGATGGGACCTACGCCGGTAATCAGAACATCTGCCCCCACCAGATCGCAGGCCAGTGCGGTATGCACTGCGTTGCCGTACGGATCCTGAATGGCGGCCACCTCGGGGTTAACGTCATAATCCCATACCCAGAGGTTTTCATACGGAACAGTGACATATTCTGCGAAACAGCCGTCCCGATCCACCCCAACTATCTCCACGCTTTCACAGATATGGCCCCGTCCGGTGCGGCAGTAGCGGCAGACACCGCAGGTGAAATGCGTTTCTACAGAAACAAAGTCGCCTTCCTTGACCCCTTTGACTCCTTCGCCAAGTTCGACAACATCTCCGCAGAACTCGTGGCCGAAGATCAAAGGTGGTTTTATGCGACCCTGAGCCCACTGATCCCAGCTGTAGATGTGTACGTCAGTACCGCAGATGGCCGCCACCCTAACTTTAACCAGCACTTCCCCTGCCCTGGGCTTGGGGATGGGAGCGTCAACAAACTCAAACCCCTTAGCAGCTTCAGTTTTGGCGACGGCCTTCATTGTCTTCGACATGTAGCTACCCCTCCAGAATGAAACAAATTTCCTTCACATAATTCTTCCATTCTTCTTACGACTTATCCTGCCATACAATAGAGGATTTCTTTTGCCTCAGGAACAATTACTCATGAAACCGAAGGAATGGAGGCAGCAAAAACATGGAACAATTGGGCATTGTTGGAGCAGGGCAAGGCGGAGCCGATCTGCTCAGAACCTTCCTCGCCAATCCAAACGTACATGTCATCGGCATTGCAGATCCGAATCCGCACAGTCCCGGCATGCTCCTGGCAAGACAACATAGCATCTTTACCACAAAGGACTTTATGGACTTAGTAAATCTTCCCGGCAAAAAAATGCTTTTCGATGCAACCGGCGTCCCGGCAGTGGCAGCGGCACTGGAAAGTGTGGCTTGTGAAACCAATATCGTGGTCCGGCCGGAACTGGCCAAACTGATCTGGGAACTGGTTGATGCCAAGGAAAAGGTCAATCTCGCCCTGATCAAGGAGTCCGATGCCTTGCGCGGCTCCATTGAACGCGGCCTGGAACACATAGAGACCCTCAACTCCACGCATGAACGGGCAATTCTGCATACGGCGGAAGAAATCAAAGCGCTTTCCGAACTCACTGCCGAAAGCCAAAGCCTGATTGAAGAAACCGCAACCGTCATCGGGCTGATCAAAAATGTGGCGGATCAGACTAGAATGCTTGGTATCAATGCATCGATTGAATCGGCAAGGGCTGGGGATCACGGGCGGGGATTCGGGGTAGTGGCCGACTCCATCCACAAGCTTTCAGCAAGCACTTTGCAGTCAGTCAACTCGGTCACCCAGACGATGGCCACCATCGGAAAGGTGCTGCAAAACATTGACCAAAGGGTCAGCAGTGTTGTGGAAGAAGTGCAGAAGCTGGAAGAAAACCAAAGGACACTTACTCACGAGCTGCACCGTTCGTTGGAAGAGATGATCGAAAGTGCCCAAACCCTGTCCCAAATCGCCGAACAGAACAAATAGGCAGGATGTTCTGCCGCTGCCTTGAAGATCTGAGCTGCGGCTCATATCCTCAAGGCAACAGCCTCATCAAGACACAAAAAAATAAGCAGCCGCAAGGCTGCTTCACTTTTTCTAAATGGGGTGAGTAACCGGATTCGAACCGGCGACCTCCAGGGCCACAACCTGGCGCTCTAACCAGCTGAGCTATACCCACCATGATGTATGGCGCGCCTGGCAGGAATCGAACCTGCGGCACTCGGATTAGAAGTCCGATGCTCTATCCCCTGAGCTACAGGCGCCTGAAAAGGCAGAAATGGAGCGGGTGATGAGAATCGAACTCACATAGCCGGCTTGGAAGGCCGGTGCTCTACCATTGAGCTACACCCGCAAGATCATGGTCGGGGCGAGAGGATTTGAACCTCCGGCCTCCTGCTCCCAAGGCAGGCGCGCTAGCCAAACTGCGCCACGCCCCGACTGACAATGTCAATATTACCACAGGTAGCCGATCTGTGTCAACTGCTTTTCTCAGCTTCCAGCCCCATAATTACCTTCAGCATGCCCTGCATGGCGCGGAATCGATGGCTGATGCTGTTTTTTTCAGCAGAACTGAGCTCCGCAAAGGTAAGCCCCAGCTCCGGGACAAAGAACAAAGGATCATACCCGAAACCGCTGTTGCCTCTAGGTTCAAAGAGGATAACACCCCGACAGATCCCTTCAGAAAACTCTACCTGACCATCCGGTGCGGCTAACGCCATCACACAGCGAAACTGCGCACCGCGCTGCTCTATGGGGCAGTCCGCCAACTTCTCCAAAAGCAGTTCGTTATTTCGCCTATCCGAGGCCGGTTCACCTGCAAAACGGGCAGAATGAACGCCTGGCGCCCCGCCAAGGGCGTCCACCTCTAACCCAGAGTCATCGGCTAGGACATACTCTCCACACAGCCTGGCAATCTCCACTGCCTTTTTGCGGGCATTATCCTGGAAAGTGTCACCGTCTTCCACCACGGGAGGATAGTCCCCTACTTCAGACAGGCTCACCACTTCCAGGTCAAGCTGTGAGACAAGCTCCTTGATTTCCTTGATTTTATGTGCGTTGTGGCTGGCCACAATAATGCGTCTTGTCGCCATCTACTTACCACCAAACTTCTTTGCCAAATCTTCCATGAGCAAAGCCTGCTGTTTCTCAAACAGCTCTGAGATACCCTTTTCGGCCAGATCCATCAGCTGTCCCATCTGTTCACGGGAAAACGGCTGCCCTTCGGCTGTGCCCTGCACCTCGACAATCTGTCCGCTTTGGGTCATCACCACATTAAAGTCAACCTCGGCTGCAAAGTCTTCTTCATAATTCAGGTCTAAGACAGGCTGGCCGTTGACAATCCCTACACTGACCGCGGCCAGGTATTCCTTGACACCTGGGTTGCCCTCAATGGTGCGCAGGGCATCGACCAGCGCAATAAAAGCTCCGGTAATGGATGCGGTCCGTGTCCCCCCGTCGGCTTGGATCACATCGCAGTCGATCCAGATCGTACGCTCGCCTAAAGCCTTCAGGTCAACAACGGAACGCAGCGAACGCCCGATCAGGCGCTGAATCTCATGGGTGCGGCCGCCAATCCTGCCCCTGGATGACTCCCTTGGGTTGCGTACAGCTGTGGCCCGAGGCAGCATAGAATACTCCCCAGTGACCCATCCTTCACCCATGCCCCGCAAAAAGGGCGGTACTTTGTCTTCAACAGTGGCGGTGCAAATCACCTGGGTATGTCCAATCTCAATTAGAACCGAGCCTTCCGCGTACATATTCACATTCCGCGTTATCTTCACTGGCCGCAGCTCATCACAGGCACGTCCGTCTGGCCGTGTGTATTCCATTTATTTGTCCTCCTCCACGCCAAAGTTGCGATACTTGGCAACCCCTTGTTCATAAAGATTGTTTCCCAAACTGTCAATAGCTACAATCGCAGGAAAGTCTTCGACTACCATGCGGTGCACAGCCTCTGCGCCCAAATCAGGGTAAGCGACAACCTGGACTTCCTTGATGCTTTGGGCAATATACGCGGCAGCTCCGCCCACCGCTGCAAAATAGACTGCACCGTGTTCTTGCATTGCCTCGATTACCTCTTGGCTGCGGCCGCCCTTGCCGATCATCCCCTTGACACCCTGCGCCAACAGGGGAACGGTCAAGCTGTCCATGCGCGTGGAGGTAGTTGGGCCCGCAGAACCGATTGGCTCACCGGGCTTGGGCGGCGTTGGCCCAACGTAGTAAATAATTGCTCCCTTCGGGTCAAACGGCAGAGGTTCACCGGCCTCGATCAGTTTGACCAGCCGCTGATGTGCAGCATCACGTGCGGTATAAATGACACCGCTAATCAGCACCTCATCGCCGGCCCGAAGCGACCTGGCATCCTCAAGGGGGGCTGTTACACGAATCATCTTAATCTCCTCCTGCACTCTCTGATTGTAATTTGGCCACCAGAGCCCGGAAATGTTCGCCCCTGGCCATGAAATTGGCATATTGATCAAAGCTTGCGCTGGCAGGCGACAGGAGCACCACATCTCCCGGCTCTGCCAACTCCTTTGCTAAAGGCACCGCCGCTTCTAAGTCTTCGACTTCGTGCAGGGAAACGCCTCCCGCATCAAGGACCGCCCTACGAATTTTTGGTGCTGTGGCGCCCAGCAGGATCAAGTGCCTTACTCCAGAATGGACAGCACAGCCCAATTTGTCAAAGGAAAGCTGCTTGTCGGATCCGCCGGCAATCAGTATTGGCGGCTTGGCAAAGGATCGCAGTGCAGCTATGGTCCTGTCTGGAGTTGTGGCTATAGAATCATTGTAGTACTTTACCCCGTCAACTTCAGCTACCAGCTCCAAACGATGGGGCACACCGGTAAAGGTCCGACCAACCTGCCTGATTGCCTCTAAGCCGGCGCCGGCGACGTGACTGAGGAGAGCCGCTGCCAGGAAGTTGGCCACATTATGTTCCCCGGGAAGGAGCAGCTCTGTCCTTCTGGCAAAGAACTGCTCACCTGCGCCATCAGACAAGACCAGGTCATCACCGGACAAATAGGCTCCGGGCTTCACCCTTTCCTTAAGGCTGAAAAAGAAGACTCTGCCCGGAGCCTCGTCTGCCATCGCCCGTGTGACTGGGTCATCATAATTAAGAACCAAAAAATCGCTGTCCTTTTGATAACGATAGATGTTCTGCTTGGCGCTGACGTAGTTTTCCATGGTATGATGAACATCCAGGTGATTCTCGGCGATATTGGTAATTACCGCGCCGTGGGGACTTTTCCTCAGATCTTCCAGCTGAAAGCTGGACAGTTCCAACAGAACATGATCCTCCGGTCTGAACCGGTCAAGTTCGCCAATGAGAGGCTCACCGATGTTCCCCCCTACATAAGTGGACATCCCGCCCGCCTTGAACATTTCCCCTGCCAGGCTGGTGGTGGTTGTTTTACCGCTGCTGCCCGTGACGGCAAAAACAGGTGCCCGGCTGTAGTGAAACAGCAAACCGATTTCGCTTACCAGGCAGCCCCTTTCCCTCACTGCCTGAAGCTCTGGAAGGTCCTTGGGCACCCCCGGACTGACGGCCACCGCATCATAATCCTCTAAACCATTCAGGTAATCTGAACCTAAGACCAGATCGATTCCCAGGGACTGCAGCTCTTGAAATCTGTCCCCCAGCTCAGAACTTGACTTGCGATCTCTCCCGCTCAGCTGCGCCCCGGCTTCCTTTAGGACTTTAATAAGTGCAATGTTGCTGATCCCGAGGCCGATTACCGCAACTCGCTTTCCAGACCACTCTTCTGACAATCTCCTGTACATTAGACTTTCTCTCCCGACATATGATAAAAGCCCACCGCTGGCAGTTCCTCCTTGAGCAACAGCTCGGCGGTGGTTTTGAACGTCTGCGGATCGCCGCTGACCCAAAACTGTGTATCGCAACTTGCAGCTTTCCCCAGCTGATCAGCCTGCCAGGCTGGGAACATCTCCCCCACCTGCACTGCCAAAGCAGGGGCCGGGTCAACGATGCGCACCGCTGGACCCGCCAGCTCTGCAATGGACTCCCGCAGGAAGGGATAATGGGTGCAGCCGAGCAAGAGGGTGTCTATATTCTCAGCCAGGAGAGGATCAATGTATTCTTTCAGTGCCTGCCTGGTGAGATCAGAGTTTATCTCCCCTGCTTCAACCAAGGGCACCAGTTTTGGTGCGCTTTGGACAAATACTTTCGTATCGGGCGCAGCCTCAGCAAAAGCCCTTTGATACGCCCCGCTTTCTGCAGTTGCCCGGGTGGCCAGCACTCCCACGCGTCCGTCGCTTACCTCAAGCACGGCATCGACCGCCCTTTCAATAATGCCAAACACAGGGATATCCACCTTACCTGCCACCCGCGGCACCACAAGGGCGCTGGAAGTATTGCATGCCACCACAACAGCCTGACACCCTTTAGTCAGGAAAAACCCGACAATCTCCCAAAAGTACCCTTCCAGCTGGGCCTGGGTTTTCTCTCCATACGGAACATGAGATGTATCACCAAAATACAGGAGCCGTGCCTTGGTAGATCGCCGAAGCTCACGCCAGACAGACAGCCCCCCTAAACCAGAGTCGTAAATTCCAATTGCCAATACAATTCCCCCAGGAGGTGTGTTCTCACCATCATATGTGAGAACTACCCAAAATCTCATAGTCCTTCTCCAGGGGCTCAGTTAGGTCTAAGTGACCTGCCAGGGTGGAAACCATTCTGTTTTCCACCAGGATCTGCACCCGCCGAACCCCCTGGGCCCCAACTAAAGTGTTGACTATGCCATATACTGTAAAGATCTCTCCTGTACTTCCCCCCGGATGATTGGTTACGAGATGGTGACTGAAATTGAGATACAGCACATCGCCGCGCTGACTGTAGCTCAGCAGCCGGACACCTTCAGGCAGAATCGGAAACAAGCCTGGCAGGCGCGGGCCCGCCAAGAGGCTCTCCAAACGCTCTTCAATCGTCCCTGCACCTTGGCGAAACTCGGGCACCAGGTAAAGGCTCCCGGGAGATGCGAAGTACACCGCATAAAAAGGCTTGCTGACATCAACGGATACCTCTATTATCCCATTTTCCTCACTGAGTACATACAGCACAGTACGCACCGCAAACAGCAAGAGCAAGAATACAACTGCCATGGCTGCACTGCGCTTCCATCTCATCACCGTCGCCCCCTACTGTCTGAACTCCAGATAAAAGCGCCTGATCCCGTTGTAAATGCCTTGAGCAGCAACCCTTTGAAATCCCGGTGCCAACAGCAGTATCTCTTCATCGGGGTGATCCAAAAACCCAACCTCCACCATAATCGCAGGCATCCGCGTCTGATTGAACACCGCAAGATCATCCCGGCCCCAGATGCGCCTGTTCACCAGCGTAATGGCTTGCACAAGCTCTTCCTGGACCGCCCGGGCCAAAAGTTCAGATGCAGGGTCATTTGCCCTGTACAAAGTCTCGGTGCCTCTGGCAGTGCCCCTCTTGATATGGGAATTTGCATGTATGGAGACGAACATGTCTGCTTTGGCTTCGGTGGCAATGGCCGGACGCTCAAAAATCGACACATATACATCGCTGTCTCTAGTATACACAACTCTTGCCCCCGCCTGTTCCAGCAATTCACCCAAGTACATGCCAATGGCCAGGTTAACATCCTTTTCAAAAGTACCCTGGTGTCCAATAGTACCTGGATCCGACCCTCCATGCCCAGGGTCAACCACGACTGTCAATCCTGCCAGTTCACCGTCGACGACGGTATCTTCCGCCAAGTCAGTGTCGGCCTGGCCCTGCAAGCCGGCCAGGTAGGCGTGGGCCTCGCTGGCTGTTCCGAGAAAGAGCGGCAGTATAAACTCACCTTCGCCGATTTGCTCCAGGAGAAGGGGAGCAACCGGCTCTGTCACCTGCAGAACAACCCTCGTCACCGCCGGAGTGTGCTGGCTGACCCGGAAGCGCTCAACCCGCCCCTGATTGACAGGTCTGTCAAAGGAGCTGATCATCAGCGTGGTCTCTTGCAGATCCAGCACCAGGCGGAGTGGGTTCTCCAGGTAGACTGCCTCAACTACAGGGGCTGCGGAAGCCTGAAAGTAAAGGCAAAACTCTGCACCGTCCTCCCGCAGCTCGATGGATGTCAGCTGAAAGTTGAACTCAATCTCCAGTCCTCCCTCCGGCCAGGGGTTCACCCGGTAACCGGTTGAGCCCTTCAAATCACAGACTATGCGCATCGTCTGCTCATCAAAACGGGAGCTGCGGATGGAAGATACTACAGGATCGCCCTTCACTTCAACCGCAGGCAGAGCGTCGCCGCCTACGCCATACAAGTCAATGACCAGGCGATCCGGCTCCGTTAACAGATAGGCCTGATATCCAGTATATGAATTCAGATCAAGAAAAACCCTCGACCTGGGTCCGCCCATAAAAATGATGTCCTTAAGGTCTTGCTCTTCTTCAGGATGATGGATAACAATGGGTTCAGTCTGGTCCGATTCATCTGGTTCCGGTTCTGCCGTTCTGAGGCTCAGGGGCTCCCGAATCAGGCTGGATGTGAAGGAGCGTTCCATGAGTCTGCTCTCCCTGGGAGGTTCCAGGCGCAAACCCATGATGTCCTGATCAAAGACCAGACTCAAGCCTAGCCGATTGGCAATGAAACGGATCGGTACCACAATCTCCCCATCCATCAGCTGGGGGGCAACTTCCAGTTTGTAGGATTTGCCCTCCACTTGTGCACTTTCATTCTCCAGCTGCATAAGAATAGTCTGATCCGAAAACACCAACTCAATGTCCGGTTCAGCTATGTTAACCTCGGCTCCTAGGTGATCGGCAAAGACGCTCACAGGAATCATGAAGTTGCCGTTAATCATAACCAGGGAATGTTTCAGCTCTACCTCATCAGGCCCTACAAAAAGTCTCAGGGCGGCGTTCGATTGACTTGGGCAAATCATGGTAATTAGGAAAATAAAAAAAAGTATAAGGGCAACCCGCTTCATAATCTTACCTCCGGCTGTAATTACTACCATCATTTCTCCCTCGAAAGGAGGAATCCTCTTATGTTTTCGCAGTTTTGGATTCGCCTGGGAAGGTTTGCCTTGCTTCTGCTTGCGGCCTATGTGCTTACGGCCTACGTTGCTGTAGTCACTATTATACTTCGACAAGAGCTCGACATTCTCGACGCCGGCAGAGCAATCTCTGCATTCAGTTCAGCAGAAGGCTCGAGCACTGTGGAAGGACAGATCCGCAACGTCTTCGGCGACCCCGTCCCCTTCGGGGTCATTATCATAGGTGATCATTTGGTCCAGGCAGACAGCCTTGGCTTTTTTCGCGTCACACACCTCAAACCGGGCCGCCACACTCTGGAGGTATTTGCCGGAGACTACGCGCGGTACGCACGGGAAATCCAGGTAGAAGAAGGAATCAACCAGCCCACCATAAAATATGAAACCGGGCTCTGGCCCCAAGTCTTTCTGGCAGACTTCCATGTGTATTATAAGGAGTACAATGAAATTTTCGGGTTGATTGGGTTCGCCAACGGAACTGACAGGCCGGTCTTTATTCACAAGGCTTCTCTCTTGAATTCCCAAGGCGGAGTAATAGCAGATATACTCCATGATCTAGGCGGCTTCACTTATTTCGCAGATCTCTCCAATCGCCTGGAAATAGTGGATGCGCCCCAAAAAGCACTGAAATGGGGTCCCCGCATGGTGCAGGGCGGCGAGTTCATCCCGGTCAAGGGGCACTTCCCGCCTGGACTCTACAGCCTCGAAGTTCATTATGCCTTCCAGGAAGGGCACAGCCTCGGCCAGTACCAGGTCTTGACCGTAACGGACCATCTGGACCTGGACAGCGACTGGCCCCACATCCCTTAGTCACAAGGCACATCTTCCTTACGAGGGCCAACTCTGTTATAATACATCCAAAGGAGTTGATTGTGGTGTCTCAGATCAAAGTTATTGCCGAAAATCGCAGAGCCCGCCATGACTATTTTATTGAAGATACTTATGAGGCAGGCATCGCACTGCAGGGTACTGAGGTAAAATCACTCCGTTTAGGGAAAGTCAACCTCCGGGACAGTTTTGCCCGAGTTGAAAATGGAGAAGTGTTTCTCTACGGCATGCACATCAGCCCGTATGAACAAGGCAACCGCTTCAACCATGACCCCACTCGGCCCCGGAAACTGCTTCTGCACAAGCGGGAGATTCGCCGACTGATAGGCAAGACTCGGGAAGAAGGCTATACCCTGGTCCCAACCCGCCTTTACTTCCTGAGAGGTAGATGCAAGGTTGAGCTGGCGCTGGCAAAAGGGAAAAAGCTCTACGATAAGCGTGAGACCTCCGCAAAGAGAGACGCACAGCGAAGGGCACAGCAGGCCCTTGGCCGGGATCGCTAGGGGGATCTGCCTTGACAGCTGAGCAGGTTTTTGATATTCTGTAGATACCTTGGGGGTGAATTAGTTTCGACGTGGGTAGGGAGAGCACCAGAAGCGAGCCGAGGACCCCAATGCCTCGTTAAAAGTGGGAAAGCAATAACTGCAAACAACAATTACGCCTTAGCTGCTTAGTTCAGCTAACGTCCCTTGTTTCTTTGTCTGTAGGAAATAAGAGTGACGTCAAATTACAGACTACCCTTTGAGCAGCGCCCGGAGCTGAAAGGGGAAATTTACGGGCTGGTTTGTCCTTTAGCTGGCCACAAAGTAGAAGGATGAACGAGAACTAGATTTGTGGCTGCGCTCGGAGATGCTGGTGTAATTTCACTTGCGGACAGCGGTGCAACTCCGCTCACCTCCACCAAAACATAATTTGAAAATGAAGTGAACAATGCTGCGCTCAGAAAAAACTTGAGTGCAGCGTTTTTTTATATTGGCCGCACAATCAGGAAAGGAGGAGCGGGTCCGTGGTAGAACTGCGGGAAATATCGACGGAGAATTTTGAGGAGTGCATCAGCCTAAGTCTAACTGAGGAACAGAGAAAATTCATGGCTCCTAATGCCTACAGCCTGGCAGAAGCCTACGCTCTGCAGAATGAGGGCAAGTATGCGCCCCTGCCCTATGCCATCTACAGCGGCGAGACTATGGTAGGCTTTATCATGGCAGTATACCAGCCGAAAGATGCAGACGACCCAGAAGACGAGACGGTTTTTTACCTGTCCCGCATGATGATTGATCGAAGATACCAGGGTAAGGGCCACGGCAAGAAGGCATTGAGCAAAATGATTCAGATACTGAAATCATTCTGCTCCAGCGCAGATGCGGTTGTCCTATCCTGCAGCAGGGAAAATGCAGCAGCATATAAACTCTACAGATCTTTCGGATTCAAAGACACAGGCGAATACGATGATGCGGGAGATGTCTACTGCAGACTGGATCTGAAATAGGGCATAACAAAAAACCTTTGCTTGTGCGGCAAAGGTTTATTTAATTTCAGAAGCAAGACTAAAACCATACTGATAATACGACAGAAAGGATCATGAAACCAACGGCGAGATAGGTAGTGGCCGTTGCAAGGATTTCTTCCTTCCCTTTTCTCTGATTAAAGAACATACGGCTTCCTCCGCCGATCGAGCCCAAACCCTCACCCTTACTCTCCTGCAGGGTCACCGCAACAATTAAAGCGATACAGATCAGAAACTGAACAATCATCAAAAAGGTTCCCATAGCTTAATGACACCTCCCTGCCCCATTGATAACACTACTTGGTTATTCTATCACAGTGTCATGAACCAGGCAAGAGAAAAGGGCTGTGAGGCGGTGCGCACCAGATTACTTCTGCAAAAAAGACCTGTACCACCGGGCGCTGTCCTTGAGAATCCTTTCCTGGGTCTCAAAATTGACATAGACGATCCCAAAGCGCCGCTCGTAGCCATAGGCCCATTCGAAGTTGTCCAGCAGGGACCAGACATAGTATCCTTTGAGGGGCACGCCAGCTTCAATGGCTCTGGCTGACTGGGCTATATGCTGCTCTAGATATGCCTGGCGCTTAGTATCCTTGATCCTTCCGTTCTCCAGCTCATCTTCATAGGCAGCTCCATTTTCGGTGATATAAAGTGGAATTGGGCCGTAGTCGCTGTGCACCCGAACCAGCAGATCATACAGTGCTTCAGGGCAGACCTCCCAGCCCATGGCAGTTACCTCGAACTCGGGGTTCTCCGTTTGAGGCTGTCCCTGCTCATCTGCGGATACAATCGCCCTCGAATAGAAGTTGATGCCCAGGAAGTCATTGGGCATGGAGATCAGTTCAAGGTCCCCCTCCTTAACGGCGGGGCTGACACAGGACAGAGCCTCATCCATATCTTCAGGATAAGCCCCTTTAAAGATCGGATCCAGGTACCATCTGTTTTGAAACCCGTCGGCCTTTCTGGCAGCTGCCACGTCTGCAGGCCTGGAAGATGCCGGATACTGAGGAGTTAGATTCAGGGTGATACCTATGTCCGCGGGCAGATTCATCTGGCGGTAACCCTGCAGTGCCAGGCCGTGGCCCAAAAGTAAATGGTGGGCCGCAATGTAGTGGGAAGGAATATCTGCTTTGCCCGGCGCATGTTCTCCAATGCCGTAACCCAGAAATGCGGAGCACCAAGGTTCATTCAGGGTAATCCAGGAGGCAGCGACATCGCCGAGCTGCTCAAAAACAACCATAGCATAATCGCGGAAATACTTAGCCGTATCCCGATTCAGCCAGCCTCCCCGATCTTCCAGGGCCTGAGGCAAATCCCAGTGATAGAGGGTAACTGCAGGCGCTATCTCGTTTCTGAGCAATTCATCCGTCAGGCGCCTGTAGAAGTCGATGCCTTTTTGATTCACTGTGATTCCGTCAGGCATGACCCGGGGCCATGCCACAGAAAAACGGTAGCTGTCCACCCCAAGTTCCCGGATCAGAGCTACGTCTTCTTTGTATAGGTGGTAATGATTGCAGGCCACATCGCCGGTGTGGCCATGCAGCACTTTGCCCGGCGTCTTGCTGAAACGGTCCCAGATTGATTCTCCCCGCCCGTCCTCATCAAAGGCCCCTTCGATTTGATACGAAGCAGTAGCTGCGCCCCAGATAAAGTCATCTGGAAAAATCATAAGTCAGCCCTCCCAGCATTGTTCGGCGGTGCTGTTGAATCCCGCACCACCAGTTCTGTCTCTATAATCATGCGCTCAGGCCCAACAGGCTTGGTGCTGTCCGTCAGCCTGGCAATCAGATTCTCGGAGGCAAGGTAGCCGAGTTTGGAAATGGGCTGCCTGATTGTGGTCAGCTTAATTTCATGCTCCTGGGCAAAGGGAATGTCATCAAAGCCCACCACTGATAAGTCGTCAGGAATCCTGTAGCCCAGTTCACGGGCGGCAGCAATGGCACCGTAGGCTGCCATGTCGCTGGCGCAGGCAATGGCGGTAATACCCCGATAGTTTTCCAAAAGATGTCTTGCCCCCCGCTGCCCAGACCGATGGGTAACATCCCCCAGATGGACATGGGCCGAACCTATCCCTCCCTCATCAAGGGCCCGCTGGAAGCCGCGGTAGCGCTGCACTGCATAATCAAAGCGCATATCACCGCTGATGTAGCCGATCTCCCGGTGCCCAAGGTCGATCAGGTGCCTGGCTGCCCGGTACGCCCCCTCCTCATTATCCACGTCAACAGAATGAACGTCCGGCAAGAAACAGGGTCCGATCAGCGTAAAGGGCAGACCTCCCTCGCGGACCTTAGTGACTACTTCACTGTCCCGGGGAGTAGAAGCAACTATGATACCGTCGACTCTGCGCTGGCTGATCATGTTGCTCAGCACAGAGACAAAATCCTCCGTTGCACCCAGCAAAGACAGCAGCAGAAAGTACCCCTCCCGCGCTACTACGGTGCCGATCCCCTTCAGGAGTTCAGGGAAGAAGGGATCAGAAAAGACAGATTCTGCAGTGTGGGGAATCACCACGCCAATGTTGCGGGTTTCATTCTTCACCAGACCCTGGGCCAGGGCATTTGGCTGGTAGCCCAACTCCTCAACGGCGCGAAGCACCCGCTCGCGAGTCTTCTTTGAAACACGATTTGATTTGTTTAAGACATAACTTACCGTGGCAGTAGACACCCCGGCCTTGGCAGCAACATCGGCAATAGTTACTCTCAAGCCACAACCTCCCAAAAAACAAACTCCTTTACGCTCGTTTTGCCCCGTTTGTCCAGCTCATAGGCTAATCGTTTAAGCATCGGTGTCAACGGGATTAGGGCCGCAATATCATCATATTCTACATGACAGCTTAGGATCCTTCCCAAATGGATAATCACGCTAGCTAAATGCAAAAGTTTTTGCGTTTCAATTTTATTTTATAGAAGGATATTTGCGGTTCTGCTTGAATATGTTAAGTGAATTGAAATTCTTCAGATACAGTCGCCTTTGATTCGCACCAGACCAGCAGCCGATGGCGAGTATTGCTTAATCGCTTAACTTCTACAGCAGATCCTATCCACTTGTGACGGCGACCAAACCCGTGCCGGGTTTGTTGATATAGAGCAAAGAAAAAACAAATGGAGAGGTGTTGTGCTTTGAGAAAACGCGTAGCTTTACTGTTGGTTGTGCTGTTACTGGTCACGTCGAGTTCGATTGCATTTGCCGCCCCGGAACGCCATGAGACCCTGGTCGTCGGCGGCGGGCCCTGGAACCCTGCTACGAACTGGAATCCCCTGTATCCTCAACGCACTTCTGCAACAATCGGCCTGGTATACGAAACACTCTTCAGCTACAACCCTGAGACGAACGTATACAAGCCGTGGCTGGCAAAAAGCGGCGAGTGGGTCTCCGACACCGTTTATGAAGTTGAACTGCGCAGTGAGGCCCGTTGGTCAGACGGTGAACCTCTCACAGCGGCTGACGTCGTGTTTACCTACGAACTGGCTCGCGACAATGAACTTCCCTACACCCCAATTTGGAGACAGCTTTCAGAAGTAAAGGAACTCTCACCGACTAAGGTTCAATTCGTGTTCAGCGACCCAAGCTACCAGGAGTGGCAGGTTGAACTTTATTCACGCCCCATCATCCCGAAGCACATCTGGAAAGACATACCAGGGGATCAACTGTTGGTGGTTGCCAACGAAAATCCTGTAGGCAGCGGCCCCTACAAAGCCGGTGAAGGCGCTTCAGACAGAATTGTCTGGGATCGCGACGATAACTGGTGGGCTAACGAAGTATTTGGGCAGCCTCAGCCGAAGCGCGTGGTTGAGATGATTATTCCTGAGAACAACGTAGCCCTGGGCATGCTGATGCAGCGTACACTGGACCTGAGCAACTACTTCATCCCTGGCATTCCCGCGATCAAAAACTCGTTCGGTTTGAACACCTGGTTTGATGACGCTCCCTATATGCTGCAGGCAAATACTGCCGTTCTCTACCTCAACAATCAGCGTCCTCCAATGGATGATAAGGTCTTCAGGCGTGCTTTGGCTCACGCTGTCAACCCAGAGGTCATTGTGGAACGCGTCTTTGAGTTCATGGTGCCTGCATCTGACCCAACCGGACTCTTTGGCGGCTGGATGGCCTACCATGATCCCGATGTCGCACGTGAATACGGCTTCAGCTACAATCCGGAATATGCAGCGCAACTGCTGGACGAAGCAGGCTACGTCGACCAGGACGGCGACGGCTGGAGAGATCTGCCGGACGGTACGCCTATGAGCTTTGAGATTATCGTTCCTGCAGGCTGGACCGACTGGATGGAATCTATCCGCATCATCTCTGACCACTTCAGAGCAATCGGCGTCAACGCCAATCCGGCCTTCCCCGACCAGTCCGTATATGAAAACCGGATGTTCACAGGCAACTTTGATATGCTGATCAATAACTACGGAGCCACTGTCTCTGGGTCCCCCTTCACCTACTGGAACTGGATTGCCAACCATAACATCCATAGAGAACAGGTAACAGAAGGCAACTTCGGACGCTACGACAATCCTGAGCTGTTTGATCTCATTCTTGAGTTCAACAAGGTGCTGCCTATGACCGAAGAGTCCCTGGCGATTGCATCTGAGATCCAGAGGATCTTGCTGGAAGATATGCCGGCAATCCCCTTCTGGCAGAACGGAATGTGGGCAACGTCTCAATCTGAGTGGTGGACCAACTGGCCAAGTGAGCACAACCCCGACGGATATCCCTCCACCTGGGGCGGCTACTGGCAAATGGGCGGCGTAGATATGCTCATCAACCTCAGATCCACCAAGTAGAAGCGGATACTCCCTCAACAACCCCGATAGATCTTCTGATCTATCGGGGCACCATTTACTGTTATGGAAACTACAGAAAGAGGTCGTTATGGGACGTTATTTGAGTAAGAAAATAGCAATTTACCTTGTCACTTTTGTCTTTGCGGTGACTCTGAACTGGGTGGTCCCCCGGCTGGTGCCAGGTGATCCCATCACCTCGCTCCTGGCCAGGTTTTCAGGGCTGGAAGGGGGCAAAGAAATTCTGCAGAGCTACTTTGTGCAGACATTCGGTTTGGATAAACCGCTGTGGTCTCAGTATCTGGGTTTCTGGCGCTCACTTTTCATGGGCGAACTGGGAATCAGCATCACCCGCTTTCCGTCGCCGGTGATTGATATTATCAAAAACGCCATCATTTACGATTTCATCATTCTGCTTCCTTCAATCATTTTAAGCTGGATCATAGGCAACAAGCTCGGTGCCTTGTCGGGCGTGAACAAGACGGCAGATAACTTTCTGATGCCCGTCTTCTACTTCCTGACGTCCTCACCGTATTTCTGGTTTGCACTGGTTGTCTCCTATCTCCTCGGCATCGTGCTGGATATCTTCCCTATCAGCCATGCCTACAGCGCTGCCCTTACACCCGGCTGGAACTGGATATTTATCGCAGATTTTATTATGCACTGGTTTCTGCCCTTCATCACTATGTTCCTGGTCCAGCTCGGCGGCTGGGCAATCGGCATGCGGAACATGATTATCTACGAGACAAACACCAACTACTCCAGGTACATGGAGTCCCTGGGAGCATCCAGGCGGTTAATCCGCAACTACGGCTACCGCAACGGAATCCTGCCCCAGGTAACCGGCTTAGCGATAAGCCTTGGGACAATCATTTCCGGAGGAGTTCTGACACAGGTGGTGTTTGCCTATCCAGGTCTTGGCTATACCATGGTGCAGGCCATTAGGCAAAGTGACTATTTCCTGATTCAAGGATGCTTCCTCTTCCTGATCCTGATGGTGCTCGCCGCCAACTTCATTGTAGATATCGTCTACATGATCATTGACCCGCGGGTGCGGCATTCCTATTCGGAGGAGGTTTAGGCATGGCAAAGGGTTCTTTTTGGAAAAGGCATGAAAACCTCTACTTCGCGGTTACCAATAAAAAAGTGCTGTTTGGGGCATGTTTGTTCACCGCCATCTTGCTGCTCAGCATCATTGGGCCCTACCTTACCCCTTACGAACACGATGAGTTTGCCGGGCCGGGGTATCTGCCCCCCTCAAAGGAGCATTGGTTCGGCACGACTCTCCAGGGCAGAGATGTGTACACCGGAGTAGTCTACGGGCTCCGTTCCACCCTTTTGGTCGGTTTTCTAGCAGGAACGATTGCATCTGCAATCGGCCTGGTAGTGGGTTTTATCTCAGGCTACAACAGCGGCCGAGCAGCAGATGAGGGCCTGATGATGGTCACTAATGTGTTCATGGTTATTCCTTCCCTGGCCCTTTTAATTCTGCTTTCGGCCTATCTGCCCTACCGGGGCATTGTTACCCAAAGCCTGATTGTATCTGCCACCGCCTGGCCCTGGACAGCCAGGGCGGTTCGCTCACAGACGATGTCCCTGCGCAGCCAGGAGTTTGTCAATTTGTCTCGGATCTCCGGCCTGAGCACCTTCCGCATACTCAAAGAAGACATTGCCGCCAACATGTTTTCCTATGTGTTCATGGTCTACATCCTCCAGTTTAACGGAACCATCTTGGCTTCAGTGGGACTGGAGTTTCTCGGGCTCGGTCCAACCCGGGGCATTTCCCTGGGCTTGATTCTGCAAAATGCAGTAAACTGGAATGCCCTGCATTTGGGTATGTGGTGGTGGATTATTATCCCAGGCCTGCTTCTGACTCTGTTGATCGTTTCGCTGTACTTTATTAATACTGGGCTTGATGAAGTATTCAACCCACGCTTGAGGGAGTTGTAGCTATGTCAGCAGAAAAAATCCTGGAACTGGAAGAACTGCGGGCGTATTACCGCATCCTCAAGGGCGATGTCAAAGCCCTTGACGGCGTATCGTTCCACGTCACAAGGGGTGAGATCCTCGGAGTTGCAGGAGAATCGGGCTGCGGCAAGAGCACACTGGCCAATACGCTCATCTTGCGCAAGAAGCCGCTGCAGCACATCTCCGGCAAAGCATGGTTTCTAGGCCAGGACCTGATGACCATGCCTGAAGAAGAGTTTCGGCGGCTGCGTTTTCGCAATATCTCCATCATCCCCCAATACGCTTTGGATGCCCTCAGCCCAACGAAGAGAATAAAGACTTTTATTACAGATATGGCCCATGAACATGAAATTGAAACCAATGCAGCGTTTTTTGAGAAAGTTGCGGACAGATTCGCCATGGTCAATTTGGATCCCAATGTGTTGAATAAATACCCTATCGAGCTTTCTGGCGGGATGAAGCAGCGCGTTGTGATGATCATTTCCACGCTGATGAATCCCGACTTGGTGATAGCAGATGAAATCACTTCGGCCCTGGATGTGAGCTCCCAGCGCTTTGCCGCGACGATGCTTATGGAACTGCGCGATCAGGGGATTATCGGCTCTTCGATATTCATCACCCACGATATCTCCATCCTGTATCAAGTTGCTGACAGGCTGCTGATCATGTACGCCGGGCATGCGGTGGAGACCGGACCGGTGGAGGATCTGATCAAGAACCCCCGCCATCCGTACACGCAGGCACTGATCAGTTCCCTGCCCAAAGTTGGGGCACAGATCAAAGAGGAGCGTCTGGAGGGGATTAAGGGTACACCCCCGGAGCTCCTTGATATCGGACCAGGATGCCGTTTCCGGTTCCGCTGTCCATATCAAACCGCACAGTGCCAGAAAACGCCGGAAACCGTACAGATTTCTGAACGCCACTCCATCGCCTGCTGGCATTATGAAGAGATTGGAAGTGAACACGTTGGCTGACAGACAAGGGAAACAACCAATTATCGCAGCTGAAAATCTAAGTAAAGTCTTTACCAGCGGTATTTTCATCCGAGCCAGAACGGAGGCCGTCAGGGATGCTTCCTTCGAAATGTACCCAGGGACCGTTCTCTCCTTGATCGGTGAAAGCGGCAGCGGCAAAACCACCATAGGGAAACTGATGCTGAAGCTGATCAAGCCCACCTCCGGGAAACTTCTCTATCGCGGACAGGACATCACCGAGATCAAGGGCAAGGATGCCTTGCGGGATTATTACCGGAAGGTGCAGGGGATCTTCCAAGACCCATTTTCGTCATTTAACCCCCTCTTTCGCGTCGATCGAGTCTTTGATATGGTCTATGATGTGTTTCTGCCCCATGTCAAGAACCGGGAAGAACGCACCGCTGAAGTTCTGGAGAGCGTCAATCTCAACCCGGCCCGGATCTTGCACCAGTTCCCCCACCAGCTGAGCGGCGGACAGCTGCAACGCCTGCTGATCGCCCGTTCACTGCTCTTGGACGTTGATGTGCTGGTGGCAGATGAGTTAATCAGCATGCTGGACGCCTCGACGCGCATGGGCATCTTAAACTTGCTGGTGGATATCTGCCGGGAAAGGGGCATGTCAATTCTGTTTATCACCCATGACTTAGCGTTGGGCTACTACATAAGTGATTACACCATGATCATGCACAGGGGCAGGCTTGTGGAAAAAGGCGCCACTGAGAAAATCTACAAGAACCCTGTCCACCCCTACACAAAAATGCTCTTTAACTCGGTACCCGATATCGGGCATAAGTGGGACAGGAATGAAAAGTTCGTCCCTGAACATGTGGAGCGTGAGATAGAGGCCTTCTACCGAAAAAATGCCGGCCAAGGCTTTACCTATGTTGACGCCGAGCATGGCGTGCTGCTCAGTGCAGAATGATTCACTCCCATGAAAAAAGCGGAGCCCACTCGGCTCCGCTTTTTTCTTGACTCCTGCTACTTCTTGATGTTGTAAAATGCCTTGCGGCCGGGATACTCCGCGGTAAAGTCCAGTTCCTCTTCGATGCGGAGCAGCTGGTTGTACTTGGCAACACGGTCTGTCCTGCTGGGGGCACCGGTCTTGATTTGGCCGGCATTGGTAGCCACCGCGAGGTCGGCAATTGTGGTATCTTCGGTTTCACCGGAACGGTGGGAGATAACCGCAGTATAGCCTGCCCGCTTAGCCATTTCAATGGCATTTAGGGTTTCAGTTAAGGTACCGATTTGGTTGACTTTAATCAGAATGGAGTTGGCAATGTCGCGCTCAATGCCCTTGCTGAGGCGCTCAGTGTTGGTAACAAACAAATCGTCACCGACGAGCTGCACCTTGTCACCGATGGCTTCAGTAAGTTTCTTCCAGCCATCCCACTCATCTTCGCTGAGGGCGTCTTCAATGGAGATGATCGGATACTTGGCTGCCAGATCCTTGTAGTAAGCCACCATTTCGTCGGTGTCAAAGACTTTGCCTTCTCCGGCGAGGTGGTACTTGCCATCTTTAAAGAGTTCGGTAGCGGCTACGTCCAGGGCGATAAACGCATCTTCGCCAGGCTTGTAGCCGGCCCGTTCGATAGCTTCAATAATGGCCTGGATTGCTTCTTCGTTAGAACCTAGGTTTGGAGCAAAGCCGCCCTCATCACCTACAGCTGTATTCAAGCCTCTGTCCTTCAACACTGCTTTCAGGCTGTGGAAGACTTCAGCACCCATTCTCAAAGCTTCCCTAAAGCTCTCTGCGCCGACGGGCATAACCATAAACTCCTGGATATCCACGTTGTTGTCGGCATGTGCCCCGCCGTTCAAAATGTTCATCATGGGTACAGGCAGGTTGGTAGCGCTGACTCCGCCGATATAGCGGTAAAGGGGCATGCCTAAATAGTTGGCAGCGGCATGTGCGCAGGCCAGGGATACGCCGAGAATCGCGTTGGCGCCCAGCTTGCCCTTGTTTGGAGTTCCATCGAGCTCAATCATGATCTGGTCAATGGCCACCTGGTCCAAGACATTCAGGCCGACCAGCTCTGGTGCAATGATTTCCTCAACATTCTCAACAGCCTTCTGAACACCTTTGCCCAGAAAACGATCTTTCTCGCCGTCACGGAGCTCCACTGCTTCAAAGGCACCTGTGGATGCGCCGGAGGGTACGATGGCCCGTCCTGTGGTACCGTCAGCTAAGAAAACTTCAACTTCTACTGTGGGATTGCCGCGAGAGTCCAATACTTCACGGGCTAGAATGCCATCAATAATCATTTGTTTTCCTCCTTTACAATTAGGCTTTCACCTGTCATTTCACTTGGTTGGGGCACTTCCATCAAATCCAGCACTGAAGGCGCCAAATCCGCCAGAATGCCGGGCTTGAGCTTGAAACCTGCCGGGGCATTGAACAGCCACACCGGAACCAGGTTAGTTGTATGGGCAGTATGGTTGCCGCCTGACTGGGGATCAACCATCTGTTCGCAGTTGCCGTGATCGGCGGTGACAATTGCCATGCCGCCCTGGCCCTTAATCGCTTCCAGAACCTTGCCAAGGCCTGTATCTACTGCCTCTACGGCCTTTACGGCTGCCTCAAAGACACCGGTATGGCCTACCATATCGCAGTTGGCGTAATTCAGGACAACCAGATCGTAGATTCCCTTCTCAATCTCCAAGACCGCACGTTCTGTAACTTCAGGTGCGCTCATCTCGGGCTTCAGATCATAGGTTGCAACGGACGGAGAAGGGATTAACACCCGCTCTTCGCCTGGATTTGGCTTCTCCACGCCTCCATTGAAGAAGAAGGTTACGTGGGCGTACTTTTCCGTTTCAGCTATGCGCAGCTGCGTTTTGCCGAGGCTGCTCAGGTACTCACCCAGAGTGTTCTTCAAGTCCTGGGGTGCAAAAGCGTAAGGCACCTTCAGGTTGACATCGTACTGGGTCATGGTGGCATAGTGAATATCGAGCTTCCTGCCGCGTTCAAATCCTGAGAAGTCTTCGTTCACCAGGGCATAACTGATTTCCCTGGCGCGGTCTGCTCTGAAGTTAAAGAAGAATACGCTGTCGCCGTCGGCCATTGGCCCAATAGCCCTGCCGTCCCTGGTCAGAACAGTGGGAATCACAAACTCGTCAGTTTCCCCGAGGGCATAGGCTTCCTGAATGGCCTCTGCACTGCTTGTCGCGGTGCGTCCTTGCCCCATCAGCGCCTGATAGGCCTTTTCCACACGATCCCAGCGTTTATCTCGGTCCATGGCATAGTAGCGGCCGGAAATCGATGCGATCTCTCCAACCCCGATTCTGGCCAGTTCAGCCTCTAGATCTGCCAAGTACTCATGCGCGCTGGAAGGCGGAACATCTCGCCCGTCCAGGAAAGCATGGATATACACCTTGCTCAGGCCTTGATCTTTGGCCATCTGCACCAGTGCGTACAAGTGATCTGTATGGCTGTGGACCCCTCCGGGTGAAACCAGACCCATGAGATGGAGGGCTCCCCCCGTTTTCATAGCATGCTCCATGGTTTCCACCAATGTCGGGTTAGTGAAAAACACGCCTTCACGAATGGCTTTGGAGACTCTCATCACGTCTTGGTAGACAATTCTGCCGGCCCCGATATTCAGGTGGCCAACATTAGAGTCTCCCATTTGGCCGTCCATCAGCCCCACACTCTCCCCGGAGGCAGACAGATAAGACTCCGGAACATTGGCCCTGAGCCAGTCAATAGTTGGAGTTCTTGCTGTTTTTGTGGCATTACCCTCTACTGCATCGCTGAGTCCAAATCCATCAAGGATAATTAGTGCTACTGGTTTTTTCATCTCTTCACACCTCTTTGGACCGCTAATAGTTGATAATGCCAACGAAGTCCTCTACTTTCAGGCTGGCACCGCCGACTAATGCGCCGTCAATTTCTGGCTGGTCCATAAATTCTTTGATATTCCCCGGCTTAACGCTGCCTCCGTACTGGATGCGCACCTCTTGTGCGAGCTCGGGGCTGAACAGCTTGGCTACAGTCTGACGGATGGAGGCGATAACCTGGTTGGCATCGTTTCCATCGGATGTTTCTCCTGTACCAATGGCCCAGATCGGCTCGTAGGCGATGACAACCTGCCTGATTTGCTCCGCGCCCACACCGGCCAGGCCCTTCGTTGTCTGTTCGACCACAACATTCTCTGTCTCGCCGGCTTTGCGCTGCTCCAAAGTCTCACCTACGCAGAGAATCGGTTTCAAACCGGTTTCCAGTGCCTTCAGAACTTTTTTGTTGATCAGCTCATCGTCTTCTTTAAAAATCTCCCTGCGTTCGGAGTGGCCCAGGATTACATATTCACAGCCAACATCTTCCAGCATGGCTGCGGAGATCTCGCCGGTAAATGCTCCCTGTTCAGCGAAATACATGTTCTGGGCTCCGAGTTTCACCTTGTTCAATCCCAAGGCGCTCAGGGACGCCAGGCTGGTAAATGGTGCACAGATTACTACTTCCACAGGGCTGTCTGCAACGAGTTCATCCAGCTTGCGGACCATCTCTGTTGCTTCACCTACGGTCTTGTGCATCTTCCAGTTTCCTGCAATAATTGGGGTTCGCATAATCTCACCTCTATTTATCATTCAAAGCGGCCACACCTGGCAGAACCTTGCCTTCCAAGAACTCGAGGGAAGCTCCGCCGCCGGTGGAAACGTGGGTCATCTTGCCGGCAAGGCCCATTTGCTCCACCGCCGCAGCAGAATCTCCGCCGCCAATGATGGTCACTGCCGAAGAAGCTGCCATTGCTTCTGCGATGCCGCGGGTTCCGGCAGCAAAGGGTTCCAGTTCAAAGACGCCCATGGGTCCGTTCCAAACCACTGTGCCTGCTTTCTTAATCGCTTCGCTAAAGAGCTCCGTTGTCTTGGGACCCGAATCCAGGCCTTCCCAGTCCGCAGGAATCTCTTTGAAGTCTACGATTTTGTATTCAGTATCTGCAGTACGTTCTTTACCTACTACAATGTCTACCGGGAAGAGAAGCTCTACGCCCTTCTCCTTAGCCTTTTCCATTACCTCAAGGGCGAAGTCGAGGCGCTCAGGATCCAAGAGGGATTTTCCAATCTCATAGCCCTCGGCCTTGAAGAAGGTGTAAGCCATGCCGCCCCCGATAATCAGGGTGTCTGCCTTGTCCAGCAGGGCTTCAATAACACCGATCTTATCCTTGACTTTTGCGCCTCCCAGAATGGCTACAAAGGGACGTTTCGGCTCTTCCAGCGCTCCGCCTAAGAACTCAAGCTCCTTTTCCATCAAGAAGCCTGATACTGCAGGCAGATAGTCTGCCACGCCTGTTGTGGATGCGTGGGCACGGTGGGCTGTACCGAAGGCATCATTGACGTAGAGGTCGCCGTGGGCGGCCAGCGCCTTGGCAAACTCGGGATCATTTTTCTCCTCTTCGGCATAGAAGCGGACATTTTCCAGTAAAAGCACTTCGCCAGGCTTAAGGGCTGCAACAGCTTGTTCAGCCTCAGGCCCGATACAGTCATTGACCTTCTTAACAGGCTGGCCCAGGAGTTCGCTTAAACGCTCAGCGATGGGATCGAGGCGCAGCTCTTCTTTCACCTCGCCCTTGGGACGGCCAAAGTGGGACATGAGAATTACTTTTCCGCCCTGCTTAACCAGATGCTGAATCGTGGGCAGCGCGGCCCTGATTCTTTTGTCATCAGTAATGACTCCGTCAATCATGGGCACGTTAAAGTCAACCCGCACCAATACCCGCTTATCCTGAACATTAACGTCAGCAATGGTCTTTTTCGCCATATTAATCCTCCTTGCATGAATGCTTGACAAAGGATCCCCCCGCAAGACGGGGGGATCTTCGGCTCAAACTTATTTTACTTCCTGGAATCCATGTAACGGATGAGGTCAACAACCCGCATGGAGTAACCCCACTCGTTGTCGTACCAGGATACCACTTTCAGCATGTTGTCGCCCAGCACCTTGGTCAAGGATGCATCGACGATAGAGGAGTGGTTATTGCCTTTGAAGTCGCAGGATACCAAAGGTGCCTCTTCGAACGCGAGAATTCCTTTCAGCTCGCCTTCGGCGGCCTTCTTGAGCTCTGCGTTCACAGCTTCAGCAGTCACTGGCTTTTCAGTTTCAACAACCAGGTCTACTACGCTGACTGTAGAAACAGGCACGCGCATGGCAAAGCCGTCAAGTTTGCCTTTCAGCTCAGGCAGAACCAAACCTACCGCTGCTGCAGCTCCGGTTGTAGTTGGAACAATATTCTCAGCAGCAGCCCTTGCCCTTCTCAAATCCTTGTGGGGCAGGTCCAGAATTCTCTGATCTGTGGTGTAAGCGTGAACTGTTGTCATGAGACCCTTCTTGATGCCAAAGTTGTCGTTGATAACCTTGGCGAAAGGTGCAAGGCAGTTGGTTGTGCAGGATGCGTTGGAGAGTACGTGATGGTTGGCTGGATCATACTTGTCCTCGTTAACACCCATTACAACTGTCAGGTCTTCGTTCTTGGCAGGAGCAGTAATGACAACCTTCTTGGCACCTGCATCAATGTGCCATTGGGCCTGCTCGCGGCTGCGGAAAATTCCTGTAGCTTCAACAACATACTCTACACCGAGTTCGCCCCAAGGCAGATTCTTAGGATCACGCTCAGCGTAAACGCGGATTTTCTTGCCGTTCACTACAATGTGATCGCCGTCCACTGCAACATCTGCGTCAAGGGTGCCGTGGTTGGTGTCATACTTAAGCAAATGGGCAAGGGTCGCAGCGTCTGTCAGGTCATTGACTGCAACGACTTCGATGTTTTCGTCCTTTAAAGCTCCCCTGAATACTAAGCGTCCAATCCGACCAAATCCGTTAATAGCAACTTTAATGGTCACAAAAACTCCTCCTTTTAATTTATCTCTTTTATGCTCATCAGCCTCCGGGCTACCCCCTCATCGGTGATACAAACATCACAGTAACCACGTGACAAAACTGACATTACAGCCCAAGCTTTGCTGCGGCCGCCTCCTACCGAAATTACCAGGGGGATTCTTTCTAAATCCTCCAGGCGCAGACCTACCGACGCTGTATTGCGGACAATGTTGCCGTGGACATCAAAGTAGCAGCCAAAGGCTTCGCCCACCGCCCCGTCTGCAATCAGCTCCATCAGCGATGTGTCATCAAAACCCCTTCTTCTGGCCATTTGCTCTGCTGTGCCGATGCCGTGAATCAATACGTTCGCCCGCCTTCCCAGGGCAATCACCTGGCGAATGCGCGGCTCATTGATAATTTGCTCCAGGTAGCAGGGGGAAACATCCTCAGGGGCATGGAGCTGATGGTAAGTGCCCCGCAGTCTTTCTGCCATGGTGACAGCTATGGAGTTGGCATGAATTTTCGCATCCTCCCCCAAGCCGCCCCGCACGGGAACAACAGTAACATCCTTGGGAGAATCCTGTCCAGATATGGCCTCTGCAACCCTGGCCATTGTAGTCCCGCCAGAGACTGCCAGAATGTCCCCATCCTTGAGGACGTCTTTCAGGTAGCGAGCTGCAGCCTCTGCCAGATCCCTCTTTCCCGAAACGTTGCTGTCCACATCACCCGGCACAATGATCATCTTGCCGACGCCAAAAGCCTGGGAAAGCTTCCGTTCGAGATACTCGAAATCCTGGAATTCGCGAACCATAGTCTGCAGACGCATCAGCACGTTCTCACCCTGGGGTGAAAGCCGCACACCGTGGGAGCTGGTCAATATCAACCCTTGCTCTCGCAAAACATCAAGTTCTCCACGTATTACCCGTTCCGAGCTGCCCAGTCTTGCTGCCATGAACCTGCGTCCCACCGGCGCTTCATTCTTGATCATCTTCAAGATGTTGTAGCGTCGTTCAAACACTTCACCAAGTTCGGGAACGAGCTGCTGCAAGGCAATCAGGTTATCCACAGTTGGCCACTCACTTTCTCGGGACACTTAGCGACCCGCCGGGGTGCATTACGTCCCGCCTCATGGCTAAATATTCTTCTTTCCAACATAGTTCCCTTCCCTGCACTTGTTAATACTTGGTATTCATTTTGTCAACTTGTCGCGCCTTTTCCCTGATCTGCCTAAGCCGGTAATTAACGCCTGATTTGCTCATCTTAGGCACCATCAAAGCCCCGATTTCCTGCAGCGAGGCATAGGGATTTTCCAGACGTACCCGGGCGACTTCCCTCAGTTTAGGGGGAAGCTCATCCAGCCCGATGGCTTTATCAATGATTTGAATATCTCTGATTTGATCCATGGCTGCCTTTACCGTTTTTTCCACATTGGCAGTCTCACAGTTCACCAGGCGGTTAACCTGATTGCGCATATCCTTCAGGATCCTGACATTTTCGAAATGCAGCAAAGCATTGTGGGCGCCTATCAAATTCAGCATATTGACAATCTGCCCCCCGTCTTTCAGGTAGGCCACCAGGGAGCCCTTGCGTTCTATAATGCCGGCGTCAAGGCCCAATGACGCCATAATCTCCAGAATTTTGTCGGCTAACTTAGTCTGAACTGTAGAAATCTCCAGATGGTAGGCTCGTTCAGGATTGGTGATCGAGCCATTGCTCAAAAAAGCTCCCCGCAGGTACGCGCGTCGGCAGCATTTTTTCCGGGGAATCTTCAATTCACCCATAACGCTTTGGTCTTTAAAGTCCTGGTAGACTTGTCCAGCTGCTTCACTGCCCAATACCCTCACTGTGCAGATCTGCGTTCTTCTGGACCGGGACTTGGAAACCAGCACCTGGGTGGGCAGTTCAGGATAAAGGCCCTTGAGCAGCAGGAGAATCTTCCGGGCCACCAGGGGAGATGAATTGTTGAAGTCCAGAACTTGATTTTTGTCACCCAGCAAAAATCCTTCCAGATCATAAAAAGCGTTAAGTTCGGCAATGCGGCAGCAGCTGGCACGGGGAATCACCCTTGCCAGTTCATTGCGGACATCATCGGAAAAACTCATTCTACTTCACCTCCATCTTTCCCCAAAATCCAGACTCGAACACGCCAGCCCTGAATCTCCGCCTTCACAATGACCGGCCTATCGGAATCATTTTTGAACTTGAAATCAGTATGGGGCCAGGCCACCGTGGCATCCAGCCCGTGTTTAATGTAACTTGGTGCAACAGAATGAATCCTGCGCTCCACAATCTCCAGCCCAGCCAGGCGCACCGCATTGTACAGTGTGGTGGAAGACTGGCAGATACCTCCCCCTACACCAGGAACGACGGCTTCGCCTAAAATGATGGGAGCATTCTTGTAGCCCTTCTCCACTGTCCTCTCCCCGACTGTCTCATTAAAGGAAAACACCTCCCCCGGCAGCACAACTGTATTGTTGATGGCTGCCAAAGAAAGGCGAATGTTTTCCACCCGGCCGGGACTGCCGATCAGGGGAGTAGTAAAATCGCCTAAGACATCTGTCAGCTCCTGCAAGTGCTCTGTGCGAACAAAAGGCACTACCTCTATACCTTCCATTCTAAGCTGGCTTTTGGCCGAGGCGTTGACAACCTTGTCAACAATGGCATCCACATCAAAATAAAGGCCGTTTTCATGGGGAATGATCTCCCCCGTAGCCTTATCCAGCGTAGCGTTGACGGGAGAACGCATGTTGGCCAGGGCCATCTGCTCCACAATGACGCGCACTTCATCTGGATAGTAGTATTCCATGATCTGCCCTTCTAAATAGACCTCGGAGCGAACTCCAAACAGCCTGCGGTGAATGGTGCGGTACATCATGGGCAGGCCTACGCCCAAAGTGGAAATCAGGGCTGCCATTGCTATTACTTTTCGCATGTTTACACTTCCCCCCTTCCCAGTCTATTCCGGGAAGGAGAGAACTAAGACCTCAGACGACCCATTCGCTGTTTTTGTGCTTGCCGCTGGCACCGGCGAGATACATAATCTCCTCGGCAAGTTTCCGGCTGTCATGGCGGACCAGGTCCATACGATCTAACAGATCTCTTTGGTGCACCTGAATGCCCAATGCCTCCAAGGCCTTTACGTCGACCCGAACGGGATGGGCGCCCTTGGCGGCATACATCCGGGTCTGTACCGGCGAAATCAGAGCCTGGTTCACGACCATATAATCAAAAATGTTCTTCCCGTCCAAATGGGCCAAGACTGCCCGCAGGTGGTCGCTGGCAGTATACCCGTCTGTCTCGCCGGGCTGGCTCATGGCGTTGCAGACATAGATGCGCAGAGCAGCAGTTTCCGCCAGCGCTTCCTTTATGCCGGGAATCAGCAGGTTAGGCATGATGCTGGTGTACAGGCTTCCGGGGCCGACTACTACCACATCGGCGTCGCGGATCGCCTGTACAGCCTCGGGCAAAGCTTTAGGGGCTGCAGGCTCCAAAAACACCTGTTTAATCTTTTTGTTCTGCTGAGGAAGCAGACTTTCGCCCATCATGGTCGAGCCGTCTTCATACACCGCCCCCAACCGGACTGATTCCAGCGTGGGAGGCAGCACCCTGCCCCGCACTGCCAAGACCTTGCTGAAGGCCCGAATGGACTCTTCAAAGTCGCCTGTAATGTCAGTCATTGCTGCTATGAACAGGTTGCCGAAACTGTGCCCTTCCAGCCCTTCGCCCCAGTTAAAACGATATTGAAAGAGATCTTCCATCAAAGGTTCTGTATCTGCCAGGGCAACCAAGGTATTGCGAATATCACCTGGCGGCAGGATGCCCAAGTCATCCCGGATGCGCCCGGAGCTGCCTCCGTCATCGGCCACGGTAACAATCGCTGTAATGTTGGCAGTATGCTCCTTTAAACCCCTGAGCATGGTGGCAAGGCCGGTTCCTCCCCCAATGGCTACGATATGCAGCCCCTTCTCAAGGTTGCGCGTCTTATAAACATGCTCAACCAAGTTCGGTACATCGGCAGGGCGAATCGCCCCCACCACAGAACGGATGCCGAAACGAACCGCCAGAGCCACACAGATGGCGCCTACGCCAATCAGGACTGCACCTAGAAAAACAGGATGGAAGTCCCAGCCCGCTGCCCAATCCAGGATCTTCTTCTCATAAAGTGAGAATACTGGAGTGTTCAGCAGGATAATAATCCCGGTGGCAACCGCAAAAACCCCCACTGCCAGAAGTGCCAGCCAGCGCTTGACCCGCATGCCCGGGTACAGCCACTTCATCCTCTGCACCTTGCCCACCCCCTAAGGCAAAATCCCCGCGATTCCTAGAGCCTGCCCCCGGCAGCCTGATCCACAACGATCGTCACTGAAGGATGCAGCTGCAGGACAGACGCAGGCACTTCCGGTGTCACCGGGCCGTGCACCGCCGCACAAACCGCGTCAGCCTTGCTGCCTCCGGAGGCGATCAGCACGATACTCTTAGCCTGCATAATACTTTTAATGCCCATGGAGACTGCCTGTGTCGGCACTTCATCCGGGGAGTCGAAGAAGCGTGAATTGTCCCTGATTGTGCTCTCAGTCAGGTCCACAATCTGAGTTGTAGAATCAAAGGGAGTGCCTGGCTCATTGAAGCCGATATGACCGTTGGAGCCAATGCCCAAGAGCTGCAGATCAATGCCGCCGGCCTGCCTGATCGCCTCCTCATAGCGCCTGCACTCAGCTTCCAGATCCGGTGCAATGCCGCTGGGAACATGGGTGTTTTCTTGCTTAATGTTTATCTTGGAAAAGAGGTTTTCTTCCATATAATACCGATAGCTTTGGGGATGATCCGGAGCCAATCCGATGTATTCGTCCAAATTAAAAGTAATCACCCTGCTGAAATCCACCCCGGCCTGATGGTACTCTGCCAAAAGCTTATAGACTCCCAGAGGAGTGCTTCCGGTGGCTAATCCCAAAACACTGCCGGGCTTGGTTCTTACTTGGGCAACCAGCAGCTTGGCTGCTTCCTCACTCATTCTGTTGAAGTTATTCACAACAATTACATTCATATCTGTCCACCTCTCTGCTTATTGTGCACTGTATGCCGTTTTCCCGTCGACAATGGTCTTCTGAACGTCAAAGCTGTCGGAAAGAACTACAAAGTCTGCCCGGAATCCTTCCCTGATCCAGCCCCGGTCTGCAAGCCCCAGGGACTGGGCAGGATTCAGGCTGGCCATGCGAAATGCATCTGGAATGGAGACGCCAACCTCCTGAATCATGTTCTGAACCGCCTGGAGCATTGTCAGAGTGCTCCCAGCCAGATTGCCTTCTGCCAGGCGGGCTGCTCCGTCCTTGACAAAGATTTGGTGGTCACCCAGCGTATATTCGCCATCCGGCAGTCCAGTTGCCTGCACAGCATCTGTGATAAGGACTATCTGCTCCACGCCGGCGCAGCGCAGTAATACCCTGATGGCGCCTGGATGCACGTGAACCAAGTCCGCGATCAGTTCTGTCCAAATACCCGGTGTGGCCAGAACAGCCCCCAGCACTCCCGGCTCTCTGTGATGCAGACCGCGCATGCCGTTATAAGTATGGGTGGCGTGGGTGATTCCCGCCTCAAAGCCCCGCACAGCCTCTTCATATGTGGCATCAGAATGGCCGATGGATACTTTGACTCCCCGTGCCTTCAGCCAGGCGATAGCCTCGAGACTGCCTGGAACCTCCGGTGCTAACGTCACTAAACGGAGCTTTTCTCCTAAGATGCTGTAAAGGTCTTCCAGCTCACTAACGTCCGCAGGCCTGATGGCCGGGCCATACTGTGCACCTTTATATCTTTCATTAATGTAAGGGCCTTCCAAATGAATGCCCAGCACCTCCGCCTCATCCTCGGATCCGGCATAGTCTGCCACAAGCCTGGCTACACTGCGGGTTATCTCCGGTGCGGCGGTAACGGTGCTTGGCAGAAACGCAACAGTCCCTGATTTCGGCAGATAGCGGGCCATTGTCCGCAAGGCCTCTTCAGTCCCGTCCATCAGCTCACAGCCTGCGGAACCGTGCATGTGTACATCAATGAAACCAGGTGCAATGTACCCGCCCTGGGCATCAATGATCTCAAAAACACCTGGAATAGCTGCATCTTTAATCTTGGCGCCTTCTTCTTCGTCGCCGACGTAAATAATGCGGCTGCCTAAGGTTACAACTGTGCCGTTCGGGATCAGTTTATCTGCAACCACTGTGCCGTTGGTCAGGATCAAGTGCTTTCTTCTCAATTTCCATCACATCCCTTCAGCAGTTCTCTCTCCTGCAATTCTGCTATGGCAGATGCTTTTCCTGCCTGTTCCGCCAGTGTTGCCCGCCGCCGTCCAAACAAGTTAACCTGGAATAAATATTAATCTTACTTGCATATTCATGCAAAGATGCTGTATAATGAGCCCATTAACCGAAGGAAGGATGTATGTTATTCTATGAAAAAACTGGCTGTAATCATACTTGCTGTCGCCCTGTCTTTGAATTTCTCCACCCTGGCTTTCGGCCAAGGGGTTCTGAAGGTTGCAACTGAAGCCGGCTTCATGCCCTTTGAATACGTAGGGGCAGAAACTGGCGAACTGTTGGGCTTTGATATGGATCTGATCCGGGCCGTCGGTGAGGTTCTGGGCCTGGAAGTCAAAATTGACAACATCAGCTGGGACGGCCTGATTCCTGCCCTGCTCAACAATAACTACGATGCGGTCATTGCCGGCGTCACCATTACCCCCGAACGCCAGGAAAATGTGGCCTTCTCTAAACCCTACTTCGAATCGGTGCTCACAATTGTGACTAGGCAAGGTGCTTCTGAGGCAGCCAGTTTAGATGATCTGGCAGGAAAAGTCGTGGCAGTACAGATCAGCACGACGGGAGACTTTACTGCAAGTGACCTCTATGACGAGGGCAAACTGAAGAGTGTATCCCGTTTTGATACCGTAGCCGATGCCATGCAGGCTGTGATTATTGGCGTAGCTGACGCCGTTGTAGTCGACCTTCCTGTAGCCCAGGCCTACCTGGAGGCCAACCCCTTGGCGCCGCTGGCTGCTGCCGGTCCTGTGTCTGCCGATGAACACTATGGGATCGCAGTAAACAAGAACAACGTTGAACTGCTGGAAAAAATCAACGCCGCCCTGGATGAACTTGAACAAAACGGAACCTATGCCGAAATCTACGCAAAGTGGTTTGGAGCTAACACGCCCGCAGCCAACTAGCGTTTTGCGGATAGGCCGGAAAGGAGAATTCTAACGTGGACTTTCGCTGGGACCTTGTCTGGAACTCGCTGCCAACATTGCTTACAGGTGCCAAACTCACAGTGCAGCTCACTTCCATAGCAGTATTTTTCGGTACGATCCTTGGCACCTTTGCCGGTATAGCCAGGATCTCTGCCGGACCTTTCAAAGCGGTGTCTGCCGCCTACATCGATGTAATTCGGGGAACGCCGCTTCTTGTACAGACTTTCATAATATTCTACGGCTTGCCCAGCCTGATCCAGCGTCCCATTCCGGCCTATGTGGCAGCAGTATTGGCACTCAGCATTAACAGCGGAGCGTATGTGGGGGAAATTGTCCGAGCAGGCATCCAGTCCATTGACCGCGGCCAGTGGGAGGCAGCAGCATCCCTGGGACACTCCCGCCTCCAGGCCATGGGGTATATTATTCTGCCCCAGGCCTTTAAGCGAACGCTGCCTCCCCTTGGCAACGAGTTTATTGCGCTTTTGAAAGACTCTTCCCTCGTCTCTGTAATCGCCCTTGAAGAGTTGGTGCGCAAAGGGCAGATCATCATTGGGCGCACCTTCCGTCCCTTTGAGGTGTGGCTGGCGGTTGCACTGATCTACTTTGTGATGACCTTTACCGTCTCACGCTTCGTAAACCTGTTAGAGCGCAAAATGGCGCCGGAGTCTTAACCGCTCTCAGCGTTGACTCAAGCGCCAGTCAGGTCCCATTAGGAACACATGTAAGTTGTTCCCTATAATTCTCGAAGCTAGGCGCATCCCAACCCTCACTTCAAAATCTTTGAGTTCATAGTTGGTGGTGAACACTGTAGGCTTTAGATTGGTCAGGCGCGCATCAACGATGAGCAGCAAACGTTCAACAGTCCAAGCAGTTTCTCGCTCACTGCCAAGATCATCCAAAACTAACAGATCCGCGGACAGCATTTCCTCCACACTGACATTGCCTGTCCGCATTTTTTCTAAGAGCATCGGAACATTGGCGAAGGAAACTGCGTATTTACCTTTAAGTTCGTTGGCAATAGCGCAAGCCAAATGGGTNNCGAAGTTCCGCGCAAAGGCAAGGCAGTCGTTATATGGCTTTCTGTTTAAAGCGGTGACTTGAAAGCTTGCAAAGGTGTGCTCCCTCAACCCGATGGGCAAAGGGTCACGCTGACCGGGACTAATCAATAAATTCTGCAGGCGAGAGCGTTCTTCGGAGCGCTCTTTTCTTATACAGCTGCAATCAGATTGAAGCCAGTGCCCCCGAGCCAATGGTTCCGGCACCGGAAAAGGATGACGGCGGTAGACCTGATGGCGCAGCTCCCCGCATGCGGGGCAGACCTTGCCGCCAAAAAAAGAACGCCTCAAACCAAGTTTACTCATCCAGCCACGTGAAGAGGCTGCGATCCTGTTTCGACTCGGTATAGGTAAAATCTTCCCTCCGGATTTTCTCCTTAGTCTGGACACGTCCTTCCCTCCCTGCACTGCTTTGGTCTTCACTCAAGGCAGACCAATAGGCGTAGAATGTATCATCGGTAGTGATTCCGTGATTAAGCCAGTCCTGAATAATCGCATATACATAATTGAAAGTGACCCGCTTGTCCTTGCCCTGCAGCCGGCTGCGGCGCTGCTCCTGCTTTGCCCTTAAAATAGCGCACCCAATGACAAAGGGGGTCATTCCCTCATCGTGGGCAGCCCAAAGCTTCTCCTTTTGGGCACTGGACAAAAGGGCTATCTTCTTTTGATACAGCAAAAAGACATCCTCCATTGTAGGATCAGCCACGCCGCCACCTCCATAGACCAAATGTTCCCACTAACAAAATAACAGCCGACAGCACTGTCAGCCACGGTGCTGAACTTACTTTCCGGCTGACAACGGGATGAAGCACTCCAGTCCTCAGCTGAGCCCTTTGACTGTTCCTTCCAAAGCGGGGAGCTAAAAGATCGAAGACAGGCGGACCTTCGCCCCGCAGCTGCCAGGGCCCTTCCCCCAAGTCACGCCAGAAGTCTGCGGCTAAACCGTCGAAAGAACCCGTCAGGACATAATAGCCCCAGGCTGAGTCGGGCTGGGGCAGTAAGTCGCTGCTGACTTGTACACGAATTGTTCCGTTTTCAGGCCTACTGTAGCTGGTTACTCCTTCAGAAAAAACCTGCACCCGGTTTTCTTCGCCAACGGCGTAAAGCCTGGTCTCGCCGAAGGGGGCCACACTCAGGCGCAAATCCCAGCCCAGCTCCGGAGCTGTCTGAAAGGTCCAGCCGCCAATTTCAACTTCGGTGCGCCCAAGGCGGGTCCCCGTGTGTACGTATACTTCGAGGCGCTGGTGGAAGTAACCTTCCGGTGCTTGAAAAGGATTCGTTAAAGCAGCAAACTGGAAATCAAAATAGAGATGATCGCTGTCGCTGGATAGCGAAAACTGCAGAAGATCAAACAGTCCCGGAACATATACCCCGTGGGCTGGATAAAGAAGCCCGCCGGCCCCTGCATCGTCCCCCTTCGGATCCTTGAACACCGCAAATGTCTCCAGCGCAGCAGCCCGCCGGCAAAGCAGTACAATACAGACAGAAAGAAGCAACACTCTTAGTTTTCGCAAGCGCATGCCAGATCCCCCCCAGGGATCCTATGCAGTAATACGCTTTTCTATTTGTAAACTCGCTCAACCCGGCTGCTCAGCCTGGACGTGATTTCATAATTGATGGTTCCCAGCAAATCTGCCCAGTCATGGGCATGGATGCAATTTGTCCCGTCTGAGCCGAGCAGAATAACCTCATCGCCGATGGAAACCGGCAGGTCCCCCACGTCCACCAGGGTGTGGTCCATGGTAACCATGCCAACTATCGGACAAAGCGTACCCGCGATCAGAACCTTCCCTTTATTGCTCAGTCCCCGGGCCAGGCCATCTGCATAGCCAATGGGCAAGACCGCAATAGACGTTTCCCTTTCTGTCACATAGGTGCTGTTATAACTCACAGCACTTCCCGCAGGCACCCTTTTGACAAAGGCCACTCTGGTTTTCAAACTTAAAGCTGGTTTGAGCTCCAAAGGCCTGCGTGCATCAGGATACATGCCATAAATGCCAAGCCCCACCCGGACCAAATCTAAATGGGATTCTGGAAAAAACAGTGCAGCTGCAGTGTTTGCCGCGTGGGTATAGGGAATGCTGATTCCCCTTGCTCTAAGGTCCTCCCGGACTTTCTGGAACCTCTCCCACTGCCGCCGGGTATACTCCAGATCCTCCTGTTCAGCCTGGGCAAAGTGGGTGAAGACGCCTTGAATCTCCAAGCCCGGCAGCGATCTGACCAGTTCCACCAAGTCGCCAAAATCCTTCGGCAAAAGGCCCAGACGCCCCATGCCGGTATCAACTTTGATGTGAACCTTGGCACTCTTCTGCTGAGCTGCCGCAGCCTGGGACAAAAGCCTGGCAATATGGGGCTCAAAGACGGTTACCGCCAGGTCAGCGGCTACACAGACGTCAAGTTCATCGGCACCCACAGCTCCCAACACCAAAATGGGCGCGGTGATTCCGCCCCGGCGAAGCCGAACCCCCTCTTCTGGGAGTGCCACCGCTAACCAGTTGGTGCCGTTGGCGATCATGGTATACGCCGTCTCCAGGGCACCGTGGCCGTAGCCGTTGGCCTTTACCACCGCCATCAGCTCGCAGTCAGGCCCGATAAACTCGTTAAACTGCCTTACATTAAAGGCAATATTGTCTAAACTGACTTCTGCCCAAACAGATCTGGTAAGTTTGCTCATGATAGTATTTCCTGTAACGAAGTAAGAGTATCGCCGGCCCTAAGGCCCCGCTGGCCCTTTTGGCCGGCCAAATCCCCGGCTTTTCCATGGACATAGACCCCAAGGGCAGCGGCCTTGAGAGGATCCAGCCCCTGGCTGAGCAAGCCTGCAATCAGCCCGGTCAGAACATCTCCACTGCCTGCGGTGGCCATGCCCGGATTGCCGGAAGTATTGATATAGGTATGTTTCCGGCTGGAGATTATGGTTGGGGCTCCCTTCAGAACAACCACCATGTTCCACTTCCGCGCATAATCATCCGCGGCCTGCAGCCGATTGGCATTCACCTGCCCAGTATCGCTTCCCACGAGGCGGGCCATCTCCCCTGGATGGGGAGTTATGATCCAGCGGCTGCGCCTGCCCTCAGTAATGGTTTCCAGAAACCCTGCATCCAGGGCACCCAGGGCATCTGCATCAATCACACAGGGTCCTTGCCATTTCCGCAAGAGCTCCTGCACCACCTGGACAGCCTCCGGCTGCCTCGTCAAGCCTGGACCTATAGCTAAGACGTCTTTGCCTTCCATAAGCTCAAGCAGTTTCTGTACGCTCGGCACACCTATTGTACCATGGGCGGTTTCACCCACAGGCACTACGATCAGCTCATCGGGGCGGAAACGGCTGTAGATGCCCTCCGGCACAGCCAAAGTCACCATGCCTCCGCCGGCCCGCAAAACCGCCTGTCCACTCAGGGAAGCTGCTCCTGCATAGTTCCTTGAACCTGCTACAACCAGCGTATGGCCAAAGGTTCCCTTGTGGCTCCAGGGCCTGCGGACAGGCAGCCAACCCAGACTCTCATCGCCGAGGAGGTATCTGGTGCCGTCATGGGTCAAAGGAAACCCTAAATCTACGACTATGTTTCGGCCGGCATAGGCCTGGCCTGGATAGAGCACATTCCCTACCTTGGGAAAGCCAAGGTTAATGGTGATCTCGGCCTGAACTGCTGCGCTGCGGACCTCTCCATTGGCCGAATTGACCCCAGTGGGACAGTCAATTGCCGCCACCGGTGCCTTAACCTCATTAACCACGTTCACTAAGGACTCCAGTTCGCCTCTGAGGGCACCGGAAAAACCGGTGCCAAAAACGGCATCAATGATTAGGTCTGCCAGTCCCAGGCTAAACCTGAGCTTGCCGATCTGGCTGCCCTTGACGGGCTGGCAGTCAGCCCCCAGTTTCCGTAGTATTTGCAGGTTCGCGGCGTTTTCCGGAGTAAGCTTTTGCTCATCGCCCACCAGGTACACCTTGATGCGGGCACCGAGAGCCAGAAGCTGCCTGGCTGCAACAAGGCCATCTCCACCATTGTTTCCTGTACCGGCCAGAATATGAACGCGTTTTCCGTCCATAGCGCCGTATTCTTGTTTCAGCACCTCAACAATGCGGCTTCCGGCATTTTCCATCACCACTAAAGGAGAAAGACCCAGCTTGGCAAAGGCCTCTTTTTCTATGATCTGCATTTCAGCACCTGTAACAACCTGCATCTGCTCAATCCTCCCCAAGGGCAATGACGTAAGCCATGGCCAGTTCTTTAGTATGTGACAAGCTCAGCACAAATTGAACAATACCCAGATCTGCAGCCACTGTTTTCGCCGGCTCCAGCAGACGAACCTGGGGCTGTCCCATTGCATTGGAGTAGATTTCGATGGAACCAAAGGGCACACCTTGCTGCCAGCCGCGGCCAATGGCCTTCATGACAGCTTCCTTGGCGGCAAAACGAGCTGCCCAGGACTGGACTCCCTTGCTTGCCAAAACCGCCCTTTCGTGCTTGGTGTAGATTCTTTCGCGAAAACTTGCGCGCTTCAGGGCCTTTTCTACCCGGGTGATCTCGATCAGGTCCACTCCGCAGCCCTTAACTGACACGGCTGCCACCCTGCTCTTCCCGAATTGTCTTCACCACCCTGTCAACACAGTCCTGCAGCACCGCTGCATCGGGATGCTCACCCAAGACACGGATCATCGGCTCCGTTCCAGAAGCACGCACAAAGAGCCTTCCTAAGGGGGCCAGGTCTCTTTCAGCCTGCCTGATCACTCCTTGAATGCGTTGGTTATCCTGCCAGCCTTCTTTTCTTTCCACTGGAATATTGACCAGAGCCTGAGGGAAGACTGCCATAACTTTTGCCAGGTCCGCCAGGGGCTGTCCTTGCAGCTCCCTCATTTCCAAAAGCTTGAGGGCAGAGAGTATGCCGTCGCCTGTGGTTGAGTTTTCCAGGAAGATAATGTGGCCGGACTGCTCCCCCCCTAGTATGCAGCCTGAACGCTGCATGCTTTCCAAAACATAACGGTCTCCGGGCTTGGCGTAAATCACATCACCGCCGCTTTGGACAAAGGCCTGGCGCAAACCGCCGTTTGAATAGGCAGTGGCAATCACCTTCTGTCCGGGAAGGCGGTTTTGGCGCAGTAAATTAAGACCGATGATGGCAAGAATCTGATCGCCGTTGAGAATGCCTCCCCGTTCGTCGATGGCGAGGATGCGGTCTCCGTCACCGTCAAAAGCAAATCCTAGGTCAGCACCTGTTTCTTTAGCCAGGCTCTGGATTTTTTCCGGGAAGGTGGAACCGCAGCCATGATTAATGTTGACCCCGTTGGGCTGGTCATAGAATGAACTGACCTCTGCCCCCAACTCCCTGAAAATTCGCGGGGCAAATGACGATGTGGCCCCGTTGGCGCAGTCAATTGCCAGGTGCAGGCCTCGCAGATCAACGTTCACCTGTTTTTTCAGGTACTGCACATAGAGCTCTGCCGCTTCATAGCGGCAGGTTACTTTCCCGACACTGCCGCCTATTGGCCGCAGAACGTCATCCCCGTCGATGAAGCCCTCAATCTTTTCTTCTAACTCCTCGGAAAGCTTAAAGCCGTCACAGCCGAAGACTTTTATGCCATTGTCCTGCACGGGGTTATGGGAGGCAGAAATCATAATTCCAGCGGAACAGCCCAGCTCCTTCGTGAGGAAAGCCACCGCAGGAGTCGGAACAACGCCCACCAGCATAACATCCAGTCCCGTAGAGGTGACACCTGCAATTAACGCACCTTCCAACATTTGACCTGACAGACGCGGATCCCGCCCCATCAGGATTGTTCCGTTACCCCTGCTGCCCAGAGCAAGTGCCGTCGCCCTGCCCACGCGCAGAGCCAGTTCCGCCGTGAGCTCGCGATTGGCAACTCCACGTATCCCATCAGTCCCAAAAAATCTCAGCACACACTATTCCTCCCCTTTGTCAGCGACTTCAATGACCCGAATCTCCGGCGGGTCAATCTCAAGCCCAGCCAGGCTGCGCCCCTGCGCATCCAGGGCCTGCACCGGAAAGGTCATTTCCTGATTCAGCGCACGGTCGGTGCCTATATAGGCCACCACATGATCTACTTCCTCCAGTATACTTGCTGCTCCCCTAACGGTGATTACCGCAGGGGAAGGCCGGATATCCTTCATTGTGGGAGGGCGATCTGTCCCTAAATAGACCAACGTAACCGGAAATACTGATTCGGCCACTCCTTCTGTATAAACACTTACCCACTGGGGGTTGACACTGACCACACTGATCCCCAGCGGTTCCTCTACTTGAACACTATATGTTTCGGTTCCCTCCGCTGCTCCAGTCAAATCGATAAAGGCAGACAGCGACCCCTCGCTGCGGTTGATCAGGGGTGACAGTCCCCTGATTCTGACCCGGACTCTTTCGGGAGGATCAACCAGCACCAGCCCGTCAGGCATGTTCTGGACCTGGACCTCAAGGTTGACGGTCCGCTCGGTTTCCCCCAGGGTGCCGTCGCCGGTGGCCAGGAGCCAGAAAATAACGGCTAGCGCCAGGGAAAAGAGGCGCCAGTACACTTCAGGCCTGGTGAGAAAGGACCAAATTTTCCCGATCCGACTCATGTGGTTTCTCCCCCTCGCCAATAGAACTGGAGCTGCTCCCGGAGCCTGGCCTCCGTCAGGTATCTGCGCAAATGACCGCCGACAGCTAGAGAAATTGTGCCTGTCTCTTCAGATACCACAACGATCACCGCATCAGTCTGTTCTGACATGCCCACAGCTGCCCGATGCCTGGTTCCAAGGCCGCCCCGCAACTGACTGTCTGTCAGGGGCAACACACATCCAGCACTCACTATCCGTCCGTGGGAGATAATAACCGCCCCGTCATGGAGGGGACTGTTGGGCTCAAACACATTCATCAGCAGCTCAGTGCTGATCAGCGCATCCAGCCTGACTCCTGTCTCAATAAACTCATGCAGGCCTGTCTGGCGCTGGAACACGATGAGGGCCCCTGTCTTTTTGGCGCTCAGTTCGCCGCAGGCCTTCACCACTGCATCCAGGTTTAGGGTATCCTGGCCCGAACCCCGGGAAGAGGGCCAGCCAAAGAGCTGTCCCCGTCCCAGCTGCTCCAAACCCCGCCTCAGTTCGGGGTAAAAAACAACCGGCAGGGCAACTAAAAACAGGGTTACTGCCTGCTCCAACAGCCAGCTCACAGTGCGCAGGCTTAACGCCCGGGCGACAACGCTGCTGGCAAAGACAATGGCTAAGCCTTTTACTAGGGTAGTAGCCCTGGTTCCCTGGATTGAGTAGATAACCCGATAGACTACATAGGCGACAATCAGAATGTCAATTGCATCTCGTACAGTAAACAGCACAGGGAGTTCCCCCTCAGCGTCTTTCTTAGGAATTCATCACCTGTTCAGCAGCTTTTGTGGCCTCGCCGTACTTTTTCATGTCCATTTCCAACACTGCCAAAGCGGTCAGCACATCCAGGGGGGTAGCATAGCCCATGTGGCCCACCCTAAAGATCTTGTCGGCATGAATACCTTGCCCGCCGGCAAACTCCACCCCGTATCTTGTCCTAATGCGGGCCCTGAAGCTGTCTGCTTCGGGATACTTGATAGCAGTCACAGTGGGAGAAGCATCCTCATCTTTAACCAGGAGTTCCAGGCCAAGTGCTCTGGCGCCCGCCCGCATCATGTCCCTCATCAGAATATGGCGGGCAAAGACGTTGTCCAAACCCTCAGTCTCGATTATGTTCAATGCTTCCTCCAGGGCAAAGACATTATGAATATTTGGAGTGAAGGGTGTTTCGGATTTCTCCATATATTTATCATACAGACGCAAGTCGAAATAGTAGCGGCTTGCACGGCAGTCAGCAGAGTATTCCCGGGCCCTGTCGGAAAAAGCTATAAAGGCTGTACCGGGGGGCGCCATCAAGCACTTTTGCGATGCACTTACTATCACATCAACTCCCCACTCATCCATCTTTAAGGGTGTCCCGCCCAAAGCGCTCACAGCATCGACGACCAAAAGGGCGCGATGGCTGCCGCGGGCCTGGGAGACAGATGCAACATCGTTAAGTACAGCCGTTGATGATTCGTTTTGCACCATAAATATAAGTTCAATTTCAGGATGCTGCTTTAAGTATTCACCAACCTGCCCGGCGTCAATTCCACCGTCCCACGGGAACTCCAGTACGTGCAGCTTTGCTCCGTAGGCCTGGCACAGTTCCACCCAGCGATTGCCGAAAAATCCTCCCCTCAGGCATAAAACTGGGGTTTCAGGTGAAACGAGATTGCTGACCGCCGCTTCCATTCCGGAAGTCCCGGAACCAGTGATCATGTGGATTTGGTTCTGAGTGCCAAAGAGCGGGGCCAGCCGCTTGAGGACAGCAGGGTAGTGTTCCTTGAAAACCGCCCCCCTGTGGTTGATCATAGGCTTGGCCATCTGCAATGATACTTCGTTTGGTACTGGCACCGGTCCTGGGATGCGCAGTACAGGTTTAAAACGGTACATGCTTGAACCCTCCCTGTCTGTAATAGAAAAAACCATTCCCCAGGCGGAGCCTCCGCTCCCGCCTAAAGGATGGCGTATTTCTAGAACCTAAAGTATGCGCTGCAAACGCTTGGCGATGGACACAGCCTCCTGTTCGCGGCTGATGGTGTCAAAATCTTCTACAATGACACCCTGACGCTCCATATGACTCATAAGCACGCGCAGCGCCTTGCCCGACCCAAATATGCCCGGGCGCACAAATGCTCCGCCCTTTTTGCCTTCCAGACGCATGACCTTCTTGATGAGGCTGTCCATTTCCACAGGAATTTGCGGTTTCCACCAGCCGGTGTACCCTGTCACCACACATACCAGACCATAGGGCGCCGCGCTGACGGGCGAACCGGAGGCTGCTTCGGGCGACATCAGATCCACTCTCAGCCCATCCTGTTCCAATGCCCTTTGCAGCGCTGCTGCAGACGATTGAACTTTTTCCTCGTCTGCGTGCAAAATCAAAACACGCACATCCATTGCCCCCTATCTCGTTGTAGCTGTTCCTTGCTTATTTCTCTAAGGGGAGGTTAAATCCTGTTTACTGGCTGTAATAACGCAGTAGGCCGGCAAAAATGGCAGCGGCAACCTTCTGCTGATACGCGGGTTCACTAAGGAGCTGCGCCTCCCGGGGATTCGACAAAAAACCCACCTCTACCATTGCGGCAGGCATCGTTGTATCCCGCAGCACCCGAAAGTCCCCCGGCCTGGCGAGACGGTTATTCGGCCCGAGATGCCTTACCAGTTCAGTCTGCAGAGTCTCCGCTAAGTGCCTGCCTGCGGGACTCCCTTCATAATAGAAAGTCTGTGCCCCGTACCAGCGGGGTCCGGGGAAGTAATTGGCGTGGATGGAGATATACAAATCTGCATTCGCTTCTTCCGCGATTTTGACCCTTCTGCTCAGATCCTGGCGTTTGCGGCTCAGCAGGTTTGTTTCGCTGGAATCAGCCAGATCATAGTCGCCCTGGCGTACCATCACAACATAGACGGCTGCTCGTTTCAGCAGACTCTCGAGCTCTTTGGCAATCGCCAGGGTGACTTCCTTTTCCAGCACACCGCTGCTGCTTACAGCCCCGGGATCAATGCCGCCATGGCCGGCATCAATCACAATCGTCCTTCCGGAAATCCCGGTATAAGAGTTCCTGGCTGAGGTTGGCAAATACGCTGCTCCCTGGGTTCCCAAAAAGATGCCAAAGGCAAGGCAGGCAAACACCCACCACAGGACCTGCCTGCCGCTGAAGAACCAGACCCGCATAAAAACACCTCCACACCCAAGGTATTCAGGTGTGGAGCTGTTTACAACACTTCAGGACACGAAATCCCGCTTTCTTGGCGACTGTCTCGCAATTGCCCGCCAAATCCCTCAAATAAGTTTCCAGGCTTTTGGCCCCCTGTTTAGTACGGATTACCGCCATCAGGCATCCACCTGGCCTTAACCTGTGGTAAGCATCTGTCAATAGCTGATAGACCACGGCTTTGCCTGCCCTGATGGGCGGATTGGAGAGAACCCAGTCAAACTGCAGGTCATGGGGCAGTGCACCTAGCCCGTCACTAACCAGAACCTCAGCATGTCTAATCCCGTTTTTGGCCAGATTCTCTCTAGCAAGCTCACAGGCTCTCTCATTCACATCTATCAGATAGACGCGGCCGGAAGGTCCTACCAGGTCTGCAGCTGCTATGCCGATGGGACCATAACCGCAGCCCAGGTCCAGGACTGTATCCCCTTGCTTTAGATCAAGGGAGTCAATCAGGATTCTGCTGCCCAAATCTATTTCGTCCTTGGAGAAAACCCCCGCATCTGTCTGAAAGATGTAAGTTTTTCCCCTCAGTTCCGCGGTGAACTCCTTGCGGTTATGCCTTGCCCTCGGCTTACTTGTAAAATAGTGATCATTCATCTGCTGCTTCTCCCAACGCCTTGAGCACCAAATCCAAATGGGCTGTGATTTCTTCCACAGCCCCTTCCGGGGCAGTTTCCAGAGCTTCCAGCAAGAGCTCCTTAGCTTCTTCATAACGTCCCACCAGGTAGTATCCGTAACCTAGGGTATCCAGATAAATATCCCTGCGCTCCAGTTCAACAGCGCGTTCTGCCATTTCAACCGCCTTGTCAATCTGCACTTCACGCAGCAGGTAATGGTAAGCCAGGTTATTGAGGGCCAAGTGATTATCGGGCTGACGCATCAGTACCTGCTGGTAGTTCTCAACTACACCCAAAAAGTTGTCCAAACCGTCATTAGCAAAGGCGCGATACAGATAAACCTGCCAAAAGTGGGGGGCTAAGGCCAGCATCTGCTGACTGATCTCCAAAGCGGCCTCAAAGTTCTCCCCATGGAATTCCTCCAGAAGGCGAGCGCGCAGCTCACTCAGCTCTGCCAGTCTTGGCATTGGATTGTCCTCCCATTCTTCCTGGAAGGACCAGTTAGAAAAGGACATGTGCACCTCGCCTGGAGCATCCGCAACTTCCAGCCTGGCCGGCACCCAGCCGCCTGGACCAGGTTCCAGAGCAACCCGAGCCTGCTCAGGGCCGAAGTAAAGCTCCAGCTCGACCTGGATCAGCTGTTCTTCCTCCACAAGATAGGATGACACAACCAGCAGGGTTTGCTTGCCCTGCCGGATCAAGAGAGGCAAACCGGTTTCCTCATCAAACCATAATAGGAACTGTGGATCATCAACCGCCGTAAAACGCTTGGCTTTCCGCTCAGCAATGGTTTCCCTGCCGGAAAATGACAGCGGAAGGCGGGAAAACTCAGCCAAGGCAAAGATCTGGTTCTTGACATCCTCAAACAGCCAGAAGCGATCATAGCCGTATTCGTACTCGCTTCCCCTCTGGACCTCTAAGAAATCGGCGTGGGCAGTGATGGTAACAGGTGCATCCCGAGTGACATACTTCAGCTGAAATCCGTCGGGGTAGGCGAATGTAAGCAGGCCGCTGACGAGCAAAGTCGTTTCGCCGTTTTCAATCAGCTCAGCTGCTACTGTACTGCTTCCATATTGATGCTCAAACCAGTCTGCCGGATGCTCATTTCCAGATACAAGGCCATTAAATCCACAAATAAGTATGAACAGCAGCTGCAAAAACACTAACCTGGATCTGTACAGGTTCAATAGTCGGTCTCCCCCCTCAAACCCTCCATAATGGCCACTCCCGAGCTGGCCCCCAGGCGGTTGGCGCCGGCCTTAATCATCGCCACAGCAGTTTCAGCATCCCGTATGCCTCCGGAAGCTTTCACACCGCAGTCGGCACCCACAACCTTTCGCATCAGGGCAACATCTTCTGCCGTAGCGCCGCCCGGTCCAAATCCTGTGGAGGTCTTGACAAAATCGGCTCCGGCCATTTTGGCCAGGATGCAGCCTCTGACAATCTGCTCCTTGGTTAAATAACCTGTTTCCAGGATCACTTTCAAAACCTGCCCGGGCACTCCATCACGGACCGCTTTGATATCCGAATACACCCTGGCATAATCCCCCTCCAAAAGGGCGCCTATGTTCATCACCATATCAACTTCTTCTGCCCCTGCCGCCACAGCATCCCGTGCTTCCAAAACCTTGCACAGCGTGGAGTTGGCACCTAAGGGAAATCCAATCACAGTGCAGACTTTGACTGCGCTGCCTGCTAGAATTCCGGCAGCGGCAGGGACATGCACCGGATTCACACATACGGACGCAAACTCATAGTCCAGGGCCTCTTGGCAAAGCTGCCTGATTTGGGCCTGCGACGCAGTAGGTTTTAACAAAGTATGATCTATAAAGGAAGCAAGGGAGCTGTTCTCAGGTGCTGCAGCACCCTTTGTGCCATCGTCTGCAACCGGAACCGCCAGGCGAATTCCCTGTCTGGCCAACGCTAAGCCGACTTCCTCCCTTTGCTCTTCCAACCATTTGTGATCCATGTTTTACACCCTTTCATAGTTCCATAACTCGGCTCGACTGGTGGAAACAGCCAATACCGGAGGCCTGACAATCCGCTCCAGCTCCTCCTCGGTTTCAACCAACCCTCCAGCAATCATGGGCGGCAGTTCGTGGGACAAGAGACGTTCGCGCACAGCGGGCACCACCAGCGCCGGCAAAATCTCCACAGCGTCCGGCTGACTGGACTCAATCATGCGCAATCCGGTTTTCAGTGCTTCCGAATCCAGCATAAACAGTCGCTGAATACCCAGCATGCCCGCCTTTTGTGCCGCTGCTACCAGGTATCCCTTTGTGGTCAGGATGCCGTCAATGCCTACCTCATTGGCCAGCACTTCCATGCCCGGACCGTCTTTGGCAATCCCGGCAATCAGGTCCACATGGGCAAACAGCATCTGCCCCTGCTCCTTGCAAAACTTCGCTAAACTCCTGAGTTCAAAAATGTCACCTGTCAGATAAAAACAGACTTTTACACCCGCCTCGCCGGTAAGTCGGGCCTCCTTTATGCCTTTCAGCCCAGCGATAATCGGCTTCCGCCCTAAACCTTCCCTGAGGGTCTGCATCCGCCGTTTACGTACACTCTTGAAATTAATCATCGCTCACCCAACTCTTGGCGCTGGCGATGGCTTTATCCCAGCCTTTAGCCAGCCGCAGGCGCTGAGCCTGTCTCATCTCCGGCTTATAAACCTGATCGGCCTGCCAATACTCGCGAATTTCCTCCGGGCTGTTCCAAAAACCCACAGCCAGCCCTGCCAAGTATGCAGCTCCAAGGGCGGTGGTTTCAAATATCCGCGGCCTTTGCACCTCGATATCGGTAAGGTCTGCTAAGAACTGACAGATGAAATTGTTTACTGACGCTCCTCCATCCACCTTCAAAACCTTTAGGGGAAGCTGAGCGTCGGCGGCCATGACATCTACTACATCCTTCGTCTGAAAAACGATGGCTTCAAGGGTAGCCCTGACTAGATGGGACTTAGTTACTCCTCTTGTAATGCCCATCATCATACCGCGCACATAGGGTTCCCAGTGGGGTGCCCCTAAGCCCACAAAGCTCGGGACAAAGTATACGCCATTGGTATCGGGCACAGACAGAGCCAGCGCTTCGGTTTCCGCTGCCTGCTTGATCAGCCCGAGTTCATCCCTGAGCCACTGGACTGCAGCCCCTGCCACAAACACGCTGCCTTCCAAAGCGTAGTCTACCTTGCCATCAATGCCCCAGGCAACAGTGGTTACTAGGCCCCTGTCTGAAGAGATCAGCCTGGAACCTGTGTTCATCAGGATAAATGCACCTGTGCCGAAGGTTGCCTTAATGGTGCCTGGCTCAAAACAGGTCTGGCCAAACAGCGCCGCCTGCTGATCCCCTGCTGCCCCAGCAATAGGAATGCCTGCAGGAATCCTGCCGAGCTCTGCAGTGTGTCCGTAGACTGCGCTGGAAGGAACAACTTCAGGCAGAATCTCTTCCGGGATGTCCAGGGCATCCAAGAGATCGCAGTCCCACTTGAGATCAGCAATGTTAAAGAGCAGTGTCCTTGAGGCATTGCTGTAATCTGTAATGTGCCTCTGCCCTCCGGTGAGTTTGTAGATCAGCCAGGAATCAATTGTTCCAAAGGCCAGTTCGCCTTTTCCTGCCCTTTCCCGCAGCTCAGGACGGTGATCAAAAACCCACTTCAGCTTGGTGCCTGAAAAATAGGCATCTAAAATCAGGCCTGTCTTTTGCTTAAACAGAGGTTCCAAACCCTGCCTGCGCAAATCGTCGCAAATGCCTGCAGTTCTCCGGCATTGCCACACAATGGCCCTGGTCACCGGCTCACCGGTTTTACGGTCCCAGAGCACCATCGTTTCGCGCTGATTAGTCACACCGATGGCTGCTACATCAGCGGGGTTTACACCTGTTTCTTGAAAAATGCGCTCCAAGAGCTCCAAAGTTCCAGCCCAGATTTCCAGGGCATCATGTTCCACCCAGCCCGGCTTGGGATAGTATTGGGTGAATTCCTGATACACTTTTCCGACCATCTCAGACTGGCGGTCAAAGAGGATTACAGTAGTTCCCGTCGTTCCCTGATCAATTGCCAAAACGTATTTACCGAGCACCATTGGACGCCTCCTTTTGCTACCCTAAATTCTGCAAAAGGGGACTATTTCCTTCCAAACACACCTTCGTCAGTGGCTAGGAAGTCCACCGGCCTGTCCCAGGGATCTACAGGCACATCGCGCACAAAGGTCTGATACACTAAGCCAACGGTCTTCGCAGGCGTCGAGGCCAGAAACCGGTCATAGTAGCCGCCTCCGTAGCCGATGCGGTAGCCCTGAGGTGAAAAGGCCAGGCCTGGCACCAGTATCAGATCCAGCTCTTCAGGGTCAGCAGCAGGGGCTTCCGGTCCAGGTTCCAAAATGCCAAAGACGGCAGGGGAAAGAGCTTCCCGGGATGTAAAACGCCTGGCCACAAGCCCCTTGGGATTGCTCTGCACCACCGGCACGTATACTTCTTTGCCCAGGGACAGGGAGTGTTCTGCAATCTGCCAGGTGTCGATTTCCCAGCCGAAGGAGAGATAGGTCATGACGTTGTGAGCCTCTGCATAAACCTGATGTTGGGAAAGATGCTGAAAGATCGCCTGATTCCACTGCTCCCGCAGATCCTTCGGCACCCTGCCCCTCTCCCTTTTCAATTCCCTTCTAAGCTCATTCTTGCTCATGATCATTCACCGGCCTTATCACAACAGTAGTCGACCGCTCCCAGTCAAGATGCTCTGCCAGGGCAGCCTGCACCTCATCTGCTGTCACGCTTTGCAGCACTTCCAGGAAACTGTCAGAGGGGATCCCCCGAAAATAGTTGGAGATCAGGCGATTTGCGGTATACTCGAAGGAGTCGTAGGACGCAAGATGCGCCCCGTAAAACTGCCTTTTCAGGCGTTCTACATCGCCGCTGGAAACTCGGGCAGTCTTCAGTTCGTTGATGATCCCGCTCAATGCATGATGGAGGGCATCAGGATCCCGGGTTTCCGAGCCCATGGCTGAGTAGGCAAATCTAGGGTCTGCGCTGAAGTATGCTGAAAAAGAGTCTGTAATCAAGTCTTCTGCGTACAGCCTCTCATAGCTTGCGGAGCTCCGGCCTGCAATCAGCCTCATGCCCAAAGACATCACAATCTGTTGGCGGAGAAGATCCTCCCCCTGCCAGACGGGCTCGTGCTTAAAACCTAAGAGATAGCGGGGACGAGAAACTGGCAGTTCTTCCTCTACCCTGGCGGCCTTGACCTGACGCGGCTCTGGAGGATCAAAACGCTCAATGGGTCCTGTGCTTTGCTCCCAGACGGGATAGTTGTCCTCGATCAACTGGAGAGTCTGAGCCGGATCCACATCGCCGACAACTGCCAGCGCCATGTTTCCGGGCTGGTAGAAGGTATTGTAGCAGCGCATCAGATCAGCCACAGTGGTTCTTTGCACCGACTCTGCCGTGCCGCCGATATCCAGCCTGACGGGATGCTCGCTGTACAGGTTCTCCAAGAGCAGACTGTGGATGCGGTGACTCGGATAATCTGCATACATTTGCAGCTCCTGGATAATGATTCCCTTCTCTTTCTCTACGTTTTCGTCCGTCAAATGGGGACTGTTCACAAACTCAATCAAAAGCCGCAGGCAATCCTCCCAATTCTCGGTGGTAGAAAAGAGATAGCTCGTTTGGGTATAGCTGGTAAAGGCATTGACAGATGCGCCCCATTCCGCGTAACGGCTGAAAACACTGCCTCCTTCCTCCTCAAAGAGTTTGTGTTCGAGGAAGTGGGCAATACCCGCGGGAACATCCACGCAATCTCCGCCGGAAACTCCAAATCTAAGATCTATGGAGCCGTAATTGGTGGACAACATCCCGTAGGTTCTCAAAAACTGCTTTCTAGGAAAGACAAAACAGCTTAAACCATTGGGCAGCCGTTTGCTGTATACGGTATCTCCAGTGGGGGTCTTAATCTTCTCCATAGTTTGCTCCTTCCTTTTGCCCTGGACGCAGCAGATAGGTGGTGTCGAGTTCAATGCCCTGCATCGCTCGGACGCAATCATCATATTCCACCCTGCTGATGGCTTCCACAACCTGGTCTACGGAGCGCAGCTCCCCCTCCACCATTCCGATCACATTGCGATCGATAATGCCTGCAGGATTATCGTTGATGCCGGTCATAGCACTGATCAGGCCCCGTTTTGTCTGCTCCAGCTCCTCAGGGCTGATCCGCCCTCCTTTAATGGCATTCACCTGCTCATTAATGATTTCCACAGCCTGCTCCCGGCTGTCATCGCTGATGCCTGCTACGATCGTAAGCAGTCCCTTGCTGCCTTCAATGCTCGAACCCACAGAATAAGCAAGGCTGGCTCTTTCGCGCACATTCATGAACAGTTTGGAGTGGGGAAAGCCGCCGAGAACTCCGTTGCCCACCAGCAGCGCATAGTAATCGTCATCAAGATAGGTGCAGTTTGTACGGTACCCCATTACCAGAACTGTTTGGTTTACATCCAGAGATTCCTCGAAAACCCGCTCCCCTTCAACCTGAACTCTCATAGGCTTCTGCAGCGTGACACTGCGGCCGGAGCTTGGGATCAGCGACGCGAAGAGATCTGCCGCCTGGTCAAGGTTGGACCCGACGATGAAAACATCCAGGGGATGCCTTTGCAGCAGGTTCTGGTAATGCTCATATACAAAGCGGTTGTCCAAGTGTTCCAAGCTTTCCAGATCACCATATTTGTAAATCCCAAAGGGTTCGTCCTCGCACATCAGGGCTGTAAACCGAGCTAGGGCATAGGATCGCTTATCATTGACCAACCCCTTCAAATCCTGTTCCAAGGTGCGCTTTTCCTGTGAGAAATACGGCTCATGGAAGCGATCGCCAGGGCCAAAGGGTTCGGTAAAAATCTGCCAAAACGACCTTAGCCCCCGCTCCAACAGTTTCTCTCCCTGCGGCAGCAGTCTGGGGTCCACCATTTGAAAGTAAAGCTCAAGGATCTGCCTCTCACCGACTTTCAAAATGTCAGAACCAAACTCCGCCGCATACAGCTCCTCCGACTCCCGGGCAATATGCAGGGTGGAAGGAAAGGTTCGCGATCCCCTGCGCAGCAAAAGAGGCAGAAGCGCGGTGCCCGTCGCCTCCTTTTCCTTCAGGTCCTGCTGGATAAAGATCTTGCAGGTCAGGGACGTAAACTTATCCGTTTCACAAAGGTGCAGGCGCACACCTTCGCTCAGTTCACACTGTGTGAATTTCACAATAACTCCTCCTTGGCCCATTCCATGTCAATACCTGTATTCTCCCCAAAAGGAGAAACATCATTAGAGGTTCTGCAATATGCATTCTGGGGGCAGAGAGAACAGTCGCTCCTGATGGGAAAAGCCGCCGCGCCCTGTTCAGAGCCTTGAATGATGTCTGTACAGGTCTTAATCAGCCACTCTTCTGTCTGATCAGCGTCCAAGAGCCGAGCTTCCAGCCCGTATAAACGGTTAGGTATCAGGAAATAGGCTTGCGAGCTGATTACAGGCAGCCCAAACTCCCTAGCCATCGCCCAGGCATAGAGGCGAAGTTGCACATCATAACCTGCACCCACCTGAGTCACCTGGTCATGGGTGATCCAGTTGGACTTGAAGTCGACAATCTCAATGCCCCCCTCACCGAGGTAGACATGGTCAACCAAGCCGTTTACATAAAAGTCGCCCGCGGGAATAATAAAATCATGTTCCTGGAAAATCTTGCCCCGTCCCTGCTCCAGCCGCACTCTGCTAAAAAACTCACTGTTTAGGTAGGCTGTGATAACCTCCTCCAGCCCGGACTTCTGCCTATTATCCAGTACCACACCTTCCATCGCGGCAGCATGTTCCACCAGTTCCGACAGCATGCGCGGGTCTTTGATCTGTTCAACCACCCGGTGCACAATATTTCCCCTCTGGGTCCCGCTCAGGGGCGCCCCGGCACCGCCTGAACCAGCCTGAACTCTGACGGGCTTGCGTTCAGGCACGCCTAGAATATAGCGGAGATAATAATAGCGAGGACAGCGGGCATAACTCATCAATGAAGTGACGGAAAAGGAAACCTGATTGTATTGGGGCGTAAGCGGCACATAGTCTGGAAACTCCGGTTGCACAAGTTCTGCCGAAGGCGCCTTGCCTTCAAGGGGCGGCAGGGTCCCCGGCACCTCCCTATAAAGATCTCCCGGCAGCCATTCGAGGGCAGCCTGGAGCCAGGACCACCAGCTGTCTTTCGCTGTCTTGCCGTCCCTGGCACACCAGTAAAGCCTCTCTTCAGCCCTGGTGACAGCTACATAAAGCAAGCGCTTGGCCTCGCTGATTTCTTCCTGCTTTTCGATCTCTTTCAGACGTTCAAAGCTTGCCATGCCGCGATAGGTTAAGCCAATGTCGGGATGGTACAGAATATCTCCCTTCTGAGCCCGCACTGCTCCGGCATTGGTGTCAGGCAGAAAGACTACTGGAAACTCCAAGCCCTTAGCCCCGTGAATCGTCCGCAGCACCACCACATCGGCATGTTCCGCATCAAGGAGGGCCTCTCCCTCTTTTTGCGCTTCTCGTGCCATCAGGCGCAGAAATCTCGCTTGTTCCGGAATTGCATACACATCCTTGGCAAAGAGATCCCAGCTTTGTTCCAGAAGTTTTTCTATGTTGGCAACCTTTTGCGGTCCGAAAGGCAGGCGCCAGGTTTTAGCCACATAGTCTGTCCGCTGCAGCAGGCTGGATATAACCTCCGGGGCGGGTCTGTGCCTGGACTGGGCTTTGAGAAAGTCATAGTCTGCCTGCGACTTGACCACCGCTTCCTGCTCCTTGGCGCTCAGCTTGTCCAAGCGTCCCTGTCTAAGCCAGAACAGGCCTTCATCGGAAACCAGATAGAACGGAGAGCGCAGCACTGCCAATCGCGCGGCCTCATCCTGAGCATCTTCCAGCCAGCGGAAGTAGTGCAGAACATCCTGGATCTCCTGTTTTGAAAAAAACCCGCGGCCGCTGAGATTCACATAGGGAATGCCAGCTTCTTTCAGGGCTTTCTCATAAATGTGCGCATTGGTCATCGCCCGGAAGAGAAGGGAGATATCCTCATAGCGGTACTCTCCTCCGTCCACCAGCTTTCTGATCTTGAGGGCGATCTGCTCGGCCTCCAGTGCCCTGGCCTCGGCAGAAAGCTCATCTTCTGCCGGCGTCCGCAGGATCGCCACGCAAGGTTGTCCAGCTTCTTCTTTTTTTGCCGCACTTTTTTCAAAGCCTATGGCTTCCCCGGCCAAAAGTTCGCCAAAAAAAGCATTGACAAAACTGAGCAGCTCAGGGCGGGAGCGGAAGTTCTCCTCCAAAAACACAGTCTCGCCGGCAGCTGCAATTTCTGCCTTAGTATCCAGAAAGACCCCTACATCTGCACCGCGGAAACGATAGATCGACTGCTTAGGGTCACCTACTACAAAAAGCGTGGCACCGCCTTCTACAAGCGAGTCCACAATTTTTTTCTGCAGGGGATTGGTGTCCTGGAATTCATCTACGCACAGATGCTTAAAGGGGTAGTCGGCAAGGACATTCGGATCCTGCAGAAGCTCGTAGGCAAGCTGTTCCAGGTCATTGTAGTCCAAGACGCCGAAGAGTCTCTTCCTCTCTCGGTAAAGCTCGTGGACCTGTGCCAAAATCTCCCCTACATACGCAAGGATCATTCGGCCCTGCTTCTCCTTAATGATCCCCTGGGCCCTTTCGATTAAGTTCCGAAACTCCCGGGTTTGCTCAGCCAGCTTTCCCCTTATTTTCTTAATCAGATTAAGCAGTACATCCAGAGCCTCCAGGCGCAGCCCGTCATCTGGGAAGGCCAACAGGTCAGCCAGAGCAGGCCACTCCTCTGCCAGTTCTGCCAATATCCGTTCCTGGACCTCGGTGGTGGGTTTTAGGGCTAACACCCATGCGGCAGCCTGACGGAGCTGGAACAAGGGGAAATCTTCCACCTCGTCCTCTGAAAAAGCATAATCGAAGTCAAAATCCCCCTTGCCGGCCATTTTCTCATACAAGTCCAGCACCATAGCTGCAACTTCAGAGGGACTGCCCAGCTCTTCAGGCGGATCCGACTCAGCGATCACTTCTTCAACCGCCTCGCCGAGCATAACCCTGGTTTCCCACTCTTCTCCCACACGAAAACGGGGATCAATCCCTGCCTGGAGAGGGTGTTCCTTAATAATGCGCTGACAGAGACTGTGGATCGTTGAAATCTGGGCCTGCTCAATGCTTTCGATTAAGTCGGGCCGTTCATCCCGCAGGCGATCCTTCATCTCCTGGGCGGCCTTTTTTGTAAAGGTAATGGCGGCAATTTCATCTACCTGAACGCCTGTCCCTAGCAGATGCAGATAGCGCTCAACCAGAACTCGCGTCTTGCCTGAGCCTGCGCCGGCTGTAACCGCCAGGGGGTGGTCGATGGTGGTAATAGCCTTCTCTTGGCTGGGCGTCGGTTCAAAAGACATTAGAACCCCACCTCCTTACGGCAGATACCCTGAAAGGCACAAAAACTGCAGATTCTGGAACTGGCAGGTTCAATGGGAAACTCACCCTCCAGGATACGCTGGGCATAGTCCTGCAAGATTTCGGCAAACTTTTCATTCTGCACTGCGAAACCCGCTTCGTCCAGAACATTCTTGCCTTTAGTTACGCCAAGTTCCTTGCAGTAAGCCTCATGGAATATACCTTTCCTGCTTCTCTCCCTGATCACGTAGTAGGCTGCGCCAACATTCTGTCCCTGGGGAAGGATATCCTGGGCAGCCAGAAGATAGGCGGCAATCTGTACATCTTTTCCCGCGACCATGGCGCTAATCTGGGGAGCAGTCCCCGTCTTGTAATCGTAGAGCACATAGGCACCTTCCGCGTTGAGATCAATACGGTCAATGCGTCCTCGGATAACTACAGGTCCCAAAGCTGTAGTGACGGCCAGCCCCTGGAACCATTTTTCCAGATATTTAGGGCGAAATCCCCTCTGGGCCCAGGTTAAGTCAGAGCGGATAAAACTTCGCATTTCCCTGATCAGTCTGCTGGAAGGCTGGGCGCCCACGCCGTCATATTCCTTTCTCAGCAGGCCTTCAATCTTGACCTGTCCGTCCTCGACATCCGGAAGGGGACCTTCCAGGTGCTCCTCCCAAAAAACCTGCAGTGCTTTGTGGACCAGATTGCCATGATCCCTGGCATCCAGCTCCAGGGATACTTCTTCATCCGGTACCAGCCTGAGGACATAGCTGCAGAAGAACTGGAAGGGGCAGTTGGCATAGCGGTTCAGCTGGGAGACTGACAGACCGTCCTCTAGGACCCTGCTTTGCAGCTCCTTGAGAAGCTCCCTGTCCTCCAAGAAACCTTCCCCCAGGAAAAGAGTGGGGTGGTGGATTCCTTCCCCTTTGACGGTCCTGGTTTCCTCTGCCTGTTTCGGCAGGATGGCCGCGGGCAGATTCAGTTTGCCTGCCCGGTCCACCTCTGGATAGTATAAGTTCACACACGCTGCTGCACTGAGCAGGCGTTCAAAAAGTTCTGTTCTCACCAGGGCAGGTCTGGCCTTGGTCAGCCAATGAGCGTTCCTCAGGGGCGGAAACTGACCCTCCACCAGTCCTCCTGCGTAAAGCTGCCCATACATCTGAGCTCCAAGCTGCTCCACACTGACCACCTGCACCTGCTCAGAAAAAATCCGTCTGCCCTGGATCTGATAACTGTCCAGAAGGTCTTGCAGCAGCTGAACAAATCGCTCAGGCGTGATCGTCCAGTCAAACTGGGTGAAACCTTGGGCAATTTTCTGCAGGCCGTCCCACGCTTTCACGAGCTCAGCCCAGTTATCTATCTCTTCATCAGGCACAACCCACAACTCCGGCTGAAGCTTGTCCAGCAGATCTTCCAGCAGGGCCCCGTATTCCCTGAGGGGTCTGGGGAAGAGTTCCTTGACGATGGCGCTGAGAAGCTCAAAGAGCTCTTCCCAGCCAGGCTGTATCCCTAGATACTCGCGCCAGGCAGGAAAACCCCTAAGAGGAGGCCCCAGGCGGAGCAGACGCTTTTCTTCGTCCGTTAAGACATGGGGGAGACCCCAGCCAGGTGCAGTCAGCAGCTCCCAGTGGTGTTTGTGCCAGCCCTGCAGCTCTGCCAGGAATGCGGTGAGGAAAGTCTTGCCTAGAGGAGTGTTGCGCAGACTCACCTCAGGCACCCTCCAGGGGATTTTCATTTTCCCAAAGACCATGCGGAGAATCGGCAAATACTGCCCAGGATTGGGGAACGCCACCCCGAGCTCGTCAATTGGAACACCCTGCTCGATCTTGCGGCGCAGCTCCTCTCCAATCATCTCCACCTCGGCAATGGGGTCGCTTGCTTTGCTGACTGAAACCTCTGCAGCTGAAGCCTCCGGTCGAATGACTTCCAATGACCTTCCCCGGGCTAGAGCTTGCACGAGTTCCTGTTCCAGGGGGCGAAGCTCGCCTAATCCATACACTCTTACTTTCTCTGTTTCAGGCAGCGCCTTCCTTTGCCTTGCCAACTCTACGCTGCGTTTCATCTGGTCTGCAGCATCCAATACACCGTGGCCCGCCAGAATTTCTTTGTACCTGGTATGCAGTAAATACAGTTCAAGGCGGCCTGCTTCGGGCATGGAAGCAAAGATGTCTTCGCCGAAATCCGCCTGCTGAAACAGCGTTTTCAGCTCCTGGACAAAACCCGGGTAATGGGCTATAGGCGCGAAAAACTTCAGCTCTTCGGCATAATCCTGGACGCTTTGCCAAACAGCCACTTCTTCCACGATCTTGTCCTCCCTGTAGGAAACCAGACCCTCCTTGAGAATCTGGGCTGCGAGTCCGGGCAGCGTCATCACCAGAGAGGAGTCTCCCTCCCTGACCAGGCGCCGCCTGAATCTGCGTATCAAACTGTTTGGAACCAAGTACAGGCAAGTCACAGCTTAACCTCCTAAGCCAAGAGCTCCTCAATTACTTGTGCCACGCCGTCCTGGTCGCAGTCGGGAGCTATCTTGCGCGCTTTGCTCTTGAGCAGTTCAGAACCGTTGGCCATGGCAACTCCCAGGCCTGCCCAGGTAATCATCTCAAGGTCATTGACATTGTCGCCAATGGCCGCTACATGCTCTGCCTCCAGCCCCAGCCGCTCAGCAGCAAAGGCCAGTCCGGCACCCTTGCTGCAGCCGAAAGCGATGATTTCAATACCCTTCCAGGTGTCACCCTCTGCTCCAAAGAGCATGGCGTTCACCTTTCCAAAGCTGCCCCCGGCAAACTCCCCGTAAAGGGCTTCAACCCTGTCTGCCCTGTCAATCAGGGAGATGCGCACCGGGGCAGCCTCTAAGTCCACCTTCGGTAAAAACTCTGCCTCCACGCCTAAAAACCAGCCTAAGAGATCCTCGGGTTCGTCCCAGCTGCCTGCAGGGGCTACCACCCTTTCACCGGCGCTCTCCCCGGTATAGACAACATAATTGATATCCAGAAAGTCAAGCTTGTCCACTATGTCCCGGGCAGCAGCCAGGTCGATCCCGTGCTGCGCCAGAATCTTTGCTGAAGAGGGATCATAAACCACAGCCCCGTTATGCACGATGACCAGCTCATTCAAACCCAAGGCCTGGACAAAGGGAAGGGTGCCTGCCAATCTGCGCCCGGTTGCCAGCAGAACTTTCATGCCGCGTTCCTTAGCCTTACGAATTGCTTCCTTAGTGCGGGGGGTCAGCTCCGATTTGCTGTTTAGCAGCGTTCCGTCAATATCTAAAGCAAGGAGTCGATACTTCACATCTTGCACCTCATTATGCTATCTATAGCCAAATAGAAACTTCATCCCGATCCATAAGCTCAATACATTCTCGCAGTTTCCCGTTGAGATGTGCGTCTTCAGTCGTAGCGTTGCGCACCTGCCTTAAAAGGTCGATGCCTCTCCTGAAGGCAAAGACTAGATCGCCCTCATCAACGGAGGAATCCTCCAGGAGCTTGGTGAAGCTTTCACCATTGCTCCAGCGGTAGGCCAAGGCAGCCACATGATCGTTAAACTGCACAGTCGAATACCCAACCATCCTTTGCTCCATTTTCATCAAGGAATGCCAGATGCGGATGATCGGCGAAAAATCCAGTCTATGCTTGATGCGGAACTCGTTCTTCCGGGGCTCGTAACCGACTGAAACCAGGGCTGCGTTGAGCTCAGGGGGCGTATAGGCCTGAAACAACCCTTCCATGAACATCTCGGTAATTAACAGCTCATTGCCGTGAATCTGGCTGGCCAAAAGTCCTGCAGTAGTCAGCTCATCATTCTCCAAATAGCCCAGGGCTTCCAAAAACGCCTTCTTGTCGGAAAACTCCTGAATGTACTTCTTATGTGGGTCGAGGGCCTCTTCCCTCAGCATCAGGCGCTCATAGGCTGCGATTTTCCTGCGGAACTTCCTGTGCTCCCGCCGCAGCGCCGAGCGCTGCTGTCCTGGATATTCGCGGAAAAAGGCGCTGTCAATGCGCTGAATCAGAGCACGCAGATCTCGCTTCATGCCCTTCTTGGCCCGTCGGTTGTAAGTGTTGGCCAAACGGCGCTCAAGCTCACTTTTCTTGCGAATTAGGCGGGCAAGCCCGTCCCGGCCGCGAAGATGCTGCTCATAACGGGCAAGTTCATCTTTCAGCATCTCGATCTGCACCAGCACTCCCTGCCGCTCCGCCGAAGCCTGGTAAGTAGCGAAGTTCTGCCCCAGGATGCGGTGGATGTCCTGTTCGTTGTAGTTTTTCACCAAATTCAGGATGGAGTTATAAGTCAGGGCGAACTGGCTCTGGAGGGGCTCCACTTCATCCTCCTTCATGCTGGGGAACTCCCCGGCGTCGAAGTAATTCAAATCTACAACGGTGAAGACATACCCCTCTTCATCAATGCCCCTGCGCCCTGCCCTGCCGGCCATCTGAAAATATTCACGGTTTGAAATGGGCCGAAATGTGACTCCGTCCCATTTGGTACTGGAATCGAAACAGACAGTCTTGCAGGGAAAGTTGAGGCCCACCGCGAAGGTCTCTGTGCAGTAGAGCACCTGAATCAGGCGCTGCGTGAACAGCTCTTCCACAATGTCCTTTAAAACAGGCAGCATGCCCGCATGATGATAGGCTATCCCCTTTAAGAGAAGGCGTCTCAAGTGGGGCCAGCGTCCGCTTTCTACATTTGGATAACGCTCCAGCACTTCATCGATAATTGCCTGCACCTGGGCTTTCTGGGCTTTGTCCAGAAAGTCCTGTGCTTCGCTGAGCTCCAGCGCGTTGCTTTCACACTTTCTGCGGCTGAAGGTAAAGAAGAGGCAGGGCAGGTACTGATCTTTGATGGCGTCCACCAAGTCCAAGTGGGTGGTCGCCGGCACATCGGGACGGCCGTCAGTGCTTTCCGACATCAGCCGGCGATGCTTTTTCTGCAGCCTGCCCATGGTTGTAAAGCCGAGGGAACGTTCATAGAGCGCGTGTTTCAGAGGTACAATCCGCTCAGAGTGGGTTACCACTTCTACATCTGATCCCTGCACCTCTTCGATCCAGCTGGCCAGCTCATCCACGTTGGGGATGGTCGCACTTAATCCGAGAAAACGCATGGAAGGCGGCATGAAAATCAGGCTTTCTTCCCATACGCTCCCCCTCTCCGGATCATCGATGTAGTGGATTTCATCAAAAATCACATAGCGAACATCACTGACACGCTCCGGATCTTCCTGGAGCATATTACGGAAGATCTCCGTTGTCATGATCAGAATCGGTGCATCGGGGTTTACGACGATGTCCCCTGTTAAAATGCCCATGGCTTCAGGGCCCACCAGGGCTTTGAACTCCCTGTACTTCTGATTGCTCAACGCCTTGATCGGTGCTGTATAAACCACCCGGCCCCCTTCCCGAAAGATCTTCTCGATTATGTAATCGGCAATCAAGGTCTTCCCTACTCCAGTCGGAGCAGCCACTAGGACAGACTTGTTCTGGTCAATAAAGTCCACTGCCTGCTCTTGAAAGGGATCCAGAGTGAAACCGCGATACATTCTAGCTGTTGGCTGCTTGGTCACAGGCAACCTCCTTTGTCTTCTATAGTTTGCCTATGCAGAAATCATCTTTCTTTATGTATTCCCCATCAGTGGAGAAAAAGACAAGGCGATCGTACACAACAAAACTGATTATCCTATACCTTTCGGGACCTTCTCTCAACTTCCTGCACTCCCCGGCAGAACTGTGGTACAATAGGACTGAATGCAGGGTGTGCTGCTGGATTGTGGACTGGAATAGCACTTCATATGTACGGCATAATAACTCCGGGAGGGACGTTATGCAAAGTGATTTCGGCTTTAACTTCGACAACTCTTACGCCCGCCTGCCCGGGATCCTGTTCTCCTTCCAGGAACCGGCCTCTATTCCTGCTCCTCAGGCAGTTGTGATCAATGATGAACTGGCCGAGTTTTTGGGACTCTCTCCCCAGGCGCTGAGGAGCGAGGCTGGAACAGCTGTCTTAGCAGGCAATGAAAATCCTCCCGGCGGGCTGCCCCTGGCCCAGGCCTATGCAGGGCACCAGTTCGGCCACTTCACGATGTTAGGTGACGGCAGGGCGATCCTCATCGGTGAACAGATTACCCCTTCCGGCCAGCGCTATGACCTTCAGCTGAAAGGCTCAGGCCGCACCCCCTATTCCCGGGGAGGCGACGGGAAAGCAGCCTTAGGGCCCATGCTGAGGGAGTACATCATCAGTGAAGCCATGCACTCCCTGAAAATTCCCACAACGAGAAGCCTGGCTGTGGTTACTACTGGAGAACAGGTGCAGCGGGAGAGGCTTCTGCCGGGTGCGGTGCTCACCAGGGTGGCAGCGAGCCACTTGCGGGTAGGCACTTTTCAATATGCTTCAGGCCTCAGGGACGAAAAAGTTCTGAAGCAGCTTGCCGACTACGCCATAAAGCGCCATTACCCGGACATCAGCCTGGAAGCCAATAAATACTTGGCGCTGTTCAGGGCTGCAGTCCGCGCCCAGGCATCGCTGGTGGCCGGCTGGATGCTGGTTGGCTTTGTGCACGGAGTGATGAACACAGATAACATGACCATTAGCGGCGAGACCATTGACTACGGACCCTGCGCCTTTATGGATACCTTCGATCCTGCAGTTGTTTTCAGCTCCATTGACTATCATGGACGTTATGCCTATGCCAATCAGCCCAAAATTGCAGCGTGGAATCTGGCCCGTTTTGCTGAGGCCCTCCTTCCCCTCATCGATGATGACCAGGAAAAGGCACGCCTGCTGGCAGAAGATGAACTGAAAAACTTCCACGCCCAGTACAATAAAGACTTCCTGGACGGCATGCGCCGCAAGCTTGGTCTGAAGGGCGCCCAAGAAGAAGATGCGGAGCTCGTTGGGGATCTTTTGCAGCTGATGTATGAGCACAGAGCAGATTACACAAACACTTTTCTGGACTTGACTTTCGGCCGATTCGACGAAGGCAGCCTCTACCGGTCAGAAGCATTTGCATCGTGGAAACTACGCTGGCAGAAGCGCCTAAGCGGCAACGCTGAACCCTGGGAGGAAACGCAAAAACGGATGAAGCAAAGCAATCCTGCGGTGATTCCCCGCAATCACCGGGTAGAAGAAGCCCTCAGGCCGGCGGTGCAGGCCGGCGACTACCGACCTTTGCACAAACTGCTGCAAATCTTGGCGGATCCTTTCTCCCACAGCCCAGAACAGGCAGAGTACGCAGCTCCACCCGACCCGGAGGCACCTCCTTATCGGACATTCTGCGGGACTTAGTCAAAGTGGGCAATTCGTCATAGACATCGCTAAACATAAGGTGTATACTTATATTTGTAGAACAAGCGCCAAGGAGGTGTCGAAGTGAAAGATAGAGTACAAGCGGTTTTAGATAAAATTCGTCCTGCCCTTCAGGCCGACGGCGGAGATGTTGAGTTGGTCGGAGTAAACGAAGATAACGTAGTCACCGTAAAGCTGACCGGTGCCTGTGTAGGCTGCCCCATGTCTGAGTTGACTCTTAAAGGCGGAATTGAGCGAATCCTCAAGCATGAAATCCCAGAGATTGTTTCTGTAGAATCAGCCCGATAACAGTAAGAGGAGCCAAGTGCTCCTCTTTTTCAATAAAGTGTGAAAGGAGCATCTCTGTGAACCTGCGGAAGCTGCAGCAAGCTGTTTATGAGGCGGGCTTCGATGCCTTCGCCGTCATGCCTGCCAAACGAATCGAATACATGCTTCCCATTCTCAGGGAAGCCCAGGCCGAAAACCGCTACCCCGATTTTGTCGACCCGGAGATTGAAAAACGCATCGACCCAAGAAACCTGCAAAGAAGCGCAAGAAGTATTGTCTCACTGGCCGTTTCGTATTTCACAGGCAGTCCGGGAGCTTGTCCCCCGCTGCATGGAACCGTTTCCCGCTCAGCCTGGGGTGTTGATTATCACCAGGTTCTGGGTGAGCGCATGAACAAAGTCATCGGCTTTCTCAAAGAGCACTTTGGCGCCAGCAGATGCACCAAAGCAGTTGATACCACCTTTCTAATCGACCGCGCCCTGGCCGTAGAAGCGGGACTGGGTTATCCCGGACGAAACTGTGCCGTCTATGTACCGCCCTTTGGCTCATGGGTGTTCCTGGGGGAGATTCTGGTCGATGTTGAACTGCCCCCCACCAAAACCAAGCAGCAGGATAACTGGGCTTGCCCGCAGGGCTGTGCTCTGTGCGTACAGGCCTGCCCCACAGGGGCGCTCTTTGCTCCAGGGAAAATTCAGCCCAAGCGCTGCATCTCCTACTTAACCCAAATGTCGGGGCCCATCCCCCTTGAGCTGCGGGACAAAATCGGCGGGAAGCTCTGGGGCTGTGATATCTGCCAGCAGGTGTGCCCTGTCAACCAGACAGCGCAGCCTAGCCGGCACAGGGAGTTTAGTCCCCTGGTTGGTCCCCACATCGAGTTGCTCCCCCTGCTGGATCTGACAAAACAGGAGTTTACTGAGCAGTTCGGCCGAACTAGCATGGCCTGGCGGGGCAAGAATGTACTGGCCCGCAACGCCTGCATCATCCTGGGCAACCAGGGCAGAGCCGAGGCTCTGCCTCTTTTAGAAAAAACAGCCCGGGAACATCCTAGCGCGATAGTCAAGGATGCCGCGGGCTGGGCTGCCAATAAGCTGAGCGGAAACTAGTTTATGCTTTGCCGCGCCCTTTCCAGGGCACGCTTTAGATGTTCCCTGTAAGGGCCATGATGCTCTGTAGATTCAAGGGCCTGCTCCAGGAAGGTTACTGCTTCTTCACCGCCATAACGGCCGATTGAGACTGCCATTTGGGCCTTTTCCTCGTTCTCCTCGGGATAATGTTCGAACATTTCCCTTAGCAAACTCCATCTGCGCTTAGTCGGAGGCCCGTGGGAGAGAAAGAGGGCCAGATAAGGCAACAAAGGGGAATCGCGGTTTGCCCGCACAAAACGCCGAATGGCCGGCAACTCCTTGCCGCCAAAAGACTTAAGCAGACTCCAGCATTCGAAATACAGGGGATCATCCGGGTCAAGATCAACCAGGATTTGCAGAATCAAATCACTCACTTCAACAAGTGACCACCTGTGGCAGTACACGAGCAGCCTGATCAGAAAACTTGGGTTAATGTCCGGGTTCACCACCCGAGCCCCTAGAATCTTCAGAATCAGATCCACAACCTGCTCATCCGGCTCCGCATCAATGTGTTCAAAGCCGGAAAAAAGGCTTTCGAAGAAATAGTCGTACTTATCCCTGTCCAGCACCGTATTGAAATCTGTGTAGCCGGACCCGCCCTGGCGGAAGTTGCGGAAAACGCCCAGGTCTGACACTATGTTCCCTTTCACTATTGTGCGTTTTTGCCGCTCAGTGGCAATGTCCTCAAGGGGAAAGTTGAAGTAGGGTGTGACCTTGAAATTGTTCATCAAGGTCTGCAGCCCCTGGATCACCACCTGAACGCGGGGGTGGCTGATTTTCAGCCAAATAGGCCGCAAGGGTGCTCCCCGCAGCATCCTAGCTCCTGCACGGCCCAGGATCAGGTTGAGATTTTGCTCAAGATGATTGTCCCTTTTCTGCAGGAGCTGATGCGCTTCCTCCAATATCTGATCCAGATCAGCTTCATCAGTGTCGGCCTGAGAGCTGTAGCACTGCATCATCTGCCCATAGGCCTGCATCCGCAAACGTGTCTGCAACCCTGCTCCCTGCAGAAAATTGTCCACCACATACTGAACATCCAGGGGAAACTGGAATTTATTCAAATCAGTAAACAGTCCGTCTACTAAACTCTGCAACTCTGCGTAGGCTTCCTGTAGCTCCGCCTCTCCTTTGAGGGCGGCACCCAGCATCACCACAACTGCCAGCAACTCCAGGGACGCGCTGAAAGCAGCCAGCATCAAGTCCCGCTCGTAGAAAAACATGCTTTCCTTGATCTCGAGGCAGGCCGCGACAAACCCATCTATTGTAGTAATCTCTTTGACTTCTTCCATGAGTTCTTGATAATCTCTCAGCAAATGAGCATCCCACCTCTATCCCTTGGTTTCAATAGCCCCGCGGGCCAGCGCATCGCAGCGATTGTTAAACTTATTATCACTATGGCCCTTGACTTTAATCCACTCAATATCGTGAGTCTCACTCAAAGCAATCAGCCTGCGCCACAGATCAGCGTTGCTGACCGGCTCCTTTTTTGCGTTGAGCCAGCCGTTTCTTTGCCAGTTTTCAATCCAGCCCTGGTTGAAGGCGTTGACCAAGTAAGCGCTGTCCGAATAGAGTTTCACTTTGCAGGGCCTCTTTAGGCTGCCCAGCGCTTCAATGGCCGCCAGGAGCTCCATACGCTGATTGGTAGTTGCCTCGCTGAATCCGGACATTTCCTTTTCATGACTGCCATAGCGCAAAATTGCTCCCCAGCCCCCCGGTCCAGGATTGCCGCTGCATGCCCCGTCTGTGTAAATTGTCACTTCTGGCTTCATATCTTCACCTGCCTTTGGGCATACCCTCTTCAGCCCCTTTATTTGGCACGTTCGGGAGAAAATGATACAATATTAATCATATCATACTATACATTTGTTTGTATTTGGAGAGAGAATAATGAAGGAGAATCTTGAAAAAATAACGCAAGGCACAGAACACGTTGGACAATCTTGTATTTTCTGCCAACAGCAGTTCAGGGACACAGACGAAGTCGTAGCTTGTCCCCGCTGCCGCAGCGCCCATCATGTCCAGTGCTGGAAAGAAAAGGGGGGCTGCGGCAAGACAGGGTGTCCCCAGACAGCTCAGGCCGTCAGGGGCGAACGTCCTGCAGGGGACGGCCCCCCTCCTCCTGTTTCCAAGACAGCGGTCATTCTAGGCGCTGCAGCTGTACTTGCCGTGATTCTTGCAGTCATTTTCTGGCCCAAACCCCCTGACCCAGCCATGGGCCGCACCAAGATCACAGTCATGGGAGAGGCCTACTTTGAACTCAACGAAGTCATGTCCGGCCTGGCAGAAAGCTATAATGCAGCAAGTGAAGACACTTACATTGACCTGCAGCTGCTTCCCCCAGGGGCTATGGATACAAAGCTGATCGTTCTCATCGCTGCCAATGAGGCGCCTGATGTAATCGCTGTCGATGATGATCGCTTCGCTTACTTTCTGGAAAATGACGTATTGCTCCCGTTGGGGGAAGCTGAGGACGGAGCTCCGATTTACGGCATCCAGCATCCTGCCCAGTTAACCAAGTTGGTGATCTGGGGAGCTACAGAGCATCCGGAGCAGGCGTTAGAAGTATTGCACTATTTCGCAGAGCATATTCCCCCCGCGGACCTCGACCTGCTCAGGGAGTTAGAGAATCAGCCCTGGCCCTTTGACATTGAGTAGGATCTAAAAGGAGCCTTGTTTCAAGCAGCAAGGCTCCTTTCCGTATCAATCTGCGATTAAGCCGCTAAAACTCAACCTGCGGAACTTCCCTGGCGCCGGGCGCCACCTCGAAGAAAGGCTTAGGCTCAAACCCCATCAGGCTGGCGATCAGCCTAGTCGGGAACTGCCTGATTGTTGTGTTCCAGGTCTGCACTGACTGGTTAAAGCGCATGCGTTCTGTGGCAATCCGGTTTTCCGTGCCGGCCAGCTCATCCTGGAGCCGGATAAAGCTTGCATCTGCCTTGAGCTCAGGATAAGCTTCGCTGATGGCCAAGAGTCTCCCCAGGGCTGAATCTAATCCCTGGTTGGCCTCCATCTGTGCCTCAGGGGTTCTGGCTCCTAACAGTCTGGAACGGGCGTCAGCCACATCGGCAAACACTTGCTCTTCATGGCTTGCATAGCCTCTTACTGTGTTAACCAGATTCGGTATCAAGTCTGCCCTTCTTTGCAGCTGGTTTTCCACTTGGGCCCAACTGCCTTCCACGGTTTGCTCCAGTGCTACCAATTGGTTGTAGCGCTTGACTACACTGCTGCCTAAAAGTAAGACGATTACTGCAACAACAATTAGAACTACTGTGCCTTTTTTCATTCCTTCACGCTCCTTTTCAGTCTAAAACCGTCGGCCCGCGCCCCCGCCTCCGCTGCGTCCTCCGCCAAATCCCCCGGAAGGCCGTGAACCGCCGCCAAAACCACCGCCAAAGCCTCCGCCTCGAGGCATGCGGGTGATGATTACAGGGCCGCGCCTTGATCCTCCGCCGCCAACCCCGCCGGTGCCGCCGGGTGGGTAACGCCTGCCTCTACGCATCAGGACAACAATCAGGATAAAGATTGCAAAAGATAGCAGCCAGCCGGAATTCGGGCTCTTTTCCTCCGCAATTTCATATTTCTCACCGGCCAGGATGTTTGCATAGGCCACAGCCATGGCTGCCAGCCCGGGTCCATAGTCGCGCTTGCGAAAATGGGGCATTCCTTCCTGGTCGATCACTGCACCAATCAGTCCGTCCGGCAAAACGCCCTCCAGACCGTAGCCAGGTTCAACCTCGATGGCGCCTTCAGCCACAGCCAACAGCATTAAGAGCCCGCTGTCCTCCGGTCCGCCAACCCCCCATTCGTTAAACAGGGCAGTTGTGTACTCCTTCGGCTCCATTGGAGCAGTGGTTGAGACTGTAACCACAACCAGGCCGATACCCTGCTCTTTCCACAGTCTTTCCCCCAGCAGCTGCATTTCAGCTTTGCTGCGCTGATCTAAAACATTGGCAAAGTCATTGACAAAACCCTGATGGGCGGGGAAAGCTGCGCTGACCAGGCCGGTAAAGACAAAAAGCGCTGCAAGAAAAATACTAAATTGAATAAACCTGCGATTTAGCTGCGAAAACATTCTGTTCACCTCATTCGCCGGAGCGATTGACCGTGGCGCCCTAGAAGCTCGCCAAGGCCATAATAATTGCCGAAACCATAGACCAGAGGATCGGCTGCATTCAGGTCAAAACGGCCGTCTGCAGCAAACTCTTCGCTATAGTGCACCCAGACCACTTCGCCCAAAAACAAGTCATGACTCCCCAAGGGTATCACTTGAGTCAGGCGGCATTCGATATTGACAGGGCACTCCGCAATCAGGGGGGCCCGCATCAGATTGCCGGGCACTGCTGTAAATCCGCACTCCTTGAANNTTGGGCATGTTTACTACAAACCCGCCTGATTCCCTTATTATATCATAGGAATGGCGCGTCGGCCGAATTCCCAGACTGATAATTGCCGGCTCAGAGCAGGCGATCCCGGCCCAGGCCAGGGTGATAATGTTGGCGGGACCCGTGCTTTGACAGCTCACCAGGACAGGCGGTACAGGATAGAGCCAAGTGCCAGGCGGCCTGGTAATCTTCATGGTCACAGTCACTCCCCATCTGGAATCGCATGATAGACTTCTTTTCCTTCGGCCCAGCTGAAATCATTGGCCGTAAACTCCTGAACATTTTGGCGGAGGGCCTCGACTTCTTCCGGGAAGCCTAGGATATGAAAGGTCACCTGTTCCAAATATTCGATGTCAGCAATCATGATACCTTGCGTCAACAGCTCATTTTGGATCTTGCCTGAATGATTGTAATCGACAGTGATGGCGATTTTCCGCGCAGGGACCATGCGAACGATGCCTGCTTCCCGCAAAGCTTCCCGCACTGCTCCGCCGTAGGCGCGAACCAAGCCGCCCCGTCCCAGGAGGGTGCCGCCAAAATAACGGGTGACTACAGCAGCACAGTTGACCACCTGGTGGTTCTTCAGAACTTCAAGCATGGGAAGGCCTGCGGTACCGCTAGGTTCGTTATCATCACTATATTTCTGAATTTCCTGATTGATACCAATGATATAGGCAGGCACGTTGTGGGTGGCATTCCAGTGTTCTTTCCGGACCCCTTCAATAAAGGCTTCCGCCTCCTCCTGGGTCTGAACAGGCTTAATCCGTGCTATGAACTTGGACTTTTTCTCAATCAGCGTAATCTCCGCTTCCTTAGCAACCGTCTTGTACTCAACAAGCATTCTACCACCTCGAGATAGTGTTCCACATCCTTTTGCATCTTCCTCCCCTTTCTGCTATTCTAATCTGGAAGAGGAGGATCAGCATGGACATATTCAGAGCTATTGCCGCTGAGTTAGGCATTAAAGTCAGTCAAGCCGAGCAAACCGCGGCACTGTTGGACGAAGGCAACACCATACCTTTCATCGCACGCTACCGCAAAGAGGCCACCGGGGAACTCGACGAAACTGTTATCCGCGCTCTGGCCGAACGCCTTGCCTACCTGCGCAGCCTGGAGGAGCGCAAAGAGGAAGTCACAAGGCTGATTGCCGCCCAGGACAAGCTCACGCCCGAACTCTCCAAAGCGATTTCCAAAGCAGCCACCCTGCAGGAACTTGAAGACCTGTATCGGCCCTACCGGCCGAAGCGCCGCACAAGGGCCTCCGTTGCAAAAGAAAAAGGCTTGGAACCTTTAGCCCTCAAACTGTTGGAACAGGGGCCTGAGGATCCGGCAACCCTGGCTGAAGCCTTCTTGAATGAGGATGTAACCTCCGTCCAAGACGCTCTCCAAGGTGCCCAGGACATACTAGCGGAGCAGTTCAGCGATGATCCGGCCATTCGTGCCAAGATCCGCAGGCTTACCTTTGATACAGGACTTCTGGCAAGTGAAAGAGCAGATGAAGATGTGCCTGAGGCCAGTGAGTTTCAGATGTACTTTGATTACTTTGAAGATGTGGCAAAAATTCCGCCCCACAGGATTCTAGCGTTAAACCGCGGCGAGCGCTTAAAAGCGTTAAAAGTGAAAATCCAGGTCGACGTGGAAAAGATCCATGCCCTCTTGCATAAAGAGATTGTCAGGGACAGCAGTTCTCCTGCCCTTCCCTACATAGTGGAAGCTATCAAAGACAGCTATGCAAGGCTTTTAGCCCCCAGCCTGGAGCGGGACATCCGCCGCAGCCTTACGGAAAAGGCGGAGGAGCATGCTATCCAGATTTTTGCCAAGAACCTGCGGGACCTGCTGATGCAAAGCCCCGTGCGGGGTCATAGGATCCTCGGCATCGATCCGGCCTATCGCACCGGCTGCAAGGTTGTGGCTGTCAGTGAGTTTGGCGAACTGCTGGAGCATACTGCCATCTATCCCCATGAACCCCAGAAGCGCTGGAGCGAAGCAATAGATGTTCTGCGGTCACTAATTGATAAGCACAATCTGTCACTGATCACCATCGGCAATGGAACAGCCAGCCGCGAAACAGAACAGCTGGCTGCCGAACTGATTAGAGAACATAAACCTCAGCTGCAGTACCTGGTAGTCAACGAAGCCGGCGCCTCAGTTTACTCCGCCTCCGAGCTTGCCCGGGAGGAATTCCCTGACCTGGATGTTTCCATGCGGGGGGCAGTCTCCATTGCCCGCAGAGTGCAAGATCCCCTGGCAGAACTCGTGAAAATCGATCCCAAGTCCATAGGGGTGGGACAGTACCAGCACGATGTAAATCAAAAGGAACTGGCCAATACTCTGGATCAGGTTGTAGAAAGCTGCGTAAACCATGTGGGGGTAGAACTTAACACCGCTTCCAGCGCGCTGCTGCGGCATGTAGCCGGACTGTCCGCCCGGGTGGCCGACAACATCGTGAGTTATCGGAGCGAGAACGGCGTCTTCCAAACCCGTTCAGAACTGAAGAAAGTTAAGGGGCTGGGCCCCAAGTCCTTTGAACAGGCGGCGGGCTTTTTGCGTATTGCCAACGGCTCCAGGCCCCTGGACAACACCGCAGTGCATCCTGAGTCCTATCAGCTGGCGCAGCAGATCTTGGAGCAAATAGGTTTCAGCGAGCAGGATCTGCAGGACCGGCAGGCCCTGAGTCAGATCAGGGAGAAGCTGAAGTCCCTTGACCCAAAAAAGCTAGCCAACACGCTAAATGCAGGCGAACCTACAGTGCGGGACATTATCGCTTCCCTGGGCCAGCCGGGGCGGGATCCCAGAGATGAACTTCCCCCGCCGCTTTTCCGGGCAGATGTGCTCAGCATGGAAGATTTAAAGCCTGGCATGGTGTTGCAGGGAACGGTGCAGAATGTTGTAGATTTCGGAGCCTTTGTCGATATTGGCGTAAAAAAAGCAGGCCTGGTGCATATTTCGCAGCTCAGCGACAGGTATGTCAGGCATCCAACTGACGTGGTCCAGGTCGGCGATATAGTTACAGTGCGGATTTTAAATGTAGATCCGGCCCTGGAGAGAATCAGCCTCAGCATGAAAACAGAACAGTAAAGCAAAAAGGGCTGCGGCAAGAGAACTAAACACGTTCCTTGCAGCAGCCCGGTTTTCTTTCTCAGACGCTGTTACTCCACAACAATTGCGAACTGGTACCAGTTGTGAGCTGCATCAATCAGCTCGTCGGCCGCATAATAGCGGTCCTTCCCCATGGGCTGGCCGTCGGGATACTTCCTCCCCCAACTGTTGGGATCGTAGACTTCAAAATAAGTTAGATCATCAACCTCAGCATAGCCCTTTACCACCAG
>MTKW01000253.1_pt1 | contig 93125 bp, 79 predicted proteins | sample 1042761 | NCBI WGS metagenome assembly MTKW01 (sample SAMN06205366, study PRJNA360243) | anaerobic digester metagenome | biome: Wastewater treatment plant; feature: Anaerobic digester sludge; material: sludge; isolation source: anaerobic digester fed with sludge from wastewater treatment plant ... | reverse complement strand
GTCAAAAACGAACTGGCGTTTCCTTAAATAGGGGGGTCAAAATTGAGTCGGCGAATACACCTGACATCATTCAAGAGAAAGGTCACCATGGAAAGTGAAACGGTTGGTGGTCCTGTTGACGTTGCCTTGATCTCCAAAGGAGATGGTTTTATATGGATAAAGAGGAAACATTATTTCAAGGCGGAATTGAATCCTCAATTCTTCGCTAATTATTATAGAGGTGGAGGAGATGAGCGGACCCAGGAAATATAAGTCGATCAGGGAGATTGAGAAGACATACTTGCCCAAATGTTTCCAGAAGAGGATGCTGATCGAGATCGAAGACCCACAGACCATAGGAAGGCGAATGGCGGAAGATACCTTCGATAAAGTCAAAGATAAATTCCTGCAAGCTCGGTGAAATCTGGCAATCAATCCCTATCATTTCTATTTTATTTAACTCCATTCCTTTCGATTGCAATTTATGCTATTTTAATTGGGGTCTTTAGCATGAATCAACAGCTCGCGCAGAGAATAGTTCACGCTCTCCGCTCCGAAGTCCGGCTCTTTTCCAAAAGGCTGCCGAATATACCAGGGTCTTGCCACCTCACCATCGATCTCAACCACAGCCAGGACATAATCCTCAGACTTGTTCAGTCCAGTCAGTATCTCATTTCTGGTGATGGTAACCGTCTCCGATCCGCTCGTCCTGCCTTTGACCTCAATGAATCTCAGCCTTCCTTCTTCAGGGATCTTTGATTCAATATCATAGCCCCGGTTCTCTGCGCTCACATCCATCGGTTCATATCCCAATGCCCTCTCCACCTCCATCACCGCCCTCATGGCCATCTGCTCCACCTTGGCTCTTGCTACCGGATCATCAGACATGCCTCTTACGGCGCCATTCAACCTCTCAATGAGACCTTGGGGAACCACCAGAGCACCTCCAATAACCACAGGCGGCATCGGCGATAATCTCCTCTCCTGCTCCAGCTCAGCCATGCGCTTTTGGAGTCTGGCGTAAAGATCGTCAGCTCTCTGCTGAGCTTTGGCTGAATTGATTCGTGCATTGATTTTCCCAGCCCGTTCCTGATCCTTCAGCTCATTGGCCCTATGATCCCAATAATTGACCTCTTTGGTAAGCCTATCTTTCACAGCATCCATCGTCTTGGATATCAGCTCCTCTCTTCTCTGTCTAACCTCTCCAAGATGCTGGGGCACAAGATCTTCTACTGCATATGAGAAAGCCTTATCTTCAAGCTCCTGGTTTAACCATGTCTCCTTAAGCAGGTGCTCAATCGCTTTCTGCTCTTCTTCACTGGCTGGGCGGTAGTCAAGATATGGTGCATAGCCAACATTGTGGGCCTTGCCTTCGGAATCGATCTCAACAAACTGCATGCGCTTGGAGACAACTCTATACTCGCCTGATAAATCCATCCTTGCATCCTGAATGGAATGCTCCAGATAGACCAGTGCCCTGGCACCCGAGCCCGAGTCACTGGGGTCTATGAGAATTGAGCCTCTCTTCAACAGATCCCTGTACCTCTCAAGGATGATATCGATGGTTGCGTCCAGGAGAGGATGCCCTGGGCATACGAAGGCCGCCAGAGGTTTGCCTGGCACGCTGATCAGATCCTTCTCGAAGCATATCCTCTCATACCTGGTGAGGACCGCCTCGCCCGTGCCTATCAGGCGATCTCTGTTTCTTATCATAGCAGGAACATGGCTTACCTCGTACCGCCTCGCCTCTCTCTCCTTTATGCTCCCGCCCAGGAGCCTGAAAGCCGTCAGGAAGAATGATGCTATGAAATGCGGCTGCAGCCTCCTGGCCTGTGCCCTTTCCATCTCCTCTCTTATTTGCATCACCTGGGTTATGTCCATGCTGTCGTGCACCAGGGCTCTCTCTTCTATCAGGGTGATGAGCTGCTGCCTATCCAGGGCCTTATATATCACCTGATTGAGACAAGCTCTAGCTTCTGGGCTATCGCCCTGCCTTATGGCATTTATGAGAAGCTCTCGCAATGACCTGTTATCGAATGTCACCTTCCCCAGGATATCGAAAACCTTTCCTCCAAGAGCTTTGCTCTCCTCCTCCAGTTTACGGAGCAATAGGTTGTAAACTTCGCCCTCACGGGTTTCGGCTGCAACAAGATTCCAAAGGTGACAGGTCTCCGTCTGTCCTATCCTATGAATCCTTCCGAACCTCTGCTCAAGCCTGTTGGGATTCCAGGGCAGATCGTAGTTTATCATGAGATGGGCTCTTTGAAGGTTGATGCCCTCCCCTGCAGCATCAGTGGCCACAAGAATCAAAATATCCTTGTCCTGGATGAAAGCCTCCTTGGCCTTCTTTCTCTCCTCCCGGCCCATTCCACCATAAATAGTGGTTATGACATCAGGACGTCCAAGCTGATTTCTGATCCTTTCGGCCAGATAATTCAAAGTATCTCGAAATTCAGTGAAAATGACCAGCTTCCGCCTGTGACCTTGGGCGTCGAACATCTCTCGATTATTATCAAGGAGCTTGGAGAGTTCATCCCACTTCCTATCCTTTTCACTTGCTTTGACTCGCCTTGCGAGACCTTCCAGTTCTCCTAGCCTGGTGATCTCCAGTTCCAGCTCTGCTATGGTCTGAGAGGCAGTGGCCTGATCTACCACCTTCTCCTCAGTCATCTCGATTTCTGAATTGGGAGCGTCCTCCAAATCCTCGATTTCATCCTCTGTCAGATACGGCAGATCCTTCGCTGCCTCGATCCGTGCCTCTGCACCTCGCTTCATCAGCCGCTCTTCTCTGAGGCGTTTTTCAAGCCTCTCCCTGCGTCGCCTCAAAGATTGATATATGGCCTCCGGGGAGGATGCCAAACGGCGCTGGAGAGTCGTCAGCGCAAAGCCTACTGTTCCTTTGCGGCCATCATTTTCCAGGGCATCGGCTCGATTGAACTCCTCCCGTACATAGTCTGTAACCCTGGCATAGAGATCTGCTTCTAGGCTAGACAGACTATAGTTGACAGTATAGGCGAGCCGCTCTGGGAAGAGGCGCTTGCCATCGAATTTGAGCAGGTCCTCTTTAACCATGCGCCTCATAAGATCGGAGACATCGACACTATGCACGCCATCTCGGAACTTACCTTCAAATCTATCTCCATCCAGAAGTGCCATGAATAGCTGAAAGTCCTCAGGCTTCCCGTTATGGGGTGTAGCCGTAAGGAGTAGGAGGTGGCGGGAGATTCTGGACAGGAGCTGGCCGAGACGATAACGTTTGGTATATTTCACTTCGCCGCCGAAAAAGGTGGCTGACATTTTATGGGCCTCATCGCATATTATGAGGTCCCAATCTGTTTGGGCCAGTTTCGCCTGGAGTTCATCGTTCCTGCTTACATGATCGAGCCGGATGACAGCCAGATTCTTCTCAGCGAAAGGATTGCCACTGCGAGAAGCCTCGACAGTCTCCCTCGTGATAATATCAAAGGGCAGATGGAATTTGCTGCCTAGCTCATCCTGCCACTGCTCGACTAGGCTTCCCGGGGAGCATATCAGGCATCTGTGAAGGTCTCCTCTTACCAAGAGTTCCTTGATGAGAAGTCCGGCCATGATGGTCTTGCCAGCGCCAGGATCATCGGCCAGAAGATAACGCAATGGCTGGCGAGTGAGCATCTCACCATAAACAGCAGTTATCTGATGGGGTAAGGGGTCTATCAATGATGTATTGACTGCAAGAAGGGGGTCGAATAGATAGGCCATGCGGATACGGCGGGCTTCTGATACCAGGCGGAACATAGCACCATCTGCATCGAAGGACCAGGGCAGCCCTGCAGACGCGATCTCCAGGATTGGCTCACGATCGCGATAAAGCAGCTCGCATCTGGGGTTGCCAGTGCTGTCCTTATACGTCAGTTCAACGACATTAGAGCCATGCCATTTGGCTTGGATTACTGTAACCAGGCCATCGGGCAAAATACCCTTTACCAGTGTCCCAGCAGTCAGGTCTTCAAGGCGCGCCATAGCTGAGGTGCCAGTCGGCATTCAATCTTCATAAGAGTTGCCCAGCAGAAACCGATCTAGAATATTATATAATGAATAAGTTACATCATAAGCCACGTGGTTTGCTGGAGCACTGGTTATGAAGGACCTATTTCCATAAGTGGTAAGAGATACATCCTCAGGGGGACTCAAAAAGAAAGAGAACCGTCATTTATGAGAGCCTGGCAGTGCTGCCATGTTCATCGTTCCTGGGCGGTCCTGGAGAGCATTTCCAACAAGGGCAAACTGGAGATCACAGATAAAGATGAAAAGAGGCATCTGATGAGGAGACTAAGATGCAGGAGCTTTGAAAGAGGCTGAGATACCTAGGGTGCAATTCTGCTGCAGAGGCACCTTTGCCCATGCTCCTGCCCCTGGCCGTGTGGGCTGTAAGCAACCTCTATGACTGGCGGCACAAAGAGACGGACCTCCTCGGAAAGATGATGGTGGCCTTCTCCCTCTCTCAGCTCTTCGTCCTGGGTGGAGTGGCAGTAGGGCCGACTGGACAACCCCCTGCTCTGGACCTTTGCCGCTCTGATATTCCTCTTCGGCCTGGGAGAGAAGATCGCGGGCGGAGCTGTGGATATGGAGGGCGACTGCAAGAGCTGCAATGGTCTTCATCATCGGGCTCACAGCCGTCTGCATTGTTCAACTGATGATCACAGCCCGATCTGTACCATAGATTTATATATCGTTGAATGACGACTGATGAACGGGCGAAAGTCGACCACAACCATCACGACCATCTTTTCCTCCTACCTGGTTTTCAATCGACTTTGCCCAACCCTCCGCCCCCTCCCGTCAGCTATGTCACATCACTATCTCATAGCTATCCTTATGCGGATTTATGAGGAGCTTCTCGGCAATCTCACGCGCAGTGATCTCTGCCTCGGGCTTCAGCAGCCGGAAATACAGCTTCCAGACAGTCGCCTTCTTCACATCCACCACATTCTGGTAGCCCAGCCTCCTCCTCAGCCTCTCCCGGATGGCAATTGCTTCGCCATCCTCGATATGCAGGGCAACCTTGACCGGCACATAGCCCTCCTCGAACTCCAGCCTGTCGATCAGGACCTTATGGCTCTCCTTGTTCTCATTGACCAGCTCGCGGGCGAAGGCCCGGGCCAGCTCCTCAGAATCCCCGGAATCGACCTGGATGGAGAAGATCCTCTCCTTTTTCACATCCCCTAAAACATTTCCGTAACCCAGTCTCCGGACAAGGGTATTTTTCACTGTAGCCGCTTCTGCATCCGGTATCTTCAGCCAGACGCGCAGATTGATCAACATGACTCCACCTCGATGTAACGCTTCATCGACTCGAAGATCCGCCTTCCCGGACCCGGCTCGTTGGGCCGATGCTTTCTCGGATCGAAGGAGGGAAGCTGCCAGGCGAAGAACGCCCTCTCCGGATGAGGCATCATCCCCAGGACATTTCCCTGTGGATTGCAGATGGCGGCGATGCTCTCTGTGCTGCCGTTCACATTCACCGGGAACTCATCTATCACCCGGCCATTCCGATCGCAGTAGCGGAAGACCACCTGCTCTTGATCGTTGAGCTTCTTGATCAGCCCGGGCGAGGCGGTGACCAGGTTCCCCTCCCCATGGGCGATCGGGATCTTCAAGAGAGCGCCCATCTCAATCAGATACGAGCCGCTGCACCTTCTGGAGGAGGCATCATGGCGCAGGTACACCCAATCGCAGTAGTAGCCCCGGCGGACGATCTGCCCTTTGGAGACCATCACATTCTGGGCCAGGGCCATCTCCACCCTCTCCCCTCCGGGAACCAGGCCGGGTAAGAGTCCTGCCTCCACCAGGATCTGAAAACCATTGCAGATTCCCAAGATCGGCTTGCCCGATGCTGCCTCCTCTTTCAGGGTATTTAGCACCGGCTCCTTGGAGGCAATCGCCCCCGCCCGCAACCGATCCTGATAGGCGAAACCCCCGGGGATGATGAACCCGTCAAAGCAGGAGAGCTCCCCCTCCGGCCGGTTCCAGCGGAAGATCTCACCCTCCATTCCCACCTCCTTGACTGCCACCAGGGTTTCAAACTCGCAGTTCGTCCCGGGGAACTGCATCACTGCGATCTTCATCTCATCGCCTCCACCAGGCCTTCAGTCCATGCATTCCTCGCCTCGTCCAGGTCCAGGTCGGCCACCGTCTCCCCCGATCTGCTGATCCTGATCCTTCTCTTCGCCGTCACCCTGCCGATCTTTGCTGGCAGGAGGTCATGGCTCCTCAATAGCTCCTCCAGCCTCCTCTCCTTTCCTGCCTTCGCCTCCAGAAGGAAGCCCGATGATTCAGAGAACAGCAGTTTGTCCGTTCTCAGATCCAGATCGCCGCAGATCACACCATCCAGGTCCAGCTCGATTCCAAACCTCGCTGGCCGGGTTATGGCCATCTCCATTGCCGTCGCCGCCAGCCCGCCATTGGAGATGTCATGTGCCGCCGAGAGCAAACCCTCATCTATGGCATCGATGACGGCATAGATCATGCTCCTCTCCAGATCGAATCGAACCCGAGGCACATTGGCCCCCATGACCCCGGAGATGGTCTGATAGTACTCTGAGCCGCCCAGTTCATCAAACCGGGGGCCGATGAGATAGAGATCCTCATCAGCCGCCTTCAGATCCATGGTGATCGCCCTCTCAAAGTCCTTTATGATCCCCACACAGGCGATCACAGGCGATGGATCCACAGAGCCCTGGGGGGACTCATTGTAAAAGCTCACATTTCCTGAGACTATGGGCACTGGTATTCTAGCCTCTTTATAGTCCTTCAGCCATAGATTCTTGCAGGACTCAGCCAGCCCCTTCACCCCCTCCCGAAACTCCCAGAAGGCCTCGGGCTTCTCTGGATTGCCGTAGTTCAAGCAGTCGGTGATGGTGACGGGGGTGGCCCCTATGGCAGCCACATTTCTCATGGCCTCGGCCACTGCTGTCGCTCCCCCCCAGCGGGGGCTTATCCGGCCGTAGAAGGGATTGGAGTCCACAGCCAGTGCCACCCCGAATCTCTCCCCCCGCACTGGTGCGATGAGCCCTGCATCCGCCTCGCCCGGCCTGATCACTGCATTGCCCATGACCTCGGTGTCATAGTAGCGGTAGATATGCTCCCGGGAGGCGATATTCGGCGACCTTAAAATCCTGAGCAGCACCTCATTGTAGTCCTCAGGCTCGCTGATCTCGGGCTCAGCCTCGCTGTAGATCCTCTCCTTCTCAGCCCTCTCATAGCGGATGCCTCCGGTGAGGTGCTGTATGGGCACATCGCATACCACCTCCCCCTTATGCCGGACGATATATCTGTCGCCGCTATTGATCTTGCCCACAACGCTCGCCCTTGCCCCCTCGTAGACGTTGGGCAGATCCCAGTCCTCATTGTAGATCTTCAGGATCTTCTCCCTAAGCTCCTGCGGGGCGATGATCAGGAAACGCTCCTGGGTCTCGGCTATGCTCAGCACCTCGGGAGGGAGATCTGCTGCCTTATGCATCAGATCCAGATCGATCTCCATGCCAAAGCCTCCTGCTGCCCCCATCTCCGATGTGGCACAGGTGAAGCCCCCGCCCCCCAGGTCCTTGAATCCGATCTCGACTCCAGACTCCCACACCAAGCTGAACAGATCGCTGTTCGCCTTGAAGAGGACGTTCTTCAGGAAAGGATCTGGGATCTGCACTGCCCCCCGGTTGGTCTCTTCATCCTCCTCCCGCAGGGCCTCAGAGGCGAATGTGACACCGCCCAGCCCAGAGGAGTCAGTTGGTTTGCCCACCAGGATCACATCATAGCCCCTCTCACCTGAGAGCGGTGGGGCACGGGAGCGGATGATCTGGTCGCGGCGGACTATTCCCAGGGATACCACATTCACCAGACAGTTGTCATCGAAGCTCTCATTGAAGACCACATCGCCGGCTATATTGGGCACTCCCAGGGCATTGCCGTACTGCCAGATCCCGTCCACCACCCCCTCTGCCACCCACCGGACCTTGCTGGCCTTGGGGCCGAATGGATCTCCGAAGCGGAGCGGATCAGCAGTGGCCACCACCCTCGCTCCCATGCAGTTCACATCGCGGACTATTCCTCCGATGCCAGTCGCAGCACCCTCATTTGGCAGGATCTGGCTGGGGTGGTTGTGGCTCTCATGAGATATGACCACGCACCATCTCTCATCGATGGCCACTATTCCCGAGTCCTCGATCGGGCCCATTACCACATTTGGGGCATCGGTGGGCAGGAACTCCTTCAAAGTGGCGCGAGAGCTCTTGTAGGAGCAGTGCTCTGACCACATGGCATCATAGCAGAACAGCTCGGTGAGGGTGGGGTCACGGCCCAGAACCTCGGCGATGGAACGCGCCTCTGAGACTGACATGCCTATGCCCGCCCCGCGGAGACTTGATTCTACTTCAGGATCGGCAAGACCGATTATCTTCAATTGGGTACACCTCTGGTAGCTAAGCTAATGCAGACGAGGAACGTTATGAATTTATCGATTCGGGCTGACTGTATCTGTCCGGACGGTTTCCTAAAGGGCTGCAGCCCGGCTGCATAGATGAAGCGGCGCGGAAAATGCTATATCCCATCTCAAGAGGAGTGCTGCCGATGAGAGAAAGAAGCGTATGGGAGGAGTTCTTCGATGCTCATGCACCGATCTATGAGGAGAATGTATTCACAAAAAACACCATCCCGGAGGTTGATTTTCTCATGGAGGAGCTGGCTTTGGAGAAGGGCGGCTCAATCCTTGATGTTGGATGCGGGACAGGCCGTCACTCCATTGAGCTGGCCAGGCGGGGATATGCTGTAACCGGGCTTGATCTCTCCTCAGAGATGCTCGCCCGGGCGGCGGATGCTGCCAGGAGCGCGGGGGTGAATGTCCAGTGGATCCGCTCTGACGCTGCCCGGTTCCACCTGCCGGATAAGTACGATGCTGCCATCTGCCTTTGCGAGGGAGGCTTTGGGCTTCTCGGCCAGGGGGATGATCCCATCGGCCAGCCCCTCTCCATACTCTGCAATATCTCCCGCAGCCTGAAAATGCAGGCGAAGGCCACATTCACCGTTCTCAATGCCCTGGCATCGATTCGCAGGAGCACCAACGAGGAGGTCGAGGAGGGACGGTTCGATCCCCTGAATCTGGTTGAGTCTTCGGAATGCTCGCCCCGAGATGGGCTGCCTGCAGTTGCAGTCAAAGAGAGGGCATTCGTCCCCACAGAGCTGGTTTTGCTCTTTCGCCTGGCAGGAATGTCTGTGACCAACATCTGGGGCGGGACTGCAGGGGACTGGGGGAGAAGCCCCCTCGACCTGGATGAGATGGAGATCATGATTGTGGCACGCAAATCAGGCCCGCCCCTGAATGAAGCCCTCTTCCTGATTAATGAATAAACAGCAGAAGCCTCCGGGAACATGCTCTTTGCAGGTGAACGGGCCAGCGGAGGCCATTCTCTCAGGAAGGATTTTGAGACTGAATGAAGGAAGAGAGTGCCCTGAAGAGGGTACCCTGCAGCCAGCCACATCTGAATCCAGCATCATCTTTATAAAGATAAGATGTATTCAGCTGCCCGGGTGATCGATTGAATAAGATTATCTCAATTGTTCTGGCTTTATGTTTTGTATCTTTGCTTGGGATTGCAGTATCCCAGAGTGATGGAGGCCGTTTGGGGGCAGATATGGCAGTCCTCAAGCAGGATAGCGGCACAAATCTCACCCTCATGAATATGACGATATATAGCACTGCTATGAACATGGATGCATTCTCTGTGGGCGAGGCGGTAAAGTTCAACGCCCCAAATCCAGGCTGGAGGCTGAAGCAGGTGAGAATTGCCGGCTGGAACGGCTTTGATGGAAATACCTCATCGATTCCCAAATCAGATAACTTCCTGATTGAGGTTAGGGATTCTGATTTAAATCTTCTGTACAGGATGGTTGATACCCAGAATGCCTTCTTCACCTTTCCGGCAATAATTCTCCGGGGCATAGACCTGCCCCCCGTTCCCGTGACCGATGAGTTCTATGTGATCTTCTATGATCGGGGATCGATGTTCATCGGAATGGAGCTGGAAAATGCCACAGGCAACTCCTATCTCTATGATAGCCTGCATTCTGAGCTGTTCCCGGCCGAGTTCACCGATGAGAAGAACTCCACGACCAAAGTCAACTGGATAATCAGAGCGGTAGGCAATTAAAGCAAAAGAATTCAGGTGATCATTTGAACAAGATCAGTCCTTCAATAGCCGGGCTTTTATGCATGGCGTTATGCTTTGGAGCTTTGGCTGCAGATACGTCATCCGGATCGGATCTGACCTTTCTGAAGCAGGATAGCGGAAAGAATGCAACTGAGATGAACCTCAGCTTATTCTCAATGATGGACGCCTTTGGGCCCTACAGCCTGGACGTGGGGGAAGCCGTCAAGTTCAAAGCTCCCAAGCCCGGCTGGAGGCTGTATGGAGTGCAGGTATTGGGATGGAGCGAGTTTAATGATACCACTGAGATCCTACCCCCGGACAGGAACTTCCTGCTCGAGGTCAGGGATAAGGACCTGCATCTCCTCTATCGATTTGCAGATCTTCAGAACGGCTACTTCCTCTCCAGTCAGGGCCCATTCTATGGGGTGATAGAGATTCCGCCACTTGAGGTGGATGAGGAGTTCTATGTCGTCTTCTATGATCGCGGAGGGATGGCCATAATGATGGAGAGTGATAGCCCGACAGGCAATTCATTCATCTACAGCAATGGAGAAATTCAACCGGCTCAATTCACCACGAAGGCCAATGAGACAGTTGAGGTCAACTGGATGATCGAGGCCGTGGGCAGGTAGACAGCACAAGCGGATGACGCCGGGGGGGGGGGCCGATCATATGGCATGGCCCTTTGATCATCCCCCGGCGAAAACAAATTATAGCAGCATGTATCAAGCCTCTGCTGATGTTTGAGTCTCGAGTCGTCTGCATATGTGGCCTTCCGGGGATTGGAAGCGTGGGCAAGGTGGCGGCTGAATACTTCAGCACTGCACTGGGATGCAGCAGCGTCAGATCCTTTTTTTCCTACAGCCTCCCGCCACAGGTGACGGTCTCCGCTGGACGGGCAGAGCTTATGCATGCAGAGCTGTTGCACTCCCGGGATAAAGAGAGGATATTCGTTCTCTCCGGCGATGCCCAGCCTCTGAATGTGCTGGGAATGCATGGGCTGGCGGGGGAGATCCTCCAGGCAATGGAATCGGAGGGGATCACAGATGTGATAACTCTGGCCGCTTTTGTGGGAGAGACGGCCGAGAGCATACTCGGCACAGCCACGGACCTCGAATCAGCAATGCTGCTCCAGGATGCCGGAGTTCCTCTCCTCAGGAGCGGGGCCATAGGGGGCATGAACGGCCTTCTGGCCGGCATGGCGCCCCTCTACAGGATGAGGGGCTTCTGCCTGCTGGGAACCAGCTCCGGGGCCGATCTGGTCGATATCCCAGCAACTATGAACCTTCTTTATGCCATGAGAGATCTATTCGATCTCGAACTGGACTTCTCCCTGATGGAGTCGGTCCTCATCGAGCCCGATGAGCCCGCCCCAGAAGAAGTGGATATGAACTACTGCTGAAGCCGGCTAAACCGCCCGTGCCACCAGCGAGCCCCTGGGGACGGCCAGTTTTGCTGCTACAGGCTCGCACTTGGCCCGCAGGATATAGATCAGCCTCCCTTTCAGCCTCTGGTCGAACTCCGTCATGGTCTCGAAGTTGCCCATGCCCTTGGACAGTATCAGCCATTCACTATCATTAAGGAGCAGAGAGGCCTCTTCACTCAGGTGCTCCAGTACAGTTCCCACCACATTGCCGGTTGGTATCACATCCACCTCAGAGAAGCTCTTCAATTCCTGGGCAGTGACATCATTGATGATGGGCTCGGACTTCGAGCCGACAACCACCCTCTTGCCCATCTCCTCCAGCCTCTCGATCACGAACAGATCGAATATCACCTCGCCGCAGTTGTCAGTCAGATAGAAGATCTTATCAAATGACTGCAGGCGCCTTTTCAATTCATCCATATCCGCATGCAGGCTCTCGCGGAGGGTGCCGGCGAAGGCTCTGCCGAAGGTGGCGTTGTCAAAGTCGTGCCCTTTCACCCCAAACTCCATGGAGTTGGCAGCAGAGGCGATTCTGATCAGGGCCTCGATCTTGTCCGGGGATTGCTCGTAGAACTCCTCTGCCTGGGGGAGAAGGTCTCTTGCCACCCGGTTGCTCTCCTCCTTCAGCTCCCTATATGGATCAGCCCTCCCGCTCCTTCTCTTGATGATAAACTCCCTCTCTGTGCCCATCAGCGCCGGGACACCGCCCTTGTTGCGGGCCATGAAGTCCAGCAGCTCTTCCACTGCTGCTTTCTTGTCCTCCTCCCGGGTGAAGACCATATCGCACTCGAACTTGGCCCGGTCCAGGAGACAGGGATAGCAGTTGGAGGCCACTCTCAATAGGGCCACCTTCCTGAGAGCACATGAATGACATCGGTGATGGCCCTCTCCCCCACATGAACGCAGGACCCGCCACTGAGGACGAATACCAGGCCCTTATCGCCCACGGCCTCTTTTATTATCTGGGTCATTCTGGGATAGGCATCAAAGGTGAGGTTGAATCCCCCATAGTCGTCCTGATGAGAGTCATGGCCGAAGATGACAAAAGCCATCTGAAAGTCGAAGTCCTCTGCCAGCTCCAGGCTGCTTTTCAGGGCGGATAAAAAAGCCTGGTTGTCTGCATTAAAGGAGAGGCCGATATCGTAGTTGTGCCGCTGAGGATCGTAAGACTCTCCCGATCCGCTGTGCAGGTTGATGTGGAAGACATCGGCATCATCCCCGAAGAAGTCGCGGGTGCCATCGCCGAAATGGGGGTCCACATCCACAATGAGAAAGCGCTCAAAGCCCATCTCCCTCAGGCGCAGTATAGTGATTGCTACATCGTTGAAGTAGCAGAATCCCCAGCAGCTTCCCCTTGAGGCATGGTGGCCGGCGGTCCCAGTGAAGGCGAAGGCGGACTCAGCCTGGCCGGTGGCCACCATCTCCGCCGCCATCATCACACTTCCTGCAGACAGAATGGCCACATCCCGGTACTGATCCGTCTCCATGTTGGCCATATGAGCCTCTGTATGGGCCTGCCTGACCAGCTCTATTGGAGCGGGCCTGGCCCGGAGGACCTGAACATCAACCCCGTCCACCAGACCAGACTCCATCAGCCTCTCGAAGGATGGCTGAATCCTCTCCCTCAGAACGCTAAAACCATGCTTTCCGAAATCCTCATGATATGTTATTGCGACCTTCATTGACAACTCCCAGACTCCATTTCATCTCAGTCTGCACTCCAAAGCTCATTCTGCACTCCGAATCTCAGTCTGCATCTCTAAAGCTCAGTTATGCGGGGATACCGCCCCAGCAGCATTCCCTCTACCACTATTGGCATAGCTCTCTTGGCATCCTTGACTGCGCTATCCAGCTCCCAGTCCGATGAGGAGCAGATGGTGATCAGAGGCTCACCCTTCTTCACCCTCTCCCCCATCTTCTTATGGATGATAACTCCAGCATTCTGGTCGGAGGGGGCGCCAGCCAGGCGAGCCAGTTCTACCAGCCGTTTGTTGAAGAAGGCCACCACATATCCGCCCGTTGGTGCCAAGATATCCTCGCAGTTCTCGCCGATAACGATATCCTCGCTCTTCACATTGGGGTCGCCGCCCTGGGCCTCGATGATCTCCATCAGCTTGGCATGAGCCTTTCCACTGGTCAGGATCTCCTCTGCAGCGGCATGGCCCTCTCCCCGTCCTGCCACTCCCCCCATCTCCAGCAGTATGCCAGCCAATGAGAGGCTCTTCTCCTTCAGGCTGTTTGGCCCTCCCTTGTTCTCCAGAACGGCAAGCGCCTCCCGCACCTCCAGTGCCGGCCCTATGGTTCTTCCCACGGGAGAGCCTCCAAAGGTCATGGCACATTCCACCCGGATTGCGAGCTTATCACCCAGATCGATGAGGTCCTTGGCCATGGTTCTAGCCTCATCTGGCGTGGCCAGCTTGGTGCCCGGTCCGACCGGCATGTCCACCACCACAGCGTCCGCTCCAACGGCCCCCTTCTTGGCCATGATGGAGGCGAGCATCTGGCAGTAGGGATCTATGGACAATGCATACTCCGCTTTGATCAGCTTATCATCTGCGGGAGCGATATTTGTGGCTCCGCCCCAGACGATCACTCCTCCCACCTTCTCTGTGATCTCCTTGATCTCGGCAGCATTGAATTCCACCGGGGCCAGCACCTCCATCAGGTCGGCTGTGCCACCTGCCCCGGTTATGGCCCGGGAGCTGGTCTTGGGGATGAGAAGGCCTGAAGCGGCGACGATGGGCACAATGAGAAGGGAGACTTTGTTTCCGGGAACGCCGCCGATGCTGTGTTTATCCATTACCGGATGGGTGTCGAAGTGAATCCGCTCACCAGTCTCGATCATCGCTTTGGTCAGCCAGACCACCTCCTCCGGGGATATGTTATGGATGTAGGAGGCAGTAACATAAGCGGCAAGCTCGATATCGCTGAGATTGTTGTCCACTATGTCCTGCACCACTGTCCTTATCTGATCCTCATTCAGCCTCTGGTTGTCCATCAGGCTTTTTATGTGGCAGATAGATGCCGGTCTTGGGGCGGGCATGATATCCACATCCACAGGATTTTTAAGCTCTTTGAGGGCCTCGGTGAAGATGCCTATCTCCCCGGGGTTGACCATCTGGGTGGTGGTGTCGAGCAGGGCAGTGGTTACCGCCCCCTTGGCCCTCACCTTGACCCGGTCCCCAGGATTCAAGCCCCTCTCCCGGGCATCAGTGGTGTTGAGCATAACCTTGTGCTGGCCTATCTCTATATCAAAGGGTCGAACTTGCAGCATTTCTATAACCTCTCTTGAGTAGCTTTTTCCATCAGCGAGAGCGATCTCATCCATTCTCCCCGCGCCTCGCGCGTAGTCCCCACCACCAGGCGAAGACCACTGGCAGTCTCCTCCAGGACGCCCTTCGCTTCTATCCTCTCGCCGGGAAGGGCCTGGCCGGCATAGGTGTGAGTGAAGCAGAGGATCTCCTTCACCTCAGGATGATCCAGCCGGAAGATGGCCGGGCTGTCGAATGCGAACTCACAGTCTGTGACAGTGGCCTCAATCAGCCCCTGGCCGGCAGGAGTGCCCCTCTCCAGGGGCTGGATCTGGTCCCAGTCGCGGGTGAAGAGCAGATCGAAGTAGGTGCCGTCGATCATGCCCCGGTTCCCTTTTCTCTTCTCATGGAGGATGAACTCATCCAGGCTGATCTCGGGATTCCTCTTGCTGTATATTTTCCTCCAGGTCTCTTCATCCAGCTCCTGTACAGCGCCCTCCCTCTTTGCCCGCTCCACTATATCCCTGGCCCTCCACCACATGGGGCCATAGACCACGAAATCGATATCCGAGTCCGGGGCCTGCAGGCCTATGAGCCTGGAGCCGGTGATTCCCATCTTATCCCAGGGCACCCCAGCCCGGCTGAGTATGAGAGCGAGCTTTTTCGTCTTGGGATCTCCCCCGACTATGGCCCTCAGGCCCGGCGAGGGATCATAGAGCCGGAGGAGATCTGATGGGGGGACCACATGAAGATCGCTGATATAATCCGGCCTCTTCTGGCGCAAGAAATCAAATGCCAGGTCGAAGTCCATCTTCCGGTATCGTATGCCGTCAGCGATCCGCTCCCCAGCCGGATCGGGGATATAGCGAAGCAGAGAGCGAAGGCCGTGGGGATGATGGTAATCAGATACGGCAAAGATCCAGCCATCAACGGTTTGGAAGAAGTCCCTGATCCGGGCTCTCACTCTATCGCCTTCATCGCCATCATGGCCTTCATCGCCCGATCCAGGCCCGCGCCCGGGCGGATTATCTCTCCTCTCTCCAGGTCCAGGAGGGTGGAGGGCTGGCTGTACTGGCATCTGCCACCGTCTACCACCAGGTCCACCCGTTCCTTTATCTCTTTGGCCACCTCATTTGCGCTCACCGGCGCCGGCTGGCCGCTGCGATTGGCGCTGGTGGAGGTGATGGGTCCAGCAATATCGATTATACTGAGGGCTGACTTGTGGTCCGGGTATCTTATGCTCACCAGGGGAGAGCCGGCAGTGAGTATATCCGGAACTATGCTCCTCTTCCGGACGAGGACGGAGACCGGCCCTGGCAGGAGCTCTTCCAGGATCCTCATCTCCTCATCGCGAATATGGGCCACATCTCTGAGCATCTCCAGGCTGCAGACCGCCAGAGAGATGGGCCTGGATAGGGGCCTTTTCTTGATCAGAAAGATCCTCAGCACCGCCTGCTCATCCAGAGCATTGGCACCAAGGCCGTAGACGGTCTCAGTGGGGTATACTACTGCCCCCCCTCCAATGATAAATCGAGCAGCGCTGGCGATCATCTCTTATTTCCGTTTGATGTCTGCCACATCCCCCAGTGTCAGCCCTCTGCCTGAGCCGCCGGATTTGACTTGAGCCTCATTGGCCTGATCGGTCAGCCTGATCTTCAGCTCCTTCTCCAGCTTCTTTCTGACCTCGTCCTCAGGTGAGATATCCCCCCTCTCGATCTTCCTCAGAAGGGTGACCTTCTCCTTTATCCTCATACCCAGCTCCTCTGGCGTCAGTCCCAGGCTCTCTCTCGCCTCTCTGATCTTGCGCCCGAACTCCGGGACCAACTCCACCAAATCCTTGAATTGGTCGCGCGGTTTGGGCCTCTGTACGGTGAAGGCCCTCTCCACAGGAACCATCTTCCGTGGAACTGGCGTCCATTTGTCCTCCGGCTTTCCGAAGCGCGCACAGCTCTTGCATACTTCCATAGTTGAGCGATCAATAACGATCTTTTGGGGCGAACCTGAGATCTCGGCGCCGCAAATCTCGCATTGCTTCTCGGTCATTTCGGAAACCTTTATACGGGTCAAAGTTTAATAACCTTTGTAATTATGGATAGTGGAGAAGGCATGAATGAGGCACAGGCCGGCGCGGATTTCTCGCGCTACATCCTGGACCGGATGCGCCAGCTTGAAGAGCGAAACCTGGCGCTGCGTGAGCAGAAGGACCGCGTAGAAGGCGAGAAGAGGCTCATTGAGAACCAGAAGCTCAAGTTCGAGCGTGAGGCCCGGAAGCTCAGGAGTGAGCTGGAGCGCTTGCGCGTCGGTCCGATGATCGTAGGAACAATAGCAGACGTTCTGGATGAGAACCGGGTGATCGTCAAGAGCAGCACCGGCCCCAGATTCGTCGTCAGCCTATCTCAATTTATCGAGGAGGAGCTGAAGGTCGGGGCCCAGGTGGGCTTGAACCAGCAGTCATTTGCAGTGATGTGCGTTCTTCCCTCCCCCCGCGATCCGGCTGTCTTCGGCATGGAGATCGAGGAGGCTCCGGATGTGCAGTTCTCTCAGATCGGAGGGCTGGACACTCAGATCTCTGAGATCAGGGAGATCGTCGAGCTCCCCTTGAAGAGGCCGGATCTGTTCGCCTCGGTGGGGATCGATCCTCCCAAAGGGGTTCTTCTGCACGGGCCGCCAGGCACGGGCAAGACCATCCTGGCGAAGGCTGTCGCCCAGAGCACAGAGGCCACATTCATGCGGGTGGTGGGCTCGGAGTTCGTGCAAAAGTACATCGGTGAGGGGGCGCGCCTGGTTCGCGAGCTGTTCGAGCTGGCCAAGAGCAAATCCCCGGCGATAATATTCATCGATGAGCTGGATGCCATCGGCGCCCGGCGTATGGATGGCGCCACCAGCGGTGATCGCGAGGTGCAGAGGACTCTGATGCAGATCCTGGCGGAGATGGATGGCTTTGACCCCCGGGGTGAGGTCAAGCTCATCGCTGCCACCAACCGTCCTGATATGCTCGATCCGGCTCTGCTCCGGCCGGGGCGCTTCGATAGGGTGATTGAGATCCCCCTGCCCAACAGGGAGGCAAGGGAGGCGATCCTCAAGATCCATACCCGGGGCATGAGCCTAGACAGGGATGTGAACCTGCGGCTGATAGCCGATCTCTCTGAGGGATCAAGCGGCGCTGATCTGAAGGCCCTCTCCACTGAGGCGGGCATGTATGCCATCCGGGAGGAGAGGATCACTGTCTACCAGAGCGATTTTGAGAGGGCGGCAGCAAAGATCCTGCTCAAAGGGAGGGATCATATGGCTGAGCCTGAGGGGCTCATCCAGCAGTATATCTGAGGTATCAAGCGAGCTTGGATACTGTGATCAGATCAGGCGACCAGTTCATAGCCGGCTGCTCCGGTGGTGTGGTCGGGGCGATCATCCCCTGGCGCGGCGGCTTTGCCGGCGTGGCTCCGGCCCATATTTTTCATCAGGCGAAGACGCGGGATCTGAGGCTGGGGGGCGTCTCCTGCCGGGTATCCTATATTCCGGATGATGCCGATCTGGCCTTTTTTCCCGTCCCCGCCCCCTGCCAGAGGACAGCTTTAGGCCGGCCCCATCCAGGCAGGGCAGAGCTGGTGAATGCCCGCCATTCCATAGACTGCCGGGTCTCCGATTCCTCCTGGTCGATAGTCTATGTGATCCTGCCCCCAGGGGATCTCCCCGGGCCCGGGGATAGCGGCAGTCCCCTGGTGCAGGAGGGGAGGGTCGTGGGGCTGCTGCTCTCCATAAACATGCACACCTGCCGGGGGACAGTGCTCTCTGCGGAGATGATAGAGAGGGAGATTCAGGCACGATAGTCCGTCAAGAGCGATCTATGAATTATGGTTCTTCGAAGGCATGAAGTCTCGTCATTCAGGAGATGAATTTATCCATGAAGATAATTGTAACTGGTGGAGCGGGGTTCATCGGCTCCAACTTGGCAGAGGAATTGCTGAAGAGGCATGAGGTTACAGTGATCGATGATCTCTCCACGGGTAGGATCGAGAACCTCGAATCGATCATGGGCAAGATAGATTTCATCAGGGGCAGCATCACCGATCTCGAGCTTCTCAAACGGGAGTTCGCCGGGGCGGACACGATCTTCCACCAGGCTGCCATCGCCTCAGTTCAAAGCTCTGTTGACAATCCAGTAGCATCCAATGAGGCCAATATCAGTGGCACTCTGAATGTGCTTGTAGCCGCCAGGGACTGCAAAGTGAGAAAGGTGGTCTATGCCTCATCCTCAGCCGCCTATGGGAATGACCCCGTTCTTCCCAAGAGGGAGGAGATGAGGCCCAATCCGCTATCCCCTTATGCAGTCTCGAAGCTGGCGGGGGAGTACTACTGCCAGGCCTTCTCAGAGGTCTACGGCCTGAAGACGGCATGCCTGCGATATTTCAATGTCTACGGCCCAAGGCAGGATCCCAATTCGCAGTACGCGGCAGTCATCCCCAGGTTCATCACCAGGATTTTGGCGGGGAAGGCTCCGGTGATCTATGGGGATGGAGGGCAGACGCGGGACTTCGCATTCGTCCAGGATGTGGTTAAAGCCAATATCCTGGCCATGGAAGAGCCGGCGGGGGGGCGTATTCAATGTGGCCTGCGGCTGCAGGGTGAGCCTGAATGAGCTGGCAGCAAAGATCATGAGGATCACTAAAATGAGCATTGCCCCGGTCTATGAAGCGGCAAGGCCGGGGGATGTGAGAGACTCTCTGGCGGACATAAGCAGGGCGAGAAGGGAGCTGGGCTATGAGCCGGAATATGATCTGGATATGGGGCTGGAAAAGACGGTGGAGTGGTTTGCCAAACACCTATGATTGCTCGGCCGGACGGGCCTGGCTATGAGATCAGTGATGTCATCCTGGCTGAGCCGGTGCCCCTCCTCTGCCTTTCCTATCGGAGAGGGAGGCCCGAGCAGTGCGGAAAGGGTGCAGGCGAGCTGGTCAGGCGGGGGCCGCGCTCTGGCCAAGATAGACCAGATGATATAGAATAAAGAGCAGGCTGAAAGTCAGCCGGACGAGCGAGTCCGGGATGCTATTTTTCATGCTCATTCTGCTGCCCTCTCCCAGAGGGAGTGAGCAGGGCGATGTTTATTATTGAGCGGTGGAGATCGCGCAGGGTGGGGCGTCCCGGTTGATTGATCAAGCAATAAAGTATTTGCAGATGTATTGGATGGACTTTGTGGGATGATATTAGAAAAAGATTTAAGAACTTTGAGATGAATGAGATGCTCAGAGGACTGGAGGCTCGAAGGCCGCCCAGGGGCGAGAATATAAGCCCGCTGAGATCAAGCCGCCGGAATCTGAATTGATGTGGCGCCAAAAGGATGTCGATTGCCTGTGATAAGAGGATTCCGGATTGGACTGTAGCGCAAGCTGAAGAGAATCAGCTGAGGGGGATTGAATGGAGAGGATGAGGCTCTGATCTTCGGGTTGAAGGTAATAAATATATTATTTTTAATAATGCTGGATCAGGATTGAAAAAATAGTCAAACAGCGCACCCCGCTGCAAGCAGCGGGGCATGCTCGCGCCGTTTGCCTTCATTCGAAATCTAGCAAATTCATTTGTTTATAGGCTTCCTTTTCTTCAGGCGTTCCTTGTGTTTCAACGTAATTCCGTATGATGTCAGCCATAACACCATCACCTACAGTTCCGACATAACCTCCATCGCTCCAAAATTCTCCTCCCCAAAGCTGCTTTTTTACCTCTGGAAATTTTTTAAAAAATTCTCTTGCTGTAATACTCTTTATAATTTGCACAATCCATGAAGGCGAATACCTTGGCGCAGCGACGACAAAAACGTGAACATGATCGCCATCAGTACCAATTGCATCGAAATCGAAATGATATCGTTCACCAATCTCACTGCATATAAATTTAATATAATTAATACGATCTTTATCTTGAAGCAGCTTTCTTCTATATTTTATACTAAATACCATATGATATCGAATCTTATAGGCACAATGACTTGCCTTTTTAACCTCAACCATTTGGCATCGATTATGCCGCTTTCCTTAAGTCGGTTTCCTGACCATCCCAGCCGCAGCAAGCTGCGGGGTATTCATTTAAAAATAAAAGATTTTCTATGGTTTCGGCATACGCATCCTGGATGGATGGCATGCTCAATGTGCTGATGGCGGCAAAGGAGAGCGGGGTGAGGAAGGTGGTCTTCGCCTCCTCCTCATCGGTCTATGGCGACACTCCCACTCTGCCCAAGAGAGAGGAGATGAAGCCCAATCCAAAGTCGCCCTACGCCATCACAAAGCTGGCGGGAGAGCACTACTGCCAGGTCTTCTCGGAGGTGTACGGCCTTAAGACCGCCTGTTTGCGGTATTTCAATGTCTTCGGGCCCAGGCAGGATCCTGAATCGGAGTATGCGGCGGTGATCCCCCGCTTTGTCACCAGAATACTGCAAGGAAAGCCGCCAGTGATATATGGTGATGGCCAGCAGACACGGGATTTTACATTTGTAAAGGACGTAGTGAAGGGGACGATAAATTTTCTGATTGTCAGTAATGGTGGTAAACAATATGGATGAATCGGATGAGCAATTTGACCCGGAGAAATACTATTCATCGTACCCTTGCAGAGTTATATTAAGGCCTGGCTATCCAGCAAGAGCTCAGTATAAAAGTACTCTCTTGTGGAAGCTTTACGCGAAAAAAATGCTGAATTCGATGGACAAGATTGATTCTTACGCAGATATTGGGGGTTGTTTTGGATTTGGTGCAAACTCGATGGCCTTTCATATATCACAACATCAAGGATATTATCCAGAAACAAAAGTTTTTGAAATATCAGATGACTTCATAACTATTGGGAAAAAACTATTCCCTTATATCGATTTTATAAATGACGATTTCAGCTCTTGGAAGGGTTCCCCTGAAATTTTCGATTTAATCAGCATGTTTGACGTAATCGAACATATCCCAGACCCGCTATCCTTTCTCTCATCGGCTGCGAATCATTTCAAATTTGCATTGTTAGACACGCCTCTTGAGACAAGTGGTGAATGGTTTGGGGCAAAGCCGCCTAATAAACAAGGAAGCGAACATGTAGACGGGCATATAAATTTTTTTACTCCAAGTGCATATCAACAATTATTGGCTTCAAGTGGCTTCGAGTTAATAGATGGCAAAATTATTCATGGAATAGTTACACCGTTCGCAAGAGATGTCTTAGTACCCGAAAGTATGCTAAACGCCAGAACGAGAGACTACCCAACAATTAAAAGGCTTGGCAGAATTGTGATTAATAACGATATTTTCCCTGTTTATCTACGTCGGAAAATATTCGGAGGGGGCAATCATATTGGCTTATTTCGATCAAGTAAATTTAAATGATTTAATTTAATCATTTCGAAGCAGAATCGTTCTAATGAAATCAGCTAATAGCTGTGTAATCCTGAATGTCATGATCGTACATACTTCGAGGAGAAATATATTGACTAAGAATGCAAGCACTTCAAGGGATTTTGCAGATCAGCTCCCTCGGAATCTCCTTGCAAATATCATCTACTTTTTAGCCAACATTGCCATCGGCATCATCCTGGTTCCTTACTTCGTCTCCAATCTCGGGGTTGCAGCCTACGGGCTTATCCCGCTTGCGACTTCTATCACAGGATATGTGGCAATCGTCGTCCAATCCCTCAATACTTCCGTTTCTCGGTTCCTAACTATCGACATTCAACGAGAGGATTATACAGCCGCGAACAAGACCTTCAACACCGCATTCTTCGGGCTCTCATCCGTAATCCTCCTGATGGTTCCGGTCGTCATCGTGTTGGCTTGGTTCGTGCCTTCCATCTTCAACGTTCCGATCGGGCAGGAAAGAGGAGCGATCTTCCTCTTCCTTGGTGTCTGTGCCTCCTTTCTGATCCGCTCGTGGGCCGGAAACTTCACGGTCCAGCTCTTCGCCTACAATCGTCTAGACCTCCAGAACCTCGTCAACCTCACAAATCTTTTCGTTCAGACCGGGTTGATCATCCTTCTTTTCGCCCTCTTTGGTCCTGATCTCGGCCTCGTTGGCGGTGCGTACCTGGCAGGGGCAGTCGTAGCATCAGGGGTTTCGATCGTCCTCGCCCGGCAGGTCTGTCCGCACCTCCAAGTCTCAATCCTCGCCTTCGACCGCACCAGGGTAAAGGATCTCTGCGGGATGGGGTGGTGGGTGGTTATAAACCAGATAGGAGCCCTCCTTTTCCATTCAACTGCCCTCATAGTCGTCAATCTTCTATTCGGAGCTACATCCGCGGGAAAGTATGCTATCGCTCTGCAGTGGGTTATACTCCTTGTGGCAATAGCAGGGATGCTTGCTGGCGTCCTAACGCCGACGATCCTGTCCTACTACACCCGAGAAAAGACCGACTCTTTAATCCTGATAACTAAAAGTGCCGTCAAGCTTATGGGACTCGCCATGGCACTGCCCATAGGACTTGTCTGTGGATTTGCCCCACAACTCCTTACCTTCTGGGTCGGCTCAGAATTTGCCAGCCTTGCTCCGCTGATGGTCCTTCTGACGGTTCATTTGTCGGTGAATCTTGCAGTTTTGCCCCTCTTCTCTATCAATGTGGCCTATAACCGGGTGCGAGTGCCGGGCGTTGTTACCCTCGTGATGGGCATCGGAAGCATCGCCCTTGCAGTTGCCCTGTCGCTTTTGACTGGCTGGGGATACTACGGCGTCGCTGCTGCGGGAGCGATCGTCCTCACAACAAAGAACACCTTCTTCACTCCCTGGTATGCGACGAAGATCTTGGGGGTTGAAGTTCACACTTTTACCCGGTCGATGCTGCCTGGAATCGCAGCCACAATTCTTATCTTTATCTTAGCCACAATCTTGGCTTCTGTCATGCCGCTCGCACCCCTTCTCGCGGCGATTGTAGTCGCAAGCATGTTCATTTCCCTCATATACGTTGCAGCAGTGTGGTCGCTCGGCCTGAACGGGTTTGAGCGCAGGCTTTTCAAATCCTATATTCCTTCAAAGATTAGGAGATTTGTCTCATGAAGCGGACTGCAATTAAAGAGATCGTAGAAAATGACCTCTGCATCGGTTGCGGTTTCTGCGCCGCACTCTGCCCAGAAGAAGTCCTTGAGATGGCATGGAACCGGTACGGTGAATATAACCCAACAGAAGTGGCTTCATGCTCCACGGAATGTGGCCTCTGCCTGAAGGTCTGCCCATTTGCAGATCATGACGAGAACGAGGACACGATCGGCAAGTCGCTCTATGGCAAAGTCCAAGGGATCGGCCGTCATCCAGAGGCCGGATACTATCTCGCCACCTACGTCGGCTATGCAGACGAGCACCGCCCAACCAGCGCCTCGGGAGGCGTGGCGACATGGCTCCTGGAGAAGCTGCTCGCAGAGGGTATAGTTGATCACGCGGTATGCGTCGCACCCACTGGCGATCCTGAGAGGCTCTTCAACTTTGCCGTCTTTGACACCCCGGGGAGCGTAAGGGCTGGGGCTGGCTCTGCCTACTACCCCGTGGAGATGTCGGAGGTCATCAGGCATATCCTCGAAACGCCGGGGCGTTACGCAGTCACCGGCCTTCCTTGCTTCATCAAGGCGATCCGATTGGCTCAGCAGAAGAACCCAAAGCTGAGAGAGCGGGTCGTCGTCACCGTTGGTCTCGTCTGCGGGCAGCTGAAGAGCCGCCACTTCACCGAATACATCGCTTCCCTCGCCGGCCTTTCGGGGAAGGCAGCATGGGTTCGATACCGTGGAAAGGGTCAGGACCAGCCGGCAACCAATTACCACTATGCTTTCACCTCCGAAACCGGAGCGGTTAGAAAAATTTTCTGGAATGATGGGATCGCCGAGGCATGGACGAACCGGTGGTTCACCCCCAGGGCCTGCAACTACTGTGATGACGTCTTTGCTGAATGCGCTGATGTCACATGCATGGATGCGTGGCTTCCAGAGTATTCGCAAGATCACCGGGGGATGAGCCTCATGCTGGTGAGATCGCCACAGGTCCAGGAGGTGATCACATATGGAAGGGGGATCGACCTCAACTCGATCCATATAAATCGGATGGTGCGGAGTCAAGCAGGTGTTGTCACGGTGAAACGCCAGCATTTGGCATACAGGCTGCATTTTTGTCATGAAAAAAAGGAGAAAGTATTAAAGAAGCGAGTAACCCCAAAAACGCCGAAAAATCCTTTCTCGCGACGCGAGATCACCCTTAAAGATAATATGTCAGCATTGAGCAGTAAAATCTGGGCGGATGGTGTAAAGGACGCAAAAAGCCTCAGAGAGGCGATGCTGCCTGACATGAAACGATTGGCAGGCACTAGAAGGATAGAAAGAATTGTTACTTTTCCGGCAAGAACGATTCGGTTTATAAGGAGGAAAGTCGGTGGACGGTTATTATGAATGAAGACGGACCATTATTTATCTTGGCTGGTAATGGTGCCTATACAAATCTTGGATGTGAGGCGATAGTTCGAGGAACTGTAAAGATCCTCAGGGAGCATTTTAGAGATCCTCGTTTCGTTTGCTTGAGCCATTTTCAGTCAGAAGAGCAATACAAGATGCAACGTATGCAGGAGACGGACGGTGCGATAATGCACTTGACATCACGGCTTCCCACCAAGAAGAAGATTATCAAGAACTTATGGAGACCCGATACCTGGGGCTCAATTTATCGGTACCTGATAAAGAAAGATGCGTTCTACACCGGAGCCTATAAGGATATGATTCCTTACCTTGATGAGGCGGAAGTCGTCCTTTCTGTCGGTGGGGACAATTACTCTCTAGACTATGGCGTGCCGACTCTATTCACCACCCTCGACGACTTCGTCCTTGAGCATAATAGGCCAATTGTTCTCTGGGGTGCTTCTGTAGGACCCTTCAGCTCTATGCCTAATTATGAGAGGTATATGGGCGATCACCTTCATAAAGTAACAGGGATATTTGCCAGGGAGTCGGCTACCGTTGAATACCTGAATAGCATCGGAGTACATGAGAATGTATATCCTGTCGCAGATCCTGCATTCCTGATGGACGCGGTCCAGCCAGATGAAAAACTATACATCGATGAAGGGGCGATAGGCCTTAATTTAAGCCCGATGATGGCGAAGTTTGTTACTGGGGGCGACATGGAACAGTGGACGAAGATTGCTGCGGCCATCATCGCAGAAGTGGTTCGTAGAACAGAAAGAAAAGTCTATCTAATCTCTCACGTAACTAACCCCAATTCAAATGATTATACCTTCATGCAAAGAACAGTATCCCTGATGGCGGGGGAGAAAGATAAAATAACATTAATCCCGCCAATATACAATGCTGAACAAACCAAATGGATCATCGGCCAGATGGCCGTCTTTGCCGGCGCCAGGACTCACTCTACGATTGCAGCTCTCTCGTCTGGGGTGCCCACCTTAAGCTTTGCCTACAGCATCAAAGCAACGGGGATCAATAGGGATCTATTTGGCCACACGGATTATTGCCGAGGACCATTGAATCTGAATACAGAAGCGGTTTCCGATCGAATAGAATCCATCTTGAATGATAGCAACACGATCAAAAAAGAACTATCAAAACAGATCCCACAGATACGGAAAGCTGGACTTGATGCCGGAATAATGCTGAGACAAATCGTCGGAGAAAACTGAAATGCTAGATACTCCAGCGGTCTCTATCGTCATCCCCCTCTACAACATGGAACACTATATCGGACGAGCCCTTAACTCAATTCTCGCCCAAACAATTCAAGACTTCGAGGTAATTGTGGTTGACGATGGCTCTACAGATCAAGGATCGAAGGTCGTAAGGGGTTTTTCTGACCATCGGATACATCTTATCCAGCAACCAAACCAAGGTGTTTCTGCAGCGAGAAACAGAGGAATCAATGAATCCCAATCCGATCTAATCGCGTTTCTAGACGCTGATGATGAATGGCTGCCAGGATTTATTGAGACGATATTACGGCTAAAGGCAAAGTTTCCTGATGCGGGTCTCTATGGCACAGGATATCAGGTACATTACCCGGGCTCTATAGTGCATAAAATTTACGCGAAAAATAAGGGAGATAGGCTTTTATCATCGTATTTTAAAGCAGTCGTCGACTTTTCTGAATCAGGCAATATTTCTTACCCCTTTAATTCATCTTCATTTGCTGCTTGGAAAGATGCGCTTAATAGCGTAGGTGGCTATCCACTCAACTTAAAAGTTAATGAAGATGTGGTGGTTTGGGGAAAGATTGCACTTAAGTATCATGTGGCTTATAGTCCGACTATCTGTTCAACAATTCACAGATTCACATCAAAAAGATTATATGGTACCGCAGAATATCTAGTTAGTCCATTTCCTGATTATATCTCAACTATCTCTAGCGATGAACTTTTGAAAAGGGATGACGTAGATGATCTAAGGAAATTTTGTGAGCTGTGTATTCTCTCGACCGCATCATTTAACATCTTTCATGGCCACGGTGCAAGAGCGAGGTCAGAATTATCATCTGTGAAGTCTCCCTGTTACCGTAGAAAAAAATGTGAGATTCTTATCTTATCATATGTGCCATTATATATGATTAATTTCATTTACAGAAATATGAGAATTTTCTCCTATGTGAAACATAAAATATGCAAATAAGCTGCTGAATAAGCCACAAGGTTGCCTCACATATAAAGTTAAAAATAGTATGACATAAAGTATGAAATTCCTGTGAATGTGCCAAGCTATATTAGCTTGACGCGGCCATCGGATCGGATCATGGGCGTTTTATTACTTCGGCAGCGCGGAGGGTCACGAATACCCTGACCTTTAGGTCGGGGATGAAGTGAACCCTCGCCCGTTTTTCGTGCTCTTTTAAACCGATAAACATTAGTGACAGTTCATGGGAATCTGGGCAACGAAGACTTGAAGATTTCTGAAATCCGGGAAACCGAGCTGCGACCCACCCCACGCTTTAGGGTGGGGTGGGTCGCAATTTGATTTTCCGCCAAGCGGCCATGACGTAACTCGTTAGCGCTATTCAGTAATCTGGTTACGCGACCGATTTTTTTAAACATCCGAAATATTTCTCAATAAATTTACGCACGGATATAATAGCCACAAACTGAATCGTTTTCATAAATTTTATGCATTTTTTGTAATTCTTCTTTAAACCCAATTCCCAATACAACATTTATTACTATTTCTCGGTAATATTCTTGGAATGATGCAAACATTCTAATAGGCCTATCTTCCATATATGTCCTCCAAATGAATACATCACCAACACGATTAGTTAAGTCTCTAGAATCTAGTGGATCATGTTGTAGCTCACAATAGATACCTAGAATACTATTCCCATATCTTGAATCACTAAATGCATTATTTGAATAGCGGGAGATCGTTTCTGCTCCTTTTATCTCTTGAAACGTGTATGTTGTTGATATCGAATATTCTTTCAGCCAAAGTGGACTGTCTAAATTAGTCAAGTTATCTGATGTACTTGTTGCCATAAAGAATGATAGGCAAGCGAAAATTACGAAGATTATGCATATTTGTCGATATTTACTCATGTTTCGGATGATATGGATAACGGCAAATGAAGCCATGATACTCAAGAATAGGTATTCAAAAGCGAACCAGCGATGAGGAATTATATTTCGCAAGCCAAATAGTGGAAACAAAAAAGTTATACCCAGTAGGAGAGTTATGCAGACCACTATTGAAAATGTCTCCTCCGAACGGAAATCGGAGGATAACCAATATATAGTGCCTATAATTGAAAATAATAATAATAAGTCCAATCCGATGGTATTTACAAAACGTTCAATAAACGGAGGCATTATCCCTTCAACTTCCAGTATTACCTCTGGCCTATTTAAAAATCCTGAATATCCTGTAATATACGAAATGAGTGAAATAGAAATCTGATCAAAAAAAGAGTTTCCACCTTCAGCATAATCCGCAACAAACCATTGTTGAATTAGAGCTACAAAGTATATTAATATTAATCCTGGAGTGATAAAATTTCCTTTACCGGGAAAAACGGTACTGTAAATTAACGAACCAATCATTAGGCCAATTAGCGTCATTAGTAGTATAAAGGATGATACAGCATGCGACATAATAATTGTATACATCAACATAAATACAATGATCATCCATTCGATTTTTCTACAATGAACTTTAAGCTTATATAAAGCATATATCAAGATGAAAAATATGATGATCCCATAGCTAGTCGTTTGAGGAGCGACGCCCCACCAATTGTGATAATCACTAACGTTAACAATAAGCATTGCCAAAAGCCCAACATTTTCGCTGCACAACTCTCTGCCTATTAAGTATGCAAAGATTGACGATATTATAAGTGGAATCGTAATAGAAAACATTGATGCGTCTTTCCCACTTAGATCTGCCACGATTTGAGTTGCTGCGACATTGATGTGCATTATGGGAAAGAATTGCTCTTTGCCGATGAGAACTTCAATATTGCCAAATTGCGATAATTCATTATTCATTTTTAAGTGGCCCCAGTAGTCCACACCAGAACCTCCAAAAAAGTAAAATTTCGTTAATTTTAGATTCATCGATATCAAAATGATGTTGGCAATTTGGAGAAAAACGTCCACTCTTTTCATAACTCCTATACATAATAACGCCACAATACCTGTGCAAAGAGATATTAAGATAAAATAAAAAATAGTCCGGTTCTCTGAAGCGTGGAATGTCATTATGCTAATGGTAAATAAAATCAAAAAAGTAGCTTCAAGCAAATACTTGTTAGATTTATAGATACGAAATTCAAATGGCACATCTGTAGTATAGTTCTTATTATAAAAAATGAAATATAACAATGAAGCGGAAAAGAGTGTAAGTCCAAGAGAAAATAAAAAGACTGTAGGAGATATTAAATAGAGGCTCATTATGATAATTCCGCCTACTAAGCCAAAAATACCAATAATATAATCTACTCTATATTCAATCTCATCCAGATACTTTCTCAAATACATTCATAATCTCCTTTGCAACATTCCCCCACGTATACTGCTTTGCATGTGCAAGGATCTTCTCTCGGTTCCACTCCCTATCCAGCGCCGCCAGAATCTTATACGCCAGATCTTCTGAATCAGCAGGATTAACGAGCAGGCCATAATCCTCCGAAGTAATAACTTCAGGCACGCCGCCAACCCTCGTCCCGACAAAGGGCTTACCGCAGCCAAGAGTTTCAAACATGACTGTTGGGTTGCCCTCGTTCAGGCTTGGCAGCACAAAAATATCACAGGCGTTCATCCAGAGTGACAGTTGGTCTCCGGGCAAAGACCCAAGTAGTCGCACATTACCGCTAAGATGCATCCTATCAATCTGCCCTTGCAGCCTTCTGCGCTCTTTTCCAGCTCCTCCGATAAAACAAAGAACATCGTTCCGCTGTTGACAGATAATATCCATGGAATCAATCAAATAATTAAAACCTTTTCGTTTAATCAGATTTCCTAGCGAGAAGACTACTTTCATATCTGCTGACAAATTAAGCTGCTCTCTCGCAATCGTAGTCTCGATAGGGTAGAAAAATGGCGAGAACCCGTTAGGAATCGAGTACACATCCTTATTGTATCGTTGGAGAACTGGAACGTCTTTTTGGTTTACTCTGATAAGAGCATTGGGCCCAGACCATGCAGCATTTATTAGAGGATGATCCATCTCGACCTCCTTATCGAACCATTCTCCATTCTCATGGATCGTGGTGACAACTGGCTTGCCATATTTCTCCTTCAGCTTAACGCCTATGTAACCCGAGGGCCAGGTGAAGTGAGCGTGGATCAGATCAAAGTCGAGGTGATATTTATCGATAGTTTGCTCCACTATTTTCAACCGGTTATCGACCATAATTTCACCAGTCCAAAAGAGAGGGATATAAATAGACCGGGGATAGTAGACCTCTACATTATCATAAGAATAATTCCTGCACAGTCTGTCTTTTTTAAAGTGTCCAAATGAACGAAGTACGGGCGCAATTACTATTAATTTCTGGAAATATTGCTTTAATTCAGCCACTTGATACTTTACAAATGTCTCTGCAATAAAGGATTCATCCACATTAGGATATGAAGGTGTGAGGACTAATAGTGTCTTTTTCTTAAGATCGGCCAACGAATTCCTGTTGATTTCTATTGAAGCATTCATCAGATCTTCACTCCATCATTTTCTAGGCCGGGTATTGCTTGCGAAGCAAAATTTGATCCCGCGCCGATCCGATTTTGACCAATCACCCTGTAAAGACTCGCCACCTAAGCTTTTAAATGCTTGCGAAGTGTCCAAGCCGACCACAGAATTAGAGATAATGGAAATATCTCTCACAAGTGTGCCTTTTTCCGGCCCCTACATCTAGAATACGCATCTTTTCTAGGTTTGGTACATATTTTTTATTATTAAACAGATCCAATTCGCCTGACTCTTTTCTAGCGACGTGCGACCTATTCTAGCATACTCATTCAGCACCAAGAATAAAGTCAACTCCTTTAGCGGTCTTTCATCAGAATTAGCAGAAATGATACTTTTATCCCTTTAAGTCGTCGATTAAAAATAAAGAATCCTTTCCGGATCATGACAGCATCTCACCTTTCCCAATTGCCGTATACACGACTCCATCTTCCTCGCAAGCGAACAGATTTTTTCCGTCTACGATCACCGGCGAGGCCATGAGCCTCTTTATATTCTTTATAGATATCTCCCTGAAGGCGTCATGATCTATCAGGAAGAAAGCGCACTCCGCCCCAGCAAGTGCCTCCTTGATGCTTCCGACTGATGAGAACACTCCTGCCTTCGTCGCAAGCAAGGGCACGAAAGGATCGTACGCCCGCACATCGGCTCCATCTGAGAGAGTTTCTATAGAGAATTCCGATTAACTTAACGTCGATGGTCCCCATAACGAACACCGCCAATATTTTTGCGTTTTCGATCTAGTTTTCCCTGTTCTTGTCTTTGGAATTTCTCACTTTCATCAGTTTTTTCATAATTTTTCGATAGCTTCCGCTATGCCTGCAATTTAACAATAGGCACAATTTCCTTAACCTATAAGAGCCAGACGGCCAATGAATTTCTGGGTGAGGAGATGCACGATGACACAGTTGAGAAGCTGATCCACAAGGATGCACTGCACCAGTTGGAGTGGGATCTGAAGAATAGGTTCGACTTTTCTGAAATCCTGATAGACGCCCTGATGAAGCGAATACGCCTCTTCCTGGAAGAGAACGACTCGAATGGTCTTGGCGTCGGCCAGGTTCCTTATTGGGGAGCAGATGCCAATGAACCTTCAGGGAAACCCCTTGACGATATGAAAAAGCATCGGGTGCTGCTCACGTTTCATCATCCTGATGATCACAGTCTCCTGCGGGAGCAAGGAATCCAGTCTCTCCGCCAATCCAAGATCATGCGTATGACCACTGAGGCCAAAGATCAGGGAGTTCTCCTTACCCAGGAAGACCTGTCACTCCTTCTCTGTTGCACAGTCCGAACCATCCGAAATGATATCAGAGAGCTTCGCTCCAAGGACATATCCGTTCCCACAAGAGGGCAGATCAAAGATATTGGGAAAGGCGTCTCTCACAAGGCGAAGATCGTCGAGGAATATCTCAAGGGCTACGAGTACTCGGAGATCAAACGCAGGACACATCATTCTGACGGGTCCATTGATAGGTATGTTCGCGACTTCTCGAGGGTGGTTTATCTCACATCCAAGGGCGAAGATCTTCTCAAGATCCGCCAGGTCACACGCTTATCAGAGCGTCTGATAATGGAATATCAGGAACTCTTTGAGACGTTTTCGAAAGCCGGCAGTCCCAGGCTGAATGAACTTCTTGGGCAGAAATCCCTTGATCCAAAAAAAATGACCGCGAGGGTTGCGGAATGAAGAGCAAATGGAGAGACAACATCTATGATCCACAGCTCGACAGAAATCTGATATCAGTTCTCTGCAATCGCTTTCGCGAACGATACAGGTTTCTTGGCGGAGAGGAGATCACGCAGTTTATCGTGGAGGACATTCTGGAGGTCGTAGAAGAGTACAAGAGACCTATCCCTGAGGTGAAGAAAGGCCAGATGGTATGGGACGGGGCTGAGGTAGATCAGGGACGAAAGCCAGGATATGGCTTATCCATGAAAAACACAAAAGTCAAGCCCATTGTTCTCACGCTCATATCTGAAGAGGACATCAAAATGCTTAAAGAAGGGGCAACGGGCAGAGCCATAAAGAAGGCTGTAACTGAACGCATCTTCAATGAGGCTCTGGATCAGGGAGTTGTATTGAATCATGTCGATGCCAGTCTTATCTTGAAGTGCGCACCGTCAACAGTGGGCGGTTATGTAAGAGAAGTAGAAACGGAGAAGAATATCCAGATTCCAGATCGAGGAAAGCTGCATGATATGGGACGGAGCGTCACTCACAAGAAAGAGATTGTAAGATACATGCTCCAAAACTATTCGCAGCCTGAAATATCGAGACGGACTCATCATTCGGGCGAAGCTGTAGATCGGTATCTGAGGGATTATAACCGTGTTAAAGTGCTGCGGGGCAAGTTCGATCCGCAAGAGGTGGCATTTGCCACAGGCCTCAGTCTTGCTTTAGTTAATGAGTATCTGGATTTGATCGAAGAGATGGAAGGGAAGATCGTCGAGAAAGGAGGGTAAATTTTATGTCGACGGAAGCGGTAAGTATGGCAGAGGAAATAGTGCCTTATTTAGGTTTGCCGGGCTCAAGCTCAGTTACTACTGATATCTTGAATTCTCGGTAGTAGCGCCGTCCGGTCTTTTTCAGGTGATCTCCTCCATGAACTGCCGTTGTTTAACCCATTGTCCACTCGGGGGGTTGCCTCCATACATATGTTAGCCCCTCATCCTATAGCTTATAAAGGAGGAGCTCTATTTCTCTTGGGAAAGTGGCGCATCACACTTCCATTTGATGGCATGGAAGGCCTTTTCAGCCATCCTGCCCACCAAGAGGAAACAGAAAATGGCAACCATCGAAGAGCAGATCAAAGCGCTGGAAGAGGAGATCTTCAACACTCAGAAGAACAAGGCCACTGAGCACCACCTGGGCAAGATCAAGGCCAAGATAGCGAAGCTGAAGGCCCAGCAGGAGCTCCAGAAGATCAAGGGTGGCGGAGGGGGGAGAAGATATTATATCAAGAAGTCCGGCGATGCCACTGTGGCCCTGGTGGGCTTTCCGTCCGTGGGCAAATCCAGCCTGCTCAACCTTCTGACAGGCTCCAAGTCTGAGGTGGCTGCTTATCAGTTCACTACCCTGGAGGTCATCCCGGGGGTGATGAAGCATAAAGGGGCTGAGATCCAGATCCTGGATATGCCGGGGATCATCAAAGGGGCGGCGCGGGGCAAAGGCCGGGGCAGGGAGGTGATAACTGCGGCCCGGGCGGCGGATATGATTCTCTTATTGGGGGATGTATTCAACTACAATCTCAAGGTCCTGGAGCGGGAGCTTTACGATGCCGGCATAAGACTGGACAAGCAGCCTCCAAACATCAATATCACCCAGGAGAGGAAGGGGGGCATCATTGTGCGCAGCACTGTACCCCTCACCAAGATGACGGAGTTTGAGATCGCTGAGATCATCCGCGCCTATGGAATAGTGAATGCAAGCGTCACCGTCCGGGAGGATATAGATACCGATAGCCTGGTTGACTTCCTGGCCGGAAACAGGGTCTACATTCCCTCTTTAGTGGCCATAAACAAGTTCGATCTGCGCTATGACCAGATCGAGGAGAAGATCAGGGAGGATCTGGGCAGGGACTTTCTACCCCTATCCTGTGCCACCAAAGAAGGCTTGGAGGAGTTGAAGGATCACATATTCGAGAGATTGGGGTTCATTCGCATCTATCTCAAGCCCAAAGGAGGAAAAGCAGACCTGGAGGAGCCGCTTGTGATTCTGGACGGAAGCACAGTGAAATCGGTATGCGAGCATCTGCACCGGGACTTTGTGAACCTATTTCGTTATGCTCTGGTCTGGGGAAAGAGCGCCAAGTTCCCTGGCCAGTCCATAGGATTGGACCACCAACTGCAGGATTGTGATGTGCTTTCCATAGTGACCAAGAGGAGATGACCGAGGCATCATATCATTGACCAACAAGCTTATATGGCAAGCTATCTTGCTCATCCTGCTACATTTCATCGAATAGAAGATATCAATCGGATTGATTATAAAATAATGTTCGACCTGTTTTGATCTAAAGGCAAAAGCCTTCGGGATAGATCGCTGTGTGGCATGAGAAGAGGAGGAAGTGATCGAAATTGGAAAATCTGGGTCAGCCGATTTGACAAAATTCCAGGATATAATCTCAGAGCTCAAGAGAAGAGGAGCTGTGGTATTGATACACCGCCCGACTCGATGGGGTTATGTGGTAGATGCTGTAATTCCTTCTGCAAAAATTGTGATCCTGAAGATGCCGGACATCAGCAAGCAGGCAAGAGTGGCCGTGAGCCAGTTCAGGGATCTGATGAGCCGGCTGGAAGGCGATGGATATCAGGTTGTGGTGATTCCAAAGAACAGAATGAGCCCGGAAGATATCAAAGCATTCTGTGACAGGATCGCTGTTGAGGCATCTTTGGCCGCTGCCTGAGATTTTGGCCGCCGCCTTTGGCAGCCGCCTGAGATTTTGGCAGCCATCAGGGATCCTTTAGAGGGCCTCAAGGGGAGGAATCTGCAGAAAAGCCGGTATGAATCCATTCTCAATTGCAATCCTCTGGCCCTCTGCACTCAGCACAAAATCGATAAAGGCCTGCGCCCCCTGACTGGGCCTGCCCAGGGTGATGAAATAAAACTCGCGGGAGAGAGGATAGCTTCCATTTTTTATATTCTCGATCGATGGCGGAACGCCATCTAAAGATATCACATTCGAGTCGCCCCTCATGATATAGCTGTATCCGACATATCCGATGGCATTGTCGCTTTTCTGGATTGCGGTCTTGATCTCGGCGCTCTCAGCAGCCTCATATCTCACTCCAGGGGTCTCAGACTCCCGGCTTCCCATGATGATCTCATCGAACGTATCTCTGGTTCCAGATCCTGGCTTCCTTCCTATGGCGAAGATCCCTCTGTCAGGGCCGCCCAGCTCTTTCCAGTTGCTGATGCTTCCGGAATAGATCCTTCTGACCTCCTCCTTTGTGAGGTTAGTGACCCCGGAGTTGTACACTTCCCGGCTCACTATCAAGCATATGGCATCGTATCCCACTGTGGTCACATTAAACCTCTTTTTAGGGGTCTCGTATCTTTGCCGCTCCACCAGATGAAGCTCCCGGGAGGTCATGGCGATCGCCGATCTGCCCTCGACCACGTTCACTATCCCCACCCCCGAGCCTCCTGAGTCGACAATCACCCGGTAGTCATTCTGGAGTATGTTGAACTCCTCTGCTGATATCTCTGCCAGGGGCATGACGGTGCTGGACCCTGATACCCTTATGCTCTGCCCTCTTGCTTCAACGGATACAGTTATCAAGAAAAACACTAACAGCAAGACTGGGAACTGTCTTTTTGCCCTCATCATCATCATTTAGCGACCTGATGATATGTAAGGTTAATGTTCAGCTCAATTTGGTATGAAACCCTCCTCTGCGGCGATCTTCTGCCCTTGGGGGCCCAGGACAAAGTCGATGAACGCCCTCGCACCGGGAACGGGATCGCCGAATGTGTAGAAGTAAAGGTTCCTCTTCAGCTCGTAGATGTCCAGCTTGATGTTCTCATAGCTGGGAACAATGCCATTGAAGGCTATCCCCTGGACGCCGCCGCCCAGATAGTTGAACCCCAGATAGCCTATGGCTCTATCGCTTCTGGAGATCGCCGTCTTGACTGCTGCCCCGCTATAGGCTATAGTATCCACACCATCAGTCTCAGCATCGATCTCCTCCATCACTGCTTCATTGAAGTCATCTCTGGTGCCCGAGCCGTATTCCCTGGATACGACATAGATGTCCCTGTCCGGACCTCCCACCTCTTTCCAGTTGGTGATCTCGCCGGAGTAGATCCTCTTAACCTGATCCCGATTGAGATTTCTCACCCCCTTCTGATATATCTCATCGCTCACGGCAATGCTGATGCCATCCACGCCGACCTTGAACTGCTGGAAGCTCTCTCCAAATCTCTCCTTCTCCTCTTCAGTTATGATGCGCGAAGCCATGGCTATGTTGTATTTGCGCTCCACTATTCCCAATATTCCAGCGCCCGTTCCGCCGGCAGTGACGCTGACCAAATACTCGTTCTGCTCCTGGTTGAATGCCTCTGCGGCAGCCTCGGCCAGCGGCATCACTGTTGAGGATCCCATGACAGTCACATCCACTGGCATTGCAGTGCAGAGCGAGAGGGTGGCCAGTGAGAGCCAGACCAACAAGGTTATAATTTTTTTTGTAATGAACCCCACCATTTACAGATGGTCTGAACAGATATGTAAGCCTATCGTTGGCTCACTGCAATCAATATCCGGCTGGGTTTCAATATACCCTATAAATAAATTATTAAGTTTGCCTCCACGGCAGAATATCCCGGCGACTCCCGGCGACGGCACAAAAACCACCTGTCCCTGGTGGGGGTCTTGAATCTGCAATGAATCAAGCCTGCTGGAACTGAGAGCTCAGATGCTCCCGGATATCCTGTGCCGCCTGGGCCAGGCTCTTTTCGTTGTCATATTCATTCAGCATCCTCTCCAGATCGGATCTGGGCTTCGAGGAGAGCTGCCTGACCTGTTCTGTTAGCTGGGGCACCGCCCGGAGGATGTTATCCACAATGCTCACAGTTGCTTTTTTTGCTGTGCGGGAGAGGGGGTTGAGGTCGATGGCGATCACCCTCTTCCCCATGGCCAGCAGGGCCTCGCAGCGGTCGCCGTCCTCCAGGGGGATGAGCACCACATCGGCATCATATATCCCGCCCCTGGTGGCCAGGGCGCGGGCGTGATCCAGGCCGGGCAGGGAGATGTCCGGCTGCTCGCCCAGGACATCCTTCGCCCCCTTCTCTCGCAGCAGAGCGGCGATCCTCTTCACCCTCTCCTCGCTGCGGTGGAAGAGGTTCACCTCCAGGGGGATGTCCAGGGCTTGGGCCAGGGCCACCATCTCCTCCGGGACCAAAGCAGCAACGTTGCCGTTGACTGAGATCGCCGGCCTCCTGGCCAGGAGCAGAAGTGCTGCCGCTGCCCTGATCGCCGCGGCGGCGGAGGGCGTTGTCCTCTCCCCCAAGAGGTAGTCGAAGCATTCTCCCCTGCCCTGGGCGATCAGCCCCTGGATGCTGGTGTATCCTCTCTTCACTCCTTCTGCCACGCGCTCCCGTGCCACCAGGGAGGCATATCTGGGATGGGATTTGGGAATATCAGTCAAGGTTAGCACCTCTCTGAGAGATGAAGGTGGAATAGACCGGGCCGAAGGCCTGCAGGGCCTCGGCTGCTCCAAGGGCATAGACTGCATCTCCCAGCATGATCATGCTGGCCATTCCGCCTTCCGCTTCCACCGCCTCTATCACATCCAGGGCCCAGCTGCTGGCAAGTCCCGTCTGCAGGGTGAAGCGGCGGGAGAGGCGCATGAACTCCTTCAATGTGGGCCTCTTCAATAGATCCTTCAGAGCAGCCCGGCCGAACTCATTTACTGCTGACATAACACTCTGATTGGAGAGCACCTCCCGGGTGGAGATCGGGCCCCGGACCACACAGTGGACGGGAAGGGGGGGTACGGGTATGCGATCGATTCTGCCGCTGCCCGGTGCGCCCGCCTCCAGGCGGAGAACCATGCCGCCGCTGTTCTGGGCGATGACATCTCCCAGGCCAGTGCGGCAGACCACCTCTGCCTCATGGGCTACCGATGCCGCCTGATCGGCGGTGAGGGCCAGATCGAAGTGGCGGTTTAAGGCATAGGCGCAGCCCAAAGCCCCCGCCCCGCTGGCCCCAAAGCCAGATCCAGAGGGCATATCCAGATCCGTCCTCACCCGGACTGGGCCTCTGGCCAGCCTCTCCGCCACAAACCTTGATACCGGGGCCTCCGCGGCTGAACCGTTAAGGATGATCTCCAGATCCTCGATATCAGGTGAGGACTCCACCACAGTTGTAGCACCGGGGGAAAGGCAAAGGCCGCAGCCGACTGAGCCGGACTGCAACGGATCATCCTCGCGCCTGGCAGCGAAAAAGCCTGTGATGTGGGATGGGACCCAGGCTTTGCTCTGGCCGGGATTCAGCCCATTCACAGGACCTGCATTCACAGGACCTGCATTCATAGGATCTCCACCAGAGAGTCGATGATCTTTCTTGCAATCAGGCTCTTCTCTCCCTGGGCCTCGCTGTGGCTGCCGTCGCGCCCCAGTATCAGCACCCGGTTATCGTCAGTTCCCATGCCGCCTCTCGAGACATCATTGGCCACCACCAGGTCCAGGTCCGCTCCCTCCAGGGACTCTCGTGCTCTGGCCAGGAGCTGCTCGTCGCCGGCATTTATCTCTGCCTTGAAGCCCACAATCCTCAGGTCGGGATAGGCCTCTCGCACAGTCTTGATTATCTTTTTGGTGGGCTTGAGGGAGAGGCTCAGCTTCTGGCCTGACCTGATCTTCTCCTCACTTGGGTCCAGAGTATAGTCAGCCACTGCTGCAGCACTGATCAGGGCATCGTAGCCTGTTTTTAGCTCATTTAGGACTGCATCCAGCATCTGAGCAGAACTCTCGGCATAGATCTGGCGCACGGGCAGATCCTGGATGAAGCGGTGGACAACAGCTACATCCGCCCCCCGCCTGCGGGCCTCCAGGGCCAGGGCGACGCCCGTCTTTCCTGAGGCCCTGTTGGTGAGGATTCTTATGGGGTCGATGGGCTCGGCATTCGAGCCGCTGGTGATCAGGATTCTCTTCCCTTCGAGGTCGCCTGGGCCCAGCATCCTCTCCACCTCTGCCACCACCCGCCGGTTATCGGCGATCTTGGCCTTGCCCTCCTCGATGCGCGGATCGATGAGCACTACGCCCATCTCCCGCAGGGTCTCCAGGTTTCTGATGACTGCAGGGTGGCGGTACATGGCCTCATGCATAGCCGGCACCACAGCCACAGGCTTTCCACTTCCCAGAGCTGTGGTGGCAAAGGTGGTCACCGGGGTGTCATCGATGCCATTGGCCATCTTGCCGATGGTGTTGGCCGTAGCTGGAGCGACCAGGAATAGGTCTGCCTTTCCCCCCACGCCGCAGAATTCGACGTGCTCCACCCGGCCGGTGATCTCTGCTATCACCGGATGGGCGGAGGCGTACTCCAGGGCATAGGGATGCAGTATCTGCCCGGCGGCATGGCTCATAGTGCAGTGGACCTCTGCCCCGCGGCGGATGAGGTCGCGAATGAGATCCACCACCCGGACGGCGGCAATGCTTCCAGTCACTCCCACCATCACCGTCTTTCCGGATAGGGTCTCGCTTACTGAGGCTGAGATATCAGAGGGCATGGCAGTTTCTATGGCCTGCAAGCTTTTTAAGGATGCCTCACCCCCTGCAGAGAAGCACAAACCTTAATTAGCAATTCACCCGAGGGGGTATGCCGTGCCGGGGTGGCCTAGCTGGTTAGGGCGCGAGACTCATAGGGTTATAGCGAACGACGCGCCTGAGGCATCTCGAAGTCGCGGGCTCGAATCCCGCCCCCGGCACCTTATTTCCAGCAAATGTGCCATTGTTTTCCCTGTGGTGATATCGGGATGATCGGCCCTCACCGGTGAGACGGAGGCTGCACTGTTTGAGTTGATAAGACATGATCAGGATAGGATTATGATTATTGACCTTGGACCGGAGGATGTTACGGTTATGGGCAGAGCCGGATCTATCGGAGTCACTCCGCAAGAATCAAAACGAGGAGCGACTGTCGTCAGATCGTCAGAAAAAGCAACCGTAACAGATTTAAACATTAAGAAATAAGAATAAAACTGCTTANNCCAGACGGATGGATTTCTGGGACGGAGAACGTCCCTGTTTCACGCACCTGGGTGGTGTCTGAGACCCTGGGAGGTGCGTGAAACGTCAGAGCATATCGAAAAAGCCTCTTTGACAAGGTCGACTCCATTAAGATATATGTGTAAGTCAAGGAGGTTCGTGAAAATCGGCTTTTTTTCGATAGCAGTAAAGGCCGAAACATGGCGGCTGTATCCATGGCTGAAAAGTCGTGGCCCAATTGAAACTCTCTCAGCATTCCTTGAACGCTTGGGTTTTCCAACGTATCCATGGCTGAAAAGTCGTGGCCCAATTGAAACTGGATATAAGAACCCCCATAAGCCAACCCCATTACGGTATCCATGGCTGAAAAGTCGTGGCCCAATTGAAACATCTTAGCTCTTATTGCCGCGGTGAGAATACTGGCGTATCCATGGCTGAAAAGCCGCGGCCCAATTGAAACCGTCATGCCTGGCTAGGCACCCATGAGGCATGAAAATAGGTCATGGCATGAAGGCATTCTCAAAGACATCAATCGCATGCAGGAGAGATCCATCGATATGCGTGGAGCCTATTTTCTTATCAAACATTTCCTCCTTGGCAACTTCGCCAAGGTCCTCCAACGTATCCATGGCTGAAAGGACGTGGCCCGGTCCGCCTTACAAATTTAATATTAATTATAAAATGCGCAAGCATTATATCTTCTCATCAATTTTCACATTGCACGTTCATTTTACATACAATTAATGTTTATATTGTTACATTTCTAACCGATCAACGGCCAGCTTCAATTGTATCCAAGCCTCCCCGGCGTTGAGGGGGCCCAGGGCATTAGCGCGGGAGGCCCGAAGGGCCGACTCGCGGCGCCCAGAAAAAACAATCTGTATGGTCTCGAATCAACCTCGATAACAGCCAGGATCTCTTAAATATTATTCCAACCTTCAGCCGGGCTCGCCTGGAGAATTTTTGCAGTAATATATCGCAACCTAGAACCATCGACATCCTCATTCTGATCTGTCTGGCTATATGGGGCCCCTTCATCATCATCCCGGAGGGCCGACTCGCGGTGCCCAGAAAAAGACAGCCTTCATGGTTTCGAATCAGCCTCGATGACAGCAAGGATCTTCTAAATATTATTCAAACCTTCGGCCAGGCCCGCCCGGAGAATTTTTGCATTAATATATCGCAACCCAAAACCATCAACATCCTCATTCTGATCTGTCTGGTTTCGTGGGCCCCCTTCATCAGCACCCCGGAGGGCCGACTCGCGGCGCCCAGAAAAAACAGTCTGTATGGTCTCGAATCAGCCTAGATGACAGCCTGGATCTCCTGAACGTTATTCCAACCTTCAACCGCGCCCGCCCCGATAATTTTTGTATTAATATATAACAGCCCTGAAACCATCAATATGCGATATTTTCTGAGGTTTTACGAGTTATAATACTTAAGTTCCAGCTCCAGGCACCTTATTTCCAGCAAATGTGCCATTGTTTTCCCTGTGGTGACCAGCTTATCTCCAAGATCTTTGACCCGTTCGTATTCAAGGCGAAGGGCAAAATCAGTGAGGTTTCTCATGAAATATTATATACTAGTACTAATATTAATAGTTATTGATTAAAAGAGGTTTTTAGGAGTTCTCTTTAAATATTCTCCCCCTGGTACCGGCCCTCATACAGCTCCTCTGCTTTTTTTTCTAGCCTCATGAAGACCAGTTGCATCAACCGGGCATTCCTCTTCAGCCGCAGCCCCGAGGGGTTGTGCACCACCAGAAGGCTCTGGCTGCGCCCCCGGTATCCCGGATCCCAGAGGGCCGTCTGCAGGCTGGCCCCACAGCGCAGGAGGGTGGAGCGGGCCCTGGCCATGGCAGCCACATCTGCAGGAATGCTGACGATCTCATTGAATGTCACCAGGTAGGCCCCAGCAGGAAGTTCGATCCAGCCGGATTGATCGAAGTCCATGACTTCCGTCTCTGGAAGCCTTCTCTCGCTGTTCTCAAAGGCCACCGCCCCAAAGGAGGCGAAGCGCTCAATCCTCTGCACTGTCAGCTCCATGCCGCACATCTGGGTCTGTGTCTGCGGCTCGATCATGGATTCCACAAGCCCCTGGGCCTCTCTGCCGGTAAGAATGCTCACTTCAGATCACCTTGAGTATCACATTGAATATTTGCACATGACCCCCTTCACCAGAAAGGTCTATAAGCTCTTTGGCAGTTTATAGCTCAAAAAGGTGATATCCTGTTTGAGATCCTTATACTGCCCATCACCGTCATCATCATACTCCTCGTCCTAGCCCTGCCCCTGATCTTCATCTTCCTCTTTTTGCACCTCTCCCGTTCCGCCTTCGAGGTGGTCGGCTTTAGCCACTGGACTGCCACCCTGGCCGTCTTCGGCTCCATTCTGGGGAGCCTGGTGGACATCCCTCTCATGGAGACGCCGATCTCCACCTATCCGGAGTGGTACCTGACAGCAGCAAGCCAGTTCTCGATAGAATTTCCCACCTTCTTTCCCGCCGCCTTTCCCATCACCTTTCACCCCCTCTATCTGGCGGTGAATCTTGGCGGTTGCATCATACCCCTGGCCGTCTCCGCCCATCTCCTCCTCCGGGGACGGGCATCATTTGGCCGCTCCGCCCTCGGAATGGCTGTGGTTGCCGCAGTCACCTATTATGCAGCAGAGGCCATTCCCGGTGAGGGGATAGTCCTGCCCTTCTGGCTCTCCCCCTTCCTGGCAGCAGTGCTGGGGCTGGTCCTGGCGCGGGGCTACCGCCGCTCCCCTCCACTGGCCTATATCAGCGGCACCATAGGCACTCTGATCGGAGCAGACCTGCTCAGCCTTCTCACCCCGGGAGTTCTGCCTGCTCTATCGCCCCTGTATCTCTTACCCCCTCAGCCGGTAGTGATGTCCATAGGGGGGGCAGGGGTCTTCGATGGTATCTTCCTCACCGGGATCATCGCCGTCCTCCTGGCCGCAGGCATCGTCTGCATCTTTCGAGGATCATGCGAGGGGCGGGCGGGGAGAACTGAGGTAGGCAGAAAAAAGAGATGAGAATAAGGCCGGATGGCTGTGGACCTGCCGGTATCTATTCTGAGATCAGCACCGGATAGATGAGCCTCTTCTCGATGATGCCGCCCTCCCAGGGCTGCAGGAGAAGAAGGTAGATCTCTGTCTCTCCAGGGGATTCTGCCCGGTAGGTGAGGATCGTCTTCTCCGGCAGCCCAACCATCTTTGGACTGGCATTGCCCTGAGATGATCCTGTTCCCACCAGGCTCAGGAACTGAGGATCGAAGTCATTCCACCAGCCAAATCCAGTTGAAGGATTTGATGGGAGAGTGATGTTGAACTCCTCTCCCGCAGTGACATTGATCAACGGCTCGCAGGGAGCGTTATCGCATACGCTGCTGCCAAGAGCCAAAGAGAGCGAGAGAAAGGCCAGGCCCAGGACAGATATCACATATACCTTTAAAGATCGCTTCATAGATCTAACATCTCCAAATTTATGCTATCTCTCTCTTTTTTCTATTTAAAAGGATGTGGTGAGAATCATCCGCAACTGCTCTAGTGTAAATTTTTATAAACGAAATATGGATACGAGTGAGGAGAGTAAGCCCCCTTCTGTTCTATGACGGCATTCAGCTTAGCGCCATACCCGAGCTTGGCTGGACGTCCATGTTCGCAGCTCTATTTTGGCTTGCACCCACAGGGTTTCGCCGTTTCATCCGCCTTCAGCGCGACCTCAACCTCCCGGCATCATAGCTTTAACGCTGCGCGGTCTCGTTTCTGTGCCAGAGCCGGAGCTCTCGCCCCACATCCTTTGGGATGTCTGTGTGTCCAGTGGTGGAGGGACTTTCCACACCGGCCGGAGCTGGCCAGCGGCAGCCGTCCTTCCTCTCTCGTATCATTGATAAATGCCGGTTTGGGTTAATAATACCTTCGCTGCTATCTGCCAGCAGCTCCCCCGGCTGTCAGGAGTCAAGGGCAGCCAGGAGGCGGCCAGGAGAGGCCGAGGGCGGCTGGGGGAAGCCTGGGGCAGAAAGGAAGCGGCCCCGATCCGCGAGAGTTTGATATCTGGGCTGGAGCACCAGGCATCCTCGGTCAGCTCTTTATTCTAGGTCTGCTAACTATTGGCAGATGGCCCGAGACCAGAAGGATCACTACTACCGCAAGGCTAAAGAGGAGGGCTACAGGGCCCGGTCTGCCTACAAGCTCCTGCAGATAAATGAGAAGTTCCATGTCATAAAGAGAGGCGACTTAGTAGTCGACCTGGGAGCGGCTCCCGGCGGCTGGCTGCAGGTGGCCCAGAAGCTCTCTGGAGGAAAGATCGTTGGTGTGGACCTGGAGGGCATAGCCCCCATCCCCGGCGTGGTCACCATCCGGGCGGATATCACTTCCGAGGGCACAGTGGGGCTGATCAAAGAGGCCCTAGGCGGAGATGCGGATGTGGTGATATGCGATGCCGCCCCCAATCTCTCCGGGGCCTGGGACAGAGACCATGCCATCTCTGTGGATCTGGCCCGCTCTGCACTGAAGATGGCTAAAAAGCTCCTCCGGCCACGGGGCAGCTTCGTGGTCAAGGTCTTCCAGGGAGATATGTTCAATGACTTTCTCAATGATGTCCGGCGGGAGTTTGTCCTCGTCCATGCCCATTCTCCGCCCGCCTCAAGAAAGGAGAGCGCCGAGACATATGTGGTGGGAAAGAAGCTCCTCACCGCCCCGGTGCGCAAAGGGGATATGCTCGATCTTACCATAAGCTCCACAGGCAGATCCGGGGACGGCGTGGCACTGGTGGAAGGCTTCGCGATCATCGTCCGGGGATCGAGGCTAAACGAGCAGCTCAGGGTTAAGATCGATGCCGTCCTGCCCAATTTTGCCTTTGCCACAATCGTAGAGAGAAAGAGTTAATAACCTGCCTAAGAAAAGTAAACGGAAGGGGCTAGACCATGGAAGAGAATGCAGTGATTTTCATTGGAGACAAACCAGTCATGAACTACGTCCTGGCAGTGATGACCCAGTTCAACAAGCCAATTGGCAGTGTGATATTGAAAGCCAGGGGGCGGGCCATCTCCCGCGCAGTGGATACCGCAGAGATAACCAAAAATAGATTCATGCCCAATCTCATCGTCAAGAATATCAGCATCAGCACTGAGACCATTCCCAATGAGGAGGGAAAGACGGTGAATGTCTCCTCAATGGAGATAATCCTCGCCAAGGAGGAATGAAGGGAATATTTTATAAAATCATTTTTCCTCCGAAAATAATTTAAGCGCCAAAGACATAACGAGGATATGTGACAGTATTCAGAGCTTATGATGTCAGAGGTGTCTACGGCACCGATCTCACAGAACAACTGGTGAAAAGGGTTGGCGAATCCTTTGGATCATATGCCGAAGGGGGCCAGGTCTCACTGGGAAGAGATACCCGGACCAGTGGGCCTAGCCTGCAGAAGGCCTTCCTGGATGGTATTCTGGGCACAGGCTGCCAGGTGAACAGCTTTGGCATCATCCCCATTGCCATCATCAGCTTCATCACCTGGAAGGAGGGGCTCAAAGCTGCAGCCTACATATCGGCCTCTCACAATCCCCCTGAGTACAATGGCGTGCGCTTCAGAACAGGTGACGGTTACGGCCTGCTTTATCAGAAGTCCGCTATAATGAAGTACTACCATGAAGGGGGCTTTCTCGCCGGCCAAGGGGTCCAGATCGATCGCGATCCTCAGGAGGCAATCGAGAGATACAGGGAGTATGTGGAGGAGAAGCTGAGCCTTGAACGCCCCCTCAAGCTGGTCTTGGACATGGGCAATGGCGCCGCCTGCACAATGGCCTCCTTCTACCAGCGGCTTGGATTCGATTCCCTGATCTTGAACGGCACTGCAGACGGCCAATTCCCCGGCAGAGGTCCCTCACCCAGCGAGGAGTCCCTGCGTCCTGCCTGCCAGGAGTTGCTGAGGAGCGGAGCCGATTTCGGCGTGGGCTTCGATCCGGATGCTGACCGGGGAATAGTCATCGATGATCGGGGAACTGTCCTGCCCCCGGAGAAGGTGGCGATCATCATCGCCCGGTCGAGGTATAAGCCCGGCGATCTGGTCATCTCCGGCTTTGACTGCTCTATGATCCTGGAGCGAGAGCTGGAAAAGGATGGCATAAGAGTCCAGCGAGAGAGGGTGGGCGATGTCTTCGTGGCCAACCGGGTGAAGAACTCAAAGGCGGTTCTGGGCGTAGAACGAAGCGGCCACTTCTTCCTGCCTGAGTTCCAGTACTCAGATGATCCCTTCGCCATGAGCCTCGCCCTGGCAGAGATCGTATCCAGCGGGGAGAAGCTCTCCCATCTGGCCGACATGATCCCTCACTATCCCTATAAACAGATGAGCATCCAGCTAAAAGAGGATCCGGCGGCTGTAATGCACCGCCTGACAGACTCCCTGGCCTCCCTTGAGCCGGATACAACTGATGGCCTGAAGATAACCACCGACAGCTACAGCGCACTCATCAGGCCGAGCAACACCGAGCCCATCATCAGGCTATATATAGAGACCACAAAAGAGGATATGAAAGAGCTGGAGGAGAAATACAAGGGTGCAATCCGCCAGGCGATGAAAGCCTGAATCGGCTGTTTGCTATTTGGTGCCCCAGATTCCATTGGGAGCTCAGACCCTCAGCCCCCCAAACCCTCAATCCACAGCCTCTCAAACCGCATCCTCTCAACCCGCAACCCCTTAAGCCACAGCCCCACAACCTCATAAACCCCCAACCTGCAGCCCCCAAAACCAAAAAAAACAAAAAAAACGCCAGAGCTGATCCAAGCGTGAGCCAAGAAGAGATCTGCATTCTCATACCGACCCTCAATGAAGAGGAGTCCATCCAGCCGGTCATCCAGGAGTTCAAGGAGCTGGGCTACGATAATATCCTGGTTGTGGACGGCCACAGCATCGATAAGACAGTGGAAAAGGCCAGAGCGGCAGGAGCAAGGATACTGATTCAATCAGGATCAGGCAAAGGCCAGGCCTTAAAGGAGGTATTCGGCCATATCAATGAGAGGTACATCCTGCTCATCGATGGCGATGGCACCTACCTTCCCTCTGAGGCGGCCCGCCTCTTGAAGCCATTGCTGGAAGATCGGGCGGATCACGTGGTGGGAAACAGATTGGAGAACATTCAAGGTGGGGCCCTAAAAAGGCTGAACATGTTCGGCAACAAGATGATCAACCGCTTCTTTGCCATAATCTATCGTGTTCCTCTCCACGACATCCTCTCCGGCTACCGGGCCTTCACCTCAGAAGGGATAAGGATGCTCGATCTGTCCATGTCCGGCTTTGAGATCGAGTCTGAGATGACCATAGAGAGCGTGAAGAAGGGCCTGAGGATAATCGAGGTGCCTATCGCCTACCAACCCCGATCGGCGGGCACCAAGACGAAGCTGCACCCCTTCCGGGATGGCCTGAAGATCATTCTCACCATCTTCCGCATGGCCAAGACTGAGAACCCCATGTTCTACTTCGGTCTGATGGGCTCGCTTGTGGGAATGATCGGCTTTCTGGTAGGGATCTATGTGGCCAGAGACTGGTTTTTATGGCGCATAGAGCATATTCCTTTAACCATACTCACGGCCATACTGATCATCGTCGGCTTCCAGCTCTTCATGATCGGCATACAGGGCGATATGATGGCCTCCTTGCACCGGGAGATGATCAGAGAACTGCATCGAAAAAGGAGATGAATGATAAAAAGAGGAGGCCCTATATCTTCTTTTAGCGGAACTCCAGCTTCGCCTCCCTCTTCGCCTCGAATAGATATGCTCTTCCCGGTTCGAGCATCTCGTTCTCAGCCAAATTAATCCATCTCTCTCCCTCATACTTCCAGACGAATGCCGAGACGAGTCCCTTCTGGACCGCCTCTGGATATCTGTATCTCTTATGTTCGGCATTGATGGTGATATTGGCTAGATCAACGCCCTCATTCACCGGCAGGCCGATCATATTCCATCCCACATGCAGATCCAGCCGGCAAGGTAGATCAACTGGCTTTCCCGGTATCTCCATTGTGAAGTTCCCGGTGCTGTCTATAAGATATCCATCCCCTGCTTTGAATTCAGTCACATTGAGCTTGCCTGCCTCTTTCATGCCGAAATCCCATCCGCCTTTGCCAATGGTGAATATACTCCTGTAGGGCATGTTCTTCAGGTACCTCTCGGCAGATGGATCCAATGGATTCAGGTACAGGGATACGGCATTCCATCCCGCTGTGACATTGATCCTCTGCACCTGGCCGGGTATCAGCTCATACTCTATCTGATAGCTTCTCATCTCTTTAAGCCTGGGCCTGATGATCGGCCACATCACCTTCTTCTTTTTTCCCAGAGGATATTCATCATGCCATAGGGTTAGCCCTTCACCCTTCACCACGATCTTCTCCGCCTCGCCAGGCAGCAGCACCTCACCGATGATGGCGGGGATGGCGTCCAGGTTGAGGTTGCCGCTGGAGCTATCTGTCTGAATCCAGTAGACCCAATCGGTGGCGCTCTCATTGAGCGGGATGACGGTCACCAATGTCTTCGTCTCATTCGAATCGCTATTGTTCTCCACAGACATCTCAGTTGTATAGGGGCGGGGTGGGACCCTTGGCAATGCAGGGCGGAAGCTCGGATCTCCCAGAATGACATTCATGTAGGATGTCTGGTTGAGCATCTCATGAACAGAGATATCCCAGCTGGGAAGAGCCTCATCATAATCGGAGTTGGGCTTGAGGCTCTCCGTTCCTCTGGACTTCAGCCGGAAGAGGTTATCTGCATCCAGTTGGGCCTGACCCACAGTGGAATTCCCGTAGACCAGGGACTGATAGAAGCGCTTGTAGTAGTCATCGGACAGGAAGATGTAGGATAGAGCAGAACCACCGATGTAATTCACTGATCCTGCTTTTATGAAAGCCAGAGCAATCGAATCCTCCAGCTTCCCGGGAACATACATTCGCGTCCCGGTCACATTCAGATAGTATCCTTTCAGATTGGTGGTGAGGCAAGCAGCCGCAGTAGTGGTCTGAGGGGACAGGGCGAGCTCTCTTACCTGCGCGGCGGTAAGGGCTGAGTCCATCATGGACCAGGCGGACAGATCCCAGGAGCCCTCATCTCCGTGATGATCGAAGTGGGCGATATTCTGGCCGTTGTTCATCTGAGATATAGTCTGCTGCATTGTGGCCTCCTCGTGGCGCAGGTCTTTGACTGCAAGCCCTGCCTCTTCCAGATACTCTCTTATGCTGATGCCCACAGGGGCCTGGGGAAATGAGAGGGCGGGAGAGGATACCACCAATCCGTTATTCTTCCAGCTTCCATTCAGCCGGTCGTAGGCCAGTGTCCGGGCCAGGAGTCCAGAGGCGTCGTACACGGAAAGCCCCATGATCCTTCCCACAGCTACAGTGCTATAATTGCCTATAACCGGCTTGATCTGGTAGTCCCGGTAGACCTCATACTCCATAGCATCCGATAACTTCTGAATGAGCCCTGTGGAGATGAAGGGCATAGAGCCGGGGTCACCAACCACCATGAGATACTCAGGATCGAGCTTAAGCTCTGCTACCTTCTGATTGAGCATCTCTTCCACCGCCAGGGGATCGATCCTTTGGGGATCACAGGCCACATCGATCAGCACCGCCCGGTGGGAGGATGCTGCCCCGGCTGCAGTCATCGAGAGCCTGGGGACCTTTGTATGGCTGAAGGCGGTGATGTTTAAGCCCTTCACATTGGAGCGAACATCGATGCTGTAGTTCTGAGTGCGGCTCACATCGGTCTCGATATTGAACTGCCAGATCCCCGGAGTGAGGAGGGGCACCCTGATATCATAGAGGCCATCCCTGGTTATGTTTGTGAGCTTCATCTTTCCTGATCTCTTGTCCGGGCTGAAGAGGTTCAGAGCGAGATAGTCGGTGTTCCGCTCCAGGTTCCAGGATATGTTTGTGCTCCCGGAATAGATCCATTTGGGATAGGTCAGATTGATTACGGGCGGATCATCCACATTCCTGAGGGTATGATTGTAGGTGAATCCATCATAAGCAGCAGTAGCGCCAGTATCCAGGCGCTGTGACCAGCCGGCATCCATGGGGTACATCAGCTCCACCTCCACATTGAGGCTGGTGGACTCTCCCGCCTCCAGCCGGCCAAGGTCCCAGCGGATCATGGAGCCATTGAGGAAGGCAGAGGTCTGTGTAACCGGCTTTCTGTTGTAGGGGTCGATGACAATGATCTGACCTGCAGCAGCGCTCGCCACTCTTATGAGCCTTCCCATGGGAAAGATATCCCGCAGTTGCACCCCTTTTACCACCTCATCACCGGTATTGGTCAGGGTGACATTGAGCCTGACCACACCGCCTTCCTCCTCTGCCGGAAGCTGGTCTGGGCTCAAGACCATTTTTATCAGCAGGTCTCCTACAATTGAGCGCACGACCTGCTCGCTTGTTGCCGGGGGCAGGAGGGAGAGGTCATGGGAGTTGGTCAGGACCACCATTGTGGGGCTCTCGCCTCTCATTCTCATCTCCTCTGCCAGGAACTTGTCGCTGCCCTCATGAAGGGTGATATTCATCTGGCTGAGGTTCTCCTTCACCCTCTCCGATAGCGGGCCCATTGTTACTGCCTGATCAGCTCCCAGCCGGAGCAGAGCAGAGCGGGTCTCCTCCGGCAGTGAATCGCCCACGAAAAGCAGTGGCCAGTTAAGGTAGGAGGCAATAGGAGCTGCAGAAAGGGCAGCAGTATAGTTCTCTCCCACAATTACTGCTCCCGGAGAACTCTTCCAACGCCTGCTTATCATCTCGGCCAGTTCAAAGCTGTTGTTCGCCTTTATGGTCGAGTCGCTCATCCAGGATACATCTCCCACAGCCAGGACCTCCCCCCCCAGCTGCTCCAGCAGCCAGCGAGCTGCCAATGAGGGTGGCTCCAGCTCAGACCAGATGGGGGTGTGGACGACATCGTACTCAAAAGCGATCCCCGAGGCGCCTGAACCTGCCAGATCCTCGATATAGCTCAAGGCTCCCAGGACATTTTGGGTGGAGAGCACATAGCTAACATAATCATCGCTCAGCCGGATGTAGAGAGGATTGATGCTCTCCTGGCTGGCCATCTTGATATCATCAGGGGAGATGGGAGAGATGATTGTGAAGTCTGCCACCTTGGCCATCCGGGCGAAGTTATATCCCCGGCTGCGGTCAAAGGGGCTATCCAGAGCCACTCCCAGTCTCACCGGGCCCAGCTCTGTGGTTATATTCCGGGCGTCCCTTACAATCCTCATGAGCTGTTCCTGCTTCCACTGGGCCCATCTCTCCCGATTGTAGCTGTTGGCATTGGCCTTGCTGATGTCTATGCCTGTATCCTGATAGAACTTCTCTTTGCAGATATCGCAAAAGCAGTAGCTCTCGTCCTGGAAGCCGAACTGATAGAGAACAACGCCATCGACATGGTACTCATCGATCAGCATCTCTATCTGATTGTAGAGCATGTCCCTTGCTTCCGGATTCACTGGACAATAATAGCTGCCATTGCCTCCGACATCCGGATTCGGTTTCTGCAGCATGTGGCGATCAATGCTGGACCGATCTGACCCCGCCGAAGCGAGGCCTGCCTGAGCCATCAAGGCCACCTCCCCCCGCTCCAGCCCATCCACTCCTGCTGAGCCGGCTTGAGATTCTGGCATCTGCAAAGTGACCGCCACATAGGCCTCGATTCCATCCTTCTGAGCGGCATGCACCATAGACTCCACCCTATCGCCAGTGCCATGGATGGTTATTGCGCTGATATTTGCTCCTTTGAAGGTATCCAGGATCGCCGAGGGACCATGCTTTTGCAGATCGTTCTCCTCGATCCAGCCCATCCTCTTGCCGGCATGGACCTCTCGGGGAAGGATGAGCATGGGCTTGGCAACAGTGCTATTCTCCTGGGAATAGATGGCCAGGGGAGTGGCAGCAATGGATGCATGCCAGTCGTCTGCGCCGACCAGGATGACATCCTCAGACTCTCCCTTCACCCCTCTCGCCAGGGGTTTTTCATCTGCTATGCAGAGCGGAGCCATAAGTGATATTATAAGAAATATATAAAAAAATCTCAAGCGCTCACCTCCTCCAATTGGAGACCTGCCTCTTTAAGTGACTCGGTATAGTTCTCTTCCACTCTGCCCACGATCATCGCCCGGGAGAGGGAGGAATTGCGTGTGATCATCTCTTTTATGGCATCAAGGGAGGCGGGGGTGACGTTGCCCCTGCATACCACCAAGGGCAAGTCTCCGTCCATCGCTATTTTATAAGCCCGGAATATGTCCCCCTGTCTGGGGGTGGCCAGGACCACCTCTGCTGTTCCGTTCTCCCATATCTCTCTTATGAAGAGCCAGCACTCCTCATAGAGGCTTTCGCTATGTATGCGTTTGATTTCAGCATCTACTAGCTTGGTCTCGATATCATGAGATATCACAGACTCATTGCCCAGGATCACTATATCCTGGCACCCCTGCAGCCTATTTAAATAGTCATCCGGGATCTCATCCGGGGGGTTCAGGAATACATCAAGGTTCCTGTTGCCGTAAGAGGCCAGAATGCCCAGTGTGCCATAGATGATATCCTCTCCTGTGAGCACCGCCTTTCCCTCTGCGGGGGAAGCAGTGATTGTGATGACCTCCTCGGGCATGGGGATGCCATGGGAGTCTGAGAGCTGGAAGGTGAGGGGATACTCTCCCGCTCTTGATGCCAGGAAGGTGATATTGGCTATCCCCGGGTTCTCGGGAGTGACCTTTACCGTCTGCGACTGAGGCATGACTATCAGCTCATCTGGAGAGGATGTCGTAACCCAGATGTTCTCTTTGACATCCAAGATCACCTTGAGGCTTCCCTTGTAGCTTTTGTTGGTGGCGATCTCGTCGGGAACATCGATCTGGGTATCGTAACCCCTCACCGCCAATCCAAACTCCACCTCTGCCTGAATGGAGGAGTTTATGGAATGGTTGCCCAGGGATGTGGCTGTGATGGTGACATTCTCTTTGGCCCCAGGCTTCTCTGTCTTTATCTGCAGCTTGATGGCGTGGGTGGCACCGGGGTCCAATGGAAGGTCATAGGGCATGGTGACGGCCTCATCATCATCCAGCAAGAATATGCTCCAGCCCTCGGGGAGGGCACCCGAATCGATCGAGGCTATATCCCTGAATGATCCCAGATTCTTAACTGCCAGATTGAACTGGGCTCTATCTTTGGCGCTGGCCCGAAGTGAGGCGGATTTTGCATCTTCTACCGTCATGGCAATGCCATAGCTCTCCTGAACAATGACATCGATATGAAAGTCTATGCGCAGAGGAAGGGATGGCGGGGAGCTCTCCATCAGATATATAAATCCGGTATACGCCCCGGGCTTCGTCTCCGGGGGTATGCCGATATAGATTTTTATCTCTGCCTCATCTCCAGGGGAGAGGGGCTTGCCCTCTGGGACATCGATGAAGATAAAATCCCTGGCATCTCCAATCATCTCTGTCTTGGCGATCTTGAAGATGGCCGAATCTCCGGCGTTTATCACCTTGAGAGTCCTCTCTTCACCATCGCCGGGATGAAGAACTATGTCGAATCGATCCTTATCTGGTGTCAACTGAGCAGCGGCTGCGCCGGTCAGCAGGAACAGAATTATAAGCGGGTATATCAGCCTCATCTCACACCACATATCATGCGCTGGATTTTTGCAAAGTAAATATATCTTCTCTTCTCGCTTTAAATCCTTTGCTTGGAGGATGACAAGAAGCATTGATGACCTCTCTGTCAGAGTGATCGATCTGGACAGACTGGTTTATATCTATTATGTGCAAGAATGCTCATTCGGTGTGTATCTTTGGAGCGTGAGAAGACGATCCTCGTGGCCACCCCTTTCAAGAAACGGGGCAAGAAGAGCCTGAAGGTCAGCGATTTCATCTTTGCATTATCCTTGGATCTGAAATGGGGGCCTCCGGAGAAGGTGCGCGCTCTTCTCAGAGAGGCCGAGGCAGAAGGGCTGGTCACGATGGATGGGGAGATGGTATCAGCGGCATTCGACCTGGAGTCGATGGAGGTTCCCCTGGGCTTTAAGCCCTCCACAGAGGAGGGAATACTGGATCAGGGAATAAGGCTCATCATCTCTCAGACGGGGATGAGCAGAAGGGAGGTCATCGCCCTGGCCAATGAAAAGCAGGATATGCTTGAGAAGCTGGTGGAGCTGGATGCAGTTGTCCTCCTGCTGGCGAGGGAGATGGGGATAGATGTTCATGATCTCGCAGCCAAGGCCTACGAGAATCTCCTTGCCCGCGCCCGAAAAAGCCCTTGAGAGCAGGGGATGGAGAGGCTGCAGGGGATGGAGAGGCTACAGGGGATGGAGAGGCTACAGGGGATGGAGAGGCTGCAGGGATCAAAGCTGACAAAGCAGACAACCAAGAATTCGCTAGACAGAAGAGGCTGGTTATATGGCAAGCATTACTCTTTATGAACTGCTTGGAATTCCCAAGGAACGGGCTGATGAGATTGCCCGGCAGGTTAGAGACTCCTTCGCCCAGTCGGGCACGCCGGGAGAGTGGATTGAGAGGCTGATAGAGGAGTTTGGGGTGGATAAAGATAAGGCTGAGATCTTTGCCTGTGGCTGGTTTGCCGGGAAGTATGCCGGGGTCTCAGAGATATTCAATGTGGTGCAAAAGGAGATAGATAGCCTGGAGAAGGATAAAGCAGAAAAAAGAGAGCTGAATAGCCGGCATCCCGGACAGAATGGGTATGCTTAGAGCTTAAGCCATCTGCATGTTGTCTTCATGAACGCCGTTCCCTTTCCCACGCTGTTCCCTCTCCCACGCTGTTCCCTCTCCCACGCTGTTCCCTCTCCCACGCTGTTCCCTTTCCCATGCCGTTCCTTTTCCCACGCTGTTCCCTTTCCCATGCCATTCCCTCACCCACGCCAAGCCCCAATCTCTAATGGTCTATTAGAACTCTTATGGCTTAACAAAAGCAATCAGTAATCGTAACCTTAATCTTGCATGGGGGCAGTCTCGGTGATTATGACTCCCCGAGTCCTCTTTACAACCTCATACCGAGATAGCCCTGAGCCATACGACTACATCGGAGCCAATGCCCGATCATGGTTCAGATTCTACTGGCCCCGGGTCCAATCATTCGGTCTGAGATTCCTCAAGCAGAACATTCCTCAGATTGAGATCATGGAGTTCCCCACCTGGGATCAGTACAATAAGAAGCTACAGGAGGGCTGGGATGTTGTCGGCCTCTCCTTTTACCTGAACGAGACCCATGAGGCCATAGAGATGGCAGATGCAGCCCATAAAGCGGGTGTGGGAGAGGTCTGGGCAGGAAACTACGGCGCTCTGACCACTGCTGTGCAGGACAGGTTTGATAAGGTATTTGTGGGATATGCAGAGCATCAGCTGGCTCCTTACTTCGGGCAGCAGATAAAAGATATAATCCATCCACCGCTTATCGAATACCTCAATACGCCCTTCAATATAAAGCTGAACATCTACGGGGTCCTTTTCACCACCAGAGGATGTCCGGTTGGCTGCAAGTTCTGCCAGACCCCGGTATTCTGCAATAAGCCCAATGTGATCTCTCTGGAGAGCATAGAGAGGGTCTTGGCCTACTACAAGGAGATGGGCATCAATGTGGTGATAATCGAGGATGAGAACTTCGGCTGCAATCGCCGCCATGCTGATGCAGTAGTGGAGCTATTCGATGAGTATCAGATCGTCTGGGGTTGCATGGCCCGGGCCGATTATCTGAGAAAGAAGATCGATGACTGGGCTGATGCCCGAAGGAGGAACGGCAAACAGATATCGGGATTTGCCGGGGCGGCGATCGGCATAGAGAACCTGCATCAAGAACGTTTGAACCAGATGAAGAAGAAGGAAGGGACTGAGGACATCCTGGAGACCATCAGGTTGCTTCAGTCCCGCGGCATGGGTTCGATCGGCTACTATATGATCGGCTTTGAGGAGGACACAAGAGAGTCGCTGAAGGTGGACATAAAGAGGCTGGCCGCCCTCAAGCTGGATATAACTCAGATCTGCGTGATAACCCCCCTGCCTCAGACTCCGATGTGGACGGAGATCGAGGAGAAGTACGGCATCTTCGATCACGATTACCATCATTACGATGGAAAACACCTGGTCTGGAACCACCCCCATATCAAGCCGGATGAGATGAGGGATATCCTGGACTGGTCGCTGCGGCAGGTCTATCCCTGGAAGACCCCCCTGCGAACATCGATGCGCGTCTGGCGGGGAGCCTATCAGTATGGCGGCTGGAGAGGGGTTAAGGAGGTTGCATCCTATATCTCCCGGGCAAATAAGTTCGATTGGGATCTGGGGCCCAGGTTCCTCCCCCTGCCGGGAGGCAAAGGATCCTCTGGTGGTTCTGGATGAAGATCCTCCTTCTCTCCTCCCCCGTGGTCCAGCCCGACTTCGACCGCATCGCACGCCTTCCCAATCTGGGGTTGGCCAGCCTGGCGGCGCATGTAAACGATCTGTGCACCGTCCATGTGGCTGATATCCATGGCCTGAGAGATCACCGGGAATATGTGAGAAGGCAGGTCCAGGGCTACGATCTGGTCGGCCTGACTGCCATGAGCTTTCAGTATCAGGAGGCTTTAGCACTGGCCAGGATTGTCAAGGACTCCGGCGCCAGGACTGTCTTTGGCGGCTATCATCCCACCCTGGCGGCAGAGGAGATCGGCAAGAGCGATGACCGCCAGCTGATCGACTTCATAGTGCGGGGCGAGGGCGAGGCCACCTTCCGGGAGCTGGTGGAATCTCAACTGGCGGGAAAGGAGCCAAATGATGTCCTGGGCCTCTCTTACCATGACCCGAGGGGCGGGGGCATGATTCATAACCCCGCCCGCCCTCTGCTGGATGTAGCGGATATCAGGATGCCTGACCGGGATTCCCGGCTCATCACCCGCGGTTTTCTCACCTTTGACGTGCCCATAGATTCTGTGGAGACCAGCAGGGGTTGCACTCAAGGCTGCAAGTTCTGCTCCATCAATCTCATGTATGGGCGGCATTTCCGCACCTTTCCCCTGGAGAGGGTGATCGAGGATATCAGGGACGCTGAAGAGCATGGTGCGGGCTCGATATTCTTTCCCGATGACAACATCACACTCCATCCAAAGAGGCTAGAGAGGCTCTGCCAGGCGATAATCGATGCAAACCTCACCCATCTGCGCTACAAGACCCAGGCCTCAGCTTCCGGCATCGCCTCCAGCAAGAGGCTGGTGGATAAGATGGGCGAAGCGGGATTTGATGGCGTCTTCCTGGGGGTGGAGAGCATCAATAAGAGGAACCTGGAGTTCTTGGGCAAGGGGCAGATGTCCAATGATGCTGAGATTGCAGTGCAGTACCTGCATGACAACAATATAATCGTCTCCACTGGGCTCATCGGCGGGAATCCGGATGATGATGAGGAGGATCTCTGGGAGAACTTCCATCTCGCCCGCAGGCTCAGGGTGGATTTTCCCATCTTCTATATCTCCACCCCCTATCCCAAGACCCAGATGAGGGCGGAGCTGGAGGAGATGGGGCTGGTGACCAGAAATGACTTCACCAAGTACGATGGCATGCATGCCAACCTGAGGACAAAGCATCTCACCGATGAGCAGGTGCAGTACATCACCTGGGAGATGAACGCCCGCTACTATGATCTGGAGTGGATCAGGTATAACAAGGTGAAAAGGATCTACCCAAAATGGTTTGCCGGAGAGATCAGAAGGCTGCTTCCCTTCTATGCCAGGAGAAAGCTGGAGCTGGCCATGGGGAAAAAGATGCCCCGGGATTTCTTCCAGGAGGATCTGGAGAGTGGAGAGCTGTGCAAGGGAGTGGTCTGAGAACAATTCAAATGGAAAATAAAAATAAAAAAAATAGAAAATAAATGAGAGGTTAAGCTGATAAAAGGGGGGGAAACCTCAGGGCGATGAGACAGATCTACATTCAGGATAGCTACATAAGATCTTTTGAGACAAGGGTCGTTGATACAAAGGCCTTGGACGCTGAGGGAGAGGGCGTCATTCTGCAGGAGACTGCATTCTATCCCCAGTCCGGTGGGCAGCCATCGGATGCAGGATCCCTGTTTCGCAGTGGGGATGAGTTCAGGGTACTGAGGGTTGAGCCCTCTGGATCGCTTCACATTCTTGATCGGAGGGGGCTTGAGCCCGGTGACAGCATCTCAGGGATCATAGATTGGGATCGGCGATACCGGTTCATGCGCAGCCATACCGCCTGCCACATACTCAGTGCAGTGATATTCAAGGAGACTGGTGCCAGGATAACCGGAAACCAGATCGATCTGGCCAGATCCAGGGTGGACTTCAGCCTGGAGGCCTTCGATAAATCGAAAATAGCTGAATATGTCGAGCAAGCAAATAGCATCATCTCTGAGGATCGCGCCGTCAGGATCAGCCTTCTGCCAAGGTCAGAGGCCATGGAAATACCTGATCTGGTGCGGCTTGCCATGGACGTTCCGGACAGAGAGGTGATTAGGGTGATAGATATTGAAGGAGTGGATCAGCAGGCCTGCGGAGGAACTCACATTCGCAGAACGGGCGAGATCGGGGGGATAAAGCTTCTCAAGGCGGAGAACAAAGGCAAGTCCAACCGTCGGATCTACTTTGAGCTTGTGGATCGGCCTTAAGGTGGATCGGCCCTCAGAGAAATTGTGTATCATTTATCATCGAGAGGAGTGAAGAGAGTATGGAGGTCATACTGTATGTCACTTCATCTCAATAAGCTTGCTCTGCGGGCCCTGGGGATTGCCGAGAGCTTTCAGCGCCCCAGCACCTCCACTCTTTGCAGGCCATCCTTCGATCGATCACCCGCCAATCCGCCAACCGTCAATTCACCTGCTGACAATTCGCCTTCTGTCAATTCACCTGCTGTCAATTCGCCTGCTGTCAATTCACCTGCTGTCAATTCACCTTCTGTCAATTCACCTGCCATCAATTCGCTTTCTGCCAATCAGTGCTCCGCAAATCCCCGCTCCATGCTGGCCGGGGTGGTCATGCGCGCAGACAGGAGGGTGGATGGCCTGGTCTATGCCCATGCGACTGTGGGAGGGGATGATGCCACAGAGGCGGTGCTTAACCTGTACCGCCGTCTTGAGCGCAGGGATATCAATGCCCTCCTCCTGGGCGGGGCGGTGATAAGCTGGTTTAACATCATCGATCTGGATGAGGTATTCGAGGAGATCAAGCGGCCTTTGGTCTGCCTGACCTATGAGGAATCAGCGGGCCTGGAAAAATATCTGCGCGAATATTTTCCTGGTTCCAAAGAAAAAATTGAACGCTATCGATCCCTGGGCGGGAGGGAGAGGATGAGGCTCAAGACAGGGCATGAGATCTATGTGCGCGTCCATGGAGCAACAGTTGAGGAGGCGAGGATTCTCCTGAATAAGTTCACCCTGGATGGCAGGGTGCCGGAGCCTGTGAGGTTGGCCCGTATGGCAGCCCGGGCAGCGCGCAAGATTGAGGAGGGATTGGCATCCGGCAGCGAATAGTCGCCTGCTATCCAATGATATCAGCTATTTGTTGGCGATACCAGCGATATCAACTCAGATGGCTAGATGGCTTTCTGCTGGCAGGAGACCTTTCTGCCATCGGTTCTCCTGCCAGGGCGGCAAGGATAAGTCCCCACTCTCCTACCGCTCAATAGTCGATTCTCTCCGAAGTTAATAACTGTTTTTTTCATGTATATCTTATGTAGGTCTGATATAGGTCATCTATGATTAAGATCAGGGGATACACTGGCAGAAGGGCATAAGATGCTCAATCGCCGATGTAAAATTCCCAGGAGGGTTGTCTGGCAGCGAGGTTGAGGCTACTGCTCTGCCGGCGGGCTTTGGCCGATATCCTTCAGTGATGAAGCCAGGCTGTAGATCTCATCCACTGCCATTTGCTCTCCCTCAAGGGAGAATGCATACTCCCCTCCGGGCTCTATTATCAGCAATGCAATGGGGCGCGATCTGAATCCCAGCAGATCATCACCTGCTGCCATGACCAGGACCTCGATGATGGGATGGATGGCTCTATCTCCTGCCTGGATCTCTTTTCCTGCCAGGATGTGCTTCTCTATCCGGGGGAGCCGTCTATCCTTCACCATTCGGCTATCCTCCCAAAGCAGTCTTTTCCATTCCTATGCCCATCATACCCATCCTTTCATCTCTTCCTGCCAGTAAGCTCCTTTATCAACGTTCTCATCTCCCCATTCCGCAGGGCGGAGACGATGGCCACTGGAATATGGATCGGCCGGATTCTGGCCTGAGCCAGGAGCTCCCCTTCCAGCCTCTCCTCTTCAAAGAAGGGCAGGATGAGGATATCCCCGCCAAGACAATTGAGAAAGGCGGCCACCGCCCAGAGCCATCCGCTCAATACGGCCGTCCGGGCGGGATCATCCAGCCCGAACTCCAGGCGGCAGCGGATGCCCTTGAAGGCAAACGACCTCAATAGATGCTCGATGAGATCGACGAAGGCGGGCATGGCCGCCAGCAAAGATCTGAGCTGTCTTATGCTGAGGCCCCCCTCATCCTCCTCCTGCTGCCCGCCCCTCATGCCTTCCAAGGCCCGCTGGCCTTTATTCTGCTCTCTTTTCCCCTCCTGCCTATCCCCTCCTCTTCTCTCCCGAGCCGATGAGATGAGGTCAATGAACGATGGGGCTGAGCTTGCCCTCTCGAAGAGGCTGATGCCCAGCCACGAAATCCAGATTCTCCCCTGGACCAGCCTCTCCTGGCCCTTCAACTCACTGCCTGCAGATGTGCCCAGCCAGGATGCCATCAGCCTTCCCTCAATCTGCTCCCCGCTTTTGTATAAAAACATATTAATATTTAAAGGAATCATCAAAATAATCATCAAAATAATTATCAGCAGAATGATGAGAAATAAGAGGACCAATATGGCTGATGTCAGGGGACTGAGATTCAATGGCGCAGCCAAAATATGAACGCCTGGTGGCATCCAGAAAACCTCGGGCGAGATCGATGGGAAAGGTCGTCATCGGCGAGGCTATTCGATGAGAATAGCAGTCTGCTGAGATGACCTCTTATCTCCTCTCTCCTTCTCCGTTCTCTCCTTCTTCGCTTTCTCCTTCTCTGCACTCTCTTTCTCTGCACTCTCTTTCTCTGCACTCTCTTTCTCTGCACTCTCTTTCTCTGCACTCTCTTTCTCTGCACTCTCTTTTTCTGATCCCTCCCGGGAGGCGGCAATCCTCTCCAGGATGGACTGGGCGGCTCCTGCTATGCTACCAAGATAGAGTCTATCTGAGCTGCGGCCAGAGAGAGGTATCACCTTGACCCCTTCCTCCCCGGGAATCTCCTTGAAGACCACTACAATGGCGACCGGCATCACTCCAGCCCCCCCACCGGCCTTCATCTTGCTGATCTCATTGCCCCTGGAATCCTTCCCCTGGCTGGCGCTGAATCCCATCCCCATCTTGGTGATGGGTATGATGATCTTGTCCCCCATCTCCATAGGCTCGCCAATGATATTTCTGGTGGAGAGAACCCCGAGAAGTTCATCCACTGCTGCTCTTATGGCATCGGTGCCGGTCATCTATATCTCCATTAATAAGATAGTATACATTATATTTACATCTTCTGCAGCATACGCAGTCCAAGAACACTTTATAAAATGTTAAACAGCACCAAACTTTATATAGAAAGAAGGCCCCCAAGCAGGGCAATAATAATGATGGTCCAGGCTCCCCGCATGCCTCTATTGGGCTTTGGCCAGAGGAGACTGTGGGGTTTTGCTGATTGGAGCTGACGTTCAATGAGACATATGGCATTATTGGTAGTATTAGCGGTATTGGTGGTGCCACTATTGCTGCTGGCCTCTCCGCTCACTCTGGCCTCTGATGCCGCCAGGATGACCCTCCCCAGCGGCATGAGCAACCCTCTGACCATAAGATACCCGGAACTGGCACAGGCTCCCTCACCCCCTCTGATCGTCGAAGGCCTCAGGGCCACCTATGAGATCGTGGCCGGGTCTCCGGATGTGGTCGCCGGAAAGGGAGATGTGGCATATTCCAAAGGCGAGTATGGGGCAGGACTGGTACAGATCGACATTCTCGCCCTGGAGGATGACCAGGCTGCCACCCGGACGGTCTCATTTGCTCCTGATGCCATTACAGGGGGAATGAAGAAGATCAACATCTACGGCTCAGTAAATGCAGCCGGCTGCGGGGATTTCTGGTGTAATCCCAGCCTCCTGGCCGCCATACCAAATAGAGCGGGGGAGGATCTGACTGTGGACCGGGGCAAATACGATCTGAATGCTCGGGAGTATGATGTGATCCGGTTCTACTACCGGTCCCAGGGGATCAGCCTGGGGATGATCTACGATCTGGAGACGGGAATCCTCCTCCACCACACCGCTGACTATACCTCAAACCTGCCTACAGAGGAGGGTGGAATGGTCACCAGAGGCCAGAATGCCATCATGAGACTGAGGAATCTGCGCCAGGTGAACATCCCCTGGAATGATGGCCGCGTTCCATCCTGGGCCAGAGGGGGAAGTTCTCTTCACTTCCAGGGTACGCACTCATTCTGGCTGCCCCAGCTGCCAGATGTGGCTCCCACAGTCTCTCCCATCAGTGTGCGGGTTGACATACAGGAGGCACATGAGCGATTTATAGAAGGCAGGCAGCAGACCTACACCCAGGAGGCCGTTCAACCGGCCTATGTGCCTATGGTGTCGAGCATCTCCCAGCTCATGGGCTTTTGGGTGCCCAAGGAGGCGATGTCACTGAGGCCAGCGATTATAGATAGCGATCCTGACACGGGAATGGTCGTGAGCATCCTGGAGAGCAGCCCGGATGGACTGATCATGCAGGAGACCAACAACATCAATTACAAGTTCATAGCGGCATATGATGCCAGCGGCAGGGTGGTTCAGACGGTCATCGAGAGCTATGCAGGGACAGCCACCGGCCAGAGGGATGAGCTGCAACTGGTAGAATGATCCCTTTCGATCCCAATCGGGACAGGATGGTGACGGATCGATATGACGGATCGATATGATGGATCGATATGATGGATCGATATGATGGATCGATATGACAGATCGATATGACAGATCGATATGATGGATCGATATGATAGTGCCCCGTATGCTCCTGCGGGGGCACTATCCCTCTGCTCTCTGTGAGGCTATCTCCCTTTGGCGAAATCAGCATTATTCGGGTTCATGAGGCTCCAACATTTTTAAGACCGCAACAGAGTGGCTGGAAAAGATATAATTAGATCGAAAACTCCTCAGAAGATGATAAGGAGAGAATAATGTCTGAGGATCTCAGAATAGTCTACAGCCGAGCTCCGGAGATTTTCCAGAGGCTCAAAAGAGAGATCGATAAGGTGATCGTGGGGCAGGATAGGGCCATAGAGCAGCTCCTGGTAGCGATAATTGCTGGCGGGCATGCCCTTTTGGAGAGCAATCCCGGCCTGGCCAAGACACTGCTGGTGAAGACCACCGCCTCCTGCATGGGCCTGGACTTCAGCAGAATTCAGTGCACTCCAGACCTCATGCCTGCAGATATCACCGGCACCACCATCATCGATGAGATCGGAGGGGGAAAGAGGTTCCGTTTCGAGCCGGGGCCGGTCTTCTCCAATATCGTCCTGGCGGATGAGATCAATCGCGCCTCCCCCAAGACTCAGAGCGCTCTTTTGGAGGCCATGCAGGAAAAGCAGGTGACAGTGGGCAATAAAACCTATCCTCTGGACAGGCCCTTCTTCATCTTAGCCACCCAGAATCCAATCGAGATGGAAGGCACCTTTCCACTGCCTGAGGCCCAGCTCGACAGGTTCCTGCTCAAGATCTTCATGGAGTATCCCACAACGGAAGAGGAGCTGGAGATACTGGAGAGATATACCATCCGGGCAGAGCCGGCGGTCTCCCCCCAGGTGAGCAAGGCAGAGGTCATCGCCCTCCAGCAGCTCTGTCGCGATATACCGATTGCTGATGATCTGAAAAGGGCGGTGGTCAATTTAGTCCTGGCCACTCGCAACTGGGAAGGGGTCCAGTATGGCGCCAGCCCCCGCGCCTCCATCGGCCTCATCCTCTCCGCCAAGGCCAGGGCATTCTTGCAGGGGAGGAACTATGTCTCCAGGGAGGATCTGCATGTGATGGCCTATCCAGTCCTCAGGCACAGGATAATCCTGGGATTCGAGGCGGAGAGAAAGGGGCTCACCCGCGATCAGGTGGTCGGTGACATCCTGAAAAGCCTATCGCTATGATACCAATCTGGATGCATTATGGATACTGATTTCTTCAAGGAGCTGGAGAGGTTCTCCCTGCTCGTCCGCAAGCGCGTCTCCACCGCCTACAGTGGGGGAAGAAAGTCGATGCGCTTCGGCCACGGCATCAGCCCGGTGGGCTACCGGGAGTACCGCAAGGGGGACGACTTCAAGCTGGTGGACTGGAAGGTCTATGGGAGGACGGAGAAGCTCTTCATCCGGGAGCACGAGGAGGAGAGAAGCCTTGTGGTTCATATCCTGCTCGACAGCAGCGGCAGCATGGGCTATGGGGGAAAGTTTGCTTACGCCTCCCGCCTGGCAGCGGGCTTTGCTTATCTGGCCACCACGGAGAATGAGAAGTACACCATATCCCGTTTCTGCCACCGCTTCTACCCCGGGGAGCCCAAACGGGGGAGGAGAAATCTGATCTCATCCATAGCCATGCTGGATGATACTCTGCCCCGGGGGAGGACCAATCTCCTGCACATCGCAGAGCTCTTCGCCTCCCAGATCAAGACCACCAGCATGGTGGTGATGATATCCGATCTCCTTGATGATACAGAGGATGTCATCTCCAGCATCTATCGGCTCGCCAGACATGATCTGGTGGTCATTCAGGTCCTAGCTCCGGATGAGGCACAGCTGGGGTTCGGCGGGGATGTGAAGTTTGTGGACCTTGAATCCGGCAACTCTCTTGTCACCCGGGTTACAGAAGGAGAGCGCTCGGAGTACCTGAGGAGGTTGAATGATCATAACCAGGCCATCAGAGCGACATGTGACAGAGTCGGAGCGAACTACTTTCTCTTCCAGACAGACCGGCCGATCTTCGATGCCTTCTCTGAGATGCTCACCAGAGCAGTGATCTGGAAGACATAGGCCATATGAAGACCAATAAGAATGGACTGCCATACCATGAAATCAGATAATAACACCATTAAGCTCGATTATGGACAGGGCTGCCTGGAGCTTTTAGCAGGGGAGGAGGTGGAGGTAGTTCTTCCCCGGGAGCTTCCGCCTGCCGGGCCAGAGGAGGTCGGAAGATCTTTAGAGGAGGCAATGGGAAGGAGGCTGGAGGATTTTTCCGGGGCAAGGTCGGCCTCTATCCTGGTGAGCGATATCACCCGCCCCGCTCCCAGCCATCTCATGCTTCCTCCCCTGGTCAGAAGGATGAGGGAGCTGAACATCACAGATCTCTCTGTGGTCTTTGCCCTGGGAACCCACAGAAGGATGAGCCCGGCCGAGGAGGAGTATCTCCTCAGGGAGTGCATCCGCCTGCCTCACTCTCAGCACGATCCCAAGGCCTGTATCTCCCTGGGATTTACCGAACGGGGAACTCCAGTGGAGATCCTGGAATCAGTCGCTTCCTCTGATCTGATTGTGGCCACGGGAAATATCGAGTATCACTATTATGCCGGCTACAGCGGCGGGGCAAAGGCCCTCCTCCCTGGGGTGAGCTCAGAGCCCTCTGTGGTCAGAAATCATGAGCTGATGAGGGATCCGGCGGCGACCACCGGGAACCTGAAAAGCCCCGTCCGCCAGGATATGGAGGAGGCTGCTCGCATCGCTGACCTGGACTTCATTCTGAACACCGTCTTAAACAGCAGAAAAGAGATAGTCCTATCCACAGCCGGCGACTACATAAGGGCGCATAGAATAGGGGCGGCGGCGGTGGACAGGATGTACCGCTGCCCGGTGGAGCGGGCAGATATTGTGGTCAGTTGTGCTGGAGGCCGGCCTAAGGACATCAACCTCTTCCAGGCCCAAAAGGCCCTGGCCAATGCCAAGAATGCTGCTCTGCCCGGCGGCAGCATCATCCTCCTTGCGGAGTGCAGCGAGGGGCTGGGCCATCCGGTATTCGAACGCTGGGCCTGTGAGGCCTCCTCTGCTGAACAGTGCTGGGAGAGGTTCGGCATAGAGTATGAGTTTGGAGGGCACAAGGCCGCCTTCCTGGCCAAAGAGTCCCTGGAGCACCATCTGATCCTGGTCTCATCCATGCCCAGGGATAAGGTAGAGATGTGCTTCATGAACCCGGCGAGGACTTTGGAAGAGGCTCTATCGCAGGCCTGGAAGAGGCAGGGCAGGGATGCGAGGATGCTGGTGATGCCCTACGGGAATCTGACCCTGGCGGTGGGTAAATAGAATAAGTGAACCGGGAAGCATCGATCCAGCTTCATACTGCAGGGTGGGCGGGCGATCTCTTGAAAGATGATCCCGCCGGATAAACTATTTCCGTTGAAAGGATTTTGGCGAATATATGATGCGGCCTGAGGAGCAGATCGAAAAGCAGCTTATGGATGACAGCAGTGGAGCAATCCTCAAGGATGCTGTGATCATCAGAAGATTGAGAGCTAGCGATCTGCAGGCAGCTTTGGAGATCGATCGGGAGGTCTCGGGGGGGTACAATCCCGATGTGTTCACTGCTTTCTACGAGTACCATCCCACCACCACCTTTGCGGCGGAGGTGAATGGGGAGCTGGCAGGATTCGTCCTGGGATTCAAGCATGCCCCTTTCGAGGGCCGGGTCTTCTGGCTGGCAATAAGAACCAGATACCAGGGCCAGGGAATAGGCATGAGGCTCATGCTTGCTCTCCTCAAGTCCTTCCGCAAATTGGGAGCACTGAGGGCCACCCTGGAGGTAAGGGTGAGCAATCGGAGGGCTCAGTCGCTCTACACCAACCTGGGATTCCAGACCACAGCCGTCTGGCCCTCCTACTACTCCGATGGGGAGGCGGCCTTCATCATGAAAGCCCGGCTTTAGCCCTCGGTTGCAGTCGCACCTTCTGCTCTCTTTTATTACTCCAGGCCCCGGGAGGTGAGACGGAACTGGGCTGTTCTATTCTCCGGCAGTGAGCGGTGCTTCATCAGCCTGGCCCGGCGCAGGCCCTCGCCCGCCTTCTCCAGCAAGACTATAGCCTTGCACATGTGCTCGAGGTACGTGCCCCCCAGCGGCCGGAGGGTGTTGCTCTCAATATCGGTGTAGACCTGATTGGTTATGACCACAGGGATGCTGTGCCTCCGGGCGATCTCCTGCAGCTCAGAGAGCTGGACGGTCAGGGCGCGGCGGGCAGGCCTGCTGTCCTCTGCTTCCAATAGCATGCGGTATAGCGATGTCGCCGAATCAAGGACGACCAGCCCTACATCCCGGCTGACGATCTTGGACGCCTCTCTGATGGCCATCGCCTGCTGCTCAAGGCTCATGGGCTCAAAGATTATGATCTTCTTCGCCATCTCTGCCGCGCCCGGTCCGGCAATCTGTTTGAACCTCTCTGCAGAGAAGCCCTCTGTATCGATGAAGATCACCTTGAGGCCCCTGGTCACTGCAGCTACTGCGAGCTGCAGGACGATGTTGCTCTTCCCCGAGCCAGACTCGCCATAAAGCTCTGTGATTATGCCCGACTCGAATCCTCCGCCCAAAAGGAGGTCCAGGCTCTGACAGCCCACGGGCAGGCGCTCAAGCATGTTCATAGATATCGAAATTGCTCATCTCCTGTGGGCGAAGCTGTCTATCCGATCCATCAGCCTCTCCATCGCCTCTCTCTCTCTGGGGTTGCCGCAGCGGTCTATAATTCTCTGGGTCTTCAGCAGCTCCTCGAAGTGAGAATCAGTGCGAAGGGACATGTACCTGGTGGCGGCTACTGCTGCCTCTATCACCAGATTGGCTCCCCGGTTGACTGCCCGGAAATCCTTTCTCAATAGCTCTCCTTTCACGGGCTCGATATCGGTGATTATGATGTCCGAGGCAAAGGGATTGCACTTGAATAGCAGCCAGGCCTCAGTATCCTTCAAGATCGGCAGGCCATCGCAATGGGTGAAGTACTCCTGGGGCAGGTCCTCCAGGGCCGTCTCCGCGAAGATCCAGGCATCATGGGTGACATTGGCCACAAACCATTTCCTGGTGAGGATATTCTCATAGGTATGAGTGCCTAAAAATAGGCGAATGTACAGGCTGTCCTCACTCCTGATGATGCCTAAAGGAGCAGCATTGACTCTGCCATTCCTCTCTGTGGTAGCAATTACCTCGTTTATGCCCTCCAGTATTCCCAACTCATCCAAAGCCTCTCTGCCATAGAACATGATCAAAACCGCAATCTCCTCAGAAGGGAGATAAATAAAGATGCCGCAATCAGATCTGCCGTGGAGCCGGGATTCATGTCCTCCTCCAGCAGATATCTGTCCATCTGCCTGGCCTTATCCAGGCTGGGATCAAGCAATGCCTCAGCCGCGAGCTGTGAGACCTGCAAAGACCTCTCCTGGCCGAACTTGGCGGAGATGAGGCTGTCAGGCACCTGAGCCAGTGCCTCAAGGAAGGCCCTGACAACGCCATCATTGAGGCCATATGATGATACCAGCTCCTGCAGCCTTCCAGCGAGCTGGAATGATCGTTTGTAGTCAGTGGCCCATTCGCGAGCGACGATATCATGATCCGCCGAGAGCATCATCAGATCGAGGAGCGATCGGCGAGCTTCCATCAGCCGCTCTTTCCACTGCGGATCCTTCAGGCAGAACTCATCCACGGATACCACCCTCGCCCCGGCCAGGCCGAATGCCCGGTAGAAGTCCACTGCATCCTGGATGGTGGTGCTTCTCAGCACCCTGGCCAGCTCCTCCTCCAGCCCTTCAAAGAACCGGTCAGGGCTGGCCTTCTCTTCATCCTCTCCCACTGCCTGCCATTCGCCGTGGCTGCAGTCATGGGGGCGGCCAGCACGATCTCTTGCCTGGCCGGCTGCCAGGGCGAGAGGCATCATGAGCACCAGCGAGCCGAAGTGGGTGTTGCTTCTCAGACCCCATTCCCCCCAGGCCTGCACCCCTTCCAGTATGAGCGAGCCGGGGCTCCCCTCCGCCCGGGCCGCCTTTCTGAAGATGGGATAGGCTGAGATTGCACTGGTGAGGAAGTGATGAAAGCTGATATCGGAAAAATCATGGCAGCGGTCGACGTTTCCCGGCTTGGGGCTGGAGGAGAGCTCGAAGAGCATGGCCAGAACTGCACACTGGGCGATCCAGTCAGAGATCCGGTCGGATACCCCTTCGGCACTCCGTTCCGATAGCTGTTCTGCCTTCCGATTCGATCTGCTGCCGGAGCGGTTCATGCTCGATCAGTGGATCTTGGGCAGGATCTTCTCTGCCAGCTTCTTTTTCAGTTCCATGTACTCCCTTTCAGAGAGATCCGCCCTGGCCAATGCCTCATCTCGCAGGTAGCAGGGCTTGCCGATCTTGCAGCACCAGACAAGGCTGCCAAAGCAGGTGCCTTCTCCCTTCTCCAGGGGAGTGCCCCTGGCAGCAGCGATCTTCCGATTAACATACTCCTCTGGAGTTAGGCCTGCTCTCTTCAGGGCCCCGAAGACGGCACAGCTCTTCACCGGGGGACAGCAGAAGGCCAGGCCGCGCAGGTCTCCGCCGGCACAGATGTGCTTGGGAGCATTGCACCAGCCGCTCAGGGAATCATATTCTGTCATCGCCCCCGCGAGCCACTGGACAAACTCGAGATCCGCACCTCTAAGGGATACCACATCTGCTCCCATGGCCAGAAGGGTTCTGGCATCCTCAAAATCTCCCACATCCGCCAGGGCCATTATGGCCGGACCGCGAGCATCCGCTGCCTTCTTGACCAGCTTGGGGCTGACCCCATCCAGGCCTCGCAGGTCGAGGTGGATCATGTCCAGATCGCTCTCATTGAGCTTCTGCAGCAATGTATTGGATAGATCCTCAGGCCTGATCCTGAGGGAGAGTGTGACTCCGGAGCGCTTCAGGAGAGGTATCAGCTCCAGCAGCCTGATGGGGTCGCGAATGCTTGACATCTTCAGCTCAAGCAGACAGAGATTCTGAGCAGCGATTCTCGCTGCCTCCAGGAGGGGGCCGTCCTCTGAGCAGGTCGCACAGAGGCCGAGGGAGGCAGGACGGGGCAGCTCCCTTTCCCCGGACCCTTCTTCTTTAGCCCCTTGCCCATCATATATATTCGGGAGGCTCGGCCTTCCCTCCCTCCACACCAGAAGCTTCTGTTTCACATCATTCAGGCGGGACTTGATCTGTGAAAGGGAGACGAGATCGAGGTCAAAGCCGTCCAGCAATATCAAACCGGCTGAGCTGTCGGTCTCCGGACGGCTTTGGGGAGATACAACGGCAATGGGATTATCAATATGTAGATATCCAATTTCAACCATCAACAAAGCAGTAATGGCGCATATGATATCAGTCTTTCGCCTCCTGGCCTATGCTCTCAGTATTATGCTCCCGTGTATGGTTCCGGTCTATTCTCTCGGTCTATGCTCCTGGTCTATGCTCCTGGTCTATTCTCTCGGTCTATTCTCTCGGTCTATGCCACCTTTATATTGGAGAAAATCCAATCACTCTCTGTGATACAATGGTGAGCTTCAAAGTAGATGCTGATGCAAGGGCTATTGTTCAAGGATCTGAGGACCTGGAGAAGCACCCTATAGTGGCCAAGGTCAAGGGCTCTGGAAAAGATGGAGCTTTGAGCGTCCAAGTGGGAGGGGATGGCTCCAACCCCATATCTGCCCGAATATCAGGGGACTCCCAAAAGCCCATAGCCCTCGAGCCCATCAAGCTGGCTCCTATCACTGTGATCCCAGATCTCAAGGAGGCCGCCCAGACAGTGGACTTCGGATCCATTGTCGATGCACTCACCCGGCTATCCCAGGGAGTGAAGGTGAACATCGGCAATCCAGATGCGCCCCTCAGCATAGCACTGGGAAAGATCCCCGTGGACCTGAACATCTCCGTCTCCTCCCCCAACCAGGAGACCGTCTTCAAGGTGGAGATCAAAGGATTTATAGGAGAGCAGGAGCCATAAACCGGCAATATGAGCCCCGAGCAGGGAGAAGAGGTCTTTGATGCCGCCTTTTCTGGCATCATTTGCGCATTTGGAAGGTCCAGGTGGTTTTTATAGTCCCCTCATGGCTGACCATTCTCATGGCGGCTGCTCTTCCCGTCTCTGAGGTCCGGGGGGCCATACCTTTGGCCATAGGATATTATGGATATTCATGGGATCAGGCCTTTATCATATCAGTCCTGGGAAATCTCCTGCCTGTGGTTCCTCTGCTCTTATTCCTGGGTCCGGTCTCCGATTACCTTCGCCGTTATTCCCTGGGTGATAAATTCTTCACCTGGCTGTTTGCCCGCACCCGCAGCAGGTACATCCAGAAGCATGAGAGCTTCGGATTGATCGCACTGACATTATTCGTGGCCGTGCCCTTTCCATTGACCGGGGCCTGGACCGGCTGTGCCATAGCCTTTCTCCTTGGTTTCAGGTTTCTGCCGGCTTTGGGCGCTGTAGCGACAGGAGTCTTGATCGCGGCAGGCATTGTGACCGCCACAGTGATGGGCGTAAAAATCCTGATTTTTTGAAAGCAGTAACCACCTGATAGGGATCAATGTGGCCGGCCTGTTTTCTTTTCCACTCTAGCCATATGATCTCTATTGCTCTTCAAGATTGGAAAGGCAAGCTCCGTCAGCAACGCCATCAGTGCATGCAGAATCGCCTGTCTGTGGCTGTAGCCTGGACAGCTTTGAATCGAGGGTGATCTCCCTGTCCAGCCGCATATCTATTTTTATGGAGGTGATTATCCTTCTGACCCCCATCTGAGCGAGCAGGTGATTGGCCTTCTCCATCAGATCGAAGAGCTCTCTGAGGCTGCTGACCTCCAGAGATGTGGACATGGCCCCGGGGATGAACTTTATCTCCTCCTCTTCCAAAAGCGCGTGCACTGCTCTTATGTAGTCTCCGGCACTGGTTCCCGATCCCATGGGGAGAAGGGAGAATTCAGCGACTATCATGGTGATGGACTGCTCAGCGCAAGTATAGAAATCTGCTGGGCTATCCAATTCTTCGACATTTTGCCAAACCAAAATCGTCATATAGTAATAACAAAATCAGAGGGCTGAGGTTTGATCGCTATGAGATCTCATAAGCCACTCCCTGGAATGATTCTTGTCATCGTTTTACTGCTGCAGGCACCTGCCGGAGCCGGCGACCCTCTCGATCCCAGCCAGATGGGAGAGTCCATGTCCATGCCCCTCTCCCCAGAGCTCATTCAGGCAGCAGTGAGAGCTGGAGTTATAACTGATTCGAATTTGCTGGAGAGGCCTGATCGCCAGCAACCATCCTTTTCCGCCGGGCCCAGAGCTGAAGCTGATGCTGTCAATTCTATAGATAAAGTGAATGTGACTGGGATCTGGTCGCTGGATCTGGGCGGGGAGCCTGGTGAGCAGATGAGGCTGGATCTGGTCCAGATCGGCGGGATTATCATGGGCCAGGGAGCGTTGATCAGAGGGGGTGAGAGCGAGAATGCCACTGTAAGCGGCTCGCTATCAGGCGACAGGTTGAGCCTGGTTGTGATGCCCGTGGGGGTGCTGAGACTCTATCAGTTGAATCTATCCCTGTCCACCCTCTCTGCAGGCACTTATACCGCCTATATGGCAGACGGCAGCAGCCGGTCGGGCAAGGCAACTTTCTCCGTCTCCTCGAACATCTTTATGGAGAAGGGCCCGGACAGCTCCTTTCCCTCCATCTAGCAACCGCCAGCATCCTCCCGATCCCAGTTATCGAGGGGAAGGATTATCGCCTGTGATTGAGATCCCATTGCCCGGTGAAGGATGAAGTGATCGAGACCAGATATGTAGAATTTGAGAGCGATAGCGGAGAGGTAGTTGATATAACCGGCGAGGTGCAAAAGAGCCTGGAGAGCACCTCTTTGGAGTCGGGGGTGGTGGTGATCTTCGTTCCCGGGGCGACGGGAGCAGTGAGCACCATCGAGTACGAGGAGGGTCTGGTGGCTGACCTGGGGGATGCCCTGCAGAGGATCGCCCCGCAGGAGATCGATTATGCCCATAACCTGCGCTGGCACGATGGCAACGGCCACTCCCATATCCGAGCCTCTCTGATCGGGCCCAGCCTAGTTGTACCCTTCTCTGCCCAAAGATTGATGCTTGGCACCTGGCAGCAGATAGTTTTCCTGGAGCTAGATAACCGCAGCCGCCACAGAAAGCTTGTGCTGCAGATGATGGGAGAGTAGGCAAAGAGCTGATTTTGAGAGAGAAGGAAGAGAGCTGATTTCGGACTGAATTCAGCTCAAAATCCGCCCAGAGGATCAAGGTCAGTGCCCATCTTCGTAGCCGACACTCAGAATCCTCTGGTCATGCCTCTTCTCCTCCTCCGGCCACGATCCCGGCTTCTCAATGCCATTGGGGTTTTTCCCAATATCTAAAGCAGCAGACCTAAGGAATGATGGATTCAAGTTGTGCTGGATCTAGGCGCACTATATCCAAGGTGTAGCAGAAAACTCTTGAAGGGCGGGTAATGGAGGGAGGGGAAAGTCGTTATAAAATGGAGTGTAGGAGGGAATGGAACGACTTTCACCATACTCTATATAGTCAACCACTGAGATATATAGTTTTCGATATAAGAGCTATGGTTCATGCTTTGTGCCAATATCCTCGATATGTGTCATAAAAAGCTTATACAAAGATTTACGATATATCTTAACGAAAATTTAAACTTTAAAAAATTTAATCATCGCTTCCAGATTGGAGGGATGAGGCTATGGGATCGAATGAAGAGTTGAAGGGCAAAAAAGAGTATGTTAAGATACCCACCTCTGAAATCAAAGCTTCGGAGATGGATGTAGAAGGAAATGGAGATAGACAGGAGCATATCGATTACGGTCAGAGAATCGATTACGGCCAGAGAATCGATTACGTTCAGAGGGATACATTCACATTGAAGTATGAAGTCAACGATAAGGGCATAGGCCAGCTACTGCTGCCCCCAAGCTTATCTCTGCTGCTTCAATCTGATCGAGTATCGATATCGCCTTCTGCTGGCGGTCTGTTCATCCGGTCGATTTGACATCGAGAGGCCTCTGAGAGGGGCAAGGTGCGATCCATGAGGCTGGAAGGAGAATCGCGTGAGAATGAACATGCCGTTGGTGTCAATGCCCCGGAGAGCTCTTGGCCCCTATTCGCAATGGGCCGTGAGATCTGCAACCCCATGAACTCGATTATAAGCATGACCTCCATTCTCCTTCGGGATGAGACTCTGACATCCGATCAAAGGGAGTTCGTGGAGAGCATAAAAGTCAGCAGCGATGCACTCATGAGGGTGCTCAACGACATCATCGATCTCTCCAAGCTGGAGAGCGAGAAGTTGACATTGAATATACATCCTTTTAGCCTTCGAAGCCTGGTAGAGGAGACCCTCAGCTCGATCTCCATCGATGCGGCCAGAAAGGGTTTGGTCCTCTCGCATCGCTTCAATGGGGCTGTCCCGGACGACATTCTCCAGGATAAGATGAGGCTTGAACAGGTAATCTTCAATCTGCTGGACAGTGCAGTGAAATGCACAGATTCAGGGGAGATACGGCTCAATATCTCCTGCCAGGGGGGGCAAGGCGATCTGGAGATCCATTTTTCCATCCTGGATACTGGTCTGGACTTGTCCCGTGAGGGCGCTGAAGATCTCTTCAATCCCCTCATCGAGAAGGACTCTCTCTGCTCTTACAGGTCTGGCCGTTCCGGCCTGGGATTGGCTATCTGCAAAGGGCTGGTGGAGCTGATGGAGGGCAGAATCTGGGTCGAGTATGCAGAGGGCACCGGCTCGGCATTCCATTTCACCATTAAGGCTAATCCTCGGGCTGAGGTTCGGAAATTATGCGGGGAGAATTGAGCACCACGCCCTGAATATCCTTTCAACCTGGCGGGCGGCACCACTGCGCTCTTGCTGCCTGGTCGTCCAAATAATGATGTAATAGAGATATTCTCGTCCCGGCAATGGGATGGATCAGCATAATGAGGTAGAGTGGACCTATAGCATGGATGCTGATTAAGAATCTCTGCTACGAAACATATTCCCAGCTGATTCAGTCTATTGTTTTTTCCTTAATGTACATAATCGTCTATAATACTGAATAGGATCGATCAGTATCAAAAAGGAGGAAGATCATGAAAAGAAATAGAAATGAGATCATATCCGAGATCCTCAGAGTCTGCATGAAAGGGGCAAGCAAGACCAGGGTGGTGTATCAGGCTAATCTCAATTTCAGAACAGTTAATCCTTATTTAGAGCTTCTGATGAAGAACGATCTGATTGTTGCCAGCAACCAGGGACCTCGTGTCGTCTATGAGACAACAGAAAAGGGAACGGACCTGATGAAGACCATAGAGCAGGTGCACAGCACTCTGATTGAATATCAGGAGCCAGTTCCCTCCTCAACCTCGGCCTGATTCCAATTCAGCCATCCCAATGCTTTTATCCTTTTTATGCTCATCTCCCCCCATGCCATCACTCTCCGTCCATGTCGGCGGCCTGGATCTGAAAAATCCTGTCCTTCTGGCTGCAGGCATCCTGGGCACCACTGGCGCATCCCTCTGCCGCGCATCCCGAGCGGGCGCAGGAGGGGTCGTCACCAAGTCCATCGGCTCTGTGCCAAGAGCGGGCCATCCCGGCCCCTGCATCGTCCATGTGGATTGCGGTCTTATCAATGCCATGGGCCTTCCCAATCCCTCTTACCGGGATTTCCAGGAGGAGATCGATGCTGCCAGAAGGGGTGGGGCGCCGGTCATAGCCAGCATCTTCGGCTCCAGTGCAGAGGAGTTCGCCCAGATCTCCCGCAGCCTGGATGCCGATGCCTTCGAGCTCAATTTATCCTGCCCCCATGCCGAGAAGTACGGCAGCGAGCTGGGGCGTTATCCCGATCTGGTGGAGTCAGTCACCGGGGCGGTGAAAGCGGCCTCAAACGTCCCGGTCTGGGTGAAGCTGACCCCCAACACTGCTGACATCCTGGAGCTGGGGCTGGCTGCTCAGAGGGGAGGAGCAGATGCCGTAGTGGCGATAAACACCTTCAAGGCCATGGCCATAGACATTGAGACCGGCTACCCCATTTTGGGCAACCGCTTTGGGGGCCTGTCCGGGCGGGCGATCAAGCCGGTGGCCGTGCGTGCGGTATACGACCTCGCCTCCCGGCTGGAGATCCCAGTGATAGGAGTGGGCGGAATATCCTCCTGGGAGGATGCTGTGGAGATGATCATGGCCGGAGCCACCTCGATTCAGGTGGGAACCGCCCTCCTGCAGGGCTATGGCATATTCGAGGAGATCATATCCGGCCTTTCGGCCTATCTGCAGAGAAAGTCGATCACATTGGAGGAGCTATGCGGCATGGCCGGGAGGCGCACATGAGGCCTATAGATGTCACTATTCTGGATGTTGTGTCCGAGGCCCCTCAGATCAAAACCCTGCGGCTGGACAGAGACCTTGATCCCTATCCGGGACAGTATGCCATGCTCTGGATCAGGGGGCTGGATGAGGTGCCTATGAGCTTCTCCGGACCGGATAGCATCACTGTGCAGTCGGTGGGAGAGGCCTCCGAGGCCCTCACCAGCCTGGGCAAAGGGGAGAGTATCGGGCTGCGTGGTCCCCTTGGCAGGGGTTTTACCATCCTGGGAGAGAGGATTCTGATCATCGGTGGCGGGGTGGGGGTTGCTCCTCTGGCCTTCCTGGGCGAGCAGGCCGCTGAAGCGGGAAGAGAGGTCACCTCGCTGCTCGGCTATCGCTGCTGTAGCGATATGATATTTCTGGAGAGGTTCCAGAGATTGGGCAGGACGGTCGTCACCACTGATGATGGCTCAAGCGGGATCTGTGGTCGGGTGTCGGCGGGCCTTGAGGCTTTGGATATTGATGAGTATGATCAGATCTATCTTTGCGGCCCGGAGATGATGATGTGGGATGTGATCTCGAAGATCAGGGAGCAGGCAGAGAAGATTCAGGCCTGCATCAACCGCTACTTCAAGTGTGCTGCTGGGATATGCGGATCCTGCTGTCTGGACCCAGAGGGGATCAGAGTCTGCGTTGAAGGACCGGTGATCAGGGCCGATCGGCTCCTGGAGAGCGAGTTTGGCCGGTATCGGCGGGGGCCGACAGGAGGCAAAGGCCCTTGCAGAGGATGATTGATGGTGGGGACGAAGAAAGGGGATGGGAGGGGTGTAAGAGGATGGGAGAGGGTGTAAGAGGATGGGAGAGGGTGTAAGAGGATGAGAGGGGCAAGAGAGGATGAGAGGGGCAAGAGAGGATGAGATAGGATGATTGTCAGATTCGTGAAGGATGGCACTGTTCGGGGTGGCTCATATAGCATTGAACACGGAATAGTATCGGGAGGAGACATAATCCCTCTGGAGGAGGTGGATTTGCTCGTGCCCTGCCAGCCGACAAAGATCATCTGTGTGGGCTTGAACTATGTGGAGCATGCACGGGAACTGGATATGGAACTGCCCGAAGAGCCGGTAATCTTTCTCAAGCCTCCCACTGCTGCCTTGAGCCCGGGAGGGGAGATAGTCTATCCCTCCTCCAGCCAACAGGTGGACTATGAAGGGGAGCTGGCGGTGGTGATAGGAAAGAGGGGCAGGGATATCCCGGCGGATGAGGCGGAGGGCTATATTCTGGGATACACCTGCTTCAATGATGTTACCGCTCGCGATCTGCAGAGAAGGGATACTCAGTGGACCCGGGCGAAGAGCTTTGATACCTTTGCCCCCTTCGGCCCCTGGATTGCATCGATCGATCCCGCCAATGCTGCTATCCAGACGAGGGTGAACGGCAGGAGGGTGCAGCAGTCCAGTACCTCGGACCTGATATTCTCCGTTCCGAGGCTTATCGAGTTCATTAGCGGCATTATGACCCTGATGCCAGGGGATGTGATAGCCACAGGAACCCCGCCCGGGGTGGGCCAGTTGCATAAGGGCGACCGGGTGGAGGTGGAGATCGAGGGGATAGGGGTTCTGGAGAACTCTGTAGTGTGAATGGAATTGATCTTGATTCTGTCAAAAATAAGAGGTATGAGGAGGCTGAAGTCTCATTTTAGGATCTTAATCGCCTCCTCGGCGCTTTTGCCCTGATTCACTATGGCTGCTATGGCCTGGGTCATCTGAACAGGATCTTTGTGCTGGAAGACGTTTCTGCCTATAGCCACACCGCGGGCGCCGGCCTGCATCGCTCCATCGATCATCTGTAGGAACTCCATGTCCGTATCGGTCTTGGGACCTCCTGCGATGACCACCGGCACCGGACAGCCCTTGACCACGCGGGCAAAGCTCTCCGGGTCTCCAGTATAGTTGGTCTTGATGATATCTGCTCCCAGTTCAGCTCCCGCTCGGGCGGCGTGAGCCACCACCTCTACATCATTGGGATTGGCGATGCTCTTGCCCCGGGGGTACATCATGGCGACGAGGGGCATGCCCCAGAAGTCGCAGCGCTCGCTCACACATCCCAGGATGCTGAGCTGATCAGACTCGGTCTCAGAGCCGATATTGATATGGACAGAGACTGCATCAGCGCCCATCTTGAGGCACTCTTCCACCAGGCAGACCTGGACCTTGTTGTCCGGGTCTGGGCCCAGTGAGGTGGAGGCGCTCATGTGCACAATCAGGCCCACATCCTGGCCGTAGCCACGGTGGCCGTGTCTGACCATTCCCTTCTGCTGCAGCACAGCATTGGCCCCGCCCCGGGCCACCTTGTTCACCATCTCTGGAAGGTCAGCCAATCCTTGGATAGGACCTACTGATATGCCGTGGTCCAGGGGAATGATGACTGTGTTCCTGCTGTCTCGATCCATTATCCTCTCAATTCTCACTCTCTTGCCAATCTCGCTCAAGTATGATCACCTAATCATGCTAACATGTATCATGGTAGCATGTGACATATATAAGGGTTGCGATTTGATATGAAGATGGGCGCAAGCATATCAATACAATCTCCCCTGGATGTGATTGATCTCTTCAATCTCTTCAATCTCTTCGATCTCTTCTATCTCTTCGGGAATGCCTTTGTGCCATGATCCATTTTCATACCCCATCTATTTCTAGTCAGGAATCAGCGATCTGAGCCGGAAATCTGAATCTAGCAGGTTTTTGCTAATAGATATCTATTCAAATTATCTTTAAAATGCTGTAAATTGGGAAAAATATATGAAAACGTAAAGATTTCTTATCAATTTCCACTGTTGAAGTCCAAGTTAGATCATTTCATCTTTATATTTCTTTTTTTTCTTAGGATGTGTCAACTCTCACTTTTCACTACAATTACAGCTTTAATATCACAATTATTTAAAAAACAAAAATTTAAAAATATAATAAAAAAATAAAAATTACATATATTACTAATAATCATATATTTATTTTATATTATGTGTTTATGATCATACTAAAACATAATCAATTTAATAGCATCATAACTAAATCATATTATAAAATTTTAGAATATAGTTATATGATATGTTTATATGTAATTAAGATTTTGTAAATATAAATAACCTATTCAACTAATTATGGATTTCAATAATTTTATAAATACATGATTGGAGGAAAACTGAGATATTCTATTGGCCTATTTTATATTTATAAAAATGTTCAGATTAATTCTTCCGGGTTCTATAAATCTTATAGTGTATGTGAATGAAATGGAGCCAGATGCCAATTCACCCGTTAGGACCGCTCTTCGCCTGGTGAATGATAGGTATGTGCGGAGATAGGGGCATATTCACATAGTGTATAGAATGAAGTTGTTGACAAAAAGCATGTTTTTCCGGAGAAAAAAAATCGATACCCATAGTTTATGGAATGAGGCTGTTTTTATCAGCGCGTTTGCATCCATCCAAGAGCTCTTATTCAGGAAAATCAGAAAATGGAAATATATAATTTATAAATTTGATTTTAATTAATTATCATCGAATTTTAAAATTTATACAATTAATAAATGATTATTTTTTTACATAATTCTAATAATTTGATTTAATGTACTAATATTTGTTTTATATTAAAATTTATTATTTATGAAATTTTATTATTTACTAAATTTCATTTATCTATTTTATTTTTATTTATTAAAACCATTTATACCTATTTTAATTTTTGTCTTTATGGGTTTAAAAGTGAGAGTTAGATTTACCCGGCAAATTCATTTAATTAATTATAATAAATTATATAATTATCAAGGCCCTGAAAGCAGGTGGTGATCCTAAAATGGATTGGATCTTATGGAAAGCAATTAGCGATTGCGGTCTCACGGACAGGTCCAAGAGGATATCCAGGTCAAATCAGCATTCAGTAAGAGCTAATTCTATGGCCTGCCAAATGCCAATCCATAATTGATTCATGACCTGAAAATGCCTGATGATGACTTCACTCATCGCGTTTTTCCGGTCCACCATATACGAATTTATAATTATATATTAATAGTTATAGATTTGTTTTGATTGAATTGAAATAGCTGCTCCTCAAGAGGGGATAGAAGGGATAAAATAGGAATTCGTTTGCTCTATTAAGCGTTCAAGCAAGAGGTCAGGAAAGATGCCGAAGCGTGAAGATATAAACAAGATCATGATCATTGGGTCAGGCCCCATCGTTATCGGGCAGGCCTGCGAATTCGATTACTCTGGCACCCAGGCCTGCAAGGCGCTCAAGGCGCTGGGATATAAAATAGTCCTTGTGAACTCCAATCCGGCTACTATCATGACCGATCCAGGCATGGCCGATGCCACCTATATTGAGCCCCTCAATGTCGATAGACTGGCTCAGATCATCGAAAAAGAGAGGCCTGATGCCCTGCTGCCAAACCTGGGCGGGCAAAACGGGCTCAACCTGAGCCTAGAGCTCTCTCGCGCAGGCATCCTGGAGAAGTTCAAGGTCAAGATCATAGGAGTGGAACTTGATGCCATCGAGCGGGGCGAGGACAGAATCATCTTCAAGCAGACCATGAACTCTCTTGGTATTGAGGTTCCCAGGAGCTTTGCCATCTATACTGTAGAAGAGGCAGAGAAGGTGGCTTTGGAGCTGGGCTATCCTGTCGTCATCCGGCCAGCCTATACTATGGGAGGAACTGGGGGCGGCCTGGTCTATAATGCTGAAGAGCTGAGGGCGGTTGTAAGCCGGGGAATTGCTGCCAGCCTGATCGGCCAGGTGCTGATCGAGGAGTCGGTAGCCGGTTGGGATGAACTGGAGCTGGAGGTGGTCCGGGATGCCAAGAATCATATGATCACCGTCTGCTTCATAGAGAACGTCGACGCCATGGGGGTCCATACCGGTGACTCTTTTTGTACTGCCCCCATGCTGACCATATCCCAGGAGCTTCAGGATAGGCTGCAGGACTACTCTTACCGGATCGTCGAGGCCATCAAGGTCATAGGGGGCACCAACATCCAGTTCGCCCACAACCCCGACACCGGAAGGGTAGTGGTCATAGAGATCAACCCCCGCACCTCCCGGTCATCCGCCCTCGCCTCCAAGGCCACTGGCTTTCCCATCGCCCTGATCTCAGCAAAGCTTGCCGCCGGGCTGACCCTGGATGAGCTGCCCTACTGGAAGGAGGGTACCCTGGAGAGGTATAAGCCCTCAGGAGATTATGTCGTGGTCAAGTTCCCCCGCTGGGCCTTCGAGAAGTTCCAGGGCTCAAAGGATATCCTCGGCACCCAGATGAAGGCAGTGGGAGAGGCGATGAGCATAGGCAAGAGCTACAAAGAGGCCTTCCAAAAGGCAATACGCTCATTGGAAAACAGCAGATACGGCCTTGGTTTTGCCAGGGACTTCAATAGCCGATCCCTGGAGGATCTAATCATCCTTCTCCAGGAGCCTTCCAGCGAGAGGCAGTTCATCCTCTATGAGGCGATCAGGAAGGGGGCCGATATCCAGAAGCTATATCAATTGACCCGTATAAAGCCCTGGTTCCTGCAGCAGATGAAGGAACTGGTGGAGCTGGAGGAGGAGATTCTGGCCTATAGGGGCAGACCTCTGGCCGATCTTCCTGAGGAGCTTTTAGGGCGAGCAAAGAGAGATGGTTTTGCAGACCGCTACCTCTCCAGGCTCCTTGAGGTTCCAGAGGCTGAGATCCGGGCGCGGCGCAAATCGCTGGGAATTGTGCAGGGCTGGGAGGCAGTTCCCGTGAGCGGGGTGGAGAATGCCTTCTACTACTACTCCACATACAATGCTCCCGATAAGACCCCTAGCAGCAGCCGGCGAAAGGTCATGGTCCTGGGAGGAGGGCCCAACCGCATCGGTCAGGGTATTGAGTTCGATTACTGCTGCGTTCATGCTGCCTTTGCTCTTAGGGATATGGGCCTGGAGACCATCATGGTCAACTGCAATCCTGAGACTGTCTCCACCGATTATGACACCTCAGATAAGCTCTACTTCGAGCCCCTGACAGTGGAGGATGTCCTCAGTATCTATGAGAAGGAGATGCCTGAGGGGGTCATCGTCCAGTTCGGCGGCCAGACCCCTCTCAATATCTCTCGCGAGCTGGAGGAGGCAGGGGTCAAGATCCTGGGAACCTCTGTGGATGCCATAGATCTGGCTGAGGACAGGGACCGGTTCAGGATTATGATGGAAGAGCTGAATATACCCATGCCGGAATCGGGGATGGCAAGCAACCTCGACCAGGCACTTGAGGTGGCCAAGAGGATCGGCTATCCCCTCATGGTCCGGCCCTCATATGTCCTGGGCGGACGGGGGATGGAGGTGATATATGATGAGGAGAAGCTGGAAAAATATGTCGCTGCGGCAGTGGATGTCACCCCGGAGAGGCCGATTCTCATCGACCGCTTCTTAGAGAATGCCCTGGAGACGGAGGCTGATGCCCTCTCCGATGGAGCTGGGGCCTTTGTCCCGGCGGTCATGGAGCATATCGAGCAGGCAGGCATTCATTCCGGCGATTCTGCCTGTGTCATCCCCCCGGTGAGCATCTCCCCGGATCACCTCCAGATCATAGAGGAGTACACCCGCAAGATCGCCCAGAGGCTGCATGTGGTGGGATTGATGAATATGCAGTATGCCATCGCCCACGATATGGTATATGTGCTGGAGGCCAACCCCCGCGCATCGCGGACGGTTCCCCTGGTCTCCAAGGTCTGCAATGTCTCCATGGCCAGAATAGCCACCCAGGTGATGATGGGCACGCGGATGGATGAGCTGGGGCTGAAGAAGAGGAATATTCCTCATTATGGGGTCAAGGAGTCAGTATTCCCCTTCAATATGTTTCCGGAGGTCGATCCCCTGCTCGGCCCGGAGATGCGTTCCACTGGAGAGGTGCTGGGGCTGGCAGACTCATTTGGAATGGCCTTCTATAAAGCGGAGGAGGCGGCCAAGCCCTCCCTTCCTGTGAAGGGAACAGTGATGATCACTGTTGCTGCCAGGGATCGGTCGGCGGAGCTGGTAGAGGTTGGGCGGGAGTTTCAAAGGCTCGGCTTTACCATCAAGGCCACCAGCGGAACCCAGTCCTTCCTGGCAGAGAATGGCATCCAGTCAGAGATGATCAAAAAGATCTATGAGGGCCGGCCCAATATCGATGATGCCATAAAGAACAAGGAGATCCAACTGGTGATAAACACCCCTATCGGCAAGGCCAGCCAGTATGATGACTCTTATATCCGGAAGGCGGCAATCAGGTACAAGGTGCCTTATATCACCACCATTGCTGCTGCCTCAGCGGCGGCAAAGGGGATAGCGGCCTCAAGATCCGGCCACTCAGAGGTGAAGTCGCTGCAGGAGTATCACAGAGATATAGAGTAGATAGGAGCAATCATCCTGCCGCTCACCTAAATAGCGCATCTGCTTGAGCCGCAGGACAGCCTGCCGGCGGGTCTCGTAAACAGCCTTGAATTAGAACCTGGTCACCCAAATCCAGGCACTAACTCTCCAGGGACTCGCCCTTTGGCAGAATGTTATTGGACTGCTGCTGGGCTGCTGCGTATGACATTGGCCAGTCGAGAATGCTGAATAGATGGAGATGTCAAAAACAGCATATAAATCATATACTAGCTCTAAATAAAACTGAGAGTTTTAATTTTCGGCGCCAAGTGCTGATGTGGGATAAAGGCCATCTCTTCAAAAGCACGCCATGAACCTGGCTATTCCTGGGCTCGCTGTTTATAGCGGGGATGAGGCCGGCTGACAACATTCAATATTTTATAATCTCTGCCGCCACCGGCCAGAGGGCAGCATATGAGCCGTAATGCTCTTGGATCTGCCGACAAGCTTGAAGAAGATGGATGATTGAAGTGGCGGCGAGACATGCACCCCACTGCAACCAGACGGGGCATTCAAGGCACTGCCAAATGAAGATGGTATTGCTCGGATCTGATTCAATCCCCAGTTGGACACAGACGCCTTTTATCTTTGATGCAAGCATCGAGGTGAGGTATTGCGATAGAGGCTCATCTAAGCCTCAACTTAGAGAAAGCAGAAGATTTTTAGATGATTCACGTCCCTCGCGTCGCGGCTTGGGCTATGGTCCAGGACCCTTATGCTCGCCTTACGGGGATGCATGTGTTGCCTTTCGGAGGTGAATGGATTGGGCAGCATTCATCATTCTATCGGGATGGCCTTCCCGGTTTGGCAGACATCATCATAGAGCTCTCTGGGCCCTTGTAGGGATAGGACGATCGGGAAGCTGTTTTTCAAAAAAACCGGCGTTGTCCATCTTTGAGAAGGCAGATCTAGCTCGATAGTTGGCATATAATCATACAGCATTAAAAAATAGTATTACGTTTAATCATAACAGGGGATGTGAGCATAGATAATATTTCAAGGAGGTCTAGAAAGGTAAACCAGGAAGGTTCTGTCATAGCTGGCCGATGAATGATGAACAGAATATTTTCATATAGCATAGGATGCAATCAATAGATGTGAGTTCTCAAGTTGTGTTCTCTCCAAGGTTCGACGGTGTAATCACTGGCCCAGCCTATGCAAGGATAATTACCCCTAGCCGACTGACATTGTGGATTATTGCTCATAATGTTGCCGATAATGCCATTGTCTTTTTATATTATTAAATTATCTAGATGTTTCTCCACTTGGAGAGTTTAATATACGCTCCAATATAAATTTAATAACGAATATATATTTTTAAATAATTACTAGATTAATATTAAATTATGGAGGATCATATCTGATCTTGAAGAAGTAGCTGTGTGATGGTGAATCATGGCGGATATCAGTACTAAAACGTCAAGAGTATATTATGTTATTAATTATAAAATGCTCTTAATCCTAACGTTGATTGACTACAATATCTGTAACAAAAATAAATAGCTTAATTATTGAAAGGAAATGCTTGAATTGATTATTGAGACAATGTTCTAATATTATAATTAAGTAAATTAAATTTTCATGTCTGGTGATATATTAATAACTAATATTATATGTTAATTTAGATTAATAAGGTATTACGGCTTATTGCTTATCGCATAATTAAAAAAAATAAAAGATGTAGGTGATGCTATGGACCTTTTATGGGGTAAACTATAAATATAGCCCTCCTCAAGGGCAATTGGTTGCGAATTTAAATCTTTATATTGGGGGGAATGAATCAGGAAGTTAAGGCATCTGCATCGAATAACCGAGATCGGGATACTTACTACAAATAAGTTAATTAATTACTTATAATAGGTAAGTACTAATTACTGTTTGAAAATCCTGGGTTGAAGAATCGGCCAATGAGATTCTCAAGTTAGTGTTAAACATAAAAAAACAGAAGGTGTATTATAGTAAACTATATATATGATCACAAATCACGACGGTTCACGACAATAGTCGAAAGCAAATCCAACTTGGTATTGGATGGTGATAAATTGAAAGGAAAAGCAGTTGCATGTTTGGTGTCGCTTGCCATACTATTCTTAACCGCTTCTTGTTCGCAAGCGAGCACCATTGATCTGGCTAAATCGAATAGTCCTCCGACAACTCCATTAGTTCTTTCGGGTCCGATATCTGGCTCCTCTGATATTTTCTACAGCTATACCGTAAAATCAATCGATCCCGATGGAGATCAGGTGAAGTACACCTTCGATTGGGGAGATGGGACTGCCTCCACTACCACTTTGTTTGATCAAGATAAGGCTGTAAGTGTTTTCCATAAATGGACTGTCCCATCTGGAGCAATGAATGTCTTCAGCCTTCGGGTGAAGGCCACAGATAGCCTTGGAATGGACTCCGGCTGGTCTAATCCATTGAAGGTCGCCATAACCGGTCCAGTCGTCTCCAGTGGTAACAATCCACCTACAACTCCACTAACCCCTTCAGGCCCAACAACGGGCTCCTCTGGAATATTATACAGCTTTTCGACCAAGTCATCCGATCCTGATGGAGATCGAGTGAAGTACACCTTTGACTGGGGAGATGGAACAGTATCTGTCACATCCTTCGTCGGATCTGGTGTCTCAGAGAGCTCTTCTCATATCTGGTCTGTTGCTCCCGGATCTACCAGGACCTTCAGCGTCCGCAGCCGGGCCACAGATGAGAAGGGATTGGACTCCGGCTGGTCCGGTCCATTGTCGGTCACCATAAACGGGCCACCCGTCGTCAGTGCACAGGATTCACCGACCACCCCATCAGTTCCTTCCGGCCCTACAACAGGCTACTCTGGAGTATTCTATAGCTTTATCACCAAAGCAAGCAATCCCAGTGGAGGCCAGATAAGATATACATTCGACTGGGGAGATGGAACTGCTGCTACTACATGCCTGGTAAATCCAGACTGCCCCATAACAGTCGCTAATAAATGGGCTGTGGCCTCTGGATCAAAGACCTTTGATGTCCGGGTTAAAGCCATAGATGAGAAAGGAATTGAATCCGGCTGGTCTCGACCATTATCGATCACCATAACCAATAACGAAGCTCCCACCAATAGTCCGCCTTCGGCCCCCTCGACGCCCACCGGCTCGACATCGGGCGACTCGGGGTCATCTTACACCTACTCCACCAGGGCAACAGATCCCGATGGAGACCGGGTGAAGTACACCTTTGATTGGGGCGATGGGAGCACATCAGTCACCTCCCTGGTCAGCTCAGGTTCCACAGCCAGCACATCTCATATCTGGACAGTTCCCTCTGGCTCGACCAGGACCTTCAGCGTGCGCTCTCGGGCCACAGACGAGAAGGGTCTGGACTCCGACTGGTCCCGACCGTTGTCGGTTACCATAACCGGTCCTGCACCAGTGAACAATCCACCGTCGACCCCCTCAACCCCCTCCGGCTCGACATCGGGCGACTCGGGTTCATCTTACACCTACTCCACCAGGGCAACAGATCCCGATGGAGACCGGGTTAAGTACACCTTCGATTGGGGCGATGGGAGCACATCTGATACCTCCCTGGTAAACTCAGGATCCGCAGCTGTCACATCTCATATCTGGACAGTTCCCTCTGGCTCGACCAGGACCTTCAGTGTGCGCTCTCGGGCCACAGATGATAAGGGCCTGCAGTCCGGCTGGTCAAATGTGTTATCGGTTACCATAACCGGTCCTGCACCGGCAAATAATCCTCCTGTAACACCATCAATTCCCTACGGTCCAACAACGGGCTCCTCTGGAATATTATACAGCTTTTCGACCAAGTCATCCGATCCTGATGGAGATCGAGTGAAGTACACCTTCGACTGGGGAGATGGAACAGTATCTGTCACATCCTTCGTCGGATCTGGTGTCTCAGAGAGTTCTTCTCATATCTGGTCTGTTGCTCCCGGATCTACCAGGACCTTCAGCGTCCGCAGCCGGGCCACAGATGAGAAGGGATTGGACTCCGGCTGGTCCGGTCCACTGTCGGTCACCATAACCGGCCCGCCCGTCACCGGTGCACAGGATTCACCGACCACCCCATCAATTCCTTCCGGCCCTACAACAGGCTACTCTGGAGTATTCTATAGCTTTATCACCAAAGCAAGCAATCCCAGTGGAGGCCAGATAAGATATACATTCGACTGGGGAGATGGAACTGCTGCTACTACATGCCTGGTAGATCCAGACTGCCCCATAACAGTCGCTAATAAATGGGCTGTGGCCTCTGGATCAAAGGCCTTTGATGTCCGCGTTAAAGCCATAGATGAGAAAGGAATTGAATCCGGCTGGTCTCGACCATTATCGATCACCATAACCAATAACGAAGCTCCCATCAATAGTCCGCCTTCAGCCCCCTCGACGCCCTCCGGCTCGACATCGGGCGACTCGGGGTCATCTTACACCTACTCCACCAGGGCAACAGATCCCGATGGAGACCGGGTTAAGTACACCTTCGATTGGGGCGATGGAAGCACATCAGTCACCTCCCTGGTCAGCTCAGGTTCCACAGCCAGCACATCTCACAGCTGGACAGTTCCCTCTGGCTCGACCAGGACCTTCAGCGTGCGCTCTCGGGCCACAGATGAGAAGGGTCTGGACTCCGACTGGTCCCGACCGTTGTCGGTTACCATAACTGGTCCTGCACCAGTGAACAACCCACCGGCTGCGCCTTCAACCCCCTCTGGCTCGACATCGGGCGACTCGGGTTCATCTTACACCTACTCCACCCGGACAACAGATCCCGATGGAGACCGGGTTAAGTACACCTTCGATTGGGGCGATGGGAGCACATCAGTCACCTCCCTGGTCAGCTCAGGTTCCACAGCCAGCACATCTCACAGCTGGACAGTTCCCTCTGGATCGACCAGGACCTTCAGTGTGCGCTCCCGGGCCACAGATGAGAGGGGTCTGGACTCCGACTGGTCCCGACCGTTGTCGGTTACCATAACCGGTCCTGCACCAGTGAACAATCCACCGGCTGCGCCTTCGACGCCCTCCGGCTCGACATCGGGCGACTCGGGGTCATCTTACACCTACTCCACCCGGACAACAGATCCCGATGGAGACCGGGTGAAGTATACCTTCGATTGGGGCGATGGAAGCACATCAGTCACCTCCCTGGTCAGCTCAGGTTCCACAGCCAGCACATCTCACAGCTGGACAGTTCCCTCTGGCTCGACCAGGACCTTCAGTGTGCGCTCTCGGGCCACAGATGAGAAGGGTCTGGACTCCGACTGGTCCCGACCGTTGTCGGTTACCATAAAGGGTCCTGCACCAGTGAACAACCCACCGGCTGCGCCTTCAACCCCCTCCGGCTCGACATCGGGCGACTCGGGGTCATCTTACACCTACTCCACCCGGACAACAGATCCCGATGGAGACCGGGTGAAGTACACCTTCGATTGGGGCGATGGGAGCACATCAGTCACCTCTCTGGTCAGCTCAGGTTCTGCAGCTAGCACATCTCACAGCTGGACAGTTCCCTCTGGCTCGACCAGGACCTTCAGTGTGCGCTCTCGGGCCACAGACGAGAAGGGTCTGGACTCCGACTGGTCCCGACCGTTGTCGGTTACCATAACCGGTCCTGCACCAGTGAACAACCCGCCGGCTGCGCCTTCAACCCCCTCCGGCTCGACATCGGGCGACTCGGGGTCATCTTACACCTACTCCACCCGGACAACAGATCCCGATGGAGACCGGGTGAAGTACACCTTCGATTGGGGCGATGGGAGCACATCAGTCACCTCCCTGGTCAGCTCAGGTTCCACAGCCAGCACGTCTCACAGCTGGACAGTTCCCTCTGGCTCGACCAGGACCTTCAGTGTGCGCTCTCGGGCCACAGATGAGAAGGGTCTGGACTCCGACTGGTCCCGACCGTTGTCGGTTACCATAACCGGTCCTGCACCTGTGAACAACCCACCGGCTGCGCCCTCAACCCCCTCCGGCTCGACATCGGGCGACTCGGGGTCATCTTACACCTACTCCACCAGGACAACAGATCCCGATGGAGACCGGGTTAAGTACACCTTCGATTGGGGCGATGGAAGCACATCAGTCACCTCTCTGGTCAGCTCAGGTTCCACAGCCAGCACATCTCACAGCTGGACAGTTCCCTCTGGCTCGACCAGGACCTTCAGTGTGCGCTCTCGGGCCACAGACGAGAAGGGCCTGGACTCCGACTGGTCCCGACCGTTGTCGGTTACCATAAAGGGTTCATTGCAAGGTGCGAATAGACCACCTGCAACACCATCGATTCCCTCTGGGGAAATAGGCGGACGATCAGGAAAGACCTATAGCTACGTTACCAAAGCGACTGATCCTGATGGAGACCGGGTAAAGTATATCTTCGATTGGGGAGATGGCAGCACATCTGAAACATCCTTTGTCAGCTCTGGCACGCCTGCAAGTGCATCCCACGTCTGGATTATTGAACCTGGAACAATCAAGATCTTTGAGGTTCGCGTGAAGGCCATAGATGAGAAAGGCGCAGCCTCAGGTTGGTCTAATATAGTGTCTATCTATATATTGGCAGATAGAGAGGAACGTCCACCCACTATACCATCTAAACCGTCCGGCCCCACCTCTGGAATCTCTGGGGTGTCTTACTCCTACTCGACATCGTCCACTGATCCAGATGGTGATATGATCAAATATATATTCGATTGGGGAGATGGATCTTTCGAGACTGATTTCTTCCCCTCTGGGCAGACTGTGACTGCTACCCATAGCTGGAATGTCCCGGCTGGAACTACTAGAAGCTACAATGTGCGTGCTTTAGCTTCGGATAATAGGAATGTGATCTGTCCGTATCCGTATTGGTCAGAACCGCTGGTGGTCACCATAAGGGGCCCAGGAGCTTCGGTTGCCGCTCAAAGGTTGAGCTTGCCGGCTGAAGAAGGTGAAGCATCATTTGCTGAGACCGAAGAGGTTGTTCTCAACATCCCCCTCAATGATCTCAATTATCCGTCAGCTACGCAGATCGAAGAGAACGATCCTGTGGATACAGGGATCGAAGAGGACGATCCTATGGATGCACAGATCGAAGAGAACGATCCTATGGATGCATGGATCGAAGAGGACGAACCTATGGATGCATGGATCGAAGAGGACGAACCTATGGATGCATGGATCGAAGAGGACGAATCTATGGATACAGAGATTGAAGAGGACTGCTGTTTTGCAGAGGATGACACATATACCATAGTATCGTGTGGTGGTGAACTGAGAATAGGTGCTCCTGGTGTGCTCGGAAATGATCAATACGGCAATGAGAAATCCTTATCCGTAAAGAGCTACACCCAGCCAGCACATGCAGCCGATTTCATCATGAATCCAGATGGCTCTTTCATATATACTGCCAATCAGGATTATTGCGGCGAAGACAGCTTTACCTACACAATAAATGGAGATTGCCCATCCAATGAAGCCACAGTCATCGTCTTCGTGGACTGCGGTTTACAGAATGAAGAAGAGGTGAGCCTTTCATAAGGAGGGAATGAGGGAGGAATAGCCGCAAATGGCTATTCTTTTCCTATCACCAAGGAATTGCCCAGCCTTGAAGTTGCCTTTATGAAAAGATTGAGGATTAGATAGATCCTCGAATGATAAAAATTTTTAAAATTTTTTTAATTAACTGTAATTGACACAGTGTCATATGTTGGATTGTTGAATCCTATATTGTCTGCCACTTCAACTCGAATGGTATATTCTCCAGGCGGCAGGGTGAACTGGCTCGTTCCCGTCGGCTCGTCGTTGACGAGGCACCTGGAGTACAGCTTGCCTACGTTAGAGGCAGATACCAGTGACCGGACTGTGATCAGATCCCCAGCGTCGAACTCAGCACCATTGGCAGGCTTAAGGATCTTTACATATTCTACTGCGGCTATTGCGCCGCCCATGATTGCGAAGAGGGCAATCAAAAGCATCAGTGTTCTCATTTCTAATTCACCCTTCCCTACAGTTAGATATTTTTTTTATTGATACTAGTGATACTTATCTGATATAAGTAACTTACGACAGTACTTAAGATATTTGCTCAGCTCTTAAATAATATGTTATGTAATAATTATCTTAACTTTAAATATTCATTTGTAGTGACGTCCTTTACCGAAAATACATAATGATGACCTCACAAATCCCAGGTCAAGAGAATGGTATATGGCTCAGGCTGCCTTCAAACGATGCCGAGGCCTGTGGAGAAAACAGCCTTAATTATTTCTCATAGGTTTTAAAGACTGGGTCCACGGATTTCAACTCAAAAAATTATCGGGCATCGCGAGATCTAGATCTGATTCCTCAAAGCTTATTTGAAGGTAAAGGTCTCAGTCCTCGGGGATCCGTCTTATAGCCCTACTCTCTTCTTCATCATCCTCCTAGCTTGGCGAAACAGGATTGCAGACACAGTGAAGGCTGAAATGTATAGATAATTCCAGGTTTTTTGCTAAATTGTGTGGAATCTCATCCCAGAGGATCTTTTCTTTGAGTTTTATTATGAAGTCTATACAACAATCGCTATCTTGAGAGAATTCCGATTAACTTAACGTCGATGGTCCCCATAACGAACATCGCCAATATTTTTGC
>MTKW01000931.1_pt1 | contig 93894 bp, 45 predicted proteins | sample 1042761 | NCBI WGS metagenome assembly MTKW01 (sample SAMN06205366, study PRJNA360243) | anaerobic digester metagenome | biome: Wastewater treatment plant; feature: Anaerobic digester sludge; material: sludge; isolation source: anaerobic digester fed with sludge from wastewater treatment plant ... | reverse complement strand
GCTACAGAAATCGATGTTCAGCACGTTGGGTTGCAGCCTTTTGATGTTGAGCGGCCCGGTGGCTTCCATCCGCACCCCCTCTGCCATTTTTGTATTCGCTTCATGGACAGAGCTCTTTCGCGGGTTGATCCGATTCTTGTTTCCCTCTATCGCACCCGCTTTCACCTTGTATCTATCCCCGCTGGTCGACGAATTGAACAGGATTAAGCTTCCGGCCGGGGGTATATTGAACCCGGCTTCGAGGAACTCCCCTTTTCGTTCACACGGGTAGTCGTAGAGATCGCCAGACATACCCTCTATCTCCATCAGTGATTGCCCCACGATGGATAGTGTGCCCGTCGCGGTATCGCTCAAGGATGAGTTGACAAGGAAGAGCAACTCTCCATCATCATAACTCCTACGGTGGTGGTAGAGGTCATTGCTTTCCACGCGGCTGAAATATAGCTTGTCGTTTCGCGATAACGCGTCTATCACCTCCCCGAATGAAGCATCAGAATAGCTTTTTAGCAACGATGGGTTGTCCGTGAAAAGCGCTCTAACTCCGCGCTTTCTTGCCCATCCACCAAGGTGGGCTTTGAAAACGCGATCAGTTTTCCGCCGGCTTCAACAAACGCTTTTAACAGTTTGAAGGTCTCCTTGTTGAGGTTTTCGGTCATGGGAGGAATAACCACCTGGCCGTACGCCCTTTTCCCCACTACGAACGACCCCCGTTTTATGCTCCCTTGATCCTTAATGATGTTTTCGGATCCCAGGTCATACTCCACTTGGGCTTTTTCGAGCTTCGTGATGAAATGTTGAAAGTTGGAGCCAATCTCCATGACCTTCGGGTGCCCAGTCGAGTAGGAGTAGTAGAGCCACAAAGTGGTGGTGGGCTCCAGGATGAGCGTGTTGTTTACCTGCTCACCCTGGCTCAAGAGCAGGGACAAACGCGCGAAGTAATCATTTAGCCACTTGTAGTTTGACCACCATGGCGAGAGGGAAGTGAACACCGGTGGATAGTCATATTTCCTTGCCCCCACGATGGTCATATGCGATAGGTGCTGGTTCATGAAGTTGACGCCCAACGCGTACTCCCAGTCTCCCAACCTTTTCAAATCTTCAAAGGTAACATCCCAGCCACCGCCCCCGTAGGTCTCGCTGAGGGTACGGGTGTATCCCATTTGGTTGGCCACGCTGCTCAACTCTTTTACAGACCTCACGTTGCCGAATTGGGCCTGCGGGTTCGAGTCGTTATACTGATTGAACAGCATATCGATGGCGGGCATCTGATGCCACGCGTACATGGCCATGTTGTCTCCCCCATGCGACAGGTCGGGCCACCCATGTTCCCAGTAGTGCCCCGTCCAGCGCATGTTTTTCTTCTCGGTATATTCAAACCAGGGTTTTGACCACCGATCGATAAAGAGCTGGGTCAACGTTCTCATGTAGTTGTGGCGGACCTGTTTGTAGTTTGCTTCCGTTTCATCGAGTAGGGGCAGGAACGTTTTCAGGTCGTACCCCCACTGCTCCCGGAAGAGATCAAAAAGATCGGGCGTCCAGCGTGCGCCTCCCGGGCTGGCAACGTGCGGTTCATCCGTGAAAATCCCCTTGATTTCGGTTCCCAACTTCTTCCCGAACTGCTTTTCGTACCCCGACATGGTCACATCGATGAACTTCCGCGTAACCCCGGGGTACAACAAATCAACGTACGAGAAGCCCCCATACCATTTGGAGCGCCCATGGTAGGTTTTCTTGTAAAGGTAGTATTCTCCCTCCGTCTCTTTGTAACGGTCGCCCGTTGAAGTAATGTCGATGAAGGCATTGCCTTCCCGCTTCAGGCAGAGGAAGTACTCCTTCACGTTTTCCGGTAACCGGTTCATTTTCTCAAGCCTCAGCCCCTGTCCCTGATTATAGGATTCGGGCATTTGAGCGGGAACGTGCCCCCCGGCAAATCCGCTCGGGTAGGAGTTCTCGTCGTATATCCAAATATCAAGTCCTAACCTTTCTGCCACCTCCAGGCTGTAAGCGTACAGGGCGAACCAATCTTCCGAGAGGTAGTCTGTTATCAGGCCAGGCCTCGGGTGAACGAAGGCTCCCCCGAAACCTTGCACCTTGAACTCGTTCAACATCCTGTCGATGTCCTCTTTCGTGACATTGGTGTTCCAGACCCATAAAGGCGCCGGGCGAAACGATGCGGGTGGGTCTTTCACCTCTTTCATCACCTTTTCGAACCTCATCTCCCGTGGTTGTTTCGCTGAGGCATGGGCGATGCCTTGAAAAACGAAGAGCAACAAGAGGACAAGAGCGATTTTATCTATCGATGCAGTTACGCTCTTCATCCATATCTGCGAAATGTTTTGGCTTCTACTTTGCATAGCTTTGATGACTGTTTTGCACGTTGAAGTGGCATGACCCATATTTACTGTATGTCAAGCGGGTGATGATACACGGTAACGGTATATTATCTTGTTACTCGTAGTGGAGTATCAGGGAGCTATGCGGCTCTTTTAGCGTGAGTGGCAGTCCCTCCTTCAGTTCATCTCCCGTTTTCTGGAAGCTCTCTCCCGAATCCCTATCCGTGAGCTTGTAGGTTTTTCCCGCCTGCAGACCAGACAGGTGTACCGTGATCTGCTCTTCCGGGGCCTGGTCTCTTCGGAAGGCCACGATGACGCCCGTGTCATCATCCGGCCTGTGCAGCTGGTAGGCCAGCCAGATATCGTCGGTAGTTATATCTTCACGCGTGGTTAGCGGGTAGAAGTCCTCGTAGAAGTAGGGGCGTAACTCTCTGAACTCTTGGTAGCAGCGTTGCATCTCCGTGAACGAGGAGGAGGCATCCGTTATCTTCCAGTTGAAAATGACGGAGCTGCCCAGGCTGGAGCGGAACGTGAAGCGGTCGCTTTTTTGCACGCCCGTGCCGGTTAGGGGCAGGAAGAAGCTGAGCCCGTAGGTATGCGTCTGGTAGCCGATGGGCTCCCCGTACGTGTAATCGGTTCGCCACATGGGGGCGCTGCGTTTCATCGTCTCGAAATCGAGGCGGCGTCCACCGCTTGAGCAGTTGTCTATAAGGGCCTCAGGGAATCGATCCAGGAGGTAGTCCCAGAACGCGTACAGTCCCTCTATATGGCGTATCTCGCGTATCCCGGTACGTCCGGGCTCTTCGTTCTCCTTCCAGAAGTTATCGACCCTCATATTGAAATCTTGCCGGTAGTAGTCGATCCCATTCTCTTCCATGAAGTCGCCGATGTACTGGCAGAACCACTTTAACGCTTCCGGGTTACCCAGGTCGAACAGGTAAGCATCGCTCCCTTCAGCGTCGAGCATCCACTGCTTGCGCTCCCTTCCCCATTTTGAATCTTTCATGACCCTTTCCGGTTCAAACCAGACCATGAACTTGGCACCGACCTGGTGTATGGCATCGGAGATTGGCTTCAGTCCCCCGGGAAACCTTTCCTCATCCACCTCCCAATTCCCGACGGTATTTCCCCAGTTTCGGTTGTTCTCCACTTCATCCGCGTGCTCATACCACCCGGCATCCAGCCAGAACACTTCGGGGATCAGCTTGAACCGCTTGTACCGGTTGATCATGGCCAGGGCGTAGTCGGTGGTAAGGCAAGTGTATTCGTTACAGGGGTGTGGATCCCCGTAGTTGAAGCTGCTGGAAATAGGGTATACTGTCGGCTTCCCGTTTACTTTTGGGGCTTGCTGGTGAATCATGAACCTCCGGAAGGTGTTGTGGCCTGCCATGCGATCCGGGTGGTTCCAGAAGAGCAGGCATACGCTGGGTTGCCGAATGGATTCGCCGGGACGTAGGTAGGTGTCCAGCCACTTCATGCCCGAGTGGATGGTCAGCCCATCACCGTTGTTCTTGTTGAAGCGCGCGTACCAGGTGCCCGTCCACCCCACGGCCAGCATGGCACCCTGTCCCGTGTTGGATGCCACGTTAAAGAAGGGGAACGCGTGATCGGAAGAGCGTCCGTTCAGCGGGGCGATTTCGAGGCTTTCGCCCGGTGCGAACGTTTTTTCCCGGGGATTGAAATCGGCCCGCGAGGCTGAGCTCCCGTTCGCGTAATGGAGCGTGACCTCGTCACTGGCCCCGTATCTCCAGTCGACGTCCATCACTTTTACCTCCCGGATGGAGGGTGAGTTGGTGCTTGATGCATTGGTGAAGTGGAGCACCCATTCAACCGCGTTGTAGTCGGGGTAGTACTTTAGGTCGCACTCCACGTTCAGTCCCGTTTTTTCATCGCTCCACCTGTAGAGGTTGTGCATTGCACCCTCGTGCAGGGTAGCTCCCTTCTGCGACGTAAACTTCCACCTTTTGATAAACTGGCTCGAATGCACGTCGTTGTAAACGAACGAGAAAGGGGGTAGTTGCCCCTTTCTAAAGTGGCGGTCTACCCAATCGCCTGCTATCACCTCTTTTTTACCGAATACCGAAACGGCTTGCCCGTACGAGGGGAGGACTATCATGGTCATCATGACCATCATGGTCATTAAAAGGTTCAGGCAACGTGTACACTGTTTATTCATCATCTAGAAAGTTTAGGTTACTCCATCAGCATCATTTCCGTACTGCTCATGTTCTCGATCTCCACCTTGAACCCTTTGGGTTTCTCTAGCTTGTAACGGATGGTGTTGTTCTCACGGCTCCATGTAAGCTTGATCACCTCATCACCTACCGGCATAGAGCCACTGCAATGTTCCAGGTCGAGGTCGGTGAACCTGATCGTGATCTTTTTCTTCGTACGGTCAACCTCCTTGATTCCCAGTACGTCCCGGTATAAGACGTACCCTATGAAGGAGGCGAAACCGTGGTTGCAGCTCGCGTGGCTATGCATATTCTCCCATAGCGTACCTGTCAGGTGGGCCATCGAGTAGAAGTAGTCCTGGATTTCAGACACCAGTTGCCCCTGCAGGTTGTAACGCGACAAAATATCCATGCGCAGGTAGTTCCCGATAAAAGCGTTCGCGCGGAACACGGTGGGGTGGGTTACCTGGTCATCCCGGTTAGGCCCGAAATCGTTCACGATCTTGTTCCATAACTCGGGGTGCGACTCGGGCGTGGCGATATTGAAGAAGAACGCGTAGTATTGGCATGCCTCCGTGGTGTTGTTCGTGATGGTCAGCTCCCCGCTCTCTTCCCTGATGGCATTGTCCACGAAGAACTCGCCGTTGTAGGATTGACGCAGCACGGCTTCACGCACGTTGTCCGACTTCTTTAACCACTCTTTGTTGCCGTAGAGTCGACCGGCGCACTTCAGTGCCACGCTGTAGAGCATGTTGGAGGGGTAGTTCACATCCTGCACGAGCTCGTTGGCCTTAGACCATTCTACGAAGACCCAACTCTCCAGCTTTTCGAGCAGGCCATCCTCGTTTTCCAGGTTGGTGAAATAGGCCAGCAGGTTGGTGACACGGGTTTTTAGCTGTGCTACAAGTTGAGGATCACCCCCGTTGCGCGCATAGTTATCAAGTTGCACGATGAACCAGAGCGACCAGTTAGGGATAAATACGCCATCGTTATGATCGGCCGGGTAACACATGGGAATCATCCCTTCGGGGAGGAACTCGAACCGTTCCGGCAGGGCGTAGTTCTCCAGGAAGTTGTCACAAACGGCGGTTTTCCCGGTAAACGCCCTCTCTGAGATGGAGCTGAAGTAGCTGTCGCACAGCCATCCCGCGCGTTCGCGGGAGGGACAGTCCATGAAGATATCCACAGCGTTTTGACGGAACGTCTGCTTGGCCGCTTCGAAAACCTTGTTCAGCTTGTCGTTGCTGCTCGTGAACCAGGCATTCTCATTATTCGGGTAGGAAAACTCCCGCAGGTAGAGCTTTTCAACGTCGGCTGCTCCCTCTAATACCATAAGCTTAAGGTACCGGAAGGTGTACGACTCCAGCGTCTCGATATCGTATACGCCCGGTTGGAACTCGTAGACGATGTGGTTGCAGATATCGCTTTGGCGCTGCTTGGTCCTCACATCGCCATCAGTCAGAAGTTCATCAAAGTAGAACATGATCCTCGTCGGTTCAGCGCATTGAACCCGCGCCCCGATGAAACCGGAGAGGTTGGTGCCAAAGTCGTACAGGTTGAACTCTTCCTTTTTCAGGGAGGCAACGCTGGATGACGCGTAGGGCTCGTTGACTGCTTCCTGAGAGCTGGTCACGATCTCCTGTATCTCCTGCGAAACGGGGTATACCTCCAGCTCCGCCTCGGTGTATCCTTTGAGCTTATCGCTTATCGATGCCAGAGAGCGGTCCTTGTGGTACCTTTCGGGGGTGACTTTCGTGATGTTCCCTTTAGAGTGAAGGGCTACCGGCTCTTGTACGTCGAACGTGGGTATAGCCACGTGACGGGGGAGGAGCGACACGGGTGGGTAGGCGGCCAACTGTATCGTTTCCACCGGCACGTCAGGTGCCGTGCGCCACCGGTCATACCCTTCCGACAGTCGGTAATACTCCGTGAAAGGACGTTGGAAGCTGTACCGTTCCACCTTTTGGAGCCGCTCCTTGATTTGAAACGCTTCGAAGTCACCTTCCGACCCGGTTGCCCGTACCACCTGCCCGTCAAGGCTCAGCTCGGCCAAGAGGAACGACGGTTGGTCGAGGGTGTAGTAGGAGTTCACGTTGTAGCCTGCCACCTCGATGGCGAGGATGTTTTCACCTTCTCGAATGAGATTACTCACGGGGAATTCGTCGATGCGGTAATACCCGTGGGCAGCCCTGGCGGGACCTGAGCCGATGAATTGGCCATTAAGGTACATCCGGTAGAGGGTGGCCGCCGCGACTTTGATTTGGGCCTCTTGCCCCTGTTCAGCGGTAAAACTGGCCCTGAATCCCAGGTTCAGGTTCATCTCTTTTTCTCGTCCTTCCGCCCACACCGGGACGGCTTTTTCAAAACGGGTCGTTTTCTCCTCCTTGGAAGAGGGGGTACACCCCAGGGCCAGGAAGAGAACAATGCTTGCCAAGATAGCGGATTGTTGTAATTGTTTCATTTTATGCGATTATTTTTATTGAACCTTTGATGTTTAAAGACTATTTCAAACATGTCGGTTCGTATTATTTATTTGTTTCGGTATATCTCTTATTCAAACCATGTAGAAACTGTCTCTACCATGCTTCCAGTTATTTTTTATACAATTCCGGTATTTCGGGTCGATAATCGCCGTCCGGCATGTTCACCCGCCAGTTCAGTCTGTTGATATACAGGTGGCGGAAATCGAAGGGTTGTTGAATCCAGACCCTGAATAAATTCCCCTCCTCCCAGGTGTTGCCTGCCGAGGTGTAGTCGCACATCTCCAGGAAATGGGTTGATCCGGCTTCATCCTTCAAGGGCACCTTAAACCGCATCCACATGTCGGGGATCTCCGGTGTCACCTGTTCCAGATCGATGAACCCGTTGTTGTCGAGGAATTTGTAGCGGTACATAGGAGGCTCCGTCACACCCGATCTATATGGGACCAGCCTCGTGTCGAAAGCGAGCACGATGGGTCCGCGCATGATGGCTGCATCATCCAGGCCTGAAGGAGCTTTCACCACGCGACCCCGAAAGTCCATGGTGAGTTCTACCTTGTCGTTATGGGACCATTCTCGTTCAATGGATGCATATTGACCGGGTATAACGTACCCGTCAAACTCTTTCCCGTTGATTTTGATGACGCTGTTTTTACTCCATTCTGGTATACGCAAATCAATGGAGAAGTGCTCTTTTTTGGGTAGTTGGATGGTGGCGATAACCGTCCCGTTTTCTGGGTAACTCGTCTCCATCTTGAGTTGTGCCTTCTGGTTGGCGGGGGTGGTTACAGAAGCCTCCATCGGACTGTAAAGGTTGACGGTAATCCCTTTTTTGCTGCTCATGACACTCCAAGAGGGTGTCAGTAGCAGTGCCCTGGGCCCGTTGGCCACGCAACAGCTCATCACCACATCCGAAAACTGTTGGTGGCTGTGTACCCTTTCACCCATGAGGCTGGAGAAGTATGACCACCATTCACCTTTGGGAGACATGGCCGAAAGGAGCGCGTTGTACAGGCTTATCTCCAGTTGATCCGCGTACTTGCTATCTCCTGTGAGCCGCAACATTTGGTATAGGAGCTTCATCCAGGTGACGGTAACGCACGTCTCCATTCCCTGGTAAATCGGCTCGGTTTGCCTCATCTTTCCATGGCACCACACCTCCGCGATAGATCCGGATCCCACGATCATGATTTCGTCGTCAATGATGGATTGCACCAAGGAGAGGCACGCGTCAAGGTAGAGTTTGTTGCCCGTGATGCGATACATCTCGCATAATCCTTCAAAGCACGACATCATCTCATAGGCTTTGGGTGCGCCGGCTATCTCCCATAGCGGGGTGCCGGAAAGGGACTCTTGGATCAACCGAATACCCGTTGGGCTTAGGCGGTTGGGTGAATCCCACATCCGGATGATGTGGTTTGCAAAGTCAAGGTAGCGCTGTTCTCCCGTTTTTTGATAGAGCAGCGCGATGGGTTCCAGCACGGAGGAGGAGGCCAGTCCTTTCCAGCCGATCCATCCCGTTCCCGCGATATTGATCCCGCTGTTGGCCCCAGCTTCCCGTATAAGGTGATCCGCTACCTTTTTGGCTGCTTCAAGCACCTTTGGTTCTTTTACCTGTTCGTAATAGGCCAGTAATCCCAGTAAGACATATTTGCGTCCCCAGATATCCCAATCTCCCAGATGATGTTCTGCCGGGTAGGTCCCGATATAGCCGTCGTCAGTTTGCGTTTCCAACAGGTCGTGAACGGCTTTGTCAACGACTTCCCGGTTTTGGGCTATCGGTGCGTACCCGTATCCCAGCATGGCGGAAGTAAACCACTTTCCCCAGAACTCACACCGGAATCCCCACTCCCCGTCGTTTCTCGTGGCAAACGGTTCAATAAGGCGACCGATATCCTGTGCCATAACACGGTTCTCGATGCAAAGGTCCAACTTGCTACCCAGGTACCCACCTATCTGCACGCTCCCGTGCGGGGCGGGGATTAACTGATCATGCACCCTATTTTCGGTGCTATTCTTTACTTGTGCCGGCAAATAGGCAGGAACGAGTAAAAAGAGTGAAAGGATAAGATGTCTTACCATATGTTTTTCCAAATTAAGCGTGATTACTCTTTCACCGTGAACCGGTACTCGCCAGGGAGCAGTTGCATGCAGATTTTACCTGTTTTGTTCCCTTCTCCTCTTTCTCCTTCAATTCTACCATCCCTGTCACTCTTTTCATCCCTTTTAACTTTGTCATTTCTTTCTTCCTCTTTCGTCCCATCGCTTTCAAGCAGCTGAATATAGGGGGATGATACGAGGGGCTTGTTTCCCTCTTTGACCATCTTGAGGTCGCTCGCGGGCAAGTAGAGCGTGGCGGCGGTGTTGGCAGGCACTTTGAAGCGGTAGTAGTGTATGCCCTGGTCGGCATCGACTTTCCATTCGCTCTCAATGCGCCCGTACATGGAGTCGTAGTGCCCTTTCGCCCACGTTATCCCTCCCGTGGGATCGGGTTCGGGCTGGAGGATAAACCGTTTGAATCCCGGGTATACCTCGTCACGTTCAATTCCCAGCGAGTGGTTGTACATCCACGACCCAATAGCCCCGAAAGAGTAGTGGTTGAACGAGTTCATGGAGTTGTTCCCACCAAAACCCTTTTCTTTCGTGTAGGAGTTAAGCCTTTCCCAGATGGTGGTGGCTCCTTGGTCTACCGAGTAGAGCCATGAGGGGTAGTCGGTCTGTTGGAGAATCCGGTAGGCGGTTTCGTTGTACCCGTGATCGGAAAGCACCCGGTTGATCCATGCCGTGCCGATAAAGCCGGTCATCAACGAGTAGGGGGCGAACGCTTCGCCGCCGTTTCTCGGGCTCTCGTTTTCTATACGTGCGATGAGGTTGGCCAGAACCCGCTCTTTGACCTCTCCATCGCAGAGACCAAACGCGAGTGGTACCACGTACGAGGTCTGCGTGCCGATCACCTCCCCTTTCCGGTGAGGCTCCTTGAAGCCCGAGTGGATGGTTTGCCCCGTCTCCTGGTCAATGTAGGTCTGGTTGAAGAAGTTTTTCCGCTCCTCGTACAACTGTAGGAACCATGCCGCGTCATCCGGTTTGTTCAGGAGGGTTGCCACGCGGTGCATCCGGTCCAGGTCATATATAAAGTAGGCCTCCCAGAGCAGCGAGTTGTCATTTTTCTCCTGTTCGGGTCCCAGCCAGTCGCCCAGGTTCCCCTCTGTGAGCACGCCCGTTTCGGGGTCGATGTACTCCAGCAGGTATTGGATGTAGGCTTTCATCGCGTCGTAATGCTCGGCCAGCATCCGGGTATCGTGATACTGCATGTAGCTCTCCCATGGCACGGTGATGCCCGCGCTGCCCCAGAGGATGCCACCAAACCCACCACCCACGGGTGCCACGTCGGCAAACCGCCCATCTTCCCGTTGCGTGTCGCGCATGGCCAGCATGTGTCGCCTCAGGAATTGTGGCAGGTTGGCCATGTAGGTGGCCGTGCGGGAGAAGACCGATATGTCGCCGCTCCAACCCATGCGCTCGTTGCGCTGGGGACAGTCGGTGGGAATCGACAGGAAGTTGGCCCGGCTGGACCAGACGATGTTCTCCCATAGCCTGTTCACTTTTTGGTGGGACGTTTCGTAGGCGGAGGCCAGCTCGTGGATGGAGCTCAGCACCTCGCCCTTGACCGCGTGGAGGGGTAGCGGCTTCTCTATTCCCGTGATCTCGATAAAGCGGTAGCCGTGAAAGGTGAAGCGGGGCCGGATCACCTCATTGCCCCCCTTGGTGATATAGCTGTCTTGCGCCAGTGCCCCGCGGATGTTCTCGAGCATGATCATCCCGCTGTTCTCTTTGAACTCGGGGAGATCGGGGTAGGTCACCTCGGCAAAGCGAAGCTTGATCTCTTTGCCTGCCTTCTCTCCCGAAAGGGTGATGCGCGGAACCCCCACCATATTTTGGCCCATATCGTAGACGTACACGCCCGGGCGGACCTCCTCCATGGCGATCGCGGTGAGCTCATCGATCTTCTTGACGGTTTGGCCGTACTGTCCAATCAGCTTCAGCGAGGAGAAGTCGTTCACGGCCGGCATCCGGTTCTGCTCGATCATCGGGTCGTGGGTGATGGCCCCTTCGGGGTTCACCTCTTCGGCTTTTTTCCATCCCGAGGGGTTGTACGAGACTTCGGACCACCCCTCGATCGCAGCCTCTTTTCGGGCGTCGTACACCTCCCCTTGAAAGAAGCTGCTGTAGGTAACCGGCCCATCGTTGAAATATTGCCACGTGTCGGGATCGGATACCACTGTCTCTTCCGTCCCGTCGGCGTAGGTGATGACCAGCTTGGCCAGGAGCGACTGGCAGTCGCCAAACAGGTTCCAGAGGTATCCCATGTAGGTGATGGCACCGCTCCACCACCCTTCACCCAGTATGGCCCCCATGGCGTTTTCTCCCGGCTTCACGAGCTCCGTCACGTCGTAGGTTTGGTACATATGGTGCTTGTTGTATTGCGTGAGCCCCGGGTTGAAGTAGTCGTCGCCGACCCGCTTGCCGTTCATGTACACCTTGTAGATGCCTCTTGAGGTGACGTAGAGACGTGCCTTATTGATCGCTTCCCGCCGCGATTGAAAGGTGGTACGGAGCATGGGCATCGCGTTTCTCCCCGTGTTCCTGGTGATAAACGTGCCCGTTTCACTGCCCGTGATTTTATAAGAGTTTTCCGCGATGGAAAACAGCACATTGTTCGGTACCCGGTAGTTGCGTACCTCTACTTGGGAGAAGGCGGCCGATTGACCCGGTTGGGCCGTGAAGCCAATTTCGCAAAGGTGCGGGAAGCAGATGTAATCCCAGCTGTTGCCTATCGGGTTGATAACCACCGAGCCCAGCTTGTAGGTCTCCTTTTCGCCCATTTCGTCTCCTTTACCCCTGTTTTCCTCGTTATCCCCGTTACCCCTGTTATTTCCTTCGCCCCCTTTGCCACCCAGGTGGAATTCGGTCACGCTATAGGAGGTTTTCAGGGTTATCTCATGGGAATTATACCTGTTCTGTTGGTTGATCAGGGAGGTGGGAATGGGGAGTCGTTGCAGCGGGGTCTCCCGGCTGTCCCCCGGTGCGTACCCTACCCGGTAGATGTTCAAAGAGGCGGTTTTCCCGTTTTCCAGCCCCGATATATCCAGCTCTACTTCCACGTACGATGCGTCTTTTTCGTTTTGGAGGTTGTAGATATTCAGGTTTTTATTCATGAGCCGGGGATCGTTGGCCCCGTAAATGAACCCCGCTTTCGTGGAGGCGCTCTCCTCATCCAGCTGGATGGTGTAGTGGATGTTGAAGGTGGGGAGGTAGTCGGGATAGAGCACCCGATCGTCGTCACCGCCCCCGATCCATTTTGCACTGCTCCATGCCGCTATCGAGGGATTCATGAGTCCCGTTTCGAACCAGGATTCGGCCGACAGCGGCTTCTCTTCCCAATTATCCGCATTTTCTTTTCCTACGTTTTGTTGCCCCGTATCTTTTTGCCCTGGCTTTTCTACCCTTTCACTTTCTTTCCCCGCGTTGTAACTCCAGACGTTCACTTTCCAATGGTAGCGCGTGGTGGGTTGCAGCGCCTCGCCGGCGTACTCGATGTTCAAGGAGCGGTCGTCTTCGATAATCCCGCTGTCCCATACCCCTCGTCCCGTTTCGTCCGTGACGATAATTTGATAGGCACGCTGCAAGATACCCGCCTGGCGGGAATCCATCTGCCAGCTAAAGCGCGGTTTCTCAACGTCAATGCCCAAGGGGGTCTCCTCGTACTCCACCTTCAGGGAGTCGAGCTGGGTTGGGGAACAGGCTACCGCTCCCAGCAGGAAAAAGAGGGCCGCTGTTGGTAAAGCGACCCGGCCGGCTATTTTCTTATACAGTTTCCACATCGGTTTCAATTGTTACACGTTCTTAATTATGGGTAGTATCAGGTGGTTGTTAATTGTTACGTCTTGCGAAGATGGGCTTGTTCAGCCTATTGTAAGCGGCATTTCCAGCGGCTTGTTCATCCCTATCATCCAGTTCACCACCGTGAGCTTTTGGCACCCTTCCGCGCGGTATACTTGCTGTTTTTGGTTCTGGAGCAGGTTGACGGCTACCCCACCGATTGATACGGTGATGGGCAGCGAACTCTTGTTGGTCAGCTCCAGAGTTCCCGGGGAGATGGTTTTCATCTCTACCGATGCTTTGAACAGTTCCGGCAACCAGGGGTTACGTCCCCAAAGCATGTGGGCTGCCCAGGCAATGGTACGCTTCGCGAACAGTGCTTCACGTACGCCCTCCAGGGTTCGATCATTGGCCAGCACCAGCGTGATGGGTCGTGCCGGGTTATGTATCCCATACTGGTTTAGTTCGGAGGGGTGGATGTCGCTGTTGGCAAAGAGAGCCAGGTCACGTTCGTTGCACCAGTCCAATACCACCGGGTAGTGCTCGGTACCGTTAAATATCTCGATCCCGTGCATCCATCCCTGCTTGAATGTCTCTTCGTGCTCTTTGGTGAACCGCAGCGGTGCTCCTCGCTCTATACCCCCATGTTGCGACTGCCAACCGGGATGGTCCCATATCAAAAAGGCCCCTTGGTCGACGGCTATTTGAAACATCGTTTTCCAGTCGTCCACCGCGGCTGCAATGGGGTTGACATCCTGGGTGAATAGGACATTGAAGTGACCGGGGGGCATGTTGAACTTGGTAATCTCGGTGCCGGGAACCAAAAGGAGGTTGTTCTTTTCGGCTTCCGGTTTCGCGATCTCGTACGACAAGTTGTAGTTTAATCCCTGCTCGTCATTCAGTTTCCAGCGCCCCACGGTGCTGAAAAAGGGGCGCACCTCGATATGGTCGGTTATCGCGATAACATCCAGCCCGTTTTGCACGGCCTCCCTCACCCTGTCTGCCGGCATCACGTCCCCATCGGAGAAGAGCGTGTGAATGTGGAAGTCGCCTTTCAACACCTTGAATCCCGCGGTGTCGGGGATGGTGATCTCCCTCGGCTGAATGGATGGTATGTTCATGGCGGAACGGGCGCTCACCGTGTAGGTGTCAACGGATCCACCCGATGCGGGGAGATCCGATACGGGGGCATGTACTCTCGTGCTCTGTCCCGTGACGGAGCAGGGGGTTAGGGCAACCGCGGCTCCTGCCACGGCCGTTTTTTTCAAAAACTCTCTACGACTTGTCATGTTGTTTCTGTTTGCAGGTTAATATTCAATTTTACGGATCATTACGTTCTGAAAGGGTGGGTGTAGCCGGGTAAAATGGAATTATTGGTTGACTTTCTTAATGATTACGCCCCAGCAGGCTGGGGCGTAATCTCACAAAAATGTGTCAATAGTTGATTCTCTTTATCGTTACGGGTCCGAATAGTCCTGAGGGTTGCAGCGGGCTGTTCTCGTTGTACGGGTTCACGAGGCACCACGTCTCCCGTTTCGCTTTCGGTAGCTTTAGGTCGCCGATCACCCGGTTCATCCAGTTGTTCACCACGGTAACTTCCAGCTGGTTCTCTCCCGCTTGTACCTGTTCGGTGATGTTCACCCTGTACGGGGGCGTCCAAGCGCCACCGGCGTAGGTGCCGTTAACGTGCACCTTGGCCATGGCGGTCAGGTTCCCCAGGTCTAACCATATGGTCTCCCCTTCCTGTTTTTCAGGTAGGGTGAATGGGATCATGTAGGTAGCCTCGCCGGAGTAGTACTTGACCTGTTCATCGCTTGAGGTGGTCCAGTCTTGTAGCGCTTGGAAAGTAACCGGATCGCCTGGCCCCCTCCTTGAGGGGTCGAATTGCACCTCCCATGGTCCTTGCAGCTCTTCTACGACCTGCTCTTCCGGGTAGTTGTCGATAAGGTTCAGAGAGGGGCTCGCGGCTGCCTTGTCACGGAACACCACGAACGCGCTTTCATACGGGGCCAGTTTCATCGGCACCATGGTCGCATTCTCTTTCTGCTGGTAGGCGGGCAGCAGCCGTATCGATCCGTCGATGGCGTTCCACAACTCGGGTTGCTTTCCGGTAATCCTAAACTCCGGTTGAATCTCTTTCTCCTCGTTGGCCTGGTTGGAGACAAAGTAGATGTCGATTCCCTCCAACGCCCTGTGACCATAGTGGATGGAGTTGTCTTCCGGCAGCTTGCAGTCGGGGATGCAGCGGATCAGTTGGAACGCCTCTTCCAGAGTGAGCCCGCTCATGATCCTCCCTTTCCCGTAGCGGGCTTCTTTGATGTTTTCCCCGTCTACTCCCGCCCAGAGCTCGGCCGCCATATCTTGTACCCTTTGGTCTGCCTCGGGCTGGTTCTGGAGGCTCGGAGAACGGGTGGGGGCGGGCCCCAACACGTTGGCTCCCTTGTTCACCAGCTCCTTGATCTTCTCGAGCAGTTCGGGCCGCATGGTCTCTTGCTTGGGCAGCACGAGCAGTTTGTACTGGGTGCCGTGCGGCAAGGTAAGCATCCCGTTTTTCACCTCCATATCCCGCATAATCACTTCGGCGTTAATGTAGTCAAACTGGTAACCTATGGGCAGTGGTGGATCGGTGACTCCCGTCATCTTCGGCGCGTCTTCCCCGATAAAGTAAGCCACGTCGGCCACGTTCAGCCCCTGCTGGAGCATGAAGTTGGAGCGTTTCAGGTAGCTTGTAAATAGGTCCAGTTGCGAAAACCAGGTATTCTTACGGTCGAACTCGTTGCCAAACCAGGCGTTCACGCCCGGGTTCCTCTCCTCGTAGGGCTGCATGATAAAGACGTGCAGCAGGGTGTTGTTAATCCCCTCGGCGAAGAAGCGGTCGGTACGTTGCTTCATCATGGCCGGGTAGCGCGAGTAGGCGGGTCCCCCGCAGGTGTTCGACTCGGCCGATATCTTGGTTTTGCCATAGATATGCCCGGCCGAGATGGCAGCCCGGTTCTCTATATCCCCCAGCTCTCCTTCGCTCCAGTATTCTCCCGATACCTCATCCGATTGTCCCCCATACATGAGGAACTCGCCGGGGAAGCCCCAGTGTCCGTAGTTTTCCAGCCAGGTGGTGAGCCCGTGTTGATGGCTCACCTCCCTGAGTCCCCCCACGTAGTCGTAGGCTACCTTGTCGGCTATCATGCGCCGCACGTCCCACAGGAAGGCATCGGATGCACGCTGGCTGTTGACAACGAAACCCTGGTATACCGGGAGGTACGGGAAGGGGTCGTACCCGTATCGCTCTTGAAACTCTTTAAAGAAGCCATCGGTCATGTTTTGTCCCCCTGTCTCGTAGCTATCCTGCACGACCACCTTGAACGATCTCCTATCTTCTTCGGGAATCCTCCTTAAAATCTCCCCGAGAAATCGGTCGAAGTGCTCTTTCACCCACTCCTTGCTCATCTTATCCACCTCGAGGCCCGTTGCTTCGGGTGAGGCGGGCCCGTTGGTGACGAGGGTGGGGGCCATTCCCATGCGCAGGATGATCCACTCCCCTTCGGGTACGTTCCAGGTGAGCACGCCGTTTTCATCGAGCTGGCTGGTAAGGTCAATCACCTCTTCACCCTGGAGTAGGAGCGCTTGATCGCTCGGTTCGGGTTGCTCCCTCCAGAGGTAATCACCCCAGTAGGGGAGTGGGGTGGGGTGCATCTTTGCCAGCGTCTTCTCGCTGTACCTTTCCAGTCTCGGCACGGCGCTCAACAATACCTCTGCCAGCCCGGCCGATGGTTGCACGTTATGCAAGGTCAGCTTAAACTCCGTCGCGGTGGCTTCCGGAAGGGTGATGACTACCGGTGCGTAGCGATCGAACCCCACGTTTAGGGCGGTGTTGGAGCGGTTTACCTCGAACTCGGCCACCGTTGTATATTCACCGCCCTCCTGCTTCGCTTCGAGGGTAGCTCTCGCGTGCAGGGGCGACTCGGTAATCTGCAGGGTAAGGCTTCGCGCGGTAAAGGGCTTTTCCGTTTTGAATAGCAGTTGGTACTCTCCAGCGGCGGGGAAGGTTATGCCGGTACGGTTATCCCGATCCGTGATTTTTGATAGCCCCTGCAGGGATGGTTGCGACTCTATGGTTGCGTTCAGGTGGCTTAGCCTGTGGGAGTCGTTTCCCGGCGAGGGGAAAGCGACGACCTTCAAATCCTGGAACTCCTCGGTGGGTTGTGGCAGGGCCTGTTTTATCTCTTGCGGCCCTTGCACGGTTACCTGGGAAGAGGCCAGGTACCTCATCGCCTCCTCCGGCTTGATCCACGGTCCTCCCGATTGGCTCCACCCGGGGGAGTTGAATATCCCGATATCAATACCGAGCTCGGTAGCTGTTTTCAATGCGAGGTGCGTGATCTCCCACCATTCGTCGCTAAACATTTTCACGTTGCCGTAGGGGAGGTCATCAATACCGATGTTGCCGATAAAGGCACGGTTTATTCCCGTTTCTTTCATGGCATGGAGGTCTTTTACCACTCCCTCTTTGGAGATGTGATCCGATATCCAGTACCAGTAAACGCTGGTCTGGATGGAGTCGGGCGGCGTGATGAAGCCGCTCTCCAGCGCAGCGGAGAGCTCCTTGGAAGGGAGTTTAGATGATGGCGTACAGGATACGCCCAAGATCAGAAGGATTACCCCTGCGAAAAGGGTTGCCCTTAGAAAAGGGGAATGTGCTGTTTTTTTCATTGTTATGTAGTTGTTTATTGGTCTTGTATCGTGTTACTCGGTTTTATACAGGTAGTTGAATCGTCCTCCTGGAGCCACGTCCCCGTTGAGGTACCAATCCATCGGATCCTCACTTTGCATGTTGTCACTCCATTTGAACTCGATATCGAGGGTCTTATCGTCCCTTTTCACGGCATCGAGCGGGATGGTGTACATCAGTTGGTTCTTTTCCACTTGCGTTGAAACGGTTCCAACGCTTTTCCACTGGTTATTAACGTATTCTTGTAAATTTTCCCCACTCTCCACCCGGTAATCATACCCGTGCCACCCTGTTTCGTGATCCCGGTCGCTGTTGATGTACAGCCGCATCCAGTTGCTCCCGCTATTTTTAGTGATCTCGTCTACCGTCTCCATGTAGAAGTAGAGGTTTTTGTTGTCTCTCGCGACTTTTGCCAGGTAGAAGTCGTTTCTTCCGGTCGTGTTCGTGTAGGTCTTCGCGGGGTTTCTTTCCGCCCCCGGATGTACCCGGGTGTCGGTGTCGTTCTTATAATCGAGGTAAACCGGCTCTACCGATTCCCAATCGCTCATCTTTCGGATGGTTTTTACCGACCCGGCCAGGGGCGCGGGTTCCATTCCCTTGTACCTGCGAATATTCGCCACCAGTTGCATGTAGTAGTTGTCCCTCAGCCCGGCCGTTAAGGTGGGTTCTATATCCCGGCTGTATTCGGGGCTGGCCTGATCCACGAAATAGGAGTGCTCGGGGTTCCCGTCCTGGCTTTGCCACCTCCCGGCAATCCACTCGTTCCAGCCGGTGACGAAGATAAAGGGTAGGTCTTGTTCCAAGGCGTAATCCCACTGCTCCTGAAAGTTGTAGCCGTACAGGATGTCGGTTTCGGGGTTCCCGTGTGATCCGTTACGATAGCTCCTGCCCCAGTTGTCCATGTTCCCGTAAAAGGCCGACCCGCCCATCCCGGCGGCGGGGTTGGGGTGTTGGGAGACCGACACGTTGATGATTTCACGTTCGCCCTTGTAATTGGTGTAGACGCTTTGGGGGCGGTTGAAGTCAATCCACGGCCACCCGTTTCGCTGTTCGGGCTCGTTGGGCCATTGTGCCTCCCTGAAGGTGAAGAAACTCACGTAGTTCGTCCCTTTGGCCTCCTCGGTTCGACCCAGTATCAGCGGTTTCCCCTCCAGGTAATACCAGGTGGAGGGGTAATAGATGGGGGCTCCCTTCTTGTAAAACGTGTTGTAAACACGCTGCATCGTTTGACCGGATGCCGTGTTCGTGTAGTAGACGAGCGTGGGCGGCTTTCTGCCTTGGTCTTGTAAAGCTTCAATGGCCTTCATCAAGGCTTCAGACTGCTTCTCGTAAATGATGGTGTTGGTCGCGTCGAGCACCAGGAAGTCGACCCCCGCGTCGGTCAATAGTTGCATGCTTCTTAGGTGCACCCAGTAGTCATCACCACGGTAGTAGCCGTAAATAGGTTCGCCCCAAAAGTAGTAGTTACCCAGATCTGTGGAGCCCCAGTTGGGGTGATCCCTATCCTTGAGTATCTCGGCGTGCTTGGGCAACATCTTGCTCAAATCCCAGTGAATTTCAGAGGTCTTCGACGCCTCATCGCCTTGCCAGAGGAAGTAGAACATGCCCACCTGTTTCCCCTCCTTTGCATCGCCCACCTCGTTATGCAGGGGGAGTACACGCCCAAGCTCATCGGCTCCCGCCAATGCAGGCGCTTGTGATGCTTGGGCAGGGTTTTCGCTACCCTTCGAGCTGGCGTCCTGACTGTCCACCAGGTTTTTTCCCGTCCACTCTTCAGTGCCTTTTTGTTTGTTGTCCACGCAGGATACCCCCGTTAAGCAGAGGCAAACGGAAAAAAACAGGACAACTTGGCCAACTTGTTTTAATTGAATAGCCCATTGACTTTGGTTGGGAGTTTTCATCGATTTTTTAATCTGCCTGAAAGGGGTTGAGTGAGGTTTTCCTTTGCTGATTACTGCTTCGTGAACCGAAGCGCCTTGAAGTTATGTCCTCCATCGAAGTAATACTTAATCCTATGCTTCCCTTTCGTGAGGTTGATCGTTAGCTTATCAGCAGGGGTGGATACCCAAGTATATACACCCCATCCACCGGTGTTGGGAACACCGATGGTACCGGTCACGTTCACACCGTCCACCTCGATGTGGAAGCTGCCGCTGGTATTAGGAACCGCCACTTGCGCTTCCACCAAGTAATCGCCCGCATCTTGTACCTCCACGGTGTAAATCAGCCACTCTCCCGGGTTCGTGTATCCCACGTTGACACCGGCTCCCTCGACTTCCACCCCGGTGCCGTATTCGTCACCGTTGCTTCTACGGTAGTTGCCATTTTGCCCGGTTCGGTCGTCCGCTTCGTTATCGTGATACGCGTTGCCCTCCCCGCCAAAATCAAAGTCGGCCGCCATCAGTAGGTAGGGTGCCGCCGCGGAAAGCAGGTGCGGCCCTTTAAACGGGCGGGTTATGGCCGCGTCTACCTTTATCCTCTTCTCGATGTCGCCAATCTTGTAGACGATGTAGGTGATTCCTTCGCCAACGGCTCTGATTTCGCCGAATGGGTCAACGGTCGCGATAGAGGGGTCTTCGGAACTCCAGCTGTAGTTGTCTGGTAGGTCATTCACGTTCTCGGGTACATACGTGACCTGGATGGTTTTTTTAAACCCGATGAACAGTTCAAGCTCATTTTCGCTAAAGACAACATCTTCCAGGGGAATCCGTGTGATGGCTGTGATGGGTATCTCCCTCGAAAGTTCTCCGCTTTTCACGATGATATTGGTAACCCCTTCACCAACGGCCTCTACCAGGCCGTTCGCGGTGACGGTGGCTACCCCCCTGTCATCGCTGGACCAGGTGAAGTCTTCATTGGTGGGGCTGGCCGTGAGCTGCACGGATTCTCCCACGAATAGGTCTAGTCTCGCTTGATTCACGTAGATGTTCTCATGTGTAGGTGTCTTTACCTCTTCTTCGCATCCTGCAATCATCGCGATAAACAGGAGCACGAGCGGGTATAGCAGACGTTTCGTTTTCATACTATCTATTATTTTATTTTTATTGATGATTAAAAAAGCAGCAGGGAATCGGCAAGTACAGAGCGCATGTGTAATTTGTTACGGCTACTTGCTAATAGTTCCACCATGTTGTTTGATGGCGGTAAAGATAGTGGTTTTATTTGATTTTAACCACTTTTTAATTGTTCCCTTGCCAGTTATTGCTTGGTGAACCTTAACGCCCTGAAGTTATGTCCTCCCTCGAAATAATATTTGATCTTATGTCTCCCTTTGGTGAGGTTGACCGTTAGCTTATCTCTCGGGGTGGCAAGCCAGATGAATGCACCCCATCCCCCGGTGTTCGGCACGCCTATGGTACCGGTAAAGTTCACGTTGTCCAACTCGAGGTGGAAGCTACCGCTGCCAGGAACCGCCACTTGCGCTTCCACGAGATAATCTCCCGCATCCTGCACCTCTATGGTGTAGAGCAACCACTCTCCCGGGCTGGTCCATCCCACGTTGTTACCCCATCCCTCGATGTCGACACCGGTGCTGTTCTCGTCACCGTGGCTTTTGCGGTAGTTGCCGTTTTGACCCGAAGAGTCTGATGCATCGGTGTCATAGAACGCGTTACCTGGCCCGCCGAAATCAAAGTCGGCTGCCATTAGCACGTAAGGGGCAGCAGCAGAGAGGACGTGTGGTCCCTTGAACGGGCGGGTCGTGGCCGCGTCTACTTTTATCCTCTTCTCGATATCACCAATCTTGTAGATAACGTGGGTTATCCCTTCGCCTACGGCCGTGATTTCACCGTTTAGGTCAACGGTCGCGATGGAGGGGTTTTCAGTTCTCCAACTATACGTGGGAAGGTCGTTCACGTTCTCCGGTACGAACGTGACTAGAATGGTTTTCTTATTTCCGGTATATAGCTCGATAGAGGTTTCACTAATAATGACATCCCTCAGGGGAACTCGCACGATGGCATTGAGGGGGATTTTTTTGGAAAGTTCACCGCTTCTCACGATGATGTTGGCAAACCCTTCTCCCACGGCCTCTACCAGGCCGTTCGAGGTGACGGTAGCTACCCCCGGGTTATCGCTGGACCAGGTGTAGGTGTAGGTTCCATCGGTGGGGCTGGCCGTGAGTTGAACGGTTTCCCCCACGAACAGGCCAAGTTCCATTTTATTCACGTAGATATTCTCTTGAATCGGCTTCTGCGCGTAGTCATCGCATCCCGCGATCATCGCGATAAACAGGAGAGCGAGGGGGTATAGTAGATATTTCGTTTTCATATAGTTGTTGTATGTTAAAGGTGATTACTTATTCATGCTGCTCTTCGTCTGGGTCGAACTCCATCCTTAGCTCCTCTTTCATTTCGTATATCGTGTTGCCACTCTTGTAGTTGTAGCGGAGTAGGAACGTTTTGTAGGTTTTAAACCCGTCGTCTTCGATAAAGAAAGTGTTCGTAAACTCGCTGTCGCCATCCACTTGTGTGACTTCAATGCTACCGTATGGCAAGATGCTTACCTTATTGTTGTCATCTACCTTCAGCACGATTGCAAACCTGTTGAACACGTTGGTGTTCGACTCGTAGGTCTCGTTCCCCGCCATTACGCGTACACTGTTTTTCGTAAGGGGGTGCATCACCTTGGTTCCCGGCATTTCCAGTTCACTTGTGCTCCCGGAAATTCTTAGCTTGGCCCGCATCGAGTAGTTGGTGTTTCCGCTCGCGTCCGCCCAGAAGTTTTTCGTCCTCACCCGGTAAAGAATGTAGCTTTTATCAGGGTTTACCTCGTACGAGGAGTGTGATTCTACCCTTAGCGAGATAAAGTACGCGGTATCAGGTGAGAGCCCATCGGGACGGATTCTTATGGGAAGTCTGCCGTTGATCTCCCCGGCCGGTATGGTGAACTTGAAATTGTCGATGTCGTATTTGTCTTTCGGAAGCGGTTTCCCGTATTTCGATACATCAGTGTCGTAGTTGGTGCGGTTGAAGTCGTCCAATAACGATGGGTCTTCTACCAGGGTCACCACGATGTCCTTGGTGGTGGGGTTGGTGCCCCCCAGGGAGGCGGAGACGTAACCGATTGACTCCTCTCCCAGCTCGTGGTATTTTCGCGACACGTTGTCGCTTTCGCTAATCAGGGCGAAAACGTTTTTATATTGTTCACGCTCGAATACTTCGTCCCTGTCGCACGTGGTAAAGGTGAGGAGAAGGAGCATGGACAGAGCCAATCCCAAGCCCTTATTATGATTTCTTGTTTTCATATGATTTTTCATCTTTTTATCTCTTTTTAACATTACAACTTACTCTTCCCATCCGGGGTTCTGGTCCAATGATGGTAGAAGCCTTACCTCGTTGAGGGGTATGGGCAGCCAGTTGAGCCTTTTGTTGACGATGCGCGAGCCGATGCGGGCGGTGTTGGGGATAACCCGGGTGTAGAACACCTCCTTGGTTCCCTCCACGTTCATTCCCCTGATCGGGACGCTCTCCACCTCTTCGTAAATGCCCCACCTCCGCACATCGTAGTAGCGGCGGTTCTCGAAAAGGAATTCCACGAATCGTTCGTCAACAATCCGCTGCTGTACTTCTTCGGCATCTTCCGTTCCATCCAGCCCGGGTAGACCGGCACGGTAGCGTACCTGGTTGAACGCCTTTTTAATCTCCTCCATGTCGCGGGACACGGTAAACGTTTGGTCGCCTATATCCACGGTGTGGGTCGTGGTAAGGTTGTTCAGGGCCTCCGCGTACGAGAGCAGTATCTCGGCAAACCGAATGATGGGGAACCCTTTGTCCATCCTTCTGGCGTTGGTGCCTCCCCACGAGTCGGAGGGGTGTATGAACTTTTTCAGCACGTAGCCGGTGATGGGATAGTCTTGAGCCGTGGTCACACCACCTTTACCGTTCGGGGAGTTGTAGTAGTAAGTAATGGTTTGGTTGTAATATCCCGAAGATGTGGAGGAGGTCATAGGCCAGAAACATTCACTGAATCCAATCGAGGCGTAGAAGCGCGCTTCCCTATTCACGTACATATTATGCACACCGGCGTTTAAGCGGTACCCGGAGAAGGTTTGCGCATTTTTGGAGAAATCGGTCTCGTTATAGGGGTAGAGTTCGCTCGAATTATTGATGGAACGCCCATCGACCATGGAGTACGCGTCTACCACCTTTTGCGTTACGCACATACCGTTCCACCCGTCCAGGCGTTGGGGGAAAGACATCCGGGTGTTATCGCGGATGGCCCCACTTCTCCTGCCCCAGACATACTCGGGGTTAACCGGGATGACCGCTTCGCCGTTGAACATCTCGGAATAGGAGCGGTAGGGGTCGATTCCCGCGGCACCGTTTGGCCACTCGTTGTAGTAGTCCGGGTCGGAGGTAACGCCTTCCGGTAAATCGGGGGTGTCGGAGTCGGCTTCTACCGTGTGTAGCCTGTACATAGGCGCTCCGGAGTTTTCCAATTCCATTACCCGTTTGGCCGCGGCTGCGGCCAGCGCCCAACGTGACTCATCGTACGTCTGTGAAACGTAAAATTCGCCATCGCTTGATCGCTTCCAGTTGCCAAAGAAGGAGCGGGCTACCCCTCCCCCGTTATAGAGGGGGCTGGCATGAATAAGCCGTATTCGAGCGACCAATCCGTACGCGGCTCCCTTGGTGGGGAGACCGAACTCCATTAATGGTACCGTGTAGGGCAGCAGCTCTGCGGCAGCCTCTAGCTCACTGCAGATGTATTCGACTGCCTCATCATAGGTGCTCCTGGAGCGATTGTACTTCTCCAGCGCGGCGTTGGATTCGATGATCTCGTCCCCTAAGATAATGGGAGGTCCAAAGTCCATCAGGATGTTGTAGTAGGCGTAAGCCCTCATGAAGCGGGTGTACCCTAAAATCTCGAATCGCTCCTTGGTCGTCATGTCTGCTGCCTCATCGATGCGGGCAAGGATGGTGTTGCACTTGCGAATAATCTTGTACATGTTGCCCCACACACCACGGAATGAGTGCATGGAGTTCGCATTGATCTCGCCCAATACGAAGCGTATCCCGTTATAGTTGTGTACGGTAAAAAAGCTGGTGAACCCTTCATCGGTAGCCAGGGGACCGGGTGTATGCTGATCTTGCAGTATGTTCCCCTCGTCGGGGAACAGGCTAGAGGCTCCCCACATGTAGGCCTCCACGTGCCTTGTTTGCGCGAATACCGAGTCCAGCTTTAGCTCGTCGCTAAAGTAGTTGTCCACGCTGAGCAAATCCTTGCATGAGGAGAAGAGAACGAGTAGGGACAGCAACGCCCCTAACAACGTGATATATATATTATTCAATGACTTCATAAAGCAGTATGTTTACAGGTTGATATACATTTGTAACGTGTAGGTGGTGGGAATCGGGTACACTTCCCCGTTGCGTTGTGCCTGTTCCGGGTCGAACAATTTCACTTTATCCCACACCAGCAGATTGCTGCCAACCAGTTGAAAATCGATGGATTGCACCCTTATCTTTTGTAGGAACGGGCTCCTTAGGTTATAGTTGACAGTAACCTCTTGCAGTCGCAGGTACCTTGAGTTTCCTTTCCAGAAGTCCGACAGCTGCGAGTTGTTCTCGTTGTAGCCGTAGGAGAGTCGCGGAAAGCGCGCGTTCGGGTTTTCTGCCAGCGCCGGATCAATCCCGTTTGCCAGGGCATACTCTTTAGGTATCCACCTGTTTTCCGGGTTGCTGGCAATGGTGAGTACGTTGCCGTTTACCCCATTGTAAAAGGGAACGTACCCGGTTCCTCTTCCATTTCCCACGTGGAAAAAGTCGGTTTTGCCCGTTCCCTTGAACAGTACGCCCACGGTGATGTCCTTGTATCTGAACTCCCCTCCAAAGCCGTACATCAGCAAAGGATAGGTGCTGTATGACAGGGGCACCCGGTCATCGGAGTTAATGACGCCATCGCCATTCACGTCCCGGTACTTGATGTCTCCAGGCATCAGGTTTCCAAATTGCGCCGGGCTGTTTCTCACGTCGTCCCAATCCTTGAATAGGCCGATGGCCTGGTAGCCTCGAATGGCGTTCAACGGGTAATCTGAAGCTTCCTGGTAGGGGTACTTGGGGTTGGCCTCTTCCCAGTTTTGCACGTTGTTCTTCGAGTAAGTGAAGTTTCCCCTTACGGTGAATGAGGTCTCTTTATTGAACGCGTGGGTGAAGCTGGCGTTTCCGTCTGCCCCGTAGCTCTTCATCTTGCCCACGTTGCCGAATGGCATGGATATCAGCCCCGCGTAGTCGGGTATCTGTACCCGCTCCATGAAGATACCGTTTCGTTGGTCGTTGAAGATGTCGAACACCACCTGCAGCTTGTTTTTAATGAAGTTGGCTTCAATCCCCAAGTTAGCCTTGAGCGCTTTCTCCCATTGGAGATTATCTGCCCCGATGGTCGACTCGGTGATGCTTTCTACGCCGGCCGATGACCAGGGACCCACAGAGCCTCTATTGACCATGGTGAGGTAGGGAAATCTCCTGGAGCTGATGCGGTCGTTCCCCACTGTTCCGTATGATCCCCTGAACTTCAAGAAGCTGATCCATGGTAGTCTGTCTTGCATGAAGTCGTAGTTGGAGGGTACCCATCCTAAGGCCACGGAGGGGAAGAAACCGTATTGCCGGCCCGGCTGAAAGTTTTCGGAACCGGTGTAACCAAAGTTGAAGTCAATCATGTAGGTGTCGCGGAAGCCGTAGGTAAAGCGGCTCGATACCCCTTGGTACCGCAGCGGGATGGCGCTGAGGTTGTTGTCCCCTTGACTAGCCCACTTCTGATCGCTCAGGTAATAGTAAATCAGCGCAGAAACGCGGTGATCAAGTGCAAATACCCGATCGTAGTTAAGTGTACTTTCGAAATGGTACTTCCGGAATTGGTCGGTAGAACTATCATACGATATCCCTCCTTCCTTTACCCTTTCAATGGTGATCAGTTTCCCGTGCTGGTCACGTCCTACGGCTTGGTAGAGCGATGGCTGAATGCTTCTGTTTTCTGCAAAATTGCTGTACAGGTCATACGCCCCTTGTGCCCTGATTTTCAGGCCATCGAGGATCATGGAGAGGTCTTGTTCAATCGACAACGTGAACTTCCCCTTGTATTGTTGATCGCTGCGACGTCCCATGTGGTTGATCATGACCATTGGCGACCGTAACGAAGCGGTCGTTGATGTGGCGGGCAACTGACCGTTTGAGTACCGTATTGGTAATAAGAGGGGGTTTAGGTTGGACTGCGCGTACCAAATGTAGTCGGTGCTCGCCACGCCTGGGTTGTTTTGGATGGAGAGGAAACCATCGGACCCGAAGTAGAGCGTTGTAGATGGTGATAGCTCTAGGTCGATGTTCGTTCGGTAGTTGTAGGTGTTGTATCCCGTGTTGGCGGCGTATACGCTGCTTTTATCGTAATTGTATGCGGCCGATTCGATGCTTGCGCCCAAGCTGAGAAAATATCGGGCCACCCTTGCACCTCCCCGGGCACTCACGTAGTAGGATTGGGTAAGCGATTGATCCCGCAACACCTGCTCTTGCCAACTTATATCTGGGTAAAGGTCAGGGTCGGAACCGTCTTGTATAATGTCTAATTCCACATCGGTGTAAATCGGAGCGTCCCCTCGAACTACCCTCGCCTCGTTAGCTAACTTCGCATATTCAAACGCCCTAAGGTATTCGGGCACCCTTTTTAACCGGGAAACAGAAAAATTGGCCCGTCCCGTGATGCTCAGCTTATCTACCTGTCCTCGCTTGGTGGTGACCAGCACCACGCCGTTGGCCCCGCGTACCCCGTAAACGGCTGTGGCGGAGGCGTCCTTCAGTACCGAGAAGCTTTCAATATCGGCGGCGTCAATGGTGTTGATATCCCCTTCCAGCCCGTCGATTAACACGAGGGCACTGGCGTTGGCCCCGAACGTGCCGATACCGCGTACCCAGAACTCAGAGATGTTTTTCCCGGGCTCCCCACTTGTTTGCATGGAGATTACCCCGGCCACTCGTCCACCCAGCAGGTTCGCCACGGACGAGGCAGGTGTTTGCAACTCGCTCACGTCCACGCTACTCACCGAGGCTACAGTGGATATTTTTCTTTGACTACCCAATCCAGTAACGATTACCTCGTCTAATTCCTGGGCAGCTTCGGTAAACTTAATAACGACGTCTTTTTTCTCTTCGGTTACCAGGTATTCAATGCGTTCGTAACCAACGAAAGAGAAGACGATCATATCTCCCCTGGAGGCGCGGATGCTAAATTTACCATCGGCGTTGGAGGTGGTACCCACGCTAATTTTATCTCTCAGGTAAACGGTAACGCCTGGTAGCGGCGCGTCCGTTTCATCGTGGATCACCCCCTCCATCAGGAAAGAGCGTTGCTGCGCGGGTAAGAGAAAGAGTCCCGCGAAGAGCAACCATACTATACATGTAATGCGTTTCATCTGCTTTATCTTATAGGTGTTGTTTTCATTGAGCTGTATTGTCGTGGCAATTCGTTAGTTGATGGAGAGTTTTCTCACCCTGGCGTTCCCGTTGTCTGCCACGTATATGGAGCCGTCTTTGCTAATGCCAATTCCCATGGGGCGATTAAATAGCGCCTCATCCTTCCCGCCATCCTTCCATCCGGCGGTGCCAGGCATCCCCAAAACGGTCTCGACCATATGTTCGGGGGTGATTCTGCGAATGCAATGGTTTCCTGTATCGGCTATATAGATATTGCCATCGGCATCGCTAAAGATTTGGGCAGGATCCCGAAATTGTGCCACCTCTATAGCTCCGTCACGGTGACCACCCGACGTAGAACCGGATAGTTTCCGGAAGGTGTTTTCGGGGTCGGTCACATCGATACAGCAAATACTATGGGCATTCACTCCAGCATTGCCAATGAGGGAGATGTACAGGATATTGGGTCTCTGGGGTACAAACGTGAGTCCGAAACTGTCTCCCTGTTCCGTCTTAAAAATGGTCTCCACCTCGTAGGTACGGGGGTCAATTTTAACGATATGCCCGTGCCAGTAGCGGGTATAGATGTAGCCATCGGAAGGGTTTACAACCATGGAGTGCTTGTAACCCTGGGCGGGTCTATCGCCATCCGCCGGCCACTTCATCTCACGGTAGCGCACACCCCACATCTCTTTGGGGTCAAGCGTCACGAATGAGCCCACGGTAGTTTCAGTTGGGAATGAGATGATACCGGTTACCGGGTCTGCTGCTGGCGCGTTGGCAATCACATTCCTGGCAATGGTGATCAATTCATTTGCCTCTTCATCGATCCGGGTAATATGCATGTTGGTACTTCCCCAGCTACCGTCTGGTCCCTTGCTTCTCGTCATCACGAAGAGGTTGTCTTCGCCATCAACGCACATGAACCAAGGCTGAATAATGGACTGGGTAAGGTCTCCGTCCTGGTAGTCCTCGTGATTCCCGTTCCCGGCGATGGTGTTCACCGTGACCGACGAGAAGTACCGGAAGGTTTTATCGTACACCAATGAGTCGTTCCCGATGGCCACGGAGATAATGCAGGTGTCCCCGGGTAAGCGGGGCGCGAGCACGTACATCCTCTTGCCGGTCGATCCGATCACGGCAGCTTTCTTGCTGTTGAAGTAGACCCTGATTTTCTCCGGATCCGTACCAAAGTTAGATCCCTCCAACATCACCTGTTCCAGGTAGATACCGGAATCGGGGTAAAAGGTGGTCAGTTGTATCGGCTTACTGGGATCGTACTCGGTACCGCCACCCTTCTGATCATCTTTGTCGCACGATACAAGTACGAATAAAAAGGCAACCAGTGTCCAGACCACTCCTTTCATGAGTGCAGCTTGTTTTTTCATACGTTTATTCTAGTTTTTTGTTTAGGGGTATGGAACCTTCAATCATGTCGGCTTCATACGATTATGTTTATATTTATTTCACAGTATATGGACTTTTAATTTTTAAAAATAATCACTCCCATCGATGGGAATGATTGCCTCTAAAAGCAAAGTTAGTAACTTTATTTCATTTTTGAAATTTTTTTCAAGGAAATTGAAAAAAAATAAAGGGTTGTCAAATCATGTTTCTTTTTACACGATTTGAAAAACATTTTTACGATTTGCGAACACCTTGACCTGGCAAATAGCTATATTTGCAGCATGTGAGTTTAGTTAAAATTGTAAAAGAGCTGTTGTTATGAAACACGTTAAACTATTATCCATTTTGTTCCTCCTGGCAATACTTGGATTCATATTCTACGGGTGTCCCGGGGATATACCGGGAGAGGGTGACAATGACGATTTTTTTACCGCTGACGTGGGCTACCAGGGTTTCCAATCGGACGCGGAAATTTTCTACGAGTTTGTCTATTACAAAGAGGCCACGATATTGGAGTTCTTGAACTATTCATCCGATGGCTTTACCACGGGGCCCTTCGAGGGTACGATATCGAACGATGAGTTTGCTAAACTGTTTGGTTACCTTGCCACGTTAAGTGAAAACAGCGAGAGGTATGAAGCGGTCATTAAGAGGATGGAGGATTCGGGTGTGCTTGAAAGGCCAACGCAAACCCGGGGGTTGATCTCGTCCACGGCCAACTTCTTTAAAACGGTTTCCGGGCTCAACAAGAAAAACCATAATCGATATTACACGGTATATACCAATGTACCCCCGGCTGCCCGTACCGTGATGTATAACTATGCTTTAGAGTGTTGGGACAGAAATAATTGGGAAAGCAGACCCGTTAGTGAGGCGGAGTTTTTGACCAATTTGCAAAAGGGGATATATGAAAAACATGGCTGTTCGCTTATGAAAGATGTTCACCTTCTCGCGGCGGATAATATCGATATTGGCGTGGTTCTTCAAGAAAAAAACCTGCTTCCGCAGGATATTATTCCACCCGCCATGGGGGAGGTGGCCGTAGCTGGATCCCAGGTCTACCTCGATATGGCATCCACCCTCGTGGCGGGTTCAGATAAGGGTATGGAGATCGTGACCATTACCGACAACGTGGATAGGCTGGCCAGGTCCAAAACGTTTCAAGAAAAAGCCAAAGCCAAGGAGGACGTTATGGGTCAGGTTAAGAGTAAAATTCAAGGCAAACTTATTGGAGACAACTTTTCAGACCTGTTAGATGAGGGGGTAGAAGCTCTCGCCCACATGGTGGAAGAGAAGGCAAAGAAGGCCCGGCAGGCTAAAAATAACGAAAAGGCGGCAGGCAAGGAGGGCACGGTGCAGATAAAAGATGGGAACGACAAAACACCCGCCAATATTATTATTTCACAGAAGAAAGAGAAGCCGACAACCGCGGGTGAGCCCTCCATTCTTGTAACCGCCAAGAAAGAGGTTGTCAAGGGGATAAACCAGGTTCTGGGAGTTGGTAAATGGTTGATAACCGCGATCAGTAAAAATGGCAACCGGGAGACCGTGGAGATACAGGTTGAGCCGGGGCAAACAACGATTATGCAGATAAATACCGACCCTCCAAGCATCACCTGGGAGCAGTTAGTCGCCGCCTACCCGCATATGAAGGGCATACCCAAATTTAACGTGAGGATTAACGAGGTGGATACTTCTCGTGTGGAGGGTTACGGGTTCGAGGTAACCCAATGGTTAGATATAGAGTATCAGCATATCACACCCCAGGAGAGGGATAACTATTTGAAAAGGCTTAAAAGTTCGGGGTTCCCGATGGAACAAGATGAATCCCTCTATTACTGCGTTAAAAAAGACAGGCCCAACAAGGGGGAGAAGCTGATCGTTGGTATTGCTTACTATGATAACGATATGACGGTAAGCATAGGTGTAACCACCGTAATCTATCCTGACAATATAGAGTTTAGGGTAACCATTCCTAGAAAAAATAATAGCACCACGGACTTTAGCTTCGCTTATTATTCAAAAAACGAGAATGAGGGAGCCAATTTTAACATTAAGGATAATGTCTGTACTTACAGCTCCAAGGTTAAAAAAGGGAATAAGTTGTATGAAAGTAGTGCTGATTTTTATATTAACTTGGAAGAAAAAGAGATTACCAATGGTAAATTCAGTTTTGAGGTAACCGAAAGTTACGTGGATGGTCCCTACAACTTTAAGGGTGAAAAGAAATGCTCTTTTAAAGTCGTTAATCTTCCTTTAACCATAAGAAAGACTAAGCGGGGACAGGTATACGAAATCGCTTTTTCAGATGATGCTGAAATTCCGCAAGGCAGTATAGCTGACGTTAGGGCAAGCTATATAGAGAAGGGATGGGAGTATGGTGAGACTTATATAACAGATTATGAGCTCCTTCCAAAAGTCAGTAAGCTTCGTGTAAAGTTATATACTTCGAATGAGTTAAGGCATTAGCGGCGCTTTCATCATATCCATTTACATTGAATCGAAACATTCTTTTAATCCTTCTTCTGGGGTGTCACGTGAACTGTCTGTTGTTGGCGATAACGCGGGCAGACACGCTTAACCTTTATCCTTGTGACGGGACTGCTTTTCGTGTTAACAGCATAGCTTTAGAGGTATTACAGGAGGCAGGCAGATCCAGCAGTCCGGAGAAGTTTTTAATGACAACAGTTACAAGCTTAAACGAAGAGATGCCGTATGGAGAAGAGAGTTCTAAGCGGCTCTCTTCGTTTTTGATGCAACAACTCTCCTTTAAGCTCCAAAGGGGTGAGATCAAGCATAGGCATACCCGGCGGAAAGTAGATGAGTTCTTGCATCAGCATGGTTACCGCAATCCTAAAAAGCCAAGCCTTGTAACTAAGGTCGTTCAGCGATTGCGGGGTAACCATTCGGGTGAATATATTTGGACTCGACTCAAAGACCACGTGGAGTTCTCGCTAAATACACTCAAGAAAGACCCGCTCAAACTCATTATCCTCCTTCTCCTTTTTGCATGCAGCCTGTTTCTCTTTTTTAAAAAGAAACGAGGAGGATGGTTGCTCCTTCTGCTATTGCTTACGATACTCTTTATCCCCGAGACCTCCCGATCGGCGTACAACAAGAGGGTAGCCGAAAAGTATTTTAGAGACAGGGAGTATCGATTTTTTGAGGAAAAAATCGGTGTGCCGCTTCCGTTAACCCCCTCGGATAAAATATCGCGATCCCCGCACCGTTTTTTCCTTCCCATTTACTCTGGTGAGAAAAACACTAAGGTTGGTGACATGGCTCTTTTTCCCAAGGAAGATATTTTGGTATCGATATGCACCGACACGGTAAGCTCCAGTCGGAAGATCATGGAAGTCGATGAGGCTCCTTCCACCGTGCTTGTAGCCACCGGGGCTTATCTCGACCTACAGAAAGTCCCCATAGGGTATAGTATCATGGATGGAAAGGTTATCAATTCCAATTTTTCTCTATTCGATGCCCTGCTGATTTCAACTGGCAGCCTGTTTCAGGTCGTTAACCTCTCCATTTCCAACAGTCTGAACGGAACCACTCCAAGGAGTTTTCCCGAGTACCTTCAGCTGATGAAACTGGCTGACCGCGAAAACTGTCAGGCGATACAGCTACCGCTTATGGCCTGGAATAATAGCTACCTGGTGGATATATCCGGAGCCGCCTATCAATTAAGGGAGACCCGTTTTTTACTTGAGCTGTCCAACGAGCAAGGTCAAGGGTTTTGGGCGGTAGCCGACTGCAGGGTTCCGGACTTCCTTCCCAATGTGTCCTACTCTCTTTTTACATTGCTGCAGCATAGCGGATACTTTGTGCATAGCATGGTCCTTTTAGACACGGGCTTCTTTAACTACCTCAAGGTAAGAGACTACTCCGGTAATCCGCAAACACAGTTTTCAAAAGAGTGGTTTGAGCACTCTATACGCTTCGTAAGCAGTGTCATCTGCTTTAAAAAAAGGGATGAAAAATGAGTCTTTTCAGTTTTACGGTGTTGTGTCGGTTTTTATCTGTTCAAAAGCAACAACATCTGTTCGGCGTATCGCTCGCCCAACTTCTTGCACCCTTCTATTGAAAAATGGAGGTTATCCGGTTCCGCCTCGCAGCCTGCCGACGAGATAACCCGGCAGTTGGGAATCGTTTCGGGCAGTGTCTTGATGATATCGTTCATCGATGCGAAAATCCCCTGCTGGTCGGCATGCACCACTTCGCCCGCGAGAAGCGGAACGGAGTTGGGCGCTAGCCCGATATCCCCGAGCAGGGTGTCGTACACTTTTTTCACCTTGTTCGGCCACTCGGTATCCCCCGTGTTGGATTCCCCCTGGTGGAGCAAGATCCCCTTTATTACGCCCCCTTTTTCCTGGGCGATGCGGGCCATATCAACCAAACGCTGGTAGGGGTTCCCATCGTACTCGGCTACCATGCGCTTTAACCAGTCGGGGGAGGTGTCGACGTACGCCTGGAAGTTCTCCTTATCAAATAGCTCAATTTTACAGCCGCCTATCGCGACGTTGATAATCCCTACCGTCACCTCATCAGGTAGGGCAGCACTCATCGCGCGCCCGAAAAAGTCGGCGAGGCTGATTCCCGTGTCGCACCGGGCCAGTGGCGGGGTGGCGTTATACCACTCCCCTTTTACCCGTCCCAGGTGTGGGCAATCGACTGCCTGCAACACCCAGAAGCGATGGTCTGGTGCGAACATGCTACGGTTCCATTGCCTGATGTGCCCCTCCATGTTCGACTGACCCAGGCAGAGGTATACCTGCAGCTCCTCCGGCTCCACCTGAAAGTGTACCAGGTAGGTTTTCACCACCCCGTTATAGTCGAACGTGACCTGTGCGGTACCCGTCGCGGAACTGGCTTGGGTAACGGTGACCTCCACGCGCTCGTCGTCTGAAGAAGCGGTAACGACCGGAGCCTCGGTGGTGCCGTTGGGAAGCGAACAGGTGGTCTCGTAGAGATTGTACCCGGTGAGCCCGTTCCTGTTGGTCGACCTGATCGGTGTTTCGGGCAGCTCCACCCTCTTCCCATTGACCCGGATGAAGACTTTTGGAACGACGGGAGGTGCGATCGGTTTCTTTTTCGAGCTGAAGCCAAGGCCGATCAGGTCGAAGAGGTCGGTCGACTCGCTCCCCTCCGCCACCAGGAAGAGGGCGTGCTTCTTTTTCAGGTGATCTACGTGCTTTGCCACGTCAATGGTGAACCGGGTAACCTCCTGTTTGGTATTGGCCGGAACCACGATTGCACCGATTTTGGTACCGCCCCACGGCTCGCCTTCCCAGGGGCCATCGAGCCACACGTTGACGGTAAAGCTACTGGACGTTTTAGGGGTTAGGAAAAGGTTAAACGCGGTCTTGTTTCTTCGCTGGGTTCCCTTGAATGCCTTTAGTCCTTTTGTCTCTTTTTTGAGGCCACCAAACCCGAAGTACTTGTAGCCGATGATATGCCCGTTTCTCACCTTCTCGATGGGCATATGGTTGTCCCATATATCCCAGGAGTCTTGTTGCGTGCTGATATCGGAGAGGTAGCAGGCGTATCCGGCCGAGTAGTATTGGTAAGGATCGAGGCCATAGATGTGGAACCCTTCCGAAGTGACTTCGGCACCGGTATACTCGTGCCCGTTACTGCTTTTCGCGCTCCAGGTGCCATCCGGTGCGTAGGGGTCGTACGCCCTGATCCGCACGGTTCCTCCTTCCGCTACCGGTTTTTCATCCCAATCGACAGCGATGGGTGTCACCATGGGCTGGCGTGCAAAGCCAAAGCCCCTTGGGGGGCGGTGGTAGAAGACGTACCACTGGTCGTTGATCTTCTCGATGCTGCCGTGCGTGTTGTGACCCGCGTAGCTGGTTACCATCGCCGTTCCCTCTCTGTTCACGACGGGAGCGCGCGAATCGACCAGTACCCCACCGCTTTTCCAGGGACCGAGAGGCGTGTCGCCCACCGCGTACCTGAGGGTGGAGTTGGAGCTCCAGACGCCATACTCGGGTCCCGAGTAGCCACTGAAAACCGTGACGTACTTGTTTCCCACCTTGCGGATGGAGGAGGCTTCAAAGAAGTTGAAGGCTTTCAGGTCTTCATCGGGATAAATGTGGGGGTACTTGGTTCCCTCGGGATCGCGTATAACACCGTACCTTTCGCTCGCGGGGATAAAGTAGCTAATCACCTTGGTTCCCGGTCTCAGCGAGTACATGGTGTTTTGATCAAGCTCCGCGGCCATCGAGCGTTGGAATCCCCAGTAGGCGTAAGCGCGGAAGCCAATGTCGTAATCCGGGTCATTCGGGTCGGTAATGTAGTCGATGTAGACGGCAGGATCGAATCCCAGGATGCTCCCCTCAACGGTTCGCCGGCGGTCTTCAGTGAGGTTGATCGGGGTGAAGGGGCCATCCGGGCGGCTCCCTTTCGCGACCATCGCTTCCCGGTTGGGTCCGCGGCTGTGGGGGTAGAGGTAGTACTCTTTGGTGCCATCTTTTCGAATCACCTCCACGAGGTCGGGAGCGTACATCACGTCCCACTCTCCATCTATCTCGTGGGTGAAGATAGCCCCCTCGTCACGCCACTTTGAAAGGTCTTCCACGGGTGCCGACCACATCCGGATATCGGGGCCGCAATAGCTCGTGTACCTAAGGTCATGTGAGCCGATGATGTACGCGCGGTACTTGCCGGGGTTATCCGGGTCTTCAAAGACTCGGGGCTCACCGTCGGGCAGATGCTCCCACAGCGGCAAGTACGGGTTTCCCGCGCCTTTGTGCACGAACTTCTTCCCCGGGCTGTAGGACGGGGTGATTCGGTAGTAGTCGAAGTCCGTGTAGCCACCCGCCTCTCGGGTGGCGTAATAGGTCAATCCGAACCGGTATCCCATGAAGTGGGGAAGGGTGTAGGCCATCTGCAGCGTGTTGCCGATAGCCACCCAGGTCGCCCGGCTCTTTTCGGCACCGTTCACGGGGCAATCAAGGAGCGAGAAAAACAGGAGAACTATAAGGGGGATTGTCAAAAGTCGTTTCATCATTGTGCGCGTTAATCAAAGAACCCGCGGTCCTCCCAATTATTTGTTTCTTCTGCCCAGTTCGATGATCTTCTGAACGACTGGCTTGGCATTGTACTTCCTGTCAAACAGGAGCGGGTAGTCCGTGCGCCCCCTAACCGGGAAGTTGTTTTTCCAGGAGTCACCGTCTGTCACGCCCCAGAGCGTAACGCGTGTTATCTTGTCGCCGCTCTCGATAAAAAGCCTGAAGAAGTCGAGTACCCGCTCTTCCCACGCTATTCTCGCGGAATCGGGCAGTCCCTTCCGGTACGGGTCAATCTCGTTGCGGTACGCCTCCGTGTCGGCAATATTCGAGCTGACCCGGAGGCCCGGGGGAGGGAGGATGCTGATGTCGAACTCCGTGACCATCACCTTCAATCCCGCGTTGGCGTAAGCATCAATCGCCGCTTTATAATCCCCTATCGAGGGGTAATGCATACCCACGTGCCCCTGCATCCCGATGCCATCAATGCGGATTCCCCGCTCTCTGAGGCTGTTCGCCATCCTGATGATCGCATCGCGCTTCCCCACGTGCCACTCGTTGTAATCGTTGTAGTACAGCTCCGCGTCGGGATCCGCCTCATGTGCGTATTGGAAGGCGAGCGGGATAAACTCTTCGCCCAGTATTTGGTAGAACTTGCTATCGCGGTACTCACCATTGTCGAGGATCGCCTCGTTGACCACGTCCCATCCTTTAACACGTCCCTTGTACCTCGTCACGACGGTGTGGATATGGTCGCGCATGCGCTCTTTCAATACCTCCGGTGAAACGTCATTGCCCGCATCGTTGGTAAAGAACCAACCGGGGGCTTGCGAGTGCCAGATGAGGGTATGCCCGGTGATGTGCATGCTGTTTCGTTCGCCGAACTCAACGAACTTATCGGCGTCACCAAAGAAAAACTCCCCCTCCCTGGGCTGCAGGTACATGCTCTTCATGCAGTTCTCGGCCACGATGGCAGAGAACTGTTCCTTGACGATCTCCAAGCCCTTTGTATCGGTGCCATGCAGGTGATGGTGGTTCAAGGCGGTGCCGATGTGAAAGTGTCGGTTTAACCCCTCCTTCAACGTGGTGGGCGCTTTACCCCTGGTAGCGGTTGCGCCACACCCCGATAAAAACAGGAGTAGGTATAACGCCGTTGCTGTTGGTACAAACTTCTTCATTTTCTTTAATATTTCGTTGTGTATAATCTATTCTGTTAGTTATTTGAAGTCACGGATAGCTTTATCCAAATTCGACCCTATAAGTGACGTCTGTTACATGATAATTCTTATCAGCGTAAAGGTAGCATGTATTTGTGGGGATCGCTTGCTTTACGGTTCCACTACGTCAAGTTCTTGTATGGTGACGGGACCCAGCAGGCCGGAGTCAACCGGGGCCCATGTGTCGTATTTGGCGGGTTGGTACGCGATGTTCACGATATTGATCTCGTGAAAGATGCGCCACTCCACGCCGCGACGGTCGTAATCGGCGATGCGGTTGGCCGGGAGGTTGGTCACCTCGATCTCCAGGGTGTTCGTGCCGTCGTGCAGCAGTGCGCCTATCATCTTTTGGAACGGCACGGCGAACAGGGTACCCGCTTCTTGACCGTTGACTTTTACCCGTGCGCTCTCACGGACATCCCCCAGCGAGAGCAGGTACTCGGCATCCGGTCGCTTTTTGAACTGGAACGAGACGCTGTAAACAGCGGTGCCCATGTTCTTTGTAAGGGTTTCGTTATCCAGGTGGGTCCATGAGCCGAGCGAGTCCAGTGTAAAGGAGTCGGTTACTTCCGGCTCGCTCTCCTTGAAACGCATTGTCCACCCGCTATCCAGCGGCACCTCGTTACCCGTGCGTTTGTAATAGGGCCACCTCTCCGCTTCGACTTGCTTGTTACCGAATGTTTTCAGGATGATCGACTCCCCCGGGCTCAGTTGCAGGTACACTTCCGTCCTGCCGTTGTTTTCCCGGGTGGCCGCCAGCCCTTTACTCCCGCTCATCGGGTCGAAGAAGAGCGCGCTTTCGGCGTGGGTTCCCAGCGTGACCCATTGGTCCACCGGGTTGTTCGAAAGCATGGCGAGGAAGTAGGTATGGCCGTCGTCGTGGCTTCTTCGAATGAGTTGCCCCCCTAAGTCCGACACGAAAGTCTCCTCATTCTCCCTCCATTTCGAGAGCATCTCTTTATAACCGTGCCCCGTGATAATAGTGCCTTTGCCTAGTTTAGAGGTCGTCACCTCCTTAAAAGAAGATACCTTTGGGAGGAGGGTGACCAGCTCTTGAAATTGGTCCCTTCGCTCTTCCAGTTGCGACAAGCCCGGAACATCGGTGGGATAACGATTCGCGAAAATGAGCGTCGCTCCCTGCCGTGCGAGCTTCATGATCTGCCTCATCGTTTCCAGGGGAATCAGCTCCACGGCCGGGAGGATCAGTGCCTTGTAGGTCGCTCCGCCCTGGGTTCTCAGTCGTCCCTTCTCCACGCGGGTCGTCCCGAGAAAGTGGTCGGAAATGTAATCCAGGTCGTACCCGCACCCCATGATCTGGTCTACCGCGTTGCAAAAGTCGGGCAGCCGATCCCGTATCTCGTTGATGGCGAAGGTGGTGTAGTAGTTCCCGCGTTGCTTTGCCCAACTGTCGTAGATAGGGAGGTAGAGCAGGAAGTCGTTGTCAGGCTTCCCACTTTGCAGGAAGGACTGTACCCGGGTGATGTAGTCGAAGAGCGAAGGGGCATCCTGCCAGAGGGTGTTGGTGGGCGACATGTCCACCGTCGCGTAAAACTGCCACCCAGGCCACTCCGCTCCCTTGGGGGAGTAGGCGGTTCCATGAAAGTAGACCCGGTTGACCCCCGAGGTGAACATCTGGTCGATTTCCGGCTTGGCCTGAGACAGGGAGGTTCTGAAGTGCTCGGTAAGCCAGGTCAACGTTTCGGAGGAGGTGTACCTCTTCCCGGCCACGTGGGCGGCCGATGACGCGTATTTAAGGATGCTGGGGTCGCTGTAGTTTATTTTGCGGATCGAGTCCTTCCTCAAGTAGGGGATATCAAAATCGGTTATCCCGAACGACTCGCACTCGGGAATATCCACCGATGCGTACAGGTCCAACAGGTTGGCGGGCGACCCGTGTGCCTGGTTTTTCGTTTTTACCCCGTGTGAATGTGCCCACTCGCTCCAGGTGAGCGTGAAGTTCTCTTTCAGCAGATCGCCGATGGTTTCCCGGTAGTCGGAGATGACCCGAACCGAGGTCTCCGTTGCCCCGTCGGCCAGCAGTTCGGGGAAGTAATCCTGTAGTTTATACCCCCTTCGTAGTTCGAACTCGTCCAGCAGGGTCGGCGTCCAGTCGGCTCCATATACTTCGTACGAGTCGTTGAAGAAAGCCTCGGGGAACGGTGTGTTGCTCTGCTCGAAGGCGGTGTCGAACTTGGCGAGGTACCGTTTCACCGCGTCTTTATCGAAATGGTCAAGCACGTAGCCCTCACCACCTGGGGCGGCCCTTTTTACCCGTTGCCCTGTCTTCCCTATGAAGAGGGCAATCAGCTTGTATGCTTCTCCCGCGGGTGCTTCCCAGTTAAGCGTGCCGTCCGGGGACACGTGTCCCGTGATATCTGTTGCTCCTCCATCGGTGGCGTAGACGATGAGTTTATCCAGGCGTGCGAACTCCTTTTGCCTTTGATCCCGAACCTCGATGGACTCATTGAATGGTTCGCCCCCCTTTAGGATATACTCCTGGAATAGGGCCCGGGTAGCCGCGTCATCCACGGTCACCTCCGGTCCCCCGAAGGGCCACCCCGTTCCGGTGTTCATATCCACGCCCATTCCAAGGCGTGCTGCTTCGGAGAGGGTGAAATGGAGGTGAGCCATCCATTCCGGGGACAGGTAATCGATGCAGTGTGCCTCCCTTCCCTTTACCCCGTATATCGGCGTTATCTCTACTCCCCCTATTCCCGCCTGGGCCAGCGCTTCCAGGTTGTAGGTGAGGTTCGCTGAATCCACGTCGCTGCCCAACCACCACCAGCGGGTCCATGGCTTGCTCTCTTTGGTTATCATTGGCCACTCCGTATCACTATTACCGGTAGGGGCACTGCACCCACCGAGCAAGATGCACCCGCCAAGCAAGATGCAACAGGCGAACGCCAAACAGGTTGTTTTCCGTATTGTCCTCATGTTGTTCTCTTTACGTGATTCAATTCAGATTATAATGCTGTTTCAAAAAGTGGGTTGGAGTGAGTAAAAAAACAGGGTTCAAAAAAGTTATAAGTTTTCTAGTTCTCAAAATTCAAACCGTAACATTCAAAGACGATGTGACTATCAAAGGAACAGTTTTCTTCTGTAATGGCCAAACGTTCAGAGCGGGAAAATGGCTACAGGAATTAAAAAACAGGGGGAGAAGATGAGGTGAAAAAGAAAAAAAGAATATTTTTGTAGTGAGGCAATTACAAAAATTTAACGTGTATGAAGTATCATGGCCTAATTAAAACTGTTTTTTGCTTTTGCGCCCTATGGGTTTTGACGGAAGCAGCAGCACAGAATCATATTGTTTCTCTCGATCATATTGCTTGTCTCGGGAATGGCTATTTAGCTGTCTACCAGGATCGTGCCGATATCATCCAGGTTTTTGGACCGCCCTATAGCGCACCGTCCGCCATGCAGGTTATGTTGAACGGAGATTATGAAGTCACCTCAAAACGGGAACCGGGTCGGGCAATATGGCATCATGAAGTTACACGGGACGGCAAGCAGGTAGCCCGGTTTACAGACTTCGTGGTACAAGGTGTCCCGGGTTTTATTCGAAAAGTCCATGCTTCAGATACCACGCGGATGATATTGCATCAGCCGGCAGGAGATACCTGGACCGACAATACCGGTAATTACCAAGAGGGGGTAAACCATGCCATCGTGTGCGAAACGCCTTCGGGAGCATTTTATTATGCCACCTATCCCATTACCCGCAAATTATACCATCAATTGATCGTGACGGGGAGTATGGGCATCGAAAAAGAGGCCGGTTTAACTTACCGGGTTACCTGTAACCCGGGTGAAGGGTACATGTACATTACCGGGGGCGACAATTATACGGATAATGTGTTGAATACAAGAGATATATTGTCGGAATCTCCCGCTGTATGGTTGGAAAAAACCAGGCAACACTGGGATGACTTCACGAATAGGAGGATCGACTTTAATAGCATGCTCGATCATTTTCCCGACAAGGAGAGGCTACTTGAGACCATTGATAACGTCGCGGTGTTACTCAAAACCCAGCAAAGTGTCGAAGGGTCAGTTCTCGCGGGGCATAATTACCATATGGGGTATGTCCGCGATCAGTACGGGGTATCCAGGGGGTTATTGGCCTTGGGCTACTTGGAAGAGGCGAAAAGCATTTTGAACTACTATTGGACCGTGTGGCAAAAACATGGTTACTTGAAAAATGCACAGGGAATAGGGATGTATGGTTTCCATGTACATGAAAATGATGACGTGGAGATAACCGGTTATTTAATGATCCAGGCGTTTGATTACTTGAAAGCTTCCGGTGATCAAGCCTTCATGAGAATGATTTTGCCCATGTTGGAATGGTGCTGGGAAAGCCAGAAAAAACATTTGATGAAGGAGATGTTGCCATTTAACGGGGATGAAACCTATATAGCCGGTGGCATCCTTCCCCGAACCACTATAAACGACGGTTCATCCGAGGCTACACTGTTGTTTATAACCGGGGGGGAGCTGTTCTTGGAATGGATGGCGAAACAGGGGTTATGGGAACAGCCTCTTTTGGCAATGGAGAAGGAAATTCTTGAAAGGGTTAAAGATGCCTACCCGGCCAATTTTATTGACGAAAAGGGATTGATGACGAATAACCCGAAGCGGACATTGGGAGAAGCACTTCCCGCTTTCAGGCACGGCGTGTGTGAAGCCCGACTTGAAGGTTGCCAGGTTGTTGATTGGACTCAAAAGAATGAAAATGACAGGTACCTTTGCCCGCGTTGTTACCCTAAAACAAAACTTGAAAGGGCTGAAAAAGAGATATTTCATATACAATCGGTCACCTTGACACCCTTTTACATCCACTCGAGCCTGTTTAGCGATAGAGAAAAAGAGCACTTTATCAATGAGTTGGTTAAGACCTATCAAAATACCAAGAAAATGCCATCGAGGCCCGATGGGGATGTCACGGTGGGTTACGATTATGGCTTGTTCTTGTATGCCTTGACGGAGTTAATGCATCCGTTAAAAGATACGGTATACGAGATGATGATGGGAGCGTTGGACAAAAGAGGGGTTTGGGTTGAGTATTACAGGGAAAACCAACCCATGGGAACACGTTACCGCGCCTGGGAAAGCGCGATCAATATTGAAGCGGCTATCCGATATGCATTGCGTTATGGGGGGGAGTCACTCACGCGGAAGGCTGTTACTCAGTCACTATGAACCGGTAGTCACCCGAGCCTACCTCTAAAACGATATGCCCGTTCTCCTGTCGCGCGTACTTAACTCCCCGGGCTTTCGAGAGGTTGTTGCCGCTTTCGGTAACCTGTTTCCTCTCTTTGGCGGGAATGTAAACCAGGGCCTTGCTATTGCCCGGGATGGTAATATCCCACTCGAACGTGTTTCCCTGTTTCCTCCACGCGCTTTTTATGACTCCCTGTACGGAATGGTACGAGGCGGTGACGTGATCCAGCTCACCGGCCAGGTGGGGTTGCATGTGGATGTCGCGGAAGCCGGTGCTGCCCACCCGGTTTTGAATGCCGGCCACGTACTCGTAAAACCACACGATAAGGTCCCCCAGAAGCATCACGTGGTTGTGCGAATTCATGGTGGGGTCGGCGGTATCGCCGTTCCAAAGTTCCCAGATGGTGGTGGCCCCCTTTTCGATCATGTAACCCCAGCTCGGGTAATCGCGATGGGTGGCTATGGCGTACGCTATATCGCCTCGCCCGTGACAGGTTAACCCCCGCATCAGCCATTGAATGCCTACCAAACCGGTGCTCACGTGGCCATTGAAATCGTTCATCGTTTTATCCACGATATTGGCGAACACCCGCTCCTCGAAGCCCTCCGGTACCAGCCCGAAACGCAGCGACAACAAGTTGGCGGTAACCGTGTTGTTGCTGTACTGGGCGGTCTCTTCATGGAAGAAGCGGTTGTTGTACGCCTCTTTGACTTGGGCGGCCTGATCAGAGAAGTCGGCGGCCTCTTCGGTTTTACCTTGCATCAACGCGAACTTCTCGAGCAGGCTTAACATGTGGTAGTAAAAGGAGGTGCCCAGGAGAGCCCCGTCGGTCTTGCGGGCCGGGTCGGCGGAGTGTATCATCTCGGGCGACTCGGGGGGCATGCACCAGTCGCCGTAAATGTCCCGGGGCATGATGTTATCCTCCATGAAGTTGTCCCGCATGTAAGTCATCCATCTCTTCATGGACGCGTAATGCCTCCTGATGGGCCTGTCGTCACCAAACTGCTCGTACAGCATGTTGGCGATAATAAGATAGGCCCCCGGCCACGTCATGTTGTCGTTGTAGTTCCTCCAGTAGGCGGGTGCCACATCCGGAACGCTCCCCTCCTCGGTCTGCGACTCCTCTATATCCTTCAGCCACTTGGCGTAGAGGTTGTGGTTGTTGAAGATGAAGCTTTCACCATGCGACCCGGTGGCCCGGTCGCCCAGCCAGCCCATCCTCTCGTCGCGTTGCGGGCAGTCGGTAGGCATTCCCCGGTAGTTGCCGCGAATGCCCCAGTAGGCGTTGTTGTAGATCTGGTTGATGGTAGAATCGGAGGTCTCGAAATACCCCACGGTCTCCATCTCATCGTAAACGACTTTGCCTTCAAAATCGTCCACGGTGGGTACCCCGGGATAGCCGGTCACCTCCACGTAGCGGAACCCGTGGTAGGTGAAGGAGGGTTCCCAAACTTCTTCACCGTCTCCTTTCAGCGTGTATACATCGGTTACCCGGGCGTTGCGGATATTGCCCATGTACACCGTGCCATCGTCATTCAACACCTCCGCGAAGCGCAGCTTCACCCGATCGCCCGCCTTCCCGCGCACCTTCATGCTTACCCATCCCACCATGTTCTGCCCCATGTCGAGGACGTACATGCCGGGTTTGGGTCGCGAGATAGATTTCGGCGAAAGCGTTTCCATGACCTTGATATTGGCATTGAGCTGCGCTTCAAGGGTGCCTCGCGGGGCCTCTGTCAGATCGACGTTCAACCAGTCGCGGTCGTCAAACCCGGGATTCGTCCAGCCGGTTAACTCTTTCCGTGCGTCGTACTCCTCCCCGTCGAACTCGTTGTTAGCCAGTATCGGGCCGTTGGCGGTCACCTTCCATGAATCGTCGCTGACAACGGCTCGTCGGCTCCCGTCGGCGTAAAAAATCTCCAGCTGCAGGATCATCTTGGGAAACCCGTAGTTCTGGGTAGGTGGAAGCGGGGGGTAGGAGTCATCCTCGATGGTTCGCATGTTGAAGAAACGGCCGTTCCCCAGCACGACGGCAATGGCGTTCTCCCCGCTTTGGAGGTGATCGGTCACGTCAAACGTGTTGTACTTCACGCTTTTGGTGTAATCGGTGGGCGTGGGGGACAATACCTGATCGCCGGCCCTCTTCCCGTTGATGTAGGCCTCGTAAAGGCCCAGCCCGGAGATGTAGAGCATGGCTTTGTCGATTTCCCCCTCGTTTTGGAACTCTTTGCGGAAGTAACGGGCGGACAAGCGTGTCTTCGCTTTCAACACATCACCGGGGAAACTCCTGTCTAACCCGATCCAAGTGGCTTCCCAATCTTGGCTGTTGGTGAACGCCATGACCCAAAAGGCCGGCTCGCTCCAGTCGGACCTGCCCAGGTTGGCGCGTGTTTTCACCTTCCAATAACAGGTGGCCCTGCTATCGAGCGGCTGCCCCTGGTAAAGCACGTTGGTGGATTGTTCGGAACGAACCCATCCCGAGTCCCAGATATCGCCCTCATCGGCATTGAGCTTTTCGAGCGAAGAGGCTACCAGTACCCGGTAGCCCGTCTGTTTCACACCACGGGCATTGGCATTTATCTCCCAGCTTAACGAGGGTTGTTCAACGTCTATGCCGACAGGGTTCTGCATGAACTCGCACCTCAAGTTGTCTATTTCGATCGTTGCTTTCTCGTTGCACGCGGGAAAAAGAAAGATGATTGCCGTTAGGTACGAGCAAAGGTGGCGAATCGTTTTCATAGGTCGGTGATTTTTACGTGTGAGAATAGGCTGGTGATCATGTCAATGCCCGTGGTAGAAATACTCATTTAGAAAAGGTGTTTAAAACAATACCTTACGCATGAAGCGCGAAGTGGCGACCGCGTCGTTCAGTTCAACCAGCTCCTCCAGTTCCGCGTAATTCTCTTCCACGATCCTCTCGAATTGACGTACCCACATGATGCTCTCTCCAATGGCATCCATGGCGTCTTCACGGTAGGGGTACTGGTCCATGGAGAGCCACCCTTCGTATCCCGTTTTCTTCAAGCTGAACAGCAGGTCGATATAGATGGTGCTGTGCACGGAGCCCACGATCATGTCGTCGTCCCACGACCCGTGGTTGTCGTTGAAGTGCATGTGGAACAGCAAGTCCCCGGCCCGTTTTGCCAAGACGACCGCTTCAGCCACGTTCTCACCGGCGTAGAAGCCGTGCCCGGTATCGATGCAAATTCCCACGTTATCGCAACCGGTCTCCTTCGCGGCCAGGATGGTGTCGGCCATTCTCGCGTGGAAGGAGAAGTTGCGCGGCTCCTTGGGCTTGTATTCCAGCGCGAATTTCAAGCTAGGGAACTCCTGTGCCAGCTTCGTGGTTCCTTCGCGAAGCCATTCCCGTTTCCTATCGTAATTGGTGGTGAGGAGGTAGTCGTACCCATCTTGTGCCATCCAGAGGTTCACCACCTTGCAATTCATCTCGAGCGCGATATCGCTCATTTGACGCAAGTAGTCGAGCGACTGTTGCCGTATCTCCGGGTCGTTGTTCGTGAGGGTACCCTTACCGTACTCTTTCACGGTGAACACGTCGGGTATGATGGAGACACAGGTCTTCCCGTAGTCCTCCAGCCTTTTTTTCATGTCTTTCACGTTGTCGGGGCGGATATCCCATGTCCCGACCAGCTCAATACCCTCCACGTGCGGGATCTTGACCGCTTGAGCCAACATCTCCTCGGTACTCGGGTTGTCCTTGTACCCTTTACAAAAACGATCGCACGTGTTTCCTAAATTTCCTAAAATAACTGAATACTTGTACATGATAATTTGTTTTTAAAAATGATATAACGGATAGTTACTATATATGCCAGTTGCAAGACGAACTGTATTCATGAATAGTCGTGTTGCTTGGATTCATTCATAGATCTCGGGAATATCAATCAGCGTTCGTTCAAACATTTTTTTACCTCCTTTCTCGTTGGGATGGTGATAGACCTGCCAACCCCAACTCCCGGAATAATCTTCCCAATACATGAGTGACTTATCTACCTCGACCCCATCCCCGTTAATAGAGGTGGCAAGGTCGAATTTACAACCGTTAACGCCCAGTTTCGCGCGTACTTTCCCGATTAACTCGTTGTTGTCAATTTGCGTTCCACTTTCGTTACATGGAATGTTGTTGAGAATCGGGATAGCACCCTGTTCTCTGATGTAATGAACCAACTCGGTCAGGTTCTCCTCGGTATTGCCGCCGTTGGTGCCGATAGTTACCATCACGTATTTGGCGTCAATATAGGGCAGTTCGTTTTTTATGTAATCGAGTACCATCGTGATGGTTCCCCCGCCTCTCCCGCTCGACATAGCATTGCCTTTCAGCCTGTTGATGATCTTTTGCGTCCAGGCTTCCGGAAAATCGGCAGTTGGGAAGTACCCTTCCGGCTGAGTGATTGAATCCCCGTATAGCAACAGGTTAACCGATTTTTTTAAGGCGCAAACGGTAATTCGTGTTACCAAAACAGAGGATCCCTCCACCAACCCGAAACAGTAGTGATCCCATTGCATGCCAACGGCAAACCCGTTTTGCAGGGCACCGGCACCTACTCCTCCTTGGCCGTCGTTGGTAACCGAGATGTCGACTTTTTCACCTGTTCCTATATCGATGATGCATACCTTTGCCTGTTGATAGATATGGTAGATCTCAACGATATATTCACGGTTTCCCTCGAGGAAGGGAACTGGTTGCTCCTTTGCCGGACTGGTGGCGATGGAAATACGTTTTTTGGGCACGTCCACGAAAGCGTTAAAGTCACCTTCGCTGCTTCTAAAGATCATCTTGGCATCGTGAGCCGGTTTTACCCGATACCTGACCATTCGCTCGGCCAACGCGTAAAATTTGTCGAGTTTCACGACACCCCCTGTTCCGGTCACCTTTAACCCTTCTGCGGTATGCTGCGCCACACCGTTTAACTGCAATTCCGGAACAGGGTTTTGGTTGAGCCTCACATTGTAGAGAACGTTCCCCGGTTCAGGCTCGGCTGCTTCCACGGTCACGGGGAGATAAACATGGACTTGCTCGTGCTGAACGCTTATAACGGCTTTTCCCACGGCAACGGCCTCTACCAATCCGTTGACGACGGTGGCCACCGACTCGTCCGATGAGGACCATTGAAAGGTGGGCTGATGGGCAACAGAGGGAACGGGGTACGCTATCACCTGCTCTTTGTCGCCTACCCGCATGGTTAAGGAGGCTTTGTTCAGTTGGATGTTTTCCAACTTGTATCCCTCTTCTGTTTCGCTTTGCCCGCACCCCAAGGAAAATAAAGTCGGGAAAAATAGCAAGGCGAAACCTAAAAAAAACTTGCTTGCACGGTTAGTCATAGGTACTCCTTTTTATTGAGCCATAACGGTTGTCCTTTCCGAAACCAAGTTAAAATGATTCACGGTCTCTATACTTATTGTCGCCTTAACGTTTCCGGTCACCCGGATGATGAATCTCTTTTCAGGCACTTCAACCGGGATGGTGTTGTCTCCATTGGTGTCAAATGATTGGTAAGCACCTGATTCCGGTAAAACCCCAACAAGCACCCCGTCTTTGTAAATGTTGAATTTCAATATACCTGATTCAATATCCGCGTCGGCCTCCCACGTTACTTCCAGCCTGTCCGCGTATCTTGTTACCTTTACATCCCGGGGAGCAGGAGGAGGGGTCTTGTCGACAACCGTTCCGGTTGAAACAAACTCTTGCCAATTCCTTGCCGTTAATTCATCCGGGAAGAGGCATAAGTTGCTCTTGTCTCCGGTGTAGCCCTGTTCGCGGTAAACCTCAAGCGACAAGGTGTCGCCCAACCATGTGTCGTCACGATCAATATCCCTCAAGGTGTGGGAGCCATCAAGCGGCAACCTTTTCTTTAGCGCTGCTTCAAAGAACGGGATTGCCATGTAGCGAAGATAACTAAAATTATGGTTCTGACCATCGTTATGGGCAACAATTACCGGTGCATCCATCTTACGTAGCTTATGGAAGGTGTTCACCGCGGTTTGCCAGCAGAGGATGTCCGGCGAACCGTCATTGGCCCCCGCGTGACGTAACAGCAGGGGTACTTTGGCCGCGTTTGCCGAATACTCCCACTGGGGATCCCAAGCTGCCGAGTAGGAGACGGCTGCCAGGATTTGTTCGGGGTGATCCCGCAGCATCGCGAGCACCCAGAACCCTCCGCCTGAATGGCCCCATAATAACCAAGGTGCGTCTTTTAATTCTGGTCGTCCGCTTACAGAAGCTATTTGTTCCAGAACTTTAGAAATGGCCGCTCCGCTTCCCGAGTCTGGTTCTCTCCATATATGGCAATCACCGTGTAGGGCTGTTTCAAGAATTGCCAGCTTCCACTTCTTTGCAAGCGCTTGATATTGCAAGTCATAAGGTCGTGTGATACCAAACTGCTCCATGGTGCACCCGTGCTGTAAGATAAGAACACCTTGCAGCGGGTCGGTTCCCTTGGGTAAGTACACCCCATATTCGGCACGATTCGCGAAAGCACACTCCTGCCATTCCAAGACTATTTGGAAAATAGTGTCGTTCCCGTTTCCCGAGACATACTTCTCCAGGACGGTTACCGGGAGATCAACGCGAACTTGTTCGTGTTGAACGCTTATAATAGCTTCTCCCACGGCAACGGCCTCTACCAACCCGTTCACTACGGTGGCCACCGACTCGTCCGATGAGGACCATTGAAAGTCGGGCTGACGGGCAACCGAGGGAACCGGGTACGCTATCACCTGCTCTTTATCGCCCACCCGCATGGTCAAGGAGGATTTGTCCAGTCGGATGTTTTCTAACTTGTATCCCTCTTTTACCTCGCCTTTCGCACATCCCAAGGAGAGTATAGCAGGGGAAAAAAACAAGACGAAAGCTAAAAAGAGTTTGTCTGCACGGTTCGTCATAGGCACTCCTTTTTATTGAGCAATAATGGCTATCCTTTATGAAATAACCCTGGTTATACGCATGTTATTTCATCTTTAATTCAAAACCATTAAGGTACATATCGCTCCAGGGGATACCGGTTGCTCCATAAATATCGTGCGTGTTATAGACCACCCCAATTGTAACAGGGGTTGCCTTGTCAACGGTAAATGGGATGCTGCAAATCGTTCTTTGTTTGGCTACCAGGTCGCTGAACCCTAACACTTCCGGGGCAGACGTGACTTGATTGTAATCGGGCATCGCGGCTCCTTTAGCGATTACACCGTATATGTCAACACAAGCCGGGCTGGTCGTGTGACCCACGTCGATGTCCAGAATGAAGTTACCGGGCAAAAGATTCAACGTTTGGTAGATTTTACCGTTCGTGACTAACGGGAGTCCCCAAACAGCGGCACTCCAAACACAAAAATTCCCCCCGGCACTGTCAAAGCTGATTTGGGCGTTATTGCTGTGGGTCCACCCGGTTAGCTTTTGGAACCTTCCAGCGCCTACCGCGGGGAACTGGTCTGACCCGTCTCCCTGAAATGGTGGCTTCGCGTTTGTTAGGGCGGGGAGATTCTCCCCGTTTTCACCGCTGACGTTTAAGTCGTTAAATAGGTCTACCTCTGCTATTTGCGTGCTGGTCGTTTGATTGTGGTTGTCGAGGATGGATATTTTGAAATAGCGTGAAACAACCGGTTCCTTGAAACTGAAAGTCTGCTTATAACTATTTGCCTTGAACCTGCCTTCCGATATTACCGTCCAGTTCTTGTTATCGGAGCTCACTTCAAACGTGAATCGTTGGGCGTAACCCGTACTGCCCGGTACCTGTGTCTGGACAAAGTGAAACCCGTTGTATTTCTTTTCGCTTTGCATGTCCACGACGATCCAATGAGGCATGGTTCCCTGTTGCGTGTGCCAGACAGTTTCAACCTTGTTGTCGATGATGTTTTTGGCTGCCGCGGAAGGATCTTCCCCTGATACCCCGGCGATTGTCCATATGGGCTTTTCAAAGTTTTTCATTGCCGCCTCTTTCGCATCGATGTTGGGTGCGGTAAACTCGTCAATAAAGTTGGCTGTTGGTTTGAAAACCGTGCAAAAAAAGTAGCTTTTACCCAAATCAATGTTACGGATAACAATTGATTTGTCGTTCGAAGGCATCATTACACTATCACGAGCTCCCGAAGTGTTTATGAACAAGACCCTTACTCCCACCTCGTCGGGAGTTTTGTTGTCGAAAAACATTTCTATAGAGGTGGGGGAGAGGGTTTTTTGGCTCAACAATTTCCTATTCACCAAATTGTTTTGGTAGTTATCCCCGTAAATAGTGACTTTCACTCCTTTGGGATCAGACGTTGCCCCTTCACTATTGAGTGTTACCACGCGCAGCGTTACCTCCCCCTCCGGTAGCCCCTCTACCGTTACAGATTGGGTGGCCTCACCTTTATTGATGGGGAATTCTTGATAGTTGCCGCTCCCGTGAAATATTTTTCCTTTCACGGATTCCGTAGGAACTTGAAATTCAACTTTCGCGCGGTATTTACCCGGGTAGGCTGTCAACCCGTTAACAACCGGTGGTTGGTGGACATCCTCTTCCGCACAGCCTAACCAGAACAGCGAAACAATAAAGAGGGTTGAAATGAAATATGCTATTTTTTTCATGTTGGATATACTTGTAATGGTTTATAGCTCATCCTTGTAAATTATTGCCAAGCTTCAGGCTGGGTCATTCCTGCCAATTTCTTGGCGTCTTCTAACGGTATCGGCAATACCAAGTATTTGTCGGTGTACGAGGCGTAATCCCGTATTTTCCTGCGTTCGTAGTGGAACTTTCCGTCGTCATCCTTGGTGATTCTCATCCCGGTTACAAAGCGATTTGTCTCGTTAAGGATCTTCCACCTGCGCTGATCATGAAACCTCCATCCTTCCAGGCAAAATTCAACGCGACGTTCGTTACGGATGCGCTTCATTAAAAACTCTTGGGTTTTTTGAAAGCCTGGCACCTCTTCAATTTTTGGCTGCAATGCCCTTTCCCTGATAATATTCAGCATGGTCATCGCTCCATCCAGATCGCCTAATTCACACAACGCTTCTGCGCGGTTGAGATAGAACTCGGCTAACCGGAAGAACACCCAGTGCGTGGGTTCGCCTCCCCGGCTGTTTCCCGGTCCCCAAAACTTAACCTGTTTGTCCTTGCGGCTGTAATACCCGGTGCAGGAACGTTGGGTCTCTTGAGAGATAACGTCGTTGAACCCGTTTCGTCCACCTACGAACGTTTCGACGATAAAGGGTTCCGTGCAGTTGTAGGGTACCCCGTAGTTGGCCATGTTGTAAAGAATGTTCACGTAAAAACGGGCGTCCCTATTGGCATAAGGGTCTCCTCCCGGTTCTTCGCTGTATCCCAGTTCTAAAGCACCAGGGGTGACCGTGATTTGGGTGCGCGTGTTGTCGTTATAGGTTACCGGTAATGCCCCGTTCGTCATTTCAAAGCAGTCAACCAATTCCTGCGTGGGAGACTCCCCGCAATTCCAAATATGTGAGATGGAAGCGTGAGGGTATGTACCCACATCCACGGCGTTCGTGTTGTTAATATGCGAGTTGTCGTTCCAGGAGCGCCAAATAATTTCCGGAACGGGTGTCGTGAACGCCCCTACGAATAGCTTTTTATAATTTTCCATCGGGACAAGGCTGTATTCAGACATGTTGATCACGTCTTGCGCTGCATCGGCAGCTCGTTGCCATTTGTCGCGGTCTTTCTCGGGGTTATTGAGTAGGCTCGCGTTGTTGAGTAGGACACGCGCCCGGATAGCGTATGCAACGCCATTATCCACACGCCTTGCCTCACTTGCGGGCTGCCTGTTAGGGAGGATACCTGATTTTATCACCTCCATCAGCTCATCAGATATCTTGCTGGCTACCTCGTCGTAGGTAGGTCGCGTGAGCGTGTGCCAATCTTTGTAGGTCGCGTCAAAAGGCTCTTCGATCCACGGCATGGGGCCATAAAACTCCAGTAGGTTCATGTAAAACCAGCAACGAAGGATGCGTGCTTCCGCCATCCAGGTATCTCGTTCTTGCTCTGTAATCGCCGTTGATAGCGGTAGGTACTTGAGGGCATTGTTCGCGAAACGAACCCCTCTCCAGAAGTCGGGCCATAACTGTTCCGGGTTGCCATGCCACAGCCAGTTAATGACGGGATTGCTTAAAGATAAAGAGCCGTTGTGCCATTCATACGCGTTGTAGGTGGCGGCCCAGAAAGCATTGTCCGTCAAACAATCCATCGTGTTGTGAACAAATGATATCTGGTCTCTGGCAAGGTAAATTTGTCCATACGTTTCATCAAGGAGGCCTTTGCTTCGCTGGTAGTTACTGAGTACCTCGTCGATCGTGACCTGACCATCGGGCGTTTTGTCGAGTACGCTTTCACACCCGTATTGGAAAATCAGCCCTATTACTATAAATATATATACCGTTTTTTTCATTGTATTTAAATGTTATAAGGGAAACGTTAACTAAAATGAAATATTTAATCCCACGTTATAGGTCTTGAACACGGGATACAAGAGCTCATTGTTCTGTTCCGGATCTTGATATTTCACCGGGTAAGAATCAAAAGTTATCAGATTTAATCCATTCACGTACAGGCGGATAGATGAAGCGCCAATCGCAGTGGCGGCCCTGTTAGGTAACGAGTAACCCAGCTCAACATTTTTCAACCGGATATAACCCCCCTTCACTTGCCAGAAATCGGCGTGCAGTTTGCTGGCGTTGCTGCCCGGTTCCAAACGAGGGTACGTGATCTTTTGCCCGCTATCATAGCGCTCTTGGCTCCAAGCCTCCTTATGCCACTCGTTAAAGTTGTAGGTTTCCCATATTTTTTGACCGGTTAAGAAATAACTCCTGGCAGCAGCCCCTTGCCACATCATGCTAAAGTCGAAATTCTTGTGTTGAAAGTTGAGACCTGCGCCAAATGTCCATTCCGGTACCTCCGGGTTCCCAATCGGAACCATATCTTTCTCATCGATTACGCCATCGCCGTTCTGGTCTTTGTACTTCAGGTCTCCTAGTTTGGGACTGGCTCCCACACCCGATTGGTCGTACCAGTCCAACAAATCCTGTTCGGTATTAAAGAAACCGGCGGTTTCATACCCGAAGTTCTGCCCCAATCTATATCCAGTGCTTCGTAAACGATAGGCGTAATCTTCAGGGAGCAGCACTTCACTCAGGTAAATAACTTTGTTCCTGTTAAAGGCCGCGTTGGTCTTGATGTCCAAGCGGGTTTCCCGGCCAAACGATTGCTGGTAGCTTCCGGTTAGTTCAAACCCCCTGTTGTCGATAACGCCGGCGTTAATTTTAGGAATAATTCCCGAAACGTGTACCCCACCGGTTCCGAATAGGCCGGTGGGTATTAACCCTGTAGCAGGAATCAGGATGTTGTCGCGCTTTTCGTAAAATATATCGGCTTCAAGTCCGAAATGATTTAAAAATCGGGTTTCAAGGCCGATGTTGTATTTATTGGCTTTTTCCCAGACCAGCTCGTTGTTTCCTATTTGCGACTCGTGGCTTCCGCTCCATAAGGTAAGGAAGGCAAACCTAGCCCCGTTCATGTTGTCGTTTCCAACCTGGCCATATGAGGCGCGCAGCTTGGCGAAAGATAGCCAATGAGCAGTGTTACTCATGAAACTCTCTTCAGATAACACCCAGCCTAAAGAGAAAGAGGGGAAGAACCCCATCTTGTGTCCCGGGGCGAACTGTTCTGAGCCGTTGTATCCGAAATTCACTTCCCCGAGGTAGCGTCGGTCGTAGCTGTAGGTGGCCCGGCCTACCAAGCCAATGTAATTGTAAGGTAGCTCGATGTTTACTACCCGCATGTAACGGTTTAGCAGGATCATGCCCGTTACATCGTGCTTGTCAAAGGTTCGCGCGTAGTTAATTGACGCGTCCACGTTGAAAAGGTTGTTGAACGTTTGGTATTGGGCGTCCGAAAGGGTGCTGTTGGGTTGTGTTCCCGTGGGTTGATAGGTAACTGAATCGGGGGCCAGGGGATCTGTAACAGCCTCGTAAAGTTGGAAGGTGCGTTGGCGCACTTGCTGGTTGCTTGAGAACGCGTCGTATGAAGCCACCACCTTGGCCGACAAGCCTTCCGTGATGAAGTCTAAACTTTGCTCTACACCTAGCGTGGCAGTAACCTGGTTGGTTTGCGTGTTCCTGAATCCCGTTCGGTTCAACATGCCGTAGGGTACGTTATTGATATTGCCTCCCTTGAGGGAGTTTGTCAATACTTCCCCGTCCGGGGTAATGTCGTTATGGTAGTTGCTGGGTGTTTGCAACAGGGAACCGATGACAATCGAGTAGGCATTCACGTCATTCAGGTAACCGGCATTGTTGGGAACGACTACCGGGTCGTTCTTTTTCTGCATGTAGCCACTCACGTTTAGGAACATGTTTAGCTTCTCAGTTAACTCGATGTCGAAGTTTGACCGGAAGTTGACCCTGTTGGCCTTCGATTTGGGATCATAATCGTAGTCCGAGAACTTTTCGGTTTTAAAGATTCCCTCCTGGTAGAGGTATCCAACGGTCGTGAAGTAACGCATCTTCTCGCTTCCACCGCTCACGTTCACGTTTACCCGCTGCATGGGAGAGTAGTCCCTGATGAACTCATTCACAAAGTCCCGCACGGGATATAACACGGTGTTGTCCCCTAGCCGGTAGCGCTCAAGGCTGTAATCATCATAGATGGGGGGTCTGTTGTTTTGTGCTTCTACCTGGTTTCTCAACAGGGCGTAATCGTAGGATGAGACCATGTCGGGAAGACGGGTAGGGGTTTGCCACGATTGTTCGGTGGTGACATCGATAACCGGCTTTCCAGCCTTGCCCCGACGCGTGGTAACAATAATGACACCATTCGCTCCACGCACACCGTATACGGCTGTCGCGGAGGCGTCTTTCAATACCGTGATGGCTTCTACTTCCCGGGGATCAAGGGCGTGAAAGTCCCTTTCTACTCCATCCACCAACGTTAAAGGTTCTTGTCCGTTAACGGTGCTTCTGCCCCTGATGTAAAACTCCATGGCTTCCCCTCCCGGTACCCCGGAACGCTGTAGTACAGTTAGTCCCGGCAATCTGCCAGCCAACGCGATGCCGAGGTTTGACGCGGGGGTTTGCCGCAATCCAACGGCAGATATGGTGGAAAGGGCGGCAACCACGCTCTCTTTTTTTTGCTGGCCGTAACCTACGACCACCATCTCTTCTAACTCCGTGGTAGCCCCTTGCAAAACCACGTCAATAACCCGGCGATTCCCAACCGTTATCTCCTGCGAAAGGTAACCGATAAAAGAGAAAATCAAAACGGCATTATCGTTAGGAACCGTGATAGAATACGTGCCATCGACATCCGTGGTGGTGCCCTGCACCGTTCCTTTTATCTGGATGGTCACACCGGGTAGTGGCTCGCTTTGATCATCCACGACCACACCCGATACCGTAAGCTGTTGTTGTGACTTCGCGTGCATGGTAAATGTACATGACAAGGTCAACACAGCCAATAACAGATACACTTTTGTTTTCATGATTAAAAAATATTTGATATTGCATCCCTTATTAAAACAATCAGCGATCCATGTGATACATGTAGCTTAACCTGCCCATGGGTATCACGCTGCCCGACTGGTAATAATCCATTATCTCCAGGGGGTAGGTGACTCCCATGGCCACTTTAAAGTAAAACTCAAGGCAGTTATCTAACCCGATAGCGGATCGGGGGATAGCAAGCTGAATGACATCATTGCTTTTAGAGAACAACCCCTTCGTAAGAGGTGATGTTTTAAACCCCTCCTCCAGTTTTTCAATGGTGACTTCATTATTCTCCACTTGCCTTCCGATAACATATTCATAACCTTCCCAGCCTTTCCGTGAAGGTTCACCGGTACCTACGAAAACATTCATCCAACTGGCTCCTCCATCGTAATCATTGAAGTTACTTTTCCCTTTCAGGTAGAGATAGATGTGATCGCGATCGTGAGCAACCCTGATTTCCACCAACTTGTTGACGGGTGCCGCTTGTGTATAGCGAACGGTTTTTGAGCCGCCAAAGGCATCTCGCGCGATGAATGCATGATCACCGTTTCGTGCGATGTATGACACATCGTTCCACTGTGTCACGCTGCCGTTAATGTCAATCTTTTTTGGTTTGTTCGGCTCGGGTTGCTTCGCTTTCACTCCCTTGTAGCGGCGAATGTTGGCTATCAGCTGTAGGTAGAAAGCGTCTTGATAACCCCCTTTCATCGGTTCAATATCGCGCGAATACTCCATGTTTGCCGCATCGCATAACATGTATTCCCCATCGTAAGGTTGTTTATAAGCGATCCATTCATTCCATCCCCCAACGGTAATCATCGGTGGATCCATGGCAATGGCGTGATCCCATTGCCGTTGGAAGAATGTACCCCTCTCCACATCCGCGGCGATATTTTGACGGGTGGCTGGATCCCATCCCCGACCCCAATTAACCCACCCCGGGCGGCTTAAGGAGAAAGACATCGGACATGCCGGGTGACTGGCCACGGTAACGTTCATTACTCCCGATTCCGTGTGTAAAGGCTGCGGGAAGGTCCACTCCACCCACGGGAAGCCGTCGGGATAAACCGGATCAAAAGGCCATTGAGGTTTCAGGAAATGGAAGAAATTCAGGATTTCGTCGGATAGGGTTCCCGGCTTGTAACTGGTGTCGTTTCGCGATGCCGCCTCTCTTAAGTCGTCATCTGCCTTAGTGTACGCGATTATCAAGGGTTTGCCGTCCACCATGTACCACGTGTTGGGGAAGCGGTAAGGCTTGTACAGTTCGTTGTAAAGCGCCCTAACCGTTTGGAATGAACGCGAGTGGGTATAAAACACGACTTTAGGGGCGTTCCAGCCCTCCTTAAGCATCTCGTTGATCACCGCACACACCTTTAGAAAGACGTTGGCATAAATGACCGCGTTGGTGGTGTCGAAAAATATAAAATCAACACCGGCCATGGTTAACATCTGCATCTGTTTTCGAATCACCCACTCATCTTCCGAATTGTAGTAGCCCCACAACGGTTCACCCCAGTAGTGAGCTTGTCCATTAGGGCTAATCTCCGGGGCGTGATGGTCAAAATGGGTCAGAAGGTTGATCCCGTTGGGCAGTGCCAAGATCTTGGTGGCATCGTATATTCCCGATGCGTACGGCTGTCCAATCCAAGGCCAATAGAATAGCCCAACCTGCCTGTCGCTTTTAAAGTTTGAAATCACCTTAAAGCTACGACCAAAGTGATCTACTCCAACAAGGTTGAAGTGGTTGTACTTGCTTGGCTGGTTGGTGTCGATCGTGTCATCCTCGGGTTCGTGATCGCCCTCTTCTTGCTGCTTCTGCTCATTATTTTCTAGGTGTTCCGGGCGTGGATTTGTACATCCAAGGCTGTGGCCGTTCAACAAGAGCAGCAAACATGTAAAAAATATAAGCCTTACTCTCATCGGATCCTGCTGTTAAATTGATAATTCCCCGAGCCAACTTTTAGCACCACGTACCCGTTTTCTGCTTTCAAGAATGAAATCTCATCAATGGAAGCTATTTTTTTCCCGTTTTCGGTAACGCTGTTAACGCTCCGTGCCGGGAGATACAGTAGCGCCGTGGAGTTGGCTGGTACGGTTACGTTCATAACCAATCGATTGCCTTGCCTTCGATACGAGACGGCAATGGTGCCTTTCACGGTTTCCAATTTGCCTTCAGCAAACGTCAGCTCTTTCAAGAGGTGCGGTTTAATGGTAAACTGCTCGAACCCCGGATAATTAACGTTGGGAGCGATTCCCAGGATATGTTTGTAAAACCATGTGCCTACGGATCCCATCATGGGGTGATTGTGGGAGTTCATGGCATCGCCCGTGAGGTATTCCCATCGTTCCCAAAGGGTTGTGGCACCATTGGCTAACATGAAGCCCCAACTGGGATAAGTGGTTTGCGTGGCAATTTTATAGGCTACCTCGGCCTGTCCGTTTTCGGTTAATACTTCCATAAGGTACTTTGTACAAAGATTTCCGGTGGTGAGGTGGTAATCATGTTGCTTTACATCTTCAACCAAATTGGCAACAACACGCGGGATTTTATGCTCATCTGCTAAGCCCAGGTAGAGGGCAAATGAGTTACTCGCCTGGTTGTTTGACGCGTACCCGCCTACCTCTTCATTCCAGTACTCACGGTTAAATGCCGCGTATATCTCCTCCGATAATCGGGTGTAATGGTCGGCTTCCTTTTCTCGGTCAATAACTTTCGCCATGTCAGCCAATAGGAGGGTACAATAATACAAGTAACCTGTCGACATTAATCGACCGGGAGTATCCCTTGAAACACCCGAACCGTTAGGATCCATAAGGAAGTCACGCGGGGGACACCAGTCACCGTAGTAGCTGTAATCCACGATGCCATTATTGGTTCTCGAGTACAAGTAATCAACCCAGGCTTTCATGCCCTCGAAGTGAACAGCAATGATGCGCTTATTCCCGTAAAATTCGTAACATTTTTGGGCCAACAGCAAGTAACTCGCTGAAACGGGATCGGCAGGCCTGGCTCCAAACAAGAACGGGGCAACACATGTGATGGTGCCATGTTTATCCTGCGTGTCATGGATGTCATCCATGAACTTGGGATAGAAACGGGAAAAATCAAAATTGTAAATAGCCTGTTCTATCCTGGAGGTGAGGTCGTTGAGCCAGCCCATGCGTTCGTCCCTTTGGGGACAATCGGTCGGAACGCTATGCAGGTTGGCCGCTTCCGTGTTTACTACCATCTGATGAATGTCATTCAGGAGTGGGTTGCTGCAGTGGAACGATCCCGTTTTTTTCACGTCCGAACGAACCACCTTGATGGTTATATCCTCGGGTTTTGGGGGGTAGGGGAACCCCTCCACCTGCACGAACCTGAACCCGTGGTATGTAAACGAGGGTTCCCATGCCTCTTCGCCTTTCCCACTTAAGATATAACTGTCTTCTACTTTGGCATTCCGTAGGTTTTCCTGGTTGACGAAGCCATTGTCATACAACGTTTCCGCGAACCGGAGGGTGATTTTCGTTCCCGCTTCTCCCTTCACCTTGATGGCAGCCCACCCGGCAAGGTTCCGGCCGGCGTCAAACACGTATACACCGGGCGATGGGTTCTGTACCAACGTGGGGGTTATTTGCTCCACTACCCGAATAGGTTCTATTTTTTGCGTCACCATTTTCCCGACCGGATCATCGGTGTTATGCGCCCAAGCCCACTCCTTATTCATAAGACCGGGAGGAACCCCGGGTTCATGTATAGTTGGAATGTCCAGCCGGGCATCGTACTGTTCTCCGTCGAATATAGTCGAGTAGATGGTTGGACCCGTGGTCACGGAACGGAATCGATCCGATGTCAATACCTCACGGGTATTGTCTTGAAAATCTATCTCAACCTGAAGCCGCAGCCTTGCTGTTCCCAGCCATCCCGGGGCAACGGGGATGACGATGCTGTTGGGTTCGGGACGGAGGTGATCGGTAATATCGTATGTGACGTAATAGACCCTTTTGCTGTAGTTGCTTTGAGCCGGATCCAGCACGTGGTCGCCTACCTTTTCACGGTTTATGAATAGCTCGTAGTACCCAAGGCCCGCGATATAAGCCCTGGCTCGCTTGATGGGCTTGGGCGGTACGTACGTGCCTTTGAAGTATAAAACCCTGCCGGGCATGCCGGGATTATACCCTATCCAATTGGATCGCCAATCATCCTCATCCAACAAGCCCATCTCAAAAAAAGCGGGATCGGACCATGCAGATGGGATAGCAGTCTCCTGCCATACCCGTACCTTCCAGTAGTAACGCTCACGGCTAACTAAGTTATCCCCGTCAAAAGGGATGCCAACCGACATGGGGGACTCGATTTTTCCACTGTCCCAGATGTCCCCGATATCGGACTGGAGCTTCTCTAACGAGGAGGAGACCATGACCTGGTAAGCGGTCTGTAGTACCCCCCGCTTATCGGACTCCAGCCGCCAGCTAAACCGTGGAGCCACATCTATACCTATCGGGTTGGTTTGGTACTCCGACTTCAGGTCACAGACCCTTATACTCTGGGATTTTTCCTCCCCCTGTAAGTTAGAGAAATTGAAGACAAGGAGCAAGAAGGCCAAGATGAAGGTACACTTTTTTGTTTTCATGCAATTCGTTTATTATTTTTAGATATTTAATCAATGGTATGCCTACAAATATAACATTTGTAAAGGCTGCATGTGTTGTAATATCTGTTCGTTTTTTTGCACTTACAGGTTTATTTTCACAGGCTCCGGTGATATTTACCTTTTTTTTGTATTAACTGTTCTTTGGTAAAATAATAGTTTGTATCTTAACGTTTGAAAATCTCACTGGTCTAACAAAAAGGATATAATTGATCGCTCGTACATGCGTCTTAGAGAAAGAGTAGTTATTGCAACCGTGATTTTCTATTCATTCGTTGCGGCCATTTTTGGGGTACAGATCCATGGGCAAACGGTTCATGCGCAAACGGTGCAAACGAGGAACCCTGTAACCCTTTCACCGGATATATCGCACTTGGATGTAAATGCTTTCGCTCAAGACTCTTTAGGGTACATGTGGATAGCCACGTTAGGTGGGTTAAACCAATACAATGGATACGAGTACCGCCATTTTTCACATGTTCCGACCGACAGCACATCTCTTGGTCATGATTTTGTTTTTTCTTTATTGATAGACTCCTCGCATACTTTTTGGGTAGGTACGGCTAACGGGGTGAATATTTTCGATTTCGAGAAAAGCCAATTTCGTTATTCAAGCATTATTGCGCCTGTCTACTCTTTTTTTGAAGACCATAATGGTGAAATTTGGTTGGCGACGCCTTTGGGGCCGGGCATAGCTGATAAAGAGAAACAAACCTTTTCTTTCCCGTGGGAGCCACAGTTCGTAAATCTTTTCTGGGAGGATGATATGCATCGCTTGTGGATGGGGTTAAGTGAACAGCAGGGATTGGCAGTTAGGGAAGATAGTCTCTTTTGGAAGTATTTCTCCTTGCCGGGTAGTAGAAGTGTAACGTGCATGTATTCAGATCCCCAAGGGATATGGTGGCTGGGGACGAACGCGGGAATCATCTTGTTCGACCCGAGCTCATACTCTTTTAAAAGTCCCGATTTCCCGGCAATACCTGAAAGCGCCAAGTTGAACCAGACACAAATAAACTTCATCAAAGAGGTGGAACCCTTAAAACTGTTAATTGGTACCGCGACAGAGGGTTTCTTCTATTATGATCTCTTATCCCAGAAATTGCAACAAAACTCACCGGCGCGGTTTAACCCTGATAATTCCGCTCAACTTCACACCTGTTATATTGATAAACAGGGGAACGCTTGGATAGGGACGTACGATAAAGGATATACCGTAGCTAACAAGCAGTCGGACTGTTTTAACGATGATCCTATATTGAGTAACCAATTCAAGGGTAAGTTTGTTACCCGCGTTATGGAGGACGAAGCCCATCATTTATGGATTGCAACCCGTTATGACGGGTTATACCGGTATAGTCCATCCGGGGAATGGGTCAAGTATGAAAATCAGCGTTTACTTCCGGGTAAAAATGAATTCCTGGAAGCGATTTTCATTGATTCTCAGCAACGGGTATGGCTTGCCTTTGAAACACGGTTAATCGTTGTTCGGGTAACGGGAGAGGGACAACTTTCCATTATCCAGCGCTTAAATGTAGAAAATGTACGGGTTATAAAAGAAGATCAAGCGCAAAATATCTGGCTGGGTACTTGGGATGGCTTGTATAGGGTATCGGTAAGCGATGAAGGGGTGACGACTGATAAGGTCTATTCATCCAATGTTCCCGATATTTGTGTTTTACGTTCAGGCGATATCTTGTTTAGCGTGTTTGGAGAAGGTGTTTTCAGGATCCGGAACGGGGATTCGGTTCCTCAACTACTTGACTTCCCGGAGGGAATAAGCCAGGTGGCAAACCGTAGCGTGACTTTGTTTGAAGACTCGCGACACCGTGTGTGGATGGGGAGCTACGGGAACGGGGCCGCCTGGTACCTTGACGGCGCGTATGGCCATTTTTCTATAGATAACGGGTTGCCGAGTAACAACGTACTCTGTTTTCAAGAAGACCTGAATCGCGATATTTGGATGAGTACCTTACATGGAATATCCCGCTTAAAACTCACGGGAAAAGAGCCTGTCATCTCTAATTTTTTTAAAAATGACGGCACGTTGGGCGATCAATACCACGAAAAGGCGGGATGCAGGAGAGACGATGGGCAAATATTTTTCGCCGGCAATCACGGGCTTACTTTCTTTAAACCGTCGTCTATTCTACCCAATCAAACCCCCCCTCTTATTAACATCGAGGATCTGAAAATATTTAACCAAAGTGTTCAGCCGGCACCCAAAGGATCTGTTTTAACCAAAAACATTTCCCATACTACAGAGGTAGTGCTTACTCATAAGCAAACAACCATTTCATTGGATTACGCGGGAATTGACTTCTCAGCACCCACTAAACTTACATACAAATACATGCTGGAGGGTTTCGACAAGCATTGGAACGAGGTGGGTGACTTCCGTCGAGCCACTTATTCTAACATTCCCCGAGGGAAGTACCTGTTTCTCGTTACCGCGATGAACGGTGATGGAATTGAAAGCATCTCTCCGGCAAGTTTGAAAATTACCGTCAAGCCCGCCCCATGGTTTTCCTGGCAAGCATGGACAGGTTATGCCATTTTACTCTTGGTCATTTTATCCGTGGTATTCCGGTTTTGGTATCATACCAAGATAAACAAGCAACTTGCCGAGATGGAGCATAATGAACGAATGCGGGAAAAAGAGGTATCCAAAATGAAAATCAATTTTTTCACCAATATCTCTCATGAACTACGTACTCCGCTAACGCTTATTTCTGCCCCGCTGGAAAAACTTTACACCTCAACGAGATGGGAAGGTCAAGAATTGAACTTGCTGAATACCGTTTATAGGAATGTTCATCGGATGTTGCATTTAATCAACCAACTGCTTGATTTTGAGAAAATCGAAAACGGGGCTTTAATGCTGAACGTTCAAGAAGCAGATATTATACGGGTACTACAAGGTATTTACGAATCATTTCTCTATCTTGCAGAAAGGAAAGGGGTAAAGCTCCTGTTTAATCCGCATGTTCCCGGTGAAACGCTATGGGTCGATACCGATAAGGTGGAAAAAACAGTGTATAATTTGCTTTCCAACGCCATCAAACATACCCCACGGAATGGGGCGGTAGAGTTGCTCACACGTATGGTGGAGAAGGATGAATGCATTCAACTGTATGGTGAAAACAAGTTCTCCGATTGTAGCTTATTTTTGGAGGTTACGGTTTCTGATACGGGGTCGGGAGTTCCTGAAGACAAACTCAAGGATCTATTTATCCGGTACAGGCAGATTAGTGGGGTCTCGGGACTTAATCGGGACTATAGCGGAAGCGGCATAGGTCTGCACTACACCAAAACGCTCGTGGAAAGTCATAAAGGGGGTATACGTGCCCATTTGAAGCCGGAAAAGGGGATGGAGTTTTCATTCGTTATTCCAGCGCGAGATGTTTATTCCGCTCTTGAGAAAGAGACCCCCCCACGAGATACCGTGGCGTTGGATATACCTAAAGCGTCAACCACGCGAAAGAGCACCAAACCATTGACAACTCAGAAACCACGCCATTCCGTGTTGATCGTTGAAGATAATATCGAGTTAATGGATTTCATCTCCAATCTTCTTTCCGAGGAGTATCATGTCATTGAAGCCATGGACGGCAACCAAGGTTGGGAGCTTGTACAAAATGAACCTCCCGATTTGGTGCTAAGTGACGTGCTTATGCCGGGGCTCTCCGGGTATGAACTCTGCGCACGTGTCAAAAATAACCTCGAGTACTGCCATATCCCTGTTGTGTTGCTCACGGCGAAAACATCCATGCCCGAGCAGATAGAAGGGCTTGAACAGGGGGCGAACGCCTATATTTGCAAACCCTTTCATCCCGATTACCTTTTGCTAACAGTGAGCAACTTGCTCAAGAACAAAGAGACATTGCGAAATTATTTCTCCACCCCTCGGGAAAAGGAGCGTGAACTTATGCCGGTTACCTTGAACACGCGAGATAAACTGTTCATGGAAAAGCTGACATCACTGTTGGAAGAAAAAATGGCCGATCCCGGTCTGGACATTGACTACATCGCACGTGAGCTAGGATGTAGTCGCTCTGTCTTTTACCGAAAAATAAAGGGCCTCACGGATATTTCACCGAATGACTTCGTAAGGAGTTACCGGTTGAAGTCCGCCGCCGAAAAGATCATCAACGACCCCGTTTCGCTTTCTGAAGTGGCGGAACAAACGGGCTTTCGCTCCTATTCCTATTTTTCGAAAGCGTTTAAAAAGCATTTCGGCGTTTCCCCCAAGGAGTATCAATTAGATCCCACCCGTATTATTTCTTCCAAATGAATCGGTAGTTGAAGCGGCGGTTGGGAGCGGTGTCTCCATCCGTGACCAACGAGATGGGGTCGTTCAAGTTCGCCGGGTTGTCGGCCCACTTGAAGTCGAAGGTGAACTGATCCGCTGTTAACCCCAGAAGCTCCCTGGGTACAAATAGCTCCAGTTCGCTGCCCTGGTAGTGGTAATCCAGCTGACCTACCAGCTTCCACGGCTCTACGGTGTCCTGCTCGTCATACTTCATCAGGGTGGTTGTCTGCTCATCGATTACCCCCTTGTTGATCAAGAAATCATAACCATACCAGCCTGTCGCGTGGTTGTTATCGGCATCTATGAGTAGCAGCATCCAGTGGTTCCCGGTGTGGTCACTCAGCGCTTCGGCGGTCTCCGCGTAAAAACCGATCATCTCTTTGCCCACGGCAACCTTGGCGGTGATGATGTCGTTCCGCCCGGAGCTGTTGGTGTAGTGGATGCCGGCGTACCCTAACGCGTTGCGGTGGAACGTGTCGCCACGGGTGTCCCGGAACTCGTTCTTAACTTTTTGCCAGTCACTGAAGTCTCTCCCGGGCTGCATGGTGTGGTAGCCCCGCTGTTCCGGGATAGGCCTTACCCCCTTGTACTTACGGATGTTTTGCGCCATCTGCATGTAATAGTTGTCGGTGTAGCCCCCTTTCATCGGGTGAATGCCGCGGTTGAACTCGGCGTTGTACTGATCCACGAAGAAGAAGGGGTTGTCGCGTCCCAGCCAGGGTGTGGTGCCTCCCCCGGGCGGTTGGTACTTGCCGGCCGTCCACTCGTTCCAGTCGTTGACGTAGAGGAAGTCCGGATCGGCCTCGATGGCTTCATCCCACCGCTCCTGGAAGTAAATGCCGTAGCCTTCCGGGTTGGCGACGGTCTCTCCCAACCAGGGCACGTAAGCCGGTTCCGGCATATCGTACTCGTTTAGCGGGGGCTGCCCGAATTCACGCGACCAGGACTTGCCCACTCCCATGTTCTCATCGGTCATGGTTACCGGGTGCTGGGCAGTAGTCACGGCTGCCTGCTCCCGTTTGCCCTGATGCAGTGACAGGAGCTCCTCCGGCTTCATGGATTTTACCCGGGGATCTGCCAGGCTGTACCCGAAACTCCAGTTGTCCTCGGTGCCGACAAATCGTTCGCCGCCCCACTCGTAATAGCCCCACCACATGGTGCGCAAGGTGAAAAAAGATTTCACCTCTTTGGTGTAATCCAGGTAGAACTCCTCTGCGTAATCGGGATCTTGGTAGTGAGGATGTTCGGGGTCGCTCTTCGCTTCCGGGTCGTAATGCGGGTTGGGATGGGTGATACCGCTTCGGTTGGCATCGAAGTCGGGCCTGCCGTTGTATAGCAACAGCGGCTTGCCATCCCAGTAAAACCAGAGGTTCTTGTACTTCTCCTCCTTGTACACCCGGTCGTAGAGGTCCTGAACCACCGTGATCACGGGCCCATTGAAGGCCCAGAAACAGAAGCGGGGCACCTTGTTTCCCTCATCCATCATCTCTTGCATGACACGGAAGGTGACCTCCCACTCGTCCCAGTATCGCACCGCGTTGGTCACATCCATCACCAAGAGGTCCACCCCCGCGTCGGCAAGCATGGACATATCCCGACGTATCACCCACTCGTCTTGACTCAGGAAGTAACCCATCTCCGGTTCCCCCCAGTGGTACGAGTGGGTGTACCACAACTTGTGGTTGGCATCGAACCGGGCGGCGGGGTCCTCCTCCAGGATGGCCGTGACGTTGGCCCGGTACGGTTGTTCATAATGAATTTTCTCCTGCGTGTGCCAAGTGATGTAGAATATTCCCACCACCCGCCGCTTGTCGTCTTTCAAGGGACCCACCTCTTCGAACGAGGGCATCTCCCTTCCCAGCGCGTCGGTGGCCACCCAGGTATCGGCATAGAGGTCCCGGTAGTCGGGATAGTAGTTCCCGTACTCGAACTTCTTGTCAATCTCTTTGGGATCGGGGATACGTTGCGCGTTGCCCTTGGGGTCGGTGCATGCCCCAAATAATAGGGCCATCAATAAGATTACCGTTACCTTTTGTAAGGTACCTGCTAACTTGTTCATACTTGTCTGTTTTTCGTGTTAAAGTTAAATGTTGACTCTTGATTATGCCAGTTCCGGGGCGGCGTTGCCGCACCCGTTCTTACGCCATGTAAAACAGCTCTTCTAACGGGATGGATACCGGAGAGTTGTCCTCGTTGACCTCCATGATGTCGGCCATGTAGTCCCACCATTTTTGTACCACGGGGTCCGTGCCAATCTCTTGCGATGATTGGTCGCCATCGATCTTCTGTACCGCGAACAGGATATTGGTATCCCTGTCCCAGAAGATGGAATAATCATTCACCCCGGTCTCTTTCAGGATCTGTTTCAACTCCGGCCAAAGCGCGGAATGCCTCTTTTCATACTCTTCTTCAAATCCCGGTTTTAAAAACATTTTGAATGCTACTCGTTTCATACGATAATTTTTTTTATTGTTTAGTCCAATTTTAATAAACATTTAAATTAGAAAGCGCTCATTAATAAGTTTATAACTACCTCATTAAATTTGTTATTCGATTTTCGTTAATCCTTGAAAACTCATGTACTGCTCCGTGATATTCAGTTCATCCATGGTGTTACGCGTCTCAATCGTGGTGAGGATATGGGTGTTGAACCCGCCGCCCACGTCGTTGTCGTATACCCACGATGGGGTGGGCCATAAGCAGGCACGGAACTTCACCGTCCGGTAGAAATCCATGCTTACGCCCGTCTGCCCGTGGTGTGCCATCTGGATGTAATCGCAGTCCAGCTCATCTCGGTAGGGGCCGTTCAGCAGCTTATCCCCCGCTTCTGCCCCCAGGTCGGCGAGGAAAAGGATCGATTTGACGGGATCCCAGGCTTTTACCACCATGCAGGAGTTGTTATACGGGTTGGCCGTGATCTCCTCGTTCCTGATTCCCAGTATCTTGAAGGTGGTGTGGCCGAACGAAAAGGTCATCCCCGGCTCGACTTCGATAGTCGGCACACCCGATTTTTGTACCGCCTCGTAGTAGCTTACCGCATCGGCTTTCGAGCCTGGTTCCCTGTCGAGCAGCGTTTCGGGGTAGGTGGTTTGACAAATTTGACGGATATGGATGCCCATCGGGTTTTCCAGTACGCGGGTCAACGCCCCGATATGGTCGCCGTGCGGGTGGCTTACGAACCAGCAGTCCACCCGGTTACCCAGTGCCGCTATGAACCCCCGGAGGTACCCCTCCTCCTCCTTCATGCCTCCATCCATCACGATGATTTGGCCATCATCGGTGCGTATCACGTAGGAGTTGCCGATGGTGTTGACTTGCGAGGGGAGTTGCCAGAGGGTGAAGGTGTCGTCCTGTTTCGCGTAGGAGGGCTGCTGGTTGAAGTACCCCAGTTTACGCCAGCGGCGCTCGGTGCTCTTCACCCGCTCCCGAAACCCGTCGTAATTTTTATCCTGGGCTCTTGTCCACCCGCACTCCGCGAAGGCAGCGATGCGGGGAAACGTTTGGTAGTAGAGGCGGGTGAGGTTGGGCGTGTATTCACCCCACATCTGGCAGCCCAGGCCAAGCACCTTGGGGACTTTCTCCCTCTCCAGCCCCTCGGGTATCGGGCTGAACGAGTAGGCTTTCTCGAGCGGGGTCACCTCGTAGGGGTAGTCGAGGTAGGTGAAGTGGCGGTTCGAGTTTACCACGTCGTACCCCTTGTCGATGGCCTTGTTGACGAGGCTGATATCGCCATCCCAGAAGTGCACGATCGTGCCCTTGGCCAGCTGTTCCGTCTGGCTGGCCTCGATGTGTGCTTCACCCCGGATGTTGTCGCCCGTGATCTCGTTCCACCCCATCATCTTCACCCCTTTCGATGCCAGGTAGTTGGAGAACCGGTTGATGGACCAAACCTGCAGGTCGGAAAAGGTGGGGAGGTTGTTCTCTTCCATGAACCGCACGATACCGGGATGGTTCTGCCAGTGGGAGTAGTTGGCCTCATCCCCCCCGATATGGAGCAGCTTGGATGGGAATAGCTCGATCACCTCATCCAGCACGTCNNCCGGGGAAGCGCTCGTCCCACTCCTCGGGCGAAAGGTCGCGGTGCGAGAAGTCGCGTTTCGATCCGATGGCCGTCAGTTCGGGGTACTTCTTGATCTCGATGCGCCAACCCGGGTCATCCACCAGGTGCCAGTGAAACCGGTTCATCTTCAGGTAGGCCATCTCGTCCAGGAGCTTTTTCACCGTCTCCATCCCGTGAAAATGGCGGCTCTCGTCTAACATGAACGCACGCCACGGGAATGCGGGCTCGTCTGTGACAGTACATGAGGGGATAACCACTTGATCCCCCTCGAGGGAAACGATCTGCCGGAGAGTCTGAAGGGCGTGCAACAGGCCATTAGCGGTAGGTGCCAACGCGGTAACGCCCTTTTTGGGGGATACCGTCAACCGGTACCCTTCCGGGTTTTTCGAGACCTTCTTGTCGATCCTTAACGTGAGCAGTGCCTCGCTCCTCGTATTGGTGAAGCGTAACCGGATGCCTTGCTCCTCGAGCACCGATGCGATGTAGTCCCGGTCGATGGCAGCCTTCTCGTCCACGTGTATTGCCCATTCGTTCCCGAAGCGGGCGTAATCACCGGTGACCTCGGCGTGCAGGGGCTTGGGAACCACCGGCAAGGTGTTGCTGTCGCGTGCTGTCAGGTTAATTCCTGACAGGAAAAGGAGACACGCGGTGATGATTAACTTACCTATCATGTTTCTGTTCTTTTGCATGGATGACTATGGATTTTGAATGTGAAAACGGCTGAAAAATTGTGGAATTTCTCAACTGTTTTGTTCTTTTACATGGATTACTATTGGGTTTGGATGTGAAAACGACCGGAGGGGAAGGCGAAGCACGCCTTTCCCGTGGTGGTCTCTACCCGCGGGAACCGCTCGAGATCCCACGCCTGCCCGTTGATGGTAAATTCCCCTTCGAAGGGGAGCGTGACCCGCCCCGTTGAGTTGGGGGGGATGGTGATCTCCCAGTCGAACCTGTCCTCTTCGCTTTTCCAGCTACTCGTCACCTCACCGTAAGGGGTATGAACGGTGGCCTTGGCCCAGGGGAGCTGCTGGTGGAACAGCGGTTCAAAGCGGATGACCTTGAACCCGTAGCCCGACGGGTCGGGACGTATCCCCGCGATATCCTCGAAGAAGGTCACGTCGTACCCCGCCTGCATGGGGTGGTTGTGGGAGGCGGTGGCGGCAGCTTCGCGGGTCTTCTCGTTAATGGGAAGCACCTCCCAGAGCGAAGTGGCCTTGGCCTTTTCCCACATCCACTCGAAGCTATTCTCGCCTTTCTTGGTAAAGAGGTTCCAGGCAGCTTCGGCATTCCCGTGGCGGGCCAGCATGCTCCCAATCCGGCACAAACCAAAGATCCCCGCATGCATGAAACCCTCGCTCTTTTCGTTCATGTTCCGCACGATGGCATCCGCGACGGCCTCTTCATCCCCGGCGGGAACCAGCCCCAGGTCGAGGGCCATGGCATCGGCCGTTTGCGTGCCGAACGTCTTCTCTACAGGGTCGTAGAAGAGGGCGACCAGCTCCCGGGCTGTCTCTTCGCCGTTGGTTGCAAAGGTTTGTGCATCCTCCTCGTGCCCCAACAGGGAGGCTACCTGCTCCATGATGCGGGTGTCCAGGTAGTGGAACACGGTGGAGGTGAACTCGATCGGGGTATCATCGACGGACTCATACCGTGGTGGGCACCAGTCGCCCAGCCCCTGGTAAACGATGGAGGAGGTTTTGGAGCTATACTTTTTCGTGCGCTCCTTGTCTTTCGCCAGCGACCCCACATGTTCCGTCCACTGCTTCATCATGGGGTAATACTCTGCCATTATGGCTTTGTTCCCGTAATAGACGTAGGTCCACCAGGGGAGCTGTACCAGCGCGGTACCCCAGTCGGGTGATGCTACCCCGCAGAGCCTTTTCCCGGGGGCGACCATGTAGGGGAGCCCCGCGGGTTTATCCACGAAGTAGAACGTGGTGTTGTACCTCTCATGGAAGAGGGTGTTTTTCTCTACCCGTGCGGCCCCGGTTCGAATGTCGCCCAGGTATTTTTGCCAAAAGTTCTCCATCTGGAAGTTCAGGTTGGCCATCTTCACGTAGGCATGCACGTCGCCCAGCCATCCGCACTTCTCCCGCACGGGGCAATCGGTGGGAATCCCGTGCAGGTTATTCTTTACCGTCCGTATGGCCAGCTCGTGCAGCTGGTTGACCTGTGGGTCAGCGCACTCGAACGAACCGTTGTTTTCCACATCGGTATGTACGACCACCAGCTTGAGGGCATCCGCGTTCGGTTGGCCGTTGTACCCGGACAGCTCGGCGTACCGGTAGCCGTGGTAGGTGAAACGGGGCGACCACCGTTCAACGGTACCCCCTTTGCAGGTGTATTCATCCTTGAATATGGCACCGTGATGGATCCAGCCGGTGGTGGTGAAGTCCAGGTTCCCGTCCGCGTCAACCTCCTCCGCGAAGCGAATCGTGAGGTGGGTGCCTTCCGGTTGTTGTACCTCCAGCAGGGGGATTCCCGCCACGTTTACCCCAAAATCGTACACCCAGTTGCCCGTGGTGTCTTGCCATATCTCTTGCGCGGTGAGCACCTCCTGCTTGCGGATTGGTTCGATAACTTGAGGCATTAGCTTGGGGGGAACGTTTTTCGTGGCCAGAAGGGCCGCTTGCCACCCTTCCGACGGAAGTCCCGGCTCACTCCACCCGGGAATCTCCCTCCGGGCATCGTGCACCTCTCCCAGGTAGATGTTGGAGCGGCTCACTGGACCCTCTTTCCAGCTCCAGCTCTCGTCGCTGGTAAGCACTTCGCGGCGACCGTCGGCGTAAAAGAGGATCACCTGAAGCCGAAACATGGGGTCGCCGTACGCGAATCTCGCCCCGTGCCACGCTTCTCGCTGGGCGAACCACCCTCCTCCTAACATGACGCCCAGGCAGTTGATCCCTTTTTTGAGCTGTTCCGTTACATCCAGCGTGCTATAGAGCGCGTAGTGGTCGTAGTCGGTTTGCGCCGGGTCCAGGAAACGGGTGGAGTCTACTTGCTGGCCGTTGATATAGAGTTCACCGGCACCGAGACCACAGAAGTAGGCCAGCGCCTTCACGGGCATTTTTCGGTCAAGGTTGAACTCCTTGCGGAAGTAGGGCAGGGGTTGCTCTTTACCATAGGGGTAGGTGATCCACTGCGCTTCCCAGGACTCCTCGCTCAACAAGCCGGTGGAAAAGTAGGCGGGTGGGCTCCAATCGCTCACGTTGCCGAAATTGTCCCATACGCGTACCCGCCAGAAGTAGGGGGTAGCGTCTTGCAAGGGGCAGTCCGGCTGGATGTGGAACTGCTCATCGGAGGGCTGCTGCCCCGATCTCCAGATATCGGCCTCCCCTTTGAGCAATAGCTTCTTACTTGATGCCACCTCCACCTCCCACGCGGTTTGCGCTGTCCCCTCCAGGGGGGAGGTGATCTTCCAGCTTAACAGGGGGTAGTCTATCCCTTCGGGGTTCGTGAGGTTGCGGCACTGCAGCGCATCAACCGAGAGTTTCCCACCCGAGTCAGCATCGCATGAGACGAGCAGGGCGGCGAGAAACACCGGGAAAAATAGGGTGAAAACTGCCGATAGAAACGGCTTTGGAGATACGAGGCACCACCGATCGCGGCGCGGGGTTTTATTCTTTTTATGCATCATTTTTCCTTAAATTGTTACTTGTAACCATTTGCCCGATAGGGCATCATCAATATTGAGGAGCAGTCGCTCACCTTTCACTTTCGAGGGAACGGTGCTGTCGCCTTGTTTTACCACGGGCGTTGTTCCCTTCTTCACGATGGGCAGCGCCACCTGTCCCGTCCCCGTGATCTGTACCTGGTAAACGGACTTCCCATCACTTTCGTCCGGGATAAAGACGATCTTTGGCAGGGGGTGTTCGGCGAACCTGTATTCACGGCTATCGATGGTGATCCCCCGGCAGTTGCTGCCGATAAAGGCGCTTAGCCGGTTGTCATCGTTCACGCGGAAAGCCATCGAGAGCGTCCCGTTGTAGGTCACACGGTGGCCGTTGATCGCCATGTTGTCCAGCTCCAGCGTGTCGGGCGGCAGTGGGTTGAGTGCGAGCGCTTCCGCGTCTCTTTCGGCATCGCGTGAAAAACCGGCATGCCAGCTCTCTCGATGGGTACGGTAGTGGCGGACCACCATGTTGGTCTTGTTGGGGAACGTGGTGACGAAGTAGTCCGAGGTGCGGGACACCACCGTGGGGTTGTCGTTCACGTTCGCGATTTTCCCGGTGGCCGGGTAGGCATTGGCCGCGTGCAGCAGTTCGAACAGCGTGCGGCTTTCATAACCAAGGCTTCGTGACTGGTCGTCACGGGGCCGGAACCCCAGGTAGTAGAAGGTGCCCTCTCCATGCTTTGTTTTCACTCCAACGGTTTTCCCATCGCAGAGCGCTATCACCTCGCCACCGTTCGGCTGGGCAGGATAGATCCGGTCTACCAGGAAATCGGTAAGGATGGTTTGCGGCGGCACCCCTGAGAAGTTGCCGCTGAAGGTGACCTCTTTGCCGGCCGCGATTTCACCCATGTAGCCGTCGTGCTGATAGGTAACCCCTGCCAGCTGTTGCCACTGTTCAATGCACTCTTCTCCCTCCGAGTCGAGTAGGGGGGGCGTGCCAAACCACAACACCTTTCCGCCCTTCTCCATGAATTGTGCCAGCATATCGAGCAGCCCGCTATCGGGGAACGGCTCGAAGGGGACGACCAACGTGCCGTACGTTTTTTCTTTCACTTTCAGGGTCCCGTTGGGCAACACCTCACCCAGCTCCATCAGCTTCTGGGCGGTTAGGTAGTTGGTGTAGCCATACTGGGTCATCCAGCTGCCGAAGCGCTCTTCAACGGCCACCAAGCTGAGCGGGTAGAGCGTGAGTACCTCCACGTCGCGGTGTACCCCTCCCGTGATCATCGAGATGTCGCGGGGTGGCTGCGCGCCAAACGCGTAGTTGATGGCCATTCGCCGTGTGAGTGCCTCGGCGGGGAAACCCCATGCCGCAGCGTACGCGTTGGGGTACTTGTTGATCACCCCGATGGAGGCAGCCATCGCTGCCCCGTAGTAGTTGCGGTCGCTCCAGCCACACTCCGCGAAATCGTTTCCCGTTGGCTGCAGGTAATCGCCCCACTTGAAGTAGTCGTAACAGGCAGCCGCCGCTTGGTGCACCGTGTTGCTCCAGACGAAATTCGAGGTGTATTCGTACTGTAAAGGGATTGAGGGCAGTTTCTCGGTGTTCCATAGGTCGATGGTTGGACTCTCTGCCCACGACGAGTGTGCGCTGGTTCGCAGTTCACGGTTAAAGAGCGACTCGGCGTACTTTTTCGCGTCGTTAAAAAGATCTACCACGCCGTTGTTCAGCAACTTGTAGTACCGGTCGCGAAGCTGGTAGGTGCGGTGCACATCCATTGCGCTGGATCCCATCACGTACTGCACGTTCAGCACCGAATGCGCGAAGGGTTCAAAATGGGGTGCCCCGTAGGCGAAGTAGAGCAGGTATTTGTCCTCGAAAGGTTGACCGTACAGCCGGGTATAGGTCTCGGCCATGCTCCGGGTGAGGTAGAGGGAGTTGAACTGCCCGTTTTCATGGTGGCTGAAGTAACTCCAGTCTTGCTGTATATGCATCTCGTCGGAGTAGAGCGCGGTGAGGTTTACCCCTTTATCGTGGTATTTCTTCATCAGCGCCTTCAGGAAAACGGGGGCATCCTCGTTAAAGTAGTCCATCTCCTGGGTTTCGTATTCAAGCATGACCATCACGCGGTCATGTTCCGCCAAGCCGGGCTCTTCGCCTGACACGTGTAACAGCCGCATCTCGATGCTCTGCCCGATGCCCTTGGCATCGTACCTCATGGTGTCAGTCGCCTCGTACACCACGTTCGTGAGGGGGATGATATCTTCCGGTTTCACCACCCGGTGTGGAATGAACCCCCCGCTCTCTTTAAACGCGTAGGCTTTCACGTTTTTCAACTTGACCGGTGTCTTCCCCTTGTTGTGCGTCCAGTACAACTGATGCCAGATGGGGAGGTGGAACTTACCGCTCTTGGCGTCTCGGTAGCCTACCTTGTAAGCCAGCCAGCGTCCGCTATTCCCGGTCTGCTTTTTATAGGCCGGGCCCAACTCCAGGGGGCTGAGCAAGCTTAAGCAGAGCCCTAGGCCGTACTGCTCCGCGAAATCGCTTACCACCTTGATGTTCTCCACGTACTCATCGGTGTCGGGCGTGAGCTCTCTTTCATCACCCGTATCGTTGCGGTATTGACGGAAGAACTCGTCGAAGGCCACGACCAGCTCCTTGGAGCCTCGTTGCTTGCCCTCCTCGCATACCTGCCTCAAGCTCCGGATGTACTTGTTGTACCCGAGGGAGAGGTCCATCTCCTTGTCGGGATCGGTCAGGTCCCTCAGTTGTTGGTCGCTGGTAAGGATAATCGACTGTCCATTTGCTGGCATCAACATGCCGCAAGCATACCCCAGGAGGACAATGAGAAGGGCTGTTTTTACATGCTTCATGATTAATTTGTTAATTGGTTTTTACTCTACTTCGCGCATGATTTCCGACCAGTCGTTGATGCCGATGATCGACTTATAGGGTTCAAACAGCTTATCCTCTTTCGGGGTGTCGGCCGCCTGGTAGAGGAACCACACCGGTTTTCTCCCGGCAGGGTCGGTTTCATCATCCGGGTATTTGCGCAACCCGATGCGAAGCCCGAACTCGCCCCGCCCGTCCATCCAGTTGTGCCACTGGAACGCGTCGATCCCGTCCAGCTCTTTCATCTTCTTCCAGGCGTAGGCGAATCCCGCCGCTTGCTCGGCCAGGTCTTGTTCCGAGTATGATCGCGAGTTGGTGCCGTTTTCCGATAGCCATACGGTCCGTTTGCTTTCGCCTTTGTAGCTGTTCTCGGGCATTTTAGCCCACTTGTCCAGCACCTCGAGGTTCTTGAACGTGACCATGGGGGAGTTCATCGAGAAGGTAGCCGCTTGGTCGTTCCACGTTTTGGGCTCGTTGAGGTCTTCCGGGTAGGGGTGACACGCTAACCCCCATTGGAAGTCGCCCTCCACTGCCGAGTACTGTAGCAGCCCGTTCAGGAGGTCTAAGGTCGCGTAGTCCCCATCCACGGGTACCGGAACGGCCCACGAGTGGGTGAACGAGGCGAACACCTCGCTGTGCTCATCGTAGTTGCGGGCGATGTTGTAGCAGAGGCGCATGGAGCGGTAGTAGGCGTCCAGAAAGACGTGCAGCGGGCGACCGTGGCCCATGTTGGTCCAAACGTTCCCGGCGTCTACCTCGTTGTGCATGATCCAGTGGTGGATACGGCCGTGGCGGTTGTCTTCGCGGTTGTAGCGGTTAGCCAGAAAGTCGAGCGCGGCCGCGTAGCACTGCACGCTTTCGATGGAGCTCATGTTGGGCATGGTGTAAAATGCCCCTTCCGCTTCGAAGTGTTCATCCTCGAGTAGCTGCCCGACGAGCGGGTCGGCCGACTGGTGCGCGGGGTTTACCAGTATGATGGCAGCCACCACGATGTCGTGCTTAAGGGCTTCCAGCATCGTCTGGTCGAACCCTTCCACCGCGTTGGCGTTGAAATAGTAGGTCTTGCCACCGTACTCGTGCGGGATGGTGTTCTCTTGCTCTTCGAGGTACATCATGCGGGTTATCCCGATATTCACCGTGATGCTGGTCACCGGCAGCTCCACCAGGTCGGAACGGTGTCCCCGTTTAACATGATACCCGCCGATACCCTTTCTCCCTTTCAGGATCCCTTTCGGCATGTTTCGTTCCGGCTTGATGTAATCGGCGTACTGGGCAGATGAGAGGAGTTCGCCATCTTTCGTTATCGCCCATTTGGATAAGGCGTGATCATATTGAAAGCCATCGATGTTTTCGTACCGCTCCATCTCAATGGAGAAGGGCGATGGGGGTAACGCTGTACCCTGGAACTGTTCGGGCCGGGTGATGTCGTCCCACGGCTTCACCGCGCAGATCATCGCTTTTTGATCGCCGGAGGTGTAGTTGCCCTCCACGCGTACCACGGAATCGAGGACTTCAACGTGGGTGACGAAAGAGCTGTAGGTGGTGGAGAGGTAGTCGGCGATTTGGTCGTTCGTCTCCCTATCCTGGTTCTTGAAATCCTCTTTCTCCCGGTAAAGGGCCTCTTCTTCCGCGTTGCGTTCGCGGAAACGAATGTCGCGTATAACGAACTCCACTCCCGGGCGATTGCCGAAGTCCAGCCGGATCCAATCGGCGGCCGGATCCCAGTTGAAGTTCTCGATAGCTTCGCTCAGGTCCACGGAGTAGACCGTGAACTCTTCCGTCGCTTCCAGTCCCGGGAACTTTTGCATGCCCGCGACGTTGCCACCAAACGAGCCGGTTCCACTGGAAAGAAGGAAAAAGAGCTCCAGGAAGTTGACCCCTTCCGCTGCCGTGTATTCAAACGTGAGCACGGTCTGTTTTTCCCGTAGTGCTCTCTTTAAGCCCATTAACGAGATGTAGGGGTCGACCCCGTTGGTGACCACGCGGTACTCGTGCGGTCCCAGGGAGTCTACTTCCATGTGGTTGGCCGTGGAGAGGTTGAAGCTCATGGGTTCACCGTCTCCCCGGCCACATCCCGTCGCTACCACGTAAGCGAGCAGCGGTAATAGCAGAAAAAATTTACTTTTCATGGTCATCGATGATGTTATTTAACTTTCGCATGTCGTTCACTGTTTCAATTTATTGCCTTTTATGTCGTCACTCGGCAAAGCTTGAGCGAGCTCAGCTCTGCTCTCGTTCCTAATAAAATTGAGCTTTCAGGGCGAAGACCTCGTAAATTTTGTGGGAACACATCCTGCGAAGATTACGTTAAAAAAGAAAAGCTGTTTGAGGCGTAAGTGAACTTTTGCGTTAAGCAAGACGAGCAGAAAACGAACTTGTTCGTGTTATGCCGTTGCGAGCAAAAGTGCAGCGAAGCTGAGTTCTTTTCTTTTAGCAATCAAGCAGTAGATGGGTCACGAAATTTACGTCAGTCGAGCCTGAAAGTTATTAAACAGTTACATGCGAAAGTTAAGTGATGTTATTATATGGTTGGATTTGCTTGAAACACGTATGCTATTTTATTCTGAGAAAACAAAGTTCAACCGCCCTCCCGGTGCGGTATCGCCGTTCACGTAGAAATCCATGATGTTGCCGTTCTCCTGCATGTTGTCGTTCCACTTGAACTCGATATCCACCTTCTTGCTGTTCAGCGAGAGCACCTCCCGGCTCAGTTCGATCTCGAGGTAGTTCCCGTTGACCGCGTAGGGGGCTTCGGCCACTTTCTCCCACTCCCAGCGGTCGCCCACGTTACGCTCCACGATGGCGGTTTGCGCGCCGGGACTTTGCCTGTTGACGATGATGTCGTACCCGTTCCAGCCGGTACTTTTATCCCGGTCAGCGTCGATAAAGAGCATCATCCAGTTTCTATCCGTGGGTGAGGTGAGCGTTTCGGCGGCCTCCACGTAGAAGTAGAGGTTGTTGTCGTCCCTCGCCACCTTCGCTTTCACGATGTCATTGCGTCCCGTGGTGTTCACGTAGTAGGTGTTGTTACTGCCCCGGTGATCGCGATGAAGGGTGTTCCCCTTGTAGTGATTAAATTCGGGCAGCACGCCGTTCCATTGACTGGCCGATCCTCCGATCGTGATGCTTTTGGGTGCCGACACGCTGGGTGGAGGGGCCATCCCCTTGAACTGCCTCACCTTATCGATGAGCTGCAGGTAATAGACATCCCCTTTGTCGCCCCATCCCTTGTTGGGTTCAATGTCGCGGCTGCGTTCCCAATCGAACTGGTCGACGAATGAGAAGGGATCGCCGGTCCACCCATCTTTCAGCAGCCATTGCCCGGCGATGTACTCGTTCCACCCGGTGATGAACACGAGATCCGGGTCCAGTTCGAACGCCCTTTCCCACTGCTCTTCGAAGTTCCATCCATACAGGTAGCCATCTACCCGGGGGTCGAAGCCATTCCTTTTGGAAAAGCTGCGACCTTGTGATCCCGGCAGGTTAAACGCGCTGCAATGCCCCTTGGTCTCCGGTGCCGCGTTTTGCGCTATACCTACCGTCACCTGCTCGTACTTCCCGTTTTCCTGCATGATGTAGCCATGTTGCGGGTAGTTTTCGAGCCATCCCCACTGGTCGTCTCTTTTGGGGCCATCCACGTAATCGGGCTGACCCGGTCTGAAGGTGAAGAACTCGGCGATCTCCCGGTCGTTCTTCTCATCGGTCAGGTTATCGGGGTAGGCCATGATGCACGGTTTCCCTTTCCAGTAGAACCACAAGTTTTCGTACCTCCCGGGTTGGTACACATCGCGGTAAAGCTGGCGTAGGGAGGTGAGCGAGTGGTCGGTATAGCTAAAGGGTAGCATGAAGGCGATCTTGGGAACCTTCACCCCATCCTTTTGGGCTTGATCCCACGTCTTCATCAGTGCCTCGTAGGAATCTTCCCACGTTAAGGAGCCGTTGGTGCAGTCGAAGAAGACCACGTCGACCTTGGCATCCGCGAGCATCTCCGCGTGTTTCCTGAGCACCCAGGGGTCGGTGGTCTTGTAATAACCGAACAGCGGTTGTTCCCAGTAAAAGGACCCCGGCTTGGCCTCTCCCCACGCCGGGTGGTTATAATCTTTCATCGCTTCGGGGTATTGACGTACAATCTCGGTGATGTTTTTTACCGTAGCGGTTGTATCGTCTTTTCTTTGGTGCCATGTCCAGTAGAACATGGCGATGTATTTCTCTTTCTCATCCCCGGCCTTCGCGTAATCCCGTAACGTCCTACCCAGGGCATCCGTCCCGGCCCAGTGGTCGCTACAAACCTCCTGAGCCCGTGTGGAAAGGCCCAAGGATAGGGCCACCACGATAAATATCGCTATTGTTTTTCTTACGTTGGTCATCTTCTTTCCTTTTTATTATTTAGTTGTTATTTCTCATAGGGTATCCAGGTACAGACATGCATGCCGTTATGCCAGTTGTCCACCGATGCGTAGTCCACCACGGTAATCTGCTCACCATTCACCAGGGGCAGCGAAAGCTGTAGCTTGTACCCCTCGCTGGCGGGCTCTACCATGGTACATTCGATAAAGCCGTCTTGCGATTGTAACGAAACGGGCTGGTTGTAATTGGGGTCCAGGCTTTCGTCGCGCGCCAGAACCAGCGGCCCCCGTATTACCGCCTGGAAATGATCGCCTGCCCGGTTGCTGCCTCGTGGGGCGTCTACCACCCGGCACCTCATGTCGAACGTGAGGGAGATAACATCACCCGTTTGCCACTCCCGGTTGATCTCCGCGTAGCTGCCCGGTATTGCCTCCAGCGGTTCGCCGTTCACCGCCAAAGCACTTTCTTGGCTCCACTCGGGTACGCGCACCTTTACCGTGAAGGTCTCTTCCCGGGGGAGGGAGACCTCGATCTTCACGTCGCCAGATAGCGGGTAGTCGGTGTGAATAGCTATCTTACCCTCCCTCTTGGCGGGTGTCTGAAAGTCCGCCTCGCCTTGGTTGTAGAGGTTGATCACGGGACCCTCCGCGGAGTTCATCACGGCCACGTACGGGATGTAGGCCAGCCCCATGGGGCCGTTCAGGTTGCAGCAGGTGACGGGCATCCCGTCGAACTCCCACCCCCATCCCTGGTTCGTGACCTTGGCCCCGTTGAGGAGGTTCACGTAGCTAAACCCGTCGCCGCTGGGCTTCATTGCGCCTATGAGTCCGTTGTAGACGTATTTCTCGATCTCGTCGATGGCAGCCGGGTCTCCCGTGAGGCGGGCTATCTGGCTGCAAAATTTCATCCAGGTGACCCCCACGCAGGTCTCCATCATCCGCGTGATGTCGGGGTTGGTCTGCTCCAGCGCGGTGTTGCCCCACGCCTCCCCGTACACCTGTGGGTGGTAGGGCTGGTCTGAACCGCCGTTGCCGATGATGGTGATCTCGTACTTTCTCACGTTGTTATACAGGTTGAGCACCATCTGTTTTATTTCCGGTTGACCGGTTACGCGGTAGTACTCCACCAGACCCTCGAAAATCGACAACATCTCGTACGCCTTGGGGTAGTGGCCGGCCATCTTGTAAGGCTCCACGTTGTTAAGCGCCATCTCGAAGATGTTGAAGTGTTTGGTGCCTCCCGCGTCGATGATGTAGGTTGAGAAGTCGAGGTACCGCTTTTCTCCTGTCCATTGATAGAGTTTCACGAAAGGCTCCAGCAGGCTGCTCGATTCGATGTGGCACTCTTCATGCCCGATATTTGTAGCGCTCCACCCAACATCGGTGATCTCGACCTTGGGAGCGGGTCCCACGATGGAGATAATGTTGTCTGCCTGCTTCTTGAGCGCGTCGAGCACCCGGGGATCCGCGTTGACCCACTCGTAGTAGCCTTGAAGTCCCAGCATCACGTATTTGCGCTCCCACAGCTCGCTCTCCTCGGGTTGCCCCTCGATCTCTACGCAGCTGATGCTGCCGTTCTCCCGTTGTGTGGTAAGCAAGTCCCGTACCGTTTCGTCCATGATTGCTTTAAGCTCCGGGTCACCCGTGTAGCGGTAGAACATGCAGCCCGAGCGAACTGCCTTGCCCCACATCTCGCCCAGGGCAAACTGAGGCCTCCCGCTCCGGAAGAACTCCACGAATTCGGCATACGGCAGGTCGCCCTTGTTCCAGTTGTCGATGGAGAGTTGGATGTAGTCGTCCAGGTAACCCTCCAACCGGACAGAGTGGGGTGGCAGTGGCACGTGCAGGTCGTTCACCTTGTTCTGCACGCCGGTTTGGCATGCCACGTGTGTCATCAGGATTAACAGTCCCACTATTCCGGTTACGGTAAATCGTTTTTTGTTCATCATCGTCTGTTGATTATTAATGTATGGTTTTCATGATCTCACTCCAGTTTGTAATCCCTATCAGGGTTTTGTACTGGTCAAACACGGCATCTTCCTCATCCGTGTCGGCAGCCTTGTAGGCGTGCCACACCGGCTTGGCTCCTCCCGGGTCTGACTCATCGTCCGGGAATTTTCGCAACCCTATCCTCAAGCCAAATTCATGGCGGTTATCGATCCAGTTGTGCCATTGTATACCGTCTATCCCGTCCAGCTTGCTCAGCTTCTTCCACGCGTAGGCAAAGCCGGCCGCCTGTTCCTTTAAATCCTGTTCACCGTAAGTCCTGGAGTTAGTCCCATTCTCAGAGAGCCACAGGGTGCGCTTGGTTGCTCCCAGGTATTGGTTTGCCGGTTGCTTTATCCAGTGGTCGATCACTTCCAGGTTTTTGAAGGTTACCAGCTGGCTCCCGGTGCTGAATGTCGCTTTTGTATCGAGCCACGTCTTGGGCTCGTTCAAGTCCTGCGGGTAGGGGTGGTAGGCAACGCCCCACTGGAAGTCGCCCTCTACCCGGCTGAATGAGACCAGGTTCTCCAGCAGCTCTTTTGAAGCGTATAGCTCCACCGGTGCGGTCCACGAATGGGTGTAGGAGCCCATCACCTCGCTGTGCTCGTCATAGGCACGTGAAATGTTGTGGCACATCCTCATCGATTTGATATAGGTGTCGAGGTAGACCATCATCGGTTTCCTGCCCATGTTGGTCCAGGAGAGTCCCGCATCCACTTCGTTGTGCATGATCCACTTGTGGATTCTGCCGTGCGTGTTTTCAGGGGTGTTATAGCGCGATGCCAAGAAGTCGAGGGCGGCCGCGTAGCAGTGCACCGACTCATCGGTGGTTAGGTTTGGCATCGTGTATATCCCCTCGGAGGTAAAGTCGGGATGTTGCAACAACCTGCCAATCTCTGGATCGGCACATTCTGATGCTTTCTGCACCAGGATGATCGCGGCGACCACGATATCTCTCTGCGCGGCCGCTTTTAAGGCCTGGTCTAAGCCATTCAGGTAGCCATCGCGTGCAAAATAGTAGGTTTTGTTTCCATACTGGTGCGCGATACGGTTTGCTCCAGGGCTCGCGTACATGAAAGCGGTAAAGGGGATGTTAATGGTTATGCTATGTATCCCCAGGATGTCCAGGTCGCTTTGGAACTGGTTCATGAAGAAACCGCCCAGCCCCTTTTTACTTTTCATGATGCCCGGTTGCATGGAGCGTTGGGGGGTGATGACATCGGCGTACCGGGCGTGCGAGGCAATCTCGTTTTTCGAAGGTGAATCTTTCACGATTACCCACTTGGAGAGGAGGCGGTCGTACTGCAGGCCGCCAACAGTACCTTTCCGATCGACCGTTACCCGGAATGTTTTGTTTTCCAGCGGGATCCTATTCCTGAAATGGGTGGTGGTCGTCAGCGTGTCGTTGGGCAAGATCTCTCGAAGGCTAAAGGTGCCCTCTCCGTTATGGCGGCCGCTGATGGTTATCTTATCATTCTCCACCTTCACCTCTTCTATCTGGGATGAAAACTTCTGTGATAGGTACTTGGATAGGGATTGGGCAACTGCTTCATCTTTTTTTGTCTGCTCCTCCGCTGCGATGACTATTCCCCTCTCCTCTTCGTTCAAAGCCCTGAAATAGATATTTTTTATCTCGATATCGATGCCGGGGCGATTGCCAAAATCCAGCCGGAACACATCGCCCACTTTGCCCCACGATAACTTGTTTATTATCTCGTATAGGTTCAGTGAGGCAGTTTTCCATGAGCTAGTCGGGGATAGCGAACCAAAAAAAATGGAGCGAGCTTCTGTTATAGGGTGTCCCAAAAACACTTGAATAAAATCGATTTTAGCACTGCTTTTGTACTCGAATGTCAATACGACGGAGTCCTTGTGCACGGGTATCATCAACTTCTCACTAACAATGTAGGGGTCTTCCCCCGTCGTTGTCAGTCGGTACGCGTTAGAGGCCGTGCGGGTAATATTCATGTGGTTGGCGCTGGACAGGTTGAGCTTCATGTACCGGGAGGTGGTGCCGGGCATATCGATTTGGATCTCTGGTATCTTCTCTTTGCATCCGGTAATAAAAAGGAAAAGCCCGGTCAGCAAAAGAGATAAGATAGATCGAGAGGTGCGTTTTTCTAGTTTGTTTTTTCTCATGATTTCGTCCTGTTTACAATGTTACGCGCCATCCTGTTTACAATGTTACGCGCTATATGATGTTATTTGTTTAACCTGACACCCCTGATGAGTAGTATGGTAATTCAGCGAACCCTTTTCGTGCCTGGATTAGGGTGAGTCCCTTTGGTACCCTTAATGGGTGAACCCATCAGATGCTTGTGGCAACAAGTATCTGATGGGCATGGTGAGTGGATCACTCACCGGATAATTTTCACCTCGTCCGGTGCTTTGATCTCGCTTTTAACGGTTCCATCGGCCTGTTTCTCGTGCCTTACGAAAATCTCGCCATAGGGGGTGGGGTAGGTGCCTTCGGCGAACGTTAGGTCACCCAGGTTGGGTGATACACGGACAACCTTCGCTCCCGGTTCCACCACCTGAATTCCCAGTACATGGGCTGTTAGCCACGTGGTTGGGCCGGATGCCCAGCCGTGGCACAGGCTTGCCCTGAGGCCGATGTAGCAGTGTGCGCCCCCATCGGCGTGAATGTTGAACCTCGTTGGGTCGGGCAGCTCATCGATGCCCACCGCGTTGATTCTTTCCTGGTAGGTGAAGTTCTCCCAGAAGGTGGTGGCACCGAGGTCGAGCATCGCGCCCCAGTAGTCCGAAATGATCTCCATCGCCTCTTGGTACTTGCCATCTTTCGCCAACGCCTCCAGCATGTAGTAACCGTAGAAGGTGGCAAAATCGTTGGCTCCCCCCTTGAGGATTATTTTCGCGGCATCCTTGGCGGGTACCATATCGGCCAGGGAGAGGAGGGCTGCTGCCTGCTTGTTGCCGTGCATCGAGGGGTTTTGCCTCCTCAAGGAGCGGATCCCATCATCGCATTTTTTTGCCAGCGGCTTGTCATCAAGCCATTCGGCAATATCTTTCGATGCTTCAAGGGCAATCACCATCAACGCCTGAAGGCCGGAATGGATCACATCCTTATTTTCGGAGGTAGGCCAATCCAGGAAGCGGCCGCCATCCAGCTGCTCCGTCCCATCGGAAGCGATTTTGGTCATTATATGGTCTACCAACCCCGACAGGTAGGTGCGTTGCTCGTTGAGGTAATTCAGGTCGCCATGGGCATGGAAGAAGTCGCGATGGCTGATGATCCACCATAGCGAGTAGGAAGACATCCCGTTCATCCAGCCGGGCAGGGGGGTGGTGTCGCGGCCAAAATCGAGGCTTTTCCTCACCACCTCGGTATCGCCAAATACCGTGTTGATGGACATCACCTCGGGGTGCACGTCGCCCAGCCACACCAGGCGGTCCCGCTTGATGCCGTCCCATAAATAGTCTTGCATGTTGAGGTGGACGGTGTAGGCCCCCGTGTTCCATATCTCGTTCAGTCGCTCGTTGCTTGATTTAAATGAGCCCAGGTAGGGGAGGTCCCTATACCGCAAGATACCCCGCACGGCACGGATGGGCAGCTCCACCTCTTGGTCCAGCAGGTCGATGCGGACGAAGCGGAAACCGGAGTTCCCGATTTCAATGGTTCCCAGCCAGGGGATATCCAACGTGAAATCGCGCATCGCGTGGTCGTTGGTCGCGGATCCCATTCCCGGAACGCTGTTGTCGATGCAGTCGCTCATGGTTTCCGTGACCGACTCCCCGAAGCGTACGCGTACCTTCACCGGGTTTTTCTCACCCCGTATCGCGGCGGCTATCTCGATGCCCCCGTAGATCTCTTTGCCGAAATCGAGCAGCAGGGAGGCCTGGACGTTGTCGTCTGATCGCAACACGCACATCCCACTGCCATCGGTGGTGAGCTGCCCATCAAACGGGACCAGGAGCGCTTCCGGGTTTTTGACCTGCTTGCCCTGGTCGTCTGACAGCCAAAGGATATCTACAGGCATGAGGTAAGCCCGGGTGATCTCGTCTTTCACGAGTTGGTCTTGAAATGCTCGCTCCGACAAGTGGGTCTGACCGGAAACGTACCCCGGCAACAGGAGAAGGAAGAGCGCGATAAATAAAGAATGTCTCATGTTGTTGTTTATTATATAAGTGTAAAATTATTTCCTACCAATAAGTTATCTCTCTATTACAAACGAGTGTTTGCCTGAGCCCACGTGCTCGATGACGGAGAAGCTACCGTCACGTTTGTACGGTATTGGCTGGCCATCCATCAAGAGGGTCTGCTTTCTGTGTAGAAAGGGAAGGTGGACTTCCGCGGTCGTGTTGGCGGGGATGTCGATATCCAGCCTTAGTGACTCGCCCGGGTGATTGACGAAGCTAACGAGCACGTCGCCCCGTATGGTGGGCAGTTTGATTTCGGCCGAGGCCAGCGTGCCGGGTTGCGGCTTGACGCGTATCTTTTCAAACCCGGGCAACATCGGCTCGATCCCCATTAGCTTTCTGGGGATGAGGTTGGCCGGGGCCGCTCCCCACGCGTGGTTCCAATCCAGGTTAGGCTTGTACTTGTTGTCCCACGCCTCGAGGGTAATGGTCGAGCCCAGCCGTATCATGTTGTACCAGCTTCGCTCGCCCGTGGAGGCAAGCAGCTGCAAGCCGTACTCCGCGTCGTGGGCGTTGTAAAGACCATCGAGCAGGAATTGCGAGCCATACACGCTGCACGCCATACCCCGTGAGCGAATGAACTGCAACACGCCGTCAACGTGCATATCAGGCACCATTCCAAAGGCCAGGGGGAACATGTTCGCATGCAGTGAAGCGTGATCCGTTCCGATTCCGTCGATGTAGACCCCTCTTTTCCTATCGAAAAGGTGCGCGTTGAACGATTTTTTCAGCTTTTCGGCCCGTTCCCGGTAAAACGTTTGGTCGTCCGTCTTCCCGAGCACCCCCGCGATGTTGGCCATCAACGTGAGTGCCCGGTAGTGGAAGGCGTTCACCACCGTGTTGATGTCGGTGAATACAAAGCCGTCTATCTCGCCCCCCTCCTCTTTCTCCAAGCCGAGGATGCCGGTATGCGGCCAATCCACGATGTCGCGCAGTTCGCCTTTGAAGTGAATCGATTTCAGCACCTCGGGTGTCACCTTGCCGGTGCGGGTACTGATAAAACCGTTCTCATCGGCGAGAGCGATCAGGCTTTTCGCTTGCAGATCCTCGTAAAAGTGCGCCATCGAGAGGGTGTTGCCGGTGTACATGTAATCTTCCCAAGCCATGAGGATCGATTGCAGGATCCACTCGGTAGGCCATGTGGGCTTACGGATAAGGTACTCGTGGGTGTAGCGGGCCATGCTGAAGTCGTTCGCCACGCCGTAATGGGACAGTTGGTTGATCAACGCGTCCGCTTCATAGGGGATTCGTTCCCGGTCGCCGTCGACGTACACGCCCAGGAACGAGGTGGCTTTAATGGAGTACTTGCATAGTTCCCATACCTGGTTCAAAACGGTATCGGAGCAATGAAAGTGTGAGTCATGCTCGTTAAAGGGGTAGAAAGCGCTCTCCCTCACCACATCTTTTTCCTGCAGCGGGTAGGTGTAATTCTCGATCTCGCAATACCTGAAAGGGGTCACCTCCCCAATATGTTTGGGCATAAGGACCGCTTGCTGGCCCGTGTTTCGTTTATCGGGGGGGATAGCGATCAGGTAGCTGTTCAGCCCTTGTCGGGGTGTGATCACGAAGCGTGAATAGCGGATGGTGCCACCCGGTGAACGGTTTACCCGTCCCCCTTTAATTGCTTCGCCCAGGTGGACGATCACGCTGTCTGTGCCGGTCTCGGAATAGAGGTTGAGTCGCGGCCTACCGAAAGAGGCTTTCCCAAAGTCGGCCAAAAAGGTGCTCCCGTCCAGCCGGCTTAGCACAATGGGGTGCTCGTCCGCTTTTTGGATGGGGTAACGGTCGGTACTGTACGCTGAGAAACTGTCAGCGGTCTTGAAGGCCGACACGTTGGAGTACGGCGATTCGTCGCCATGGTTATCCCATGTTTTCACCTTCCAGAAGTAGACATTTCCCGCTTCCAGTGGCTTGCCGTTATAGGGGATGTGTACCGACTGGTCGCTATTCACCTGCCCCGAGTCCCATAGATCGGCGGAACCCTCTGTCAACAGGGAGCGGTTCGATGCCACGAGAATCCGGTAAGCTTGTTGTTTCGTGTTGTTCTTTTCTGAGCGCAACACCCATCCAAAGAGCGGATTAGGGGTCGCTATCTCGGTGAACTGCCAATTCTCAGGGTAGGCAACCGCCTTCTCTAACGGGGTAATCGCGGGGTACCCGTTCAGGAGCACCTGTTCCGTGTTGGCCAACATGTTCACCGTCAGCCTGTCGGGTGGGGGAGCCTGATGAGTTCCTGCCTTGACAACACCGGTTGTCAGGCATACGAGCAACCCAAATAGCAACCTCTTATACATTTTTTTCTTTTTAATCTTCCACTAAAAATGAAACAAAGGAGATGGAAGCACCCGTTGATCGGTCACTCCATCTCCTTTTTCATAGACTGCGTAGTGGTTTACCTTCCAATCGTGAACAGGTTGGGAATCACGAGTGAGAAGATGAGTACCGCCATACCAATCGCCAAGAAGGCCACCGCTTTGCGTCCGGCGCCTTTCCACTCTTTGAGGATGATACCCCATACGTTGCTAAAGACCACGTTCAGCGACATCAGGATGCTCCACGAGAAGGCCATCATGATGCTGCCCGGCTTGAAGAAGCTTTGCCCCATGCCGAGTCCGAAGAACTGCGAGTACCATAGCAGGCCCGCGAGCGCACAAAACAGGAGGTTATTGACCAAGACACCTTTCGATGAGCGCTTGATCTCCCCGCCGGTTTTGTTCTTCCGGTTCATGTAGAGGCAGTAGACCATGTTGGTGAAGAATCCACCGATGGTGACGAGCAGCGTGACCGGGTTCTGCGCGAACAGCTCCTTGGCGCCCGCGGCGATTGCCGCCTCTTTAATGGGTATCCCGGCGCTCAGCCCCAAGCTGAAGCAGGCACTCATTACCCCTGATAGCAACGCGATCAGCAACCCCTTCTTCAAGGCGAAGTCCTTGATGGCCTTACGCTTCTCCTCTTCCGACATGTTTTTGGAGCGCAAGCTCCCGGCGTAGCCCACCAGGGCGATGCCCACCAGCGCTACCGTAACAGCCAGCAGCAGAACCAGACCCTCCGGTGATAAGAGGTTGGTGCCGGTAAGGACGGCAGGGATAAGCGTGCCGAACGCGGCACAGGTTCCCAACGCCACCGATTGCCCGAGCGCGATACCTAAGAAGCGCATGCTGAGCCCGAAGGTGAGCCCCCCCACGCCCCACAGCACGCCGTAACCGATAGCTTGCCATGCGGCGCCAGAGTGGGAACTGTAAATTTCGATTAGCTCCGGGCCGGAAAGGGTAATGAGTGCACCAATGATGGGAAAGACCAGCCACGCGAAGATTCCTTGCGTGAGCCAGAAGTTTTCCCACGACCACTCCTTAATCTTGTTAATGGGGACGTATGAGCTCGATTGGCCCATACTCCCCACCGCGATAATCAGTAAACCTATGATCGTGTTCATCGTTTACACCCTTTTTGATGTAACCTTCTCTTCGTACTCCTGGATATCCTTGATGTACGCGTCTCCTACCGGAACACCTTGCTGTTCGCAGTAGTAGTTGTACAGGTCTGACCAGGGCATAGCCTTAAGCTCTTCCAGGTATGCCAAGCGTTGGAAGTTCTTGTCCTCCTTCTCGAAGTCCCGCAACGTTTCCGTTGGCTCAAGCAGCGCTTGCAGCACGGCCTTCTGGGTAGAGCGGATGCCGATCACGTAGGCACCGATGCGGTTGATGGAGGCATCGAAGAAGTCGAGGCCGAAGTGAACGCGTTGCAGGTGTCCCGAGCGGACGATCTCCTGGGCGATTGCCAACAGCTCGTTGTCCAGTATCACCACGTGGTCGCTGTCCCACCGTTCGGGGCGGCTCACGTGCAGGTTCACCTCAGGGACGAACAACAAGACCGACGAAAGCTTGTCGGAGATGACCTCTGTCGGGTGGAAGTGCCCGGAGTCGAGGGTTAGCATCATGTTGTTTTTCACCGTGTACCCCATGTAGAACTCGTGCGAGCCGGTAACGAAGCTTTCACTGCCGATACCGAACAGCTTGCACTCGATGCAATCCTTCAGGTAGTCGGTGCTGATTTTCTCGGCAAGTACCTCGTCGAGCGATTCTTTCAGCAGCCTCCGGTGCTCGTAGCGGGAAACGGTTTTGTCTTTCTCGCCGTCGGGAATCCAGATGTTGTGGATACAGGGGTCTCCCTGTTGGCGCCCTATCTCGGCCGCGATGAGCCTGCAACGGCGCAGGTGCTCTTTCCAGAACGCGCGGATTTCGGGGTCGAAATCGGAGAGCGTGTAGCCGCTGCTCGATTTCGGGTGGGAGAAGAAGGTGGAGTTGAAGTCGAGCTTCACGTCGTGCTTCTTGGCCCAATCGATCCAGCTCTGGAAGTGCTTGGGCTCAATCTGGTCGCGATCCACGAAGGTGTCTCCAAAGTCGCCGTACGTGGCGTGGAGGCTAATGCGGTGCTTGCCGGGGACAAGTGTCAACACCTTCTCCAGGTCGGCCCTTAACTCACCGATATTCCGGGCTTTCCCGGGGTAATTGCCCGTGGTTTGAATACCTCCCGTTAACTCTCCACTGGGATTCTCGAACCCCGACACGTCATCGGCTTGCCAGCAATGGATGGAGATGGGTACGCTGTTCAGCGTTTCAATGGCTTGGTCTACGTTTACACCTAGCGCGGCGTATTGGGCTTTCGCCGCTTCGTACGCCTGTTTTTTTGTTTTCTCGTTCATGATTCTTTGGTTTATTTTTTTAGTTTAATCTTAATGGGTTGTTGTTCGATTCTTTTATTTAAAAGGGTAGTTTCTCTGTTTTCTTTATCTGTCCTTTTCTGATTGCTTACACGGCGAAGGTTGTCTTACTTCATCTCCGTGAATACCGCCAGGTACTTTTGGTACTGTTGGTTCCATAGCTCCTTGTCTGCCGGTTCGAATACCGCCAGCTCCGAGGAGTCGCGCACCACCTTCCGCATGGCCTCTTTCCCCGCTATTAAGCCTGCCGCTTTCGCCTGGAGCAGGAGGTTGCCCATCGCCGTTGCTTCTGAGGGACCCGCGATGACCGGTATGCCGATCGCGTTCGCGGTAAAGGCGTTGAGCATATCGTTTTTGGATCCTCCTCCAATGATGTGTAACTTTTCGATGGGATGGCCTGCCAGTGACTGCAGGTTAAGCAGCACCTGCCTGTACCTGAACGCGAGGCTTTCGTAAATGCATCGTGCCATCTCGCCCACGGTTTCGGGGACGGGCTGGTTCGTTTTCTTGCAATACTCTTGTATCGCCTGGACCATGGAGGTGGGACTCGCGAAGCAGGCGGCGTCTGGGTTGATGAAGCTGGTGAAGGGGTTAGCTTGTTGTGCCGCGCTCACGATCTCGTCGTAGCTGATGGGGCGCTCCTTTTCCCACTCCTTCTTGCACTGTTCGATGAGCCACATCCCGCAGATGTTCTTCAGCAGGCGTGTGGAGCCGTCGGCACCCCCCTCGTTGGTGAAGTTTAGCGAGAAGGTCTCTTCGTTGATCACGGGTTGCTCCGATTCGATTCCCATCAGGGACCAGGTTCCCGAGCTAAGGTAAGCGAAGCGGTCGCCCTCGGCCGGAACGGCCAGAACAGCCGAGCCCGTGTCGTGTCCTGCCACGGCAATCACCTCCACATCCTGAAGACCGCTCGCCCGCTTGGCCGATTCGGATAACGGGCCGATACGGGTACCGGAAAATACCAGGGGTGCGAAGTGATCTTTCGTCAGCTTAACTGCTTCGAGCAGGGCCGGATCGAATTCCCGGGTACGCGGGTCAATCAACTGTGAGGTAGACGCGATGGTGTACTCCGTTACCATTTTCCCGGTCAGCATGTACGACAACGCGTCCGGCATGAACAGTATCTTGTCGATTATGGGGTAGATGGATGACTCCTCTTCCAGCATGGTATCAAGCTGGAACAGCGTGTTGAAGTTCATGATTTGGATGCCGGTCCGTCGGTAAACCTCCTCCCTGGGCATCTTGGTGAAGAAGCGCTCGGGTGCACCAAAGGTGTTGGTGTTCCGGTAAGAGTAGGGCGAGCGCAGTGGCTCTCCATCCTTGCCGAAGCAGACGATATCCACCCCCCAGGTGTCGATCCCCAAGGAGGTAATAGGTGTCTGATTCGCTTTCACGATCTGTAGCGACGCGATAATTTGCTGGTACAGGTAAAACAGGTCCCAGTACAACTTGCCATTTACATCGATAATGGGGTTGGGGAAACGGTTAATCTCGTCCATCTCTAGCTTGCCGTCTCGAATGGTGCCTAAGATGGCTCTTCCGCTGCTCGCGCCGAGATCAATGGCTAAGAAAGAAGTTAACATTTTTTCAGTCATATGCAATGAGATTGAGGGAAGTTGATATATACTACATTATTTGAATTATTGCAAATGTAAAGGATAAGATGGTTCCTTTTGGTGAAAAAAATGATTTAAAGACTGTGTTATTTGACAATACGTGAAATATTCCCACAAAAAGAGGTGGAGTGTCTGTTTAACAATTGGGTTGACATTTAGCGTAGTTTTAATATCAAATTTTGTAGCTTTGGGAAAATATCTTCCACTACATTCGCAGCGTGTCTAGCATCAAGATTACGCTAAACGTTAAATGTACCATACACTGAAAGGTAAAAGAATAAAATAATCATATGAAAACAGTTCAATTTAACCTATTGTATTCCGTTGTTGTAGCGCTCGCGCTTGTTTTTTTCTTCGCAGCGTGTGAAGAAGAGGGGGTGGTGGAGCAGGAAAAGCCAAAGGAGGAGGAGACGGAGAGGGAGAAGTTTTTCGTGGATATCAGAATCACCAAGTTGCCCGACAGAACCACGTTCCGGTTGGGAGAAGAGCCCGATTTCTCCGGGATGGAGGTGGTGGAGTTGTACACCGATGGCTCCAAGAAATCTATTACCGACTTCGAGGTCAGCTGCTCGGAGATTTTGTTAAAGAAGGGAACCGTGAAAGCTACCGTCACGGCCAGAAACAAAAACAAGACGTTTAACATCACGTTTGAAGGCGATCTCGCGGAAACGGGCCTCCCGGTCCTCTACATCACGACGGAAAATAACGCCGTGATCAACTCGAAGGAGAACTACGTGAACGCGACCATGACCATCAAGGAGAAAGGGAAAGAGCCGTTGAAGCTGTCGACGAGGATTCGCGGCAGGGGCAACGCTACCTGGACCTACCCCAAGAAACCGTACCGGCTTAAGCTGGATGAGAAGTCGCCCCTGCTGGGGATGAACGAGCACAAGGATTGGGTGCTGTTGGCCAACTACTGCGACAAGTCGCTGCTGCGCACGGGGATCTCGTTGAAGCTCAGCGAGCTGATGGGGTTCGCATGGACCCCCGACTCCCGGTTCGTGGAGGTGGTGCTGAATGAGGAGTACATGGGTAACTACCAGCTGGTGGAACAAATAAGGCGGGATAAGAAGAGGGTGAACATACCCAAAAAAGGGTACCTGTTCGAGCGTGACAACTACTACCAGCAGGAGCCCCGCTACTTCGTTTCCAGCCGGGGGTACGGGTTCTCGTTTAAAAATCCCGACCCGGAGGAGGATCTAACGGATGA